>Ga0209212_1004920_pt1 | contig 16235 bp, 10 predicted proteins | sample RifGroC2_FD_183996 | JGI IMG/M metagenome (GOLD analysis project Ga0209212, IMG submission 183996) | Groundwater microbial communities from Rifle, Colorado, USA - Groundwater C2 (SPAdes) (version 2) | ecosystem: Environmental > Aquatic > Deep subsurface > Groundwater | place: Rifle, Colorado...
GGATTACGGTTTATTTTCAAATTACTTGGAAAGATCCAACAAGAAACGCAAGGACAATTGCCGTTCAGGAATTCAGGGATGCCGTGGCATTGATGTTTCCTTTAGGTGCGGTGGAAATAACGCCAGCGGAACATTTTAGTCCAAGGATGGGGGATAGGGAAAAACCAACAAACCTATGGCACTGGAAGGCGGACTGGGAGGCGGATTTGCTTGTTAAGGGTGAATTAGAAGATGTAGAAGTGCAATATCCAAATATGCACGATGATTTTAATTTCAACCCTTACAGTGCTTACTATCACAGAGAATTGATAACAAGTGTCGAAGTCTTGTCAGGAGGAAGGGCCGCCAACAACTTGCTTTCCCAGCCAGGTCGTGGTAGAACGGTAGAAGATTTAAATGCAGAGGGTTTCGGTACTCTTACAACACAAGACCATCAGGATGTAAATGGATGCAGCCACTATGAGGATGGTGTTTGGACGGTAATTATGTATCGTTCATTAATTACACAGGACCCACATGATGTGCAGTTTGTTCCTGGTGGAAATACATATTTCAATATGGCGGTATGGAATGGCGGTGAACAAGATAGAAATGGGCAAAAAAACATATCTACTCAATGGCATCCTGCAACGCTAGAAAAGGTTGCTTGGCAATAGTAGACTCTTTAGGATAAAGAATTTAAGGAGGATTAAAAAATGACGTTAGTACATAACTGGCACTTAGGGAGACGCATGGAGTATCCCTATTTTGAATCCAGACCAAAACGGCAATTTGCAGCCATATTCAACATTAACAGGTGTATTGCCTGTCAGACATGCACCATGGCCTGTAAGAGTGCGTGGACTTATAACAAGGGTCAGGAGCATATGTGGTGGAACAATGTGGAGACTAAACCGTATGGTGGTTATCCGCAATCCTGGGATGTGAAAACGCTAAAGTTGATTGATAACGGAGAGAATACCTGGTACACCGATGAAAAAGACGAAAAATTATCTCCTTATGGTGTGTATGAGGGCGATACGATATTTGAAGCAGCCTCAAAGAAGAACCTGAATCAGTGGGCGGTTGGATACATCCCTGAAGACAAGGAATGGAGGTCTCCAAATTTTGGCGAAGACGTTGCGAAGAGTAATAAGCCGGATGAGTACTCTTCATTACCAGAACACAGCCGCTGGTTCTTCTATATTCAGAGACTTTGCAACCATTGTACTTATCCAGGTTGTTTAGCGGCATGTCCGAGGAAGGCTATATATAAGAGAAAAGAAGATGGAATTGTACTCATTGACCAGAAGAGATGCAGAGGTTACAGAAAATGTGTAGAGCAATGTCCGTATAAGAAACCTATGTTCAGAGGTTTGACAAGGATAAGCGAAAAGTGTATTGCCTGCTATCCCAGGATTGAAGGGCGTGATCCGATAACAAAGGGACGTCCGATGGAAACCAGATGTATGTCGGCTTGTGTAGGTCAGATTCGTTTACAAGGGTTTTTGGATGATAATCCAAAAAATCCGGTTACGTGGTTGATCAAGCATGACAAGTTGGCATTACCGCTTTATCCTCAGTTTGGGACAGAACCTAACATATATTATATTCCTCCCAGATGGGCGCCAAGGTCATATTTAAGGCAGATGTTCGGCCCAGGTGTAGACGAAGCAATTGATAAATTTATGGTGCCTTCTCGCGAAAGACTTGCGGTTATGTCATTATTCAGGATGGCGCAAGCCATTATATTTGAATACAAGATTGAGGAAGGACCAAAGGTTTTTGAAACGACGATTCACGGCAAGAAGTTTGAGATGTACAATGATACGGTTATTGGATTCGGTGAGGACGGACAGGAAATTGTAAGGACAACTATAGAAGAACCAATCCATATCAGAGACCCGAAACATTACAATTCAATTTAGAATTGAGGTTTATTATGGGAGTTGATAGCAGTAGTTTTTTGGATCAACAAGTTGCATCCGGTGTAGGGAATTTGCTTACACGGAGCGCAATGTATCAGATTTTGTCTGCATGCTTTCTTTATCCTGAAGAAAAAAATCTTTCGATACTAAAAAGTTCAGATTTCCAGGAACACGTGAAGGATTTGATGCTATGTTATGAGGGTATCGACGATGGTATGGAGTTGAAAAGATGTTTGAGGGAAGTACAGGCGTTGCTCAGGGGTACAACCATCGAAGTCTTGCAAGGGGTATATCAGTGTATTGTCGGACACACCATGTCGAAAGAGTGCCCTTTGTACGAAACCCAATATGGCGCAGCTCACGTATATCAGCAAGTGCATGAGTTGGGTGATATTCAAGGCTTTTATAAGGCTTTTGGCCTGGATACTTCTGATATAGAGAGGGAACGATGCGACCATGTTAGTGTTGAGATGGAGTTTATGCATTACTTATTGTACAAGCAAGCGTATGCCCTGGAAAATCACGGAGATGAAAAGTCGCAAATATGCGTGGATGCACAAAAGAAATTCCTGAAGGAGCATATAGGCAAATGGGTGCCTCTTTTCGCGGTTCTCTTTGGCAGGAAGGCAGGAGAAGGTTTTTATTGTGCAGTATCTGCTTTAACAAAAGAGTTCTTGCGATTGGAAATGAAATTAATGGATGTTAAAACAGAGATATATAAGGAGTCCGATCTCAACCAAGAAGCGGTGGCCGGTGCCTCCGATGAATGTTTGTCCTGTGCATCTTCTGAAGATTTCAATGAGGAATGATATGAGGCTGGAATTTGACCCAAGTTTAATTGAAGAAGTAATATTTGGAGAATTAAAGGACAGGGAGGGGAAAGGAGATTTTGCTCTCACATCCGAATATCATTCTTATACCGATCCGGTTTACGAAAATTTTCCATTAGAGGAGAGACCTTCACAGTTTAAAAAGATTGAGTGGAACTTCTTTAAAAAACTCGAGTTGCCAAATGTAATAAAAGAGATTTTTGATGAATTTCCTGAGCTTGAAGGAAAGGCTGCCGGGGGAGTGATTGCAAAGGCAGCGAATCCTTTTGATGAAGGTTCTTATCTTACAAAAGGGATGAACCAGGAGGCTGGCCAAAAAAGGATTGTTGTTAAATTGCTATCAGATCGCTTTCGGGAAATTTCCTATCTAAGAAAATTAGTCAGGCATGAATTGATGCATGCCTCCGATATGCTCACTGAATCATTTGGCTATCGCGACGAACGACTGGGTGGCAATCCTATGGAAGAAAGTATCGTCAAGGAGCGATATTGTACTTTCTGGGATATTTTTGTAGATAGCCGATTACTCAGGAAAGGGAAAGAGACAATATCCGATAAGGATGGGAGATATAGAGAGTTTGAAGCGCTCTATAAAAAGTTTCCTGACGAAGTAAAAGTTGCTATTTTTGATGTCCTCTGGCAAGACGAAAGTTTGACGCACGATAAGATATTAGGGCTGGCAAAAGATGTGAATGAGGTAATAAAGATTTCTGAGGGACTGCCTATAAGGCGTGCCACCAAAAAGAAAAAGACCATCTTGCCCGGTGCTCAATGTCCGCTCTGCCAATTTCGTACTTATCATTGGGCGGAAAATATTGAACAAGATGCTTACCTTGTGGATGCTATCAAAAAGGATTTTCCCAGTTGGGAAACAGAAGACGGCGTATGTGGACAATGTATAGAGGCATACAAGGTAAGAATCACTGTTTGTTAATATCATAATTATAGGTAAAACTTTTTATATAAATTGTTTTAAATTGAGAAAGGAGTAGGAAATATGAAACTTACCAGGAGAACTTTCCTACAGGTGGCAGGTGCGACAGGCGCAACCTTTACCATTGCAAATAAAGCAATGGCATTTCGGTTACTGAAACCCGCTGTGGAAGTGGGAAATCCGTTGGATGCCTATCCTGATCGCGCATGGGAAAGTGTGTATCGCGATCAATATAGGTATGATCGTACATTTACCTTTACTTGTTCGCCGAATGACACCCATGCCTGTAGGGTAAGGGCATTCGTAAGAAATGAAGTGGTTATGAGGGTTGAACAGAATTACGACCATCAGAATTACTCAGACCTGTATGGAAACAAGGCCACGAGGAACTGGAACCCCAGGATGTGCTTAAAAGGGTACACGTTTCATCGTAGGGTTTATGGTCCTTACAGGTTAAGATATCCGCTTATTCGAAAAGGATGGAAACAGTGGGCAGATGACGGCTTCCCGGAATTGACACCGGAGAATAAATCCAAATACATGTTTGATGCCAGAGGGCAAGACGAACTTTTAAAGGCGTCTTGGGATGAAGCATGGACATACGCTGCAAAAGGGATTTTGCATATTACCAAGAAGTATAGCGGTGAAGAAGGCGCTAAAAAACTTATAGAACAGGGATATCCAAAAGAGATGATTGACCCCATGAAGGGGGCTGGCACACGGACTTTCAAGGGTCGTGGTGGTATGGGTCTCCTGGGTGTAATTGGAAAATATGGAATGTACAGGTTCAACAATATGCTATCATTGGTTGATAGTCATAACAGGGGTGTTGGGCCTGATAAGGCTTTAGGTGGAAGGAATTGGTCGAACTACACATGGCATGGCGATCAGGCCCCTGGCCATCCGTTCTCTCATGGATTACAGACCTCTGATGTCGATATGAATGATATTCGTTTTTCGAAGTTGGTTATCCAAACGGGAAAAAACCTCATAGAAAATAAGATGCCTGAAGCACACTGGCTTACACAGGTTATGGAGAGAGGTGGAAAACTCGTCGTTATTACACCTGAATACAGCCCATCTTCTCAAAAAGCGGATTACTGGATTCCAATTAGGTGCAATACCGATACAGCGTTATTCCTGGGTTTAACTAAGATATTGATGGACGAGAAATTGTATGACGCAGATTATGTGAAGAAGTTTACAGACTTCCCACTGCTTGTTAGAACAGATACCCTTAAGAGGTTAAAGCCGCAGGATATTATTCCTGATTACAAACTGGAGGATATTTCTCATGGTCCAAGCTATAAGATTCAGGGTTTACATGATGATCAGAGGGAAATTATAGGAGATTTCGTTGTATGGGATGCAAAGACGAATGGTCCAAAACCGATTACCAGGGATGATGTCGGTGATAAGCTGGCGGCCAAAGGCATCGACCCTGTTTTGGATGGTACATTTAAAGTAAAAACCGTAGATGGTAAAGAGATTGAGGTCATGACGATATTTGAAATGTATAAGATACACCTGAAGGATTATGACATTGATACTGTAGTAGAAATAACCAACTCGCCAAAAGAGCTAATACAGAGGCTGGCGCACGACATTGCGACTATAAAACCAGTGGCAATTCATTACGGTGAGGGTATCAATCATTGGTTCCATGCAACGCTGATGAACAGGTCTACATACCTGCCATTAATGTTAACCGGTAACGTAGGCTATAATGGTTCTGGTTCTCATACTTGGGCAGGAAATTATAAGGCTGCTAATTTCCAGTCAGCAAAGTGGTGTGGTCCTGGATTTTATGGATGGGTAGCAGAGGATGTGTTTAATCCAAACCTCGATCCAAACGCACCGGCATTGGATTTGAAGGTAAAAGGTCGTGCCTACGATGAAGAAGTTGCATACTGGAACCATAATGACAGACCACTCATTGTAAATACACCCAAGTATGGACGTAAATGTTTCACGGGTAAGACACACATGCCAACTCCGACTAAGATCATGTGGTTTACCAACGTAAACCTGGTCAATAACGCTAAGCATGTATATCAGATGCTTAAGAATGTGAATCCAAATATCGAACAAATTATGTCCACCGATATTGAGATGACAGGTTCCATAGAGTATGCAGACTTTGCATTTCCTGCAAATTCATGGATGGAGTTTGAGACCCACGAGATTACCAGTTCATGTTCAAATCCGTTTTTCCAAATATGGAAGGGTGGTATACGGCCAGTTAATGACTCCAAGGATGATGTGATGATCATTGCAGGTATGGCTGCTAAACTGGGAGAACTACTCAGGGATATGAGATTTAAGGATTACTGGAAATTTGCTTTGGAGGGAAGGCCTGAAGTATATATCCAGAGGTTGTTGGACGGTAGTACGACTTCGAAGGGATATACTTTTGATGATATAATAAATGGTAAATACGGTGAGCCTGGCGTAGCCCTGTTAAATTACAGGACTTATCCAAGGCAGCCATTCTGGGAGCAGGTACACGAGAGTATTCCATTCTATACTCCGCATGGAAGGTTGCAGGCTTACAATGATGAATCTGAGATCATTGAGTATGGTGAGAATTTCATCGTACATCGTGAAGGGCCTGAAGCAACTCAGTACTTACCAAATGTAATTGTAAGCACCAATCCATATATCCGTCCCGATGATTATGGAATTCCAGAAAGCGCAGAGCACTGGGATGAAAGGACCGTCAGGAATATCAAGAAGTCATGGTCTGATACAAAGCAGACAAAGAACTTCTTGTGGGAGAAAGGGTATAAATTCTATTGTGTAACGCCAAAATCCAGACATACAGTGCATTCACAATGGGCAGTAACAGACTGGAACTTTATCTGGAATAACAACTTTGGTGATCCGTACAGAATGGATAAGAGAATGCCAGGTGTTGGTGAACATCAAATTAATATAAACCCACAGGCAGCAAAAGACCTGGGTATCAATGATGGTGATTATGTCTATGTTGATGCTAACCCGGCCGATAGACCATACGAAGGCTGGAAGCCAAGTGATCCTTTCTATAAGGTTTCAAGACTTATGCTGAGGGCAAAGTATAATTCATCCTATCCTTACGGGGTAACGATGATGAAACACTCTACTTGGATTGCAACGGAAAGGACCGTAAAGGCACATGAGACCAGGCCAGACGGAAGGGCACTGGCTGCAGGTACCGGTTATCAAGCCAGTTTCCGTTACGGTTCTCAGCAGAGTATTACCAGGGATTGGTCCATGCCGATGCACCAGCTTGATAGTCTGTTCCACAAAGCCAAGATTGGTATGAAGTTTATCTTTGGCTTTGAGGGTGATAACCATGGCATCAATACTGTTCCGAAGGAGACATTGGTAAAGGTTACCAAGGCGGAAGACGGTGGTATCGGTGGGAAAGGTGTGTGGGATCCGGTAAAGACAGGCTACACCACAGGTAATGAGAATGATTTCATGAAGAAATACCTTGCCGGTGAGTTAATAAAGGTAGAAAAGGCATAAGATAGATTATGTAAGGTCAAAAACGAGCTAACAGATGGATTATAAAACATTTGTTAGCTCGTTTAATTTTGGGATTTCTTAAATTTTGTGTAAAGGAGAAACGAATTTATGAAAAAATATTTGATTGCTGGGATACTTGCAGCGTCGTGTGTTGTATTTACTTGCAATTCCCGTGTGTGGGCTCAGGCTGAAGAAAAGAAGGCACTGACATCCGAAGAGGCTGCTGAAGCAATGAAGAAGCTGGAAGATGCGCAGCAAAAGTTAAAGAAGGTAGTTAAAAATTTACCAAAGGTGGATAATGCAGGCTCCATTACAGGCGTTGTGACGTGTCAAAAGATGAGGAATAATGCAGATGCTATCGTTTTTTTAGAAAAAGTTGGTGAGAATAATTTTCCTCCAGCTCCGGAACATGCGATTATTGATCAGCTTAATTTAACATATGTACCTAGAGTTGTTGCTATGCAGAAGGGCACTACCGTAGATTTCCCTAATAGCGATGCAGTTCGCCATAATGTGTTTTCTCCACCTACTGCTGCCTTGCAATTTAATTTGGGTACATATCCAACAGGTGTTGTTAAAGAAGTGCTTTTTGATGTTGTGGGAGAAACGCCCCTTCTCTGCAATGTTCATGCTGAAATGGCAGGCTATGCTGTTACACTTGAGAATCCTTATTTTGCAATGACGGATAAAGACGGGAACTACACTATTGAAGGTGTTCCAGCAGGGAAATATGTGGTAAAGACATGGCACGAAAAACTTAAAGAAATATCCCAGGAAGTTACAGTTGAAGCTGGCAAAGCGGCAACTGCTAATTTTGATTTGAAAAGAAGAAGATAATTTGAAGATTTAAGGAGCTTAACAGCCATTATGGGCAGATGTTGTGCCCTTTACATAGAAATTCTAGTGAGATTAAACCTCTCACTGGAATTTTTTTTTAATTTAAATAACGATATAAAGTGTTGTACAGTTGAAAATTATTAAAATGCTTATATTGAAAGTTTAGTTGTAAATTCCAGGTTTTTTATTAAGAGTACATGATGGATATGCCTTACATAATTTCAATTCAAGTTGGCAAACCTAAAGTTTCTTGGGTCAAAACCATTGCAAATATTACAAATAGTTCCCTTTTGAGGATGGCAGGCGCTTTTAGGCGTATTTTGCTTAAGACTCCAATCATGATGTATGTTCCATGGTCAACGGGCTTCTATAAAAAGCCTGTAGAGGGAAAGGTTTGGCTGGGTAAGTGGAACCTTTCTGGTGATGGACAGGCAGATCTCAAGAGTCACGGTGGGCCTGAAAAAGCAGTGCTTGCTTACTCGGCAGAGCATTATCCTGTCTGGTGCAGTGAAATTAGTGGCCTTGCGCTTCCTTACGGTGCATTTGGTGAAAATTTTACTGTAGCGGGGCTTACAGAAAAAACGGTATGTATTGGAGACACGTACACTGTGGGAGAAGCCCGTTTGCAGGTCTCACAACCACGCCAGCCGTGCTGGAAGATCTCACGACGATGGCGCATTAGAGATTTAGCCGAGAGGGTTAAGATTACAGGTAGAACAGGTTGGTATTTCCGGGTCATTACGGAGGGATATGTTGAATGCGGATTACCAGTGGTGCTCCTTGATAGGCCATTTCCTCGGTGGACTGTTGCTCATGCTAACGAAATCATGAAGCATCGGCGCAAAGATAGACATGCCGCAGAAGAACTTGCTTCATGTGAACTTCTTTCTGTGAATTGGCGTAAAATCCTGTCCGCCAAACATCCTTAAATGTATATATTAATATGGTAAATTTTGTGATAACCGATTAAAAAAAGCCGGACAATTGAAAGCTTGTGTGTTATTTAACAAAGTTTACATTTGACAAAGTTATCAAAATACTAATATAATTTGGTGTGTAAAATATAGACATTTGACAAGATAGAGCTATTAAAGCAAGCTCTGAAATTAAATAATATCTCCCTTATTTCCCGTTTAATAGGGGGATTGGGAGCATTTTTGTAGGATAAAAGCGATTTTTTGCAGGGTTGTTTTCTGATTCTATTTTTTGATTACTAAAAGTTATGATTCAGCGGCGTAAAACACGAGTGGTAAATGCAGGCGGGGTGTTGATTGGCGGGAATAACCCAATTTCCGTACAAACTATGACCAAGACCCACACCGAGGATATTGATGCTACAGTTAAGCAGATTAAAGAACTGGAGGCAATTGGGTGCCATATTGTGCGTGTAGCGGTTCCTACAATTGTTACAGCGAAGTGTCTTGGCGCTATTAAAAGGCAGATAAATATTCCGTTGGTAGCAGACATACACTTTGGGCATCATCTCGCCTTAGAAGCTATTGCTCAGGGTGTAGATAAAATAAGGATTAATCCTGGAAATATGAAGGATAGGAAAAAACTGGAAGAGGTTGTACTTGCTGCCAAAGATAAACGTATTCCTATTCGTATTGGCGTTAATTCAGGCTCTGTACGTAGTGAAGATGACAAACATGAAGAATTAACTGCTTTGATGGTTAAGACTGTCTTGAAATATTGCGAGCACTTTGAATCGCTGGGATTTAAAGACATTGTATTATCACTCAAAGCGTCCGATGTGCCTTCGACCCTTGACGCTTACAGGTCAATAGCAACCCGGTGCGATTATCCCTTGCATTTAGGCGTCACAGCCGCAGGACCGCCTAGCCTCGCAACTATCAAATCGGCTATCGGTATCGGGGCTTTATTATCCGAAGGTATCGGAGATACTTTGCGGGTTTCTTACACGGGTGCATCCGAACTGGAGGTTGAGGCTGGATATGATATTCTGGCGGCATTGGGACTTCACAAGCGAGAGGGAGCGGAACTCATTTCCTGTCCCACATGTGGCAGGTGCGAGATTGATTTAGTGAATATTGTTGAACAGGTTAGACAACGTTTACCGAACGATAAAAAGCATCTCCAGATAGCTATTATGGGGTGTGTAGTGAACGGCCCTGGTGAAGCGCGTGAGGTAGATATTGGTATTGCTGGCGGTAAAGGATTTGGTTTTCTTTTCAAGAAAGGCGAAAAGGTGAGAAAGATACCTGAAAATCGCATGGTGGATGAGCTTTTAGAAGAAATTGCTCAGATGTCGTAAAATGAAAAATATTGTAGTTCTTGGTTCTACAGGTTCTATTGGTAAGAATACTCTTGAGGTGGCACGAAATTTAAAGGATAAATTTCGGGTGGTTGGTCTATCTTCAAACTCTCGGTGGGAGTTACTGGCAGAGCAGATTGAAGAGTTTAAACCGACATGCGTTGCCTTGAACGATAGGCAATTAGCTGAAAAGTTAAAAAGGCGTTTTACAGATAATAATCTGAAAATACTTACAGGAAACAATTGTCTTAAAGAAATTGTTTCAAATCAAGAGGTGGACGTTGTTGTCTTAGCAGTTGTGGGTGCTGTTGGTTTGCCTGCTGCTATCGAGACCGTACAGCAAGGTAAGATACTTGCATTGGCTAATAAAGAATCGCTGGTTATGGCAGGGCATATAGTAATGCCATTAGCCAAAAAAAACCAGATATTACCTGTGGACAGCGAACACAGCGCCATATTTCAATCACTTCAATCAGGCAAACCAGGTGAGATCAAACGCGTTATTATTACGGCATCAGGTGGGCCTTTTTATGACTATCCTTCTGACAAGCTTTCCGATGTAACCACTGAACAGGCCCTCAAGCATCCCACGTGGCAGATGGGGCAAAAGATCACCATAGATTCTGCCACTCTGATGAATAAAGCGCTGGAGATTATTGAGGCGAGATGGCTATTTGATCTGAAGGTCGAACAGATAGATGTCGTGATACATCCTCAATCGATTATTCATTCAATGGTTGAATTTTGTGATGGGTCGGTAATCGCACAAATGGGTATGCCAGACATGAAAGTGCCAATTCAATATGCTTTAACATTTCCCGATAGGAATCCTCTTAAGGTACAACCATTAAATTTGTCAAATATCGGGAGTCTTACATTTAAGAAACCGGATATGGAAAAATTTCCAGCTTTAAGGCTGGGTTATCAAGCAGCAAGGGAAGGTGGTACTATGGGGGCAATACTTAACGCTGCTAATGAAGTTGCAGTACAATCCTTCCTTGATGGTAAGATTCGATTCACCGATATTGTGCTATCTGTGGAAAAGGTAATAAACAATCACCATTTTATAAAAAACCCTTGCATGGAAGATATTTTAACGGCAGATGCCTGGGCAAGACAGGAGACTAAAAAATGCCTTATGTAAACGTATCAACCAATGTCATACTTGTAATCCTGGGTATAGGCCTGCTTATTTTTATCCATGAACTTGGCCACTTCCTTATGGCAAAGAAGATTGGAGTTCGCGTGTTAGCGTTCTCGCTGGGATTTGGGCCTGCTATTTTTAAAAAGAAATGGGGAGAAACTGAGTATCGTCTTTCTATATTTCCGCTTGGAGGCTATGTCAAGCTGGCTGGAGAAAGTCCAGATGAAGAAAAGACAGGTGCCTCGTGGGAATTTTCGGCCAAGAGTGCAGGACAACGCGCCTCTGTACTCGTGGCTGGAGTGGCATTAAACGCCATATTGGCATTTGTTGCATTTATTGTTGCCTTTCAAATTGGTGTGCCCTTTATTACTTCAGAGGTGGGTCAAGTCATGCCGGGTTGGCCTGCCTGGGAATCAGGAATTAAGCGGGGAGACAAGATCGTAGAAATTGATGGGAGTAAAGATGTTGACTTTGAAGACCTCTTTACAATTGTTGCATTGAGTAACTCAGCTAAAGGCGTGCAACTTAAAATCGAACGGGATAATAAGGCTTTTGATGTTAATGTCTTGCCTAAGTACGATGAGGAGCATGGTATTCAGCGCATTGGAATTATGCCAGCAACAAGCCTGGAGATTGATAAAATATTTGCTTATGAAAATAACGATTCGCCAGCGAGGGATGCTGGTATTCAGGTAAAGGATATTGTGGTTGCCGTAAATGGTAAACGCATTTCCACAGAGGATGAATTTCGTGAAGTAGAGGCTGCAAATTCAGGGAAAGAGATTTCAATTACGGTATTGCGGGATAATAAAGAGGCTGAGTTAAAGGCGATTCCTTCTAAGTCCACACGATATATGCTTGGTATTTCTTGTGCAACTGCCATCATGGATGGTGTAAAAAATAATAGTCTTGCAAGTAGTGTGGGTTTAATCAAAGGTGATGAGATTATTGAAGTTAATTCAAACCCTGTCGCAGGATTCACTGATATTAATAAGCGGATTATTGATTTTAAAGATGAGACGTGCATCCTCACAGTTAAAAGGAATGACAAGATTTCTTTGCTTGAAGTTCCTCTCAAAGATACAAAAGCACGAGAAGAATTTCTGGATGGACTTACGCCTTTTTATGGTCTGAAGATTGATTCACTTGTTGAGGGGTTTCCCGCAGAGAAGATAGGGTTAAAACCTGGCGATAAGATCATCTCTATGAATGAGAAGGAAATAAAAGACTGGAATACGCTTTTGCAGGTTGTGATGTTGAGCCAGGGGAAACCTATGGTGATCGGGTGGATGCGTGGTAACGAGCGATTTGTATCTACTATAGAACCTCAAAAGGACGAAAAGAATGCTGCAGGCCGTATTGGCGTGAAGTTTAAGGAAAAGACGGTAATTAGGCAGTATGGTCTGACAGGATCATGCAGCATTGGTACAAAAAAAGCTATTATTAATGTTCAGAGGCTGTATTTAACAATGAAGGGCTTTTTTTCCCAAAGACTCTCGACAAAAAATGTTGGTGGATTTATTCTAATTGCGCAGGCATCTTACGAATCAGCAAAGGTTGGTTTTGGCAAACTTGTTTACTTTCTGGGTATATTAAGCCTCCAGCTTGCGCTGCTGAATATTTTACCCGTTCCGGTATTGGACGGTGGCCACCTCTTATTTCTGGCAATTGAAAAAATAAAGGGCTCTCCTGTAAGCCAGAAAACGTTATCCATAGCACAGTACATCGGTTTCGGTCTTATTATTACTCTAGTCATTTATGCTACACGCAACGATATCATGCGGTTGTTGACACTTTAGAAATCGTAATTGTTTAGTCATGAGCGCATACGAAGTGAGTATTTGTGTTAATTTGCGGCTAAACAACTAATATAGTAAAACGCTAAAAAATTGTCATTGCGATGGTTTTAACCCGAATCAATCTCAAATGTGTGATTGATTCACTTCATTCGTAATGACATTTATACTATCAATTTATTTATAACGTTTGCTATAAAATCCTCTCCTCTTCTTATGGATGAATTAATCAACATCACCATTCCTGGGCAGAAAAAAAGTTATTCCTTAAAAGACATTACTATTATTGGCAGGGCATCCACCACTGACATAAGACTTGACGACCCTATGGTGTCACGACACCATGCAAGAATCAGTAAATCAAATAGTGGGTTTCTTATTGAAGACCTTGGTAGCCGGAATGGCGTCTTTCTGAATGATGAGCGGATAGCCGCCCCTTGCCCTCTGACCACCGGCAGTAAGGTTTGTATCGGGCCATATACGCTAGTTTTCAATGACGCCGAGTCCGCACATCCATCTCCCAGGGAATACGTATCCAATGAGTTTACACAGATTATAATGGCAACGAAAGAACCATTGCCAGTTGAAAGTATAGACGAAGCTATTTGCCATGAAATTACAAATAAAGCTGAATTTGTCCAGTTGCAAAAGAGGTTAAAGATATTCCATGATATTACAAATGCTATTGGTAATATTTTTGATATTGATGCGTTACTGGAAGAAATTATTAAGATTATTTTTACCGTATTTCCACATGCCGGCCGTTGTTTTGTAGCTTTGCAGGACTCTGATGAGACCCAATTGACAATTCGAACAATTCACACAAAAGATTCCGACTTGGGTGAGGAAAATCATATCATGAGCCAAACTCTTGCACAACGTGCCATCAATGAACAAAAATCGCTGCTTGTTATGGACACGCAAATGGACTCCAATGTCAGTGTGAGCATGAAAATAATAGGTGCTCGTTCCATACTTTGTGCCCCTCTGATATGCCCTCAAAAAACTTTAGGAATATTGCAGATGGAAAGTAAAAGTAAAAATTATGAATTTTCTAAGGCAGATTTGAATCTTTTTACAGGCATTGCATCCCAGGTGGCATTGTTGATCTATAACGCTGAGCTTTTTGACGAGCTCAAAAAGTCAAAGGAGCGTATCGAGTCTGAAAATAAAAACCTCAAAAAACAACAGAAGGTTCACTCTGCCTTCAGCAATATTATCGGTGAGAGTTTAAAAATTAAGGAAGTATTAGAGTTGGTCAAAAAGGTCTGCAATGCCCCTTATAGCGTTCTTATTACAGGGAAAAGCGGTTCAGGAAAAGAATTAATTGCCAAGTCTATCCATTACAATAGTTCAAGGTCAGGTCAACCCTTTGTAGTTTTAAACTGTGCCGCCATTCCAAAAGACCTGCTCGAAAGCGAGCTGTTTGGGTTTGAAAAAGGGGCATTCACAGGGGCAGTAGAAACCAAGCAGGGACTCTTTGAGGTGGCGAATAAAGGAACTATTTTTCTTGACGAAATTGGCGACATGCATCCTCATACACAGGCGAAACTCCTGCGTGTCTTGCAGGAAAAGGAGTTGCAGCGGGTAGGCGGAACAAAGGTGATTAAGATTGATGTGCGCATCTTGGCAGCAACCAATAAAGACTTGAAGACGGCAATAGGTAGCGGGGAATTTCGGGAAGACCTGTTTTACCGGCTGAATGTAGTGCCTGTCCATATTCCTCCGTTGTGTGAGCGCAGGGAAGATATCCCCTTGTTGATTGCGCATTTTCTTGAGACAAGTTGTGCCGATGTTGGTAAGCGTGTAAAAGGATTTACCCCAGAGGCGTTGACATTACTTTTAAATTACTCATGGCCTGGCAATGTGCGAGAATTAAGGAATGTCGTTGAAAGGATTGTTACCCTTGCCCCGGATGATAGTATGCTTGGTGTAGATATGTTACCGCAGGAAATAAGTAATAAGTCTGTTGTGCAGTTACAAAAATATAAATCAACAGGTACCCTTTATGAGGCGCAAAAGCAGTTAGAAATCGAGATGATTATGGACGCACTGAAATCTGCCGAGGGTAATAAGTCCAGGGCCGCAGAATTGCTGGGAATCAGCCGGAAGGTGCTGTACGAAAAGATAGAAGCCTATAAAATTTCATAGCGCAGAAATGAATTCCATTATAGGGATAGTAAATTGATTTACGGAAGAGCTAAGGTGTCGAATCTTTCCGATTGACAAATTATATCCGAAGGGAAAAGTTCAAGGCTGTATCTTTGCTATAACAAAAGATGAGGATTATTTGCAAAATCTTGATAAGCCAGCCAAAGTCCGTAATTTGGGAAAACAGATTGACCAAATGGTTTACAAACTCTAAGACCTCACGCCAGAGGAAATTGCAATAATTAATGGAGGTAGATAAATGAGTACTTTATTGTTAAATAGAACAAATTTGCAGTTCCATTTAGACAAACAATGGTTTATAAACATTAAAAATAAAGAAGGTTTTGTCATCACTGCTAAAGAATCACAGTGGTTAAAAAATAAACTTAAAACTGATGAAGCAAGAAACAATTTTGACAAATGGCTTAAGACAAACAATATTAAGGATAAAGACCGAGTTGAAATTAATTTTTCGTTGGATAAAGATAATAATTATTATTTCATTTCATCTGATAATTTTGATATTACATCTTTAAAGAGATTAATCATTATACAGGAGTTAACGCATTACTTTTTAGATAAAGGGTTTTTTGTTGATTTAAATCCTACTGCTTTTGACCTCTCCGTTTATCAATATAAGGAAAACTTTAATACGGACTGGGAAACATTTATAAGGTATGATTTAGTTTACAAATCTTTCAATGAAGAACTATCCATTAGTGTTGGAAGTGAATTTACATTAATGAGTAGAAAAGAAAATTTTCAAATTGATAGTATTAGGAAAGTAGTTAACCTGAGGAATAGATTAATTTGTAACCATGCGCAAATTTCATCAGAAGACCCGTTTA
>Ga0209212_1004923_pt1 | contig 16218 bp, 19 predicted proteins | sample RifGroC2_FD_183996 | JGI IMG/M metagenome (GOLD analysis project Ga0209212, IMG submission 183996) | Groundwater microbial communities from Rifle, Colorado, USA - Groundwater C2 (SPAdes) (version 2) | ecosystem: Environmental > Aquatic > Deep subsurface > Groundwater | place: Rifle, Colorado...
GGACTTGAGCGACTTTTTTGCACGCATCTGCATCTCTTGCTTCATCTCCTATATACAATAATTTTTCTGGAGTCTTTTCCCATCCTTTTTCCTTCAAAATTTTCTGTAACACTTTACCTTTTCCAAAAAGTCGCTCAAGTCCAAACCATCTTAAACTGTGGTACACACCATTATAATTTAGGTTCCAGTTGTCCAACACATATTTTACTGTTTCTTTGTTATTCGAGGATAAAATAAAAGTTTTATACTCTTTTGATAACGCATTCACTACATTAACTATACCATCAAAAGGTTTAATATTGTTTCTTTCTTGAAAGTATAGGGGGATTCCTTCACCAACCGCAAGAAGAGTCCGATAAAACCATTTTTTATGGCCTAAAAGAGCTTTTGCAACTTCTTTAGCAGGCTCTCCCCTCAAAGCCTCAATCTCCTCGTCAGAAGGGATTCTATAACCGCGTGTTTTAAATACTTTTTTGCTAATATCAACTAGCAATTGAAAATCATCTGCAAGTGTGCCATTAAAATCAAGTATAATAGTTTTTGTACGGTTTCCTAAAATACGGCCTTCTAAACCCTTCATCGTATCTATTCGGAATAAAACTGCCATTTTTAAATATAATGGATTTTAAGATTAAAGAACAGTCATAAAAAACATCTTCCAGCATAAAACACAAATCTTTTTATATACTCTGGCAATAACAAAAACATATGAAACAGCTGCTTTTAGAGGCCATAGAAGATATAAAGCCAAGCAAGGAATATGAAGAAGATATATTGGGCAAAGCGAACAGCATAATCAACAAAATAAACAAAGGCATAAAAGACGCAAAAGCTATTCTAGGAGGTTCGGGGGCAAAAGGCACATGGCTAAAAACTTTTGATGCTGATATTTTTGTCAAATTTAATTACAGCAAATTCAAAGATAAAAGTGACAAGCTATCAAATATTCTAGAAGCATTCCTAAAAAAACATTTTAAAATAACAAGGCTCCATGGCTCAAGAGACTATTTTCAAATTAAGCAGGGAAAATTCACTTTCGAGATAGTCCCAATATTGGGCATTAAAAACGCATCGCAAGCGAAAAACATCACAGATGTTAGCCCGCTGCATTCAGATTTTGTTCTAAAGCACAAAAAATTAATTGATGATATGAGGCTTACAAAGCAATTTTTTAAAGCTGCTGATGTTTACGGCGCTGAAAGCTACATCCACGGCTTTAGCGGCTATGTCTGTGAGATTTTAACAATAAATTACGGATCTTTTTTGAGATTAATAAAATCAATACCTGGCTGGAAGGAAGGTGCAGTTATTGACTTTAAGGGCTATTACAAAGGAAAAAATGTCTTTGCTGAAATAAACAAGTCAAAATTAACAAGCCCGTTGATTATTATCGACCCAGTGCAAAAGGATAGGAATGCGGCAGCTGCATTGAGTTATGAAAAATTTGACATGTTAAGAAAAAGAGCAAAAGAGTTTTTGAAAAACCCTTCAAAGAATTTTTTTGAGGTAAAAGTATTAACAGAGAAGGACATTAAAAGTCATGAAAAAAATATTATAATTCTCAACACAATTCCATTGAAAAGAAAAAAAGACGTTGCAGGAGCAAAGATGCTCAAGGCCTTCAATAGCATAGAAAGAAGCCTGGCTGATAATGGATTTGAAGTAGCAAAAAGCAATATGATTTGGAGCAAAAAAAATGAAGCATTATTCTATTATGCATTAAAAAGCACCAAACTCTCAAAAACAATAGAGCTGTCAGGACCGCCATTAAAAGTGAAATATCATGTACTGTTATTTAAGAAAGCGCATAAAAAAACATTTATTAAAAACAGCAGGATTTTTGCCATAGAAAAGAGAAAATTCACCAATGCTGGGGATTTGATAAAAAATATAATCAAAACTCCTAGCGTCAAGGATAACATAAACAATATAAGGATGGCATAAGATGCAAGCGGTTATTTTAGCAGCTGGAAGCTCAACAAGAACATATCCTCTCACACTTACAAAGCCAAAGCCGTTGCTTAAGGTTGCAAACAAAACCATTCTTGAGCATAATTTAGAGGCAATTAAAGGCATAGCAGATGAAATAGTCTTAGTTGTAGGTTTCAAAAAAGATATGCTTAAGGATTTTATCCAAAAAAATTACCCCCGGCTAAAAATAAAGTTCGTCGAGCAAAAAGAGCAGCTCGGAACAGGCAATGCAGTTTCAATACTAAAAAACACCATAAATAACCGGTTCATCCTTCTGATGGGAGACAACATCTACTCAAAAAAAGATGTAAACGAAGCAGCAAAGCACCAATATTCAATCTTAGTTAAAAAAGTTAAAAATCCAGAGCTCTTTGGAGTTGTAATAGAAAAAAACAATATCCTAATAGATATTATCGAGAAGCCTGAAAAGCCCTCCTCAGATTTAATAAACTGTGCATTATACTCATTAGACAAAGATATATTTGATGCTCTGGAAAAATTGAAAAAATCCGAAAGAGATGAATACGAGCTTACAGACGCAGTAAAAAGCATTGCCGCCCATGAAAATGTTCACTGCATAAAAAGCTCTTCATGCCTGCTGATAACCCACACATGGGATTTATTAGTTGCTGACCAGGAAATAAGAAAAAATAAAACCATAATAGGAAAAAACTCAAAAATAAATGGAGTCATAACAAACTCGTCAATTGGAAGCAATTGTATAATAAGTGGGAATGTAAAAAATTCAATAATAATGGATGGCACTATTATTGGTAAGAATTCCATAATTGAAGACTCTGTCATTGGAGAAAATGTTTATTTTAATGGTACAATAATTGCTAAAAACAATGTTTATTCAGTTGTAAAAGGCAAAAGAATAAAGGTAGAGAGATTAGGGGCTATAATATCCGACAATGTTAAAGCAGAAAACGTCATTATTAATGCTGGCTGCAGGATATGGCCTAATAAAAACATAAGTGGAGTGATTAGTCATGACATTGAATGAGGCCAAACAAGGAACATTGCACCTTTACACATTTGGGCTTCTTAGAAAACTATACGATTGGGTGCTTTCATGGGCGCATAAAAAATATTCCTCTTTAGCCTTATTTATTCTGGCTTTTTCAGAATCATCATTTTTTCCTATACCGCCAGACGTCTTGCAGATAGCCTTATCCGTATCCAAGCCAAAAAAGTCTTTCTTCTATGCTCTAGTCTCGTCAATAGGCTCTGTTTTAGGCGGCATTTTCGGGTATTTTATAGGATATTTCCTGTTTGATTCCATTGGAAAAGTAATAATCGATGCCTTGGGCTACCAGGCCCAGTTTAATGCCGTGGGAGAACTATACACATCTTATGCATTTCTTGCAATTTTGACAGCAGCATTTACACCAATACCCTACAAAGTCTTTACAATAGCAGCAGGCTTCTGGCAAGTAGGGCTGTTACCATTAATAACTGCATCTATAATAGGCAGAAGCGCAAGATTCTTTTTGGTAGCTACATTGTTTTATTTCTTTGGGCCGAAAATAAAAGAATTCATTGACAAGTATTTTAACCTGCTTACAATCATATTCATCATGCTGCTAATAGGAGGATTCGTCGCAATAAAATATTTGATATAAAATGTCTAAACAATGAAAAAAGCAGATATAACAATATTAATTGCGGGGATTTTATTATTCCTCGGGTCATTGGTTATAGATAAAAATATTAAATATATCACAGATTCAATAAAAAACCCAGCTTTTGACTTAATTTTTGGATGGTTTACAGGGTTCATTAATGTTTTTGTAATACTGATTTTAGTAACAACTTTATTTTTGTTTGAAGAAAAAAAGCGCGAGTGGGTGTTTCCGTTATGGCTTTCCTTTATTTTCTCTGTTGTTATATCTTTTATCCTAAAATTAATAATAGCGCGGCCAAGGCCTTCTATAGAAATATTTTATCCATTAATAAACCTGATAGATTATTCGTTTCCAAGTATGCACGCAATGGTAGCTTTTTCCGCAATTCCAATCCTTAACAAAGAGTTTGCTGAACTTAAGTGGTTCTGGATTTTGTTTGCTATTTTAGTTGCATTCAGCAGAATTTACCTTAACGTTCATTTTTTAAGCGATGTTGTATTTGGAGCTTTTACAGGCTATTTTATCGGGGTTTTTGTTATTTATATAGAAAAAAAATACAAGCCATTTAAATTTTTGGCATAAAAACATATTTTTAGAAAATGAAATTAACAATACTCGAGATAAAAAGAAAAATTGCGCATATGCTTTTTGGTGTTTTGATAGTTGCTTTGCTTAAGTCCGAATCAATAGGGCTAATTCATCTATTCTTTTTGGTAATAGCTGGCATAATAATATCATTCTTAACCAAAAAATACAACATACTGGCTGTGCCTTGGCTTATGAAGCATTTGGAGAGAAAAGAAAATTTAAAAAAATTTCCAGGTAAAGGGGCTATTTTTTACCTTATTGGCGTTTTTTTTACAGTGGCCTTTTTTCCGCTTGATATAGCAATGCCTGCCATAATTATTCTTGCATTTGCAGACTCTGCAAGTTATATATTCGGAGTAAGATTTGGAAAAACACAACACCCCTTTACCCGTAAAAAATTCATAGAAGGAATGGTTGCAGGCATAACAGCAGGTTCCATAGGAGCCTCTATTTTTATACCCTGGCAGGAAGCCCTTGCAGCTTCTTTCTTTGCAATGGTAGCAGAAGGCATTGAAATAAAAATCGGCCTTACAGATGTAGATGACAATATAGTTATCCCAGTAGTAGCTGCTATTACCATTTCAGTTGTTAGGTTTTTGTTCTAAAACCCCAATCTTTATAAAACTACAAACCTTACCATTATGTTTTTACAGCGCAATTAAAAAATGATAACCGAAGAACTAAGAAATGCATTATTGCAAAAAAAAGATCATTTTACTGATATTATTGGCCAGGATAAGGTAAAAGCAGCTATAAAATCAGCCTTACTCTCTGACAGGCATATAATCCTAGTCGGGCCTCCAGGAATTGGAAAAACAACCTTGGCAAAGAATGTGGCAAAACTTCTAGGCAAAAAAACTCCATTTATAAGAATACAAGGAAGTCCAGATTTAACTGTCGAGGACTTATTAGGGGACATAGATCCAGTTAAAGCCCTGAAATATGGGCCTTTAAGCATAGAAGCTTTTACAAAAGGAAAAGTCTTCAAAGCAGACAAAGGAATTCTTTTCTTTGATGAATTAAACAGATGTCCTGAAAAATCACAAAATGCCTTGCTCCAGGTTTTGGAAGAGAAAAAAGCTACTATTGGAAGCTATGATGTTGACTTTGATATTGACTTGATATTTATAGGAACCATGAATCCAGAAGACTCTTCAACAGAAAAGCTTTCTGATGTTCTTTTGGACAGGTTTGACCTAATATACATGCATTATCCAGAAACCATTGAAATTGAAAAAGAAATAATAAAAAATAAAGGAAAAAAAATTGGCAACGTAAATGTTAGTGAAAAATTGCTGGAACTAATAGTTTATTTTGTAAGGCTTTTAAGGGAAGACAAAAATCTCGAAAAAAAGCCATCTGTAAGAGCCTCTTTGGGCTTGTATGAAAGGTCACAATCAAATGCATTATTAAACAATAGAAAAAATGTTGTATTCAATGACATAAAAGATGTTCTTGTCTCAGTTTTAGCCCATAGGATAAGGCTAAAGCCTTCTATCAAATATTTGCAGAGCCCTGAAGCGTATATCCAAGAGCAGTTTGAAAAGAATATAGTGGATAGCGGAATCTCGGAAGATAAAAGAGATGATTTACTTTGACAGGGAGCAGCAGATACGCGAAAAAGATGAAATAGAAGAGCTAAGCGGAAAGCTTTCCTCGCAAGAAGTAGAAAACAAATTAATGAAATCTGTCCTTGAGAATGACAAAGAAACTATAGAAAAAGGAGAGTTAATCCGGGATTCAATAAACCAAGGTCTTAATTCTTTTACTCCTGATTTAGTCTACCAGCAGCTCGTAAAAAATTATTCTATCGCTAACCATATATTTGGCCCTTCTCTATTAAAGCTGGCTACGGGCTATGACCCCAACTATATTAAGAAAAACATCAACATTCCAGAATTTCAAAAAGAGCTAAGGTTCAGAATGCAAAAAAACATTGAAAAGCTAAAAGAAGAAGGATTGTTGGGAAGAGATAACGAAATAACTGAAAAAGGCATTGAGCTAGCCTCTTTAGTAATGTATTTTGAAGAGCTTGATAAAATAATACCTCAAGGAATTCTAGGGGAAAAAATACACAAGCGTACTTCAATATACGGAAGCAAAGAAGACTTCCGCAACTACAAGAAAGGGGATAGGTATAAAGACATAGCAATAAAAAAATCAGCTAAATTGGCAATAAGAAGGGGCCATAAAAAGCTGGAAGAAAAAGACTTAAGAGTTTATGAAAGGCAATCTAAAGGGCAAAGCTATATTGTTTATGCCTTGGATGCTTCTGGCAGCATGAAAGGCGCAAAAATAGACGCATGCAAGCGTGCTGGAATAGCTTTAGCGTATAAAGCAATAGATGAGCGCGATAAAGTTGGATTGATTGTTTTCGGCTCTGAAATAAAAACAATAATAGAGCCAACTGCTGATTTTTCTTACCTGCTAAAAAACATAACCTCTATAAGAGCTTCCAGAGAAACAGACTTAGTAGCAACATTAAAAAAATCCATAGAATTATTTCCAAATGAAAACATCACAAAACATTTAATCATAATCACAGACGCATTGCCAACAATAGGAAAAGATCCGGAAAAAGAAACACTGCAAGAAGCATCTATAGCAAGAAATAAAGGAATTACAATCTCTTTAATTGGAATTAACCTTAACGAAAAAGGAAAAAAACTAGCAGAAAAAATAGTTGAGCTGGGAGAAGGAAAATTGTACACCATCAAGGATGTTGAGAATGTCGACAGGGTTGTTTTAGAGGATTATTATTCTATCGGGTAGATTATCTACCTTGCTCCGAAGAGTACAGTCCCAGCCGAACGGCTCTTAAACTGCTGCACCATTTTTTCATCCTCTCCTCCAATCCACGCACCCCTCACATAAGTGTAGTTTCCTTGAGGGAGGGGGTATTCCTCTTTGGCAGCAAGTGCAAGCTGTTTTGGAGAAGGATTCTTATCTTCAGGCAATTTCATCTTATGCGGGCTTCTGTAGTGTGGGGAAACTTCCCTAATAAGTTCGCTAAGCCTATAGTGTTCAGAGCCAGCTCTGTTTGGATCAGTATTGTATTCATATCTTGTTTGAGGAAGCCATAACTCAATTGGCTCAGAGCTTTTATTATCTGAGGGCCTATAAGCTCTCCTTCCAATCTTGTATGCCTTTTCTTTGGTGTTATAAATCATCATGTCTCGTCCAAAGGCTGCAACAAGAAGGGCTAGCCCCATAAAAGGATCCATGGATTTTGTTCCTGCCTTTTCCTGCATATATTGGTCAAAATTTGAAGCGGAAATTGTTACCCTTTGTGTTTCATCTGGAATGTGCAATCTGCCAACAGAAATTGTGCCATCAATATGTCTTATTAAATATTCAAAACCCCTGTTTGGGTATTTAAGGTCTGCAACACGTACAGACGCAATGCTTTGGCCTCCCTTATACCTTGTTTTGCCTTGATCATTAATGTTAAATTCATGTACAATGGGGTTAAAGCGTTCTCTGCATTCGTAGCCATACCTTAGAAATTGATCTGCGAGCTTGTCGGCATCAGCCACATGAGGATACCCTCTAATCACATTAATATCGCTCCATACATCCCCTTCCCCAACAAGCAATTCTAATTTGTCCAGGTTAAAAAAATGCATTGCATGGCCGCCTAAGTTTTGCCATCTAAGAACTGTGTCCTTAAACCCCGCATTATTATCCAAAACTTCCCTCATTCTTTTTGAAATAGGTCGCCCAGATGGAGAGAAATTTATGATGTATCTTCCATTGCCAGCAATCTCTCTTGAAACGTCCCTTAATATTATGGGCATAGCCAAATATGCAACGGTTGTTCCGGCACCGGTGTGAAATCTTTCTTCTTCGCTAAGGCTTTCATACAAATTTTCGCCACCTCCGCCTACCGCTATATTTGGAAAATTTCTCATTATATTTACAAACCATTCTGAACTTTTCCTAGTCTGTTTTACAACTTCTCTTCTAAACTCAGCAAAATTAGCTGCATTCTTCTTAAGCTCTGCCTGGGAAAATGAGTTTGCAGATAGCCCTTCCAAAAGGGGCGCTAATTCTTTAGGGAAAAGGGCATTGGCTTTAACTGCCTCAATTTCATTTCTTGCCAAAACCAAATACATCTCCTTAAGAGCACTTTGCGCCAACGCATACCCCAATATGTCTTCGCTGTATATTGGTAAGTCTACCTTAAGAGAAAAAAGTTCTTCTACGCGTGTTTCTAAACCTTGAGTATCCAAACAAACCACCAACTTACTATGTATCTGGATTAAGAACTATTTATAAACCTTTCCATTTTTTCACCATTGCTTAGTAATCACACAAACATTTATATATTACCAAAAAAAGCCATAAATAATGAAACTTTTGGCATTTGTTGATTTGCATCTCTCCTCAATAGCATTCAAAAAAATAAGCTCAAAAGCAAAAAAGCAGAATCCAGACTTGATTATATGTGCAGGGGATATCTCTATTTTTGAGCAGGGCCTTGATTCTATCTTAAATAAATTAAACAAGCTAAAGAAGAAAACCCTGATAATCCAGGGAAATCATGAATCAGGCAACGTCCTGAGAAAACTATGCTCAAAGTACAATAATTTAATTTTTATTCACAAAAAATATTATAAGCAAAATAATTGTATCTTCTTAGGCTATGGAAGCAGCGGTTTTTCATTAATAGAGCCTGGTTTTTATAAAATAGGTAAAAAATTCCAAAAGATAATAAACACTAACAAAGGCAAAAAAATAATATTTATAACTCATGCTCCGCCATACAAAACAAAACTTGATTTGGTAGCAGGCAGCCACTGCGGAAACAAAACTTTAAGGAATTTTATAAACAAAAATAAAATAGATTTGAATGTATGCGGCCATCTGCATGAAAACTTCAATAAGAAATGCAAAATCAAGAAAACATCAATTATTAATCCGGGGCCGTATGGGCAAATTATAAAGATTTAGTTCTCGGCTTTTTTATTCATTCTTAAAAAATAATACTCAAACCCTTTCTTAATTGCCTCAAGGCTTGCAATCAGTATGTTTTCATTTACCCCGACAGTAGCCCACTCGGTCTTGTTTTCCCCATTAACGCTGAACTCAGCATAAACACGAACGCTGGAGCTTACACCTTTCTGCTCAAATATTCTTACCTTAAAGTTTTCAAGCTTTACCTTGTCGATGTGTCTGTATTTTTTCTTGAGCATCTTTTGTAGCGCACGATATAATGCGTCAACAGGACCCCCTTTGACTTCTTCCTCTGCTTCTATCGTTTCATTTTCCATGGTAGCCTTTATGAAGCATCTGCTTTTATCTGCATCAGATTTCATTTCAAATGCAGCAACATCTATAAAATTGCTGGAGCCGTTGAAAAACTGCTGTGCAAGCAAATAATGCTCTGCTTCCAAGCCGCTAAGGTCATAGCCAAGCATTTCCATTTCCTTTATCTTTGTCAGCATTTTTTCTACCCTCTTATCTTTTTTATCAGCACTATAGCCAAACTTCTTTGCAATCTCAACTATATTTGCCCTGCCAGACAAATCAGACAACACAATATGCCGCATATTTCCAACATCTTCTGGATTAATAAACTCGTAAGAAGCCCCTTTGCTTACAGCATCAACATGAATGCCTCCTTTATGGGAAAATGCATTTACACCAACATAAGGCTGGTGTTTTAAAGGCCATGCATTTCCTAATGTATAAAGCAGCCTGCTTAATGAAGTCAACTCTTTTAAATTTTTAGCAGCATAAAAATCAATTTTCATATTTGACAAAGCAGGCATTATGCTGCATAAATTTGCATTCCCGCTTCTTTCCCCAAAACCGTTTATTGTTCCTTGTATTTGCTGAACATCTTCTGCAGCAATTAAAGAGTTAGCAACTGCTAGTTCTCTGTCATTGTGGCAATGTATTCCTAGCTCAACATTCATTTCCTCATTTTTTAAGAATTCCTTAACTTCGCCAACAATATTTTTAATCTCCAATGGAAAACTTCCTCCATTTGTGTCGCATAAAACCAAGCAGCTAGAGCCGGCATCAAAAGCCTTCTTTAAGCATTTTAATGCATACTCTTTGTTGTCCTTAAAACCATCAAAGAAATGCTCTGCATCGTAAACAACTTCAAGATTATTGTCTTTTAGAAATTTAATGCTTTCAAAAATAACATCCAAATTTTCTTCTGCTTTCATTCCTAATTGTTTTTCAACATGCAAAAGCCATGTTTTCCCGAATATTGTCGCAACAGGAGCTTTTGATTTTAATATGGCTTTCAAATTATCGTCTTCCTCTGCCTTAACATTCTTCCTTCTGGTAGCTCCAAAAGCGCAAATTCTTGCATGGCTAAGCTTATTCTTGGAAATCTCATTAAACGCTTCCATATCCTTTGGATTGCTCCCAGGCCATCCAAGCTCAATATAATCAACACCAAATTTGTCCAATGCAAGCGCAAAATCTACCTTATCCTTTACACTTAGGTTTAAGTCAGGACTTTGTGTCCCATCCCTTAATGTTGTGTCATAAATTTTCATTTTAGCAGTATGTATAATGTTTAAAAAATGAAAGGCCGAATAAATTAAGGCATTATCCAATAATGATAGAGATAATAATAATTAAAGAAATAATACTAAAATTTAATTTTTTCAAATCTTTAAGCATAATAATCGGTATCAAGAATTTATATTTAAATCTTTCTACAAATAAAGATTCAATTCTGAACTTGTCTATTTCTGTCTTTTTCCAATAAATCATACACTATCTTAGCAGGTTTATACCCCTTATGTTCACACCATTGTAAAGCATCTGCATTTGATTTTTGATGATTGCAAGAACCACAACATCTTACGATATTTATTTCAGAAAATGGTTTAAATGGATTGACGTGGTCATAATGTATATCATTTTTGTTGGTGGGTTTATCTGGCAGTGGTTTCCCACAATAAACACAATTCTTATCCCTTTCATTTACAGCAATTATCAATTCAGGAGTAATATCTTTTGGCTCTATTTTATATTTTTTCCTGTCATGCTTCTTTAAATAATTCACAATACCTTTAATAGAACTATAATATCTTTTATACTTCTTCTTAATCATATCAGGATGTTTTTTTGCGTATCTTCTATCAGCTTCTTTTTTCTTATCACCCATCACATATCTTTGTACTGATAACTTTCTTTTTGGGCTTGTTCTATCCCAATTAAGCTTATATGCTTTTCTTTCAGGTTTTTGATTGTATAATTTTGCTTTTGGACTTGTTCTCCACCAATTACGCTGATATTCTTTTCTTTTCTGTATTAGTTTTTGTTTTTCTTTAAATCTCTCTTTTATCTCTTTTGCTTTTGGACTTGTTCTCCACCAGTTACGCCTATATTCTATTCTTTCAGGTTTTTTCTCTGATTTAACCCTTATCTCTTTAACCTTATCTGGATTTCTTAGCCTCCAATCTCTTTGATACTCCCTTTGATATTCCTTATACTCGGGAGTTTTTCTTCTACTAATTTGTCTTTCTCTTTCTTTATTTGGATCTTTGTAAGGCATTTAAGAGTAAAAAGAATTAACTTTTTATTAAATTTTCTCATAAGACGCAAGGATTGGATTTTATTTACGATACTTAGAAATTCTATTTTTCAAAACTTCATCTTTCTTCCTTAAAAATCTTTTCTGGCCAATAAAGCAACCTTGCTTTCTTTCTTCTCATCAATTATTTTATAGCTGGAATTTTCCTCTATTTTTTTAGCAAACTCCATTATTTCATGATGATAGGGCATATTTTCAACTTCTAACCTTTCCTGGCTATGGCCGACATGAACATAACCCTTGCACTCGACAAACATTGGCTTGAACTTTTCAATTAATTTAGCATAACCTTCTGGATCAACAAAATTATAGCCTTTAACCAAAGTTAATCTTATCACATTTCTCTTGAATTTATGCATCATTGACAGGCTTTTCTGCAAATTTTTCCAAGAATCCTTTTTTATTGGATTAGCAGTTTTTTGATAAACTTCCTTGTTAGGGCCATAAACACTGATATACAACTGTGTCGGTTGATGACTAATTAATTTTTCAATCATATTTGGAATTGTTCCATTTGTAACAAGAAAAGCAGTCATACCCTTTTCTTTGATATGCTCAATCATTTCAGCTAGCTCGGGGTACATTGTTGGCTCTCCTGTTAAGCTAATAGCAAAATGCAATGGCTTTTCCATTTCCTTAAGCCTCTCTTTAACCACATTAGAATTTCCCTTAAACCCCTGCAAAAACTCAACATGCGCTTTAACGCACTCGTCAACAATAAATTTAGGGTCATCAACAGGGCCTTGCCACTTCGGCCATGTATAATCCGTATTGCGCCAGCAAAAAACACATCTATGATCGCAAAAGAATGTAGGGCTCATTTGCACGCATCTCCAGCTGTTTATGCCATAAAAAGTATTCTTGTAGCATACATCTTTGCCTTTTATGGCTTTTCTGCAATATTCACAAACCTTAACAGCAGAATGATTCCCAACTAGCCTGTAGCCCTCCATGTACCTTTTTTTATCCTTAAGCTTATCCTCTATGGCATTTAGCTCATCTGTCATACTTCCCGGTAATATGCAAACATATTTAAATTTTCACCATAACAATCATAATATGGAGCTAAATCAGGCGCTAAAAAAATTAAAAGGAAGCAAAACGTTTAAAGACTGGGATAATAAAAACCAAGGCAATTTCTTTTCTTATGCATTCAAAATGATTGAAAACAGCAAGAGCAGCCCATGGCAGCTTGGTTTTTACCATAAATCAGCAGACAAAGTAATGACATTTGTAGTGGATGAAGCAGAAATTAAAATTGAGCAGGAAGAAGAAGTATTCAAAAAACCAGATATGGAGGTAAAACAGATAGATATCAAAAAAGCAAAAATCTCATTTGAAAAACTATTGAAAAAAGCAGAAGAATTCAAAAAGGAAAAATACCCTAACGAATTGGTAAGCAAAACAATAGCAATATTACAAAACCTCGATGAATATGGAACTATATGGAATACAACCTATGTGATGCATTCGTTTAAGACATTAAACATGAAAATAAGCCCAGAAAACGGAAAAATATTGCACCATAGCTTAGAGTCTCTAATGGATTTTATTAAAAAATAACTTTGCAACCTATACTTTACACATCCATATTATTTAAATATAACCTTGCTCCTAGCAATTTACTTCTGCAAAAATGGCGCTTAAAATAAAAATGCAAAAAGTTTCTGATATTCCGACACCAAGTTATGCCCATAAAGGAGATTCTGGAGCTGATCTTTACGCTGCAGAAGAATTTACACTAAATCCAATGGAGCGCAAACTAATTCCAACAGGATTAAAGCTTGAAATTCCTTATGGTTATGAAGGCCAGGTAAGGCCAAAATCTGGTTTAGCTATAGAACATGGAATAAGCCATGCAAATGCAGTTGGTACAATTGACAGCAGCTATAGGGGAGAAATAAAAGTTCCTGTAATAAATCTTGGCAATAAGCCTTATAAAATTGAAAAGGGAAAGAAAATAGGCCAGATAATATTTGCTAAAGTTGAAGAAGCTGTATTTGAGGAAGTTGGCATATTAAGCAATACAACAAGAAACGATAATGGCTTTGGAAGTACAGGTTTGTAAAAGAGGTGTAAAAATGGCAGTAAGCTACAAAACAATGCAGAAGAACAAGAAATTAGACGAGTTTGAAGAGAACAATGAAGCAGAGGATGAGGAAGAGTCAGGTTAAAGGCCTTAAAGCAGTTTATCTACCTCTTTCTTTATATCCTCAAAAACTAAATCCAGATTTTTTGAGGCATCTATAACTTTTATATTATCCTTCAATAATTTTGGCAGCTTCAAAAACTTCTCCCTTATCTTCTTCATGAACTCAATCTTTTCAAACTTCTCTTTTTCCCTGTATTTTATCCTTTCCAAAGCAGCTTTCGGATTGACATCCATTATAAGAGCAATGTCAGGCTTCAAAAATTTTTTATTCTTCTCAATAAGCATTTTCATATCAATACCTTGCGTTGATTGGAAGGCAATAGTTGAGTAATAATACCTGTCGCATATAACTATATTTACTTCATGCTCATTTGATTTTTTTAAAAACGGAATAATAGTGCTTTCCAAATGCTCTTTTCTGTCCTTTACAAACAGCTCAAGCAGCTTTTCAGCATTTACATTGGGATCTTTTTCATTCACCAAAATATTCCTTATTTCCTTTCCAAAAGTTCCATTCGTTGGCTCTCTCGTTGTTAAAATCCTGTATCTCTTGCTTTTTGAAAACAGGTAATTATGCAGAAGCTTTACCATCTCGCTCTTTCCGCTGCCGTCCATTCCATCCAGAACAATGAAAACCCCTTTAACCATGAAAATTAAGAAAAATATGCGATTTATTAACTTTATTGTTTTTATCAGTATCTCCGAATCTCGACACAAATAATGATAATTCCTATCAATTCTAGGCGTCGCCAATATGCGACGCAACATTTGGTATTCACAATGCGTAGAACCACACCTACAATACAGGCGTGTACTATCTGTCTTTGCTTGCACAACCAAGTAGATGGCATATAGCTACCGCTATCGCAAATGCTTACGTATGGCTGATTTCCAAATAATCAAACAGAAGCTTATGCTCTACTATGTCCAGATATTTCTTGTAAGGAACATAATATCTTAGATTCTTATTTCCTATCCAGAGCAGATGCAGCAGCAAGCTGACAAGAAAATAAAAATATCTGATGATATAATGCGTACTTTTGCTCTTTATCCTGCCTTCATCTTCTACCCTGAAGTTTGTCTCTATTTGCCATCTTCTCTTGTAGTACCAGATGTATTCTACTCTTGTCTTAAAATAAATGTTAGTGGCAAATAGCCAAGGGTACTCGTCTATGCCCTTGCACACAACAACCATTGTTTTTGGATGCCATTTGCTTTTGCCTTTGGAGTATACCATGGGATGCTTAAACTTTCCAAGTTCATCTGTCTTTGCAATATAATCCGTAATTACTTCGCCTTTTTCTGGCATAAGGATAAGATACCTTATCTTTTTAGCTTCGAGGAAATCTATAATCTCCGCGCAATAAAATTCTCTGTCAAAAGTAGCTAAGCGTATGTTTCTGAATAAGCTAAGGCAGTAATCCAACAATTCAATTGTGGGGCCTGGAATGCCCTCGCCTACTCTTACAGGCAAAGCCATAAGCGGAATCTGCTTATTCCTTGTTATTAAGCTTAAAACTATGTAATGAAACTCTGCATCCCATTTCTCTCCTTTTGTGTTAATTAAGTATAAGCCTGAGCTTTTTCCGTAGAATGGCTCTTTGGTGTAGTCAACTGCTATATGGGCATAATTAACTCCTAAACGCTTTATTGTTATTCTTACTATAGACTCAAAGGCTTTTTTGAAGTCTTCCTCATAGCCTTTTTTAATCCATAGGTGCAGCGTATCAGCATGCTCTCCAAGAGTCTCAACATATGTGTTTGATTTGGCGCATTTTGCCAGTTCATAGGCAATTATGCCTAATGGCAAAATGATACTACTTCCAAAAGAAGCGAAAGATTTTTGTAGATAAGCTATTATATTGCTCATGGTTTAACGACCGAGAGAATACCGGTATTATCTCTACTTTGAATTTTCTATAAACTTAGAAGTAGCTATTTTATATTCGGAGATACTATTTTATAGTATTTTGCTGCAAATTCTGTTAACTCTTCATGGATTTTAGCATTTAATAGCTCTTTAAGGCCAGCTATCTCCTTGCTTTTCTTGCCTTGGCCGTAGTCTTTTAAGTATACTGAGAATTTCTTTACTTTGCTATTAGGCAGCCTTACAGATTTTTCCATGTAATATCTCTTTTTGCCTTTTATTATTTTCCTGCTTATAAACACCATAAAATTGTTGATAACCCTACAAATATATAAATATTTCTTTTTTGTGAGACTGTTACCTTAACTTACTCGTTGAATAGCACATTATCTGCGGACGTTTTGCAACGTCTCTGCCAAAAATCTTTTAAATCAGCTTCACTTTAAAG
>Ga0209212_1004929_pt1 | contig 16206 bp, 11 predicted proteins | sample RifGroC2_FD_183996 | JGI IMG/M metagenome (GOLD analysis project Ga0209212, IMG submission 183996) | Groundwater microbial communities from Rifle, Colorado, USA - Groundwater C2 (SPAdes) (version 2) | ecosystem: Environmental > Aquatic > Deep subsurface > Groundwater | place: Rifle, Colorado...
TTGATATTTTAAACAAATAGATTTGCCGCAGAATATTGAACTGTAAATAATAATCGTTCTTCACTTCATAAAAAAATTATAAGTAAAAAACTATTTTCAAATGTCAAAAATCATCAACTGTTCTCTGTTCTCTATTATCTATTCTCTGCATTATATTATTTTGTTTAATGATAAAAATAGAAAGAATAAACTATGTGCGCTGAAAATTACATAAAAGAGCTTAATATCGGCGGCGTCAGGCTCGAGAACAATCTCATGCTCGCCCCGCTCGCCGGCATAACCGACTATCCCTTCAGGCTTATCTGCAGGGCGCTCGGCGCAGGCCTCACCGTTTCTGAAATGGTGAACGTGACCGCGCTTACATATAAGAGCAAGACCATTCCTACGCTCACCAGAAGGAGCGCCGGCGAGCGCCCCTTTTCCATACAGCTTTTCGGCAATAAGCCGGAGCATTTCGCAAACAGCGTCCGCCATATCATCCGCAACAAACTCAGCGAGATCATCGATATAAACATGGGCTGCCCGGCCAGGCAGGTCGTGACCTCCGGCTCGGGTTCGTTTCTGATGAAAGAACCCGCCCTCGCCCGCGCCATAATCGAAGCATGCGTCGGGGCCTCGGAGGAATTCGGAAGCGAGCGCGTCCCGATCACCGTTAAAATAAGGCTAGGCTGGGACCTGAACACCATCAACGCCGTCGATTATACTAAAATGGCCGAAGACTGCGGCGCCTCCATGGTCACCGTGCACGCCCGCACCTATTCGATGAAATTTTCCGGCACGCCTCTTTATCATCACGTGGCCGACTGTAAGAACGCAGTTAAAATTCCGGTTATAGTCAACGGCGATATCAAACTCTACGACTCCGTGAAAAACGCCATCGATATATGCGGCGCCGACGGCGTTATGATAGGCCGTGCCGCCATGGGACGGATATGGATATTCAACGACATTTTAAGGCAGGCCGCCGGCAAAAGAATGCTTGACTTTAGCATAGCCGATGTTATAAAATTAATAAAGCTCCACGGCCGGCTCGTCGGCGCTTTGTATTCCGATATCAACGGAGTCGAAAGTTTCCGCAAACAGCTGCTGTGGTACACTAAAGGCTGGTACGATTCGGCGAAGCTGCGCGAGCGGCTGAAGGTGGTCAAAACCCCCGACGAAATCGACTCCATCCTCGACGAATACCTTCACGCGATAGGCGATATCGCCATGCAGCGGCACAAGGTTATCGGCGCATATGACATTATATGACGGAAGAAGATGAGAATAATAGATAAAAGACCGGGAAATAAAGTAACGGTTTATAAAACGCTTTCGCCGAAAAAATCTGCCGCGCTGGCCGCGGTTCTTTCGGTTATTTTCGCGAAAGTTTTTTTTGCCGCCTCCTTCATGCTCGCCTGCGCCGCCTGCTTTCCTCCGTCCGCCTCCGCGCAGGTGAATTTCCCCTCGGGCGAGATATACTTTTCGCCGGAAACTGCGCTTGAGGAAAAGTTTATCGGCTTCCTTCACAGGGCCAACGGCTCGATATTTTTAGCCGCCGGCTCTCTCGATTCAAAAAATATAGCCGAAACGCTAATCGAGATCAGGATGAAAAAAATGCTGCCGATCAAGATCCTCTTATATAAGCCGGCGGCGGCCGATAACCCGTATATTGAAAAATTCTTATATTATAATATAGACGTCGTCCTCGCCGAAAATCCGGCCGGGTTCGACCACGACTTCTGCATTATCGACCTTCGCTCGGTCTGGCTTTCATCCGCCGGCTTCGACTATAAATCGCTCAATCAGGATTACAACTACGCCATGATAGTCAGCGACAACGAAAAATTCGCCGAAAATTTTCAGGTCGAGTTCGTAGAAATGTTCGAAGGCAAGTACCACGGCGCGTCTTCACCTGTGAACACTCCGAACGCCAACATCAATTTCAACGGCGTGGCCGTCGACACCGCATTTTTACCTGAAGACGCCATAGACGGCAAGATCACTTCGATCATATCGAAGGCGTCTTCTAAAATAAGGGTAATCGCGGGCGAATTTAAAAATTCGCTCATGATCGATAATATAATCGGGCGCAAAAGCTCGGTGAGCGATATTTCGGCGCTATTTGAGTACGGCGCCGCCGCCGATTCGAAGGAAGAATTTGAAAAATTCAGGCGGGCCGGAATTTACGCCGTCTATAATCGGGGATTCACGAAACTGAGCATGAGCGCGATGGTCGTCGACAATCAGTACGTTATGCTCTTCGGGGCAGGCAAATCGAAAAACAACGCATCGGAGGCCGATTCCTCATTTATCACCATTAATTCATCGACCGTCGCCTCCGCGTTTAACGCATTTTTCGATTCGGCGATGCAGAAGAACACTTTCGACATCACCCTGACCGGACAGGTCCTTAATTCGTCGAATAAACTCCCGCTCGACAACACCCGCGTATGGTTTCAGAACCTCAACGCGTCCGCTTACACCGATCACCTCGGATGGTACGAACTCAAGGGCGAGCTGCCCGCCGAATTTATCGTAACGGCTGAAAGAGAGTATTATTACTCGAAAGATATAATTTTTTTGAAAAAAAATGGAAGAAGACTTGATTTTTTACTTGATCATATTATATCATATAATAGTTTAAGCGGTTTTATAATCGATAAGACCACGAGGTCTCCGATATCCGGATGCGGTCTCGTGGCGGTATATATCGAGCAGGGAACGGGTACGCGCACCTTTATCAGGACCAGCACCAACGAAAAGGGCTTTTTTAGTTTCAAGGCCCTTCCGCTGGGAAACATGGATATCGAGATATCGCATCCTAACTATCAGAAGCGCATAGAAGAAGGCTATACGATCGTAAGCGGCGCTCCCATCAGCCTTGGAAATCCGATAACGCTCGAAACGAATTACATAATAACCGCATACCCTAATCCGGTTTTTGAAGACAATTTTCTGATAAATATAAAAGACTCGAAAGTGACCGCGGAAATACCGTATGTAAGCATAAAGCAGAACAATTACATCGAGATCCCCGTCGCGATGAGAATAGCCGCCGCCGCGGATATGAAAAATATATACGTCGGAAATTATATAGTAAAAAAAGGCTATTACGGCGCCGCCCGTATAAACGTCAACGGCGGAATGTCATACAAAGACGTGAATATTGATTTTTTACAGGCGTATAAAAAATATACCTACTCGGCCCCCGCGCGCGGCGTAAGCCTCGCCATAGCCGAAAACGCCGTAAGGCGCTCCGGCTATCTCACCGTCTCCGACGGCGGCGCGGCCGGCGCGTATCCCTTTAACGGCGGCGAGTTAAGGCCGGTAGGTTCGGTCCAGGCCGTTGACGTGGCTTTCAGCCGCAGCCTCGCGATCGCCGCGGACGGCGGCAGCGAAATGAGCATCATTGAAATGGGCGTCGACTCGGGCGCTTATAAGCTCGCGGTGAGCGGCGCTTCCGGTGGAAGACCGCACATATACCGATACGATGCGGACGGCGGCGGCACATGGAAGATGCTCGAAACGGCGGTTTATGAAAGCGCCGCAACTGGCAGCGGCGAGGTGAAATTGAAAGCTTCGCTGAACGAAGGCGGAAAGTACGGAGTTTTTTGCGACAACATTCCGCCGCGCATTGAAAAGGTAATTTTGAAATCGGGCAGGCTGATAATAACGCTTAAAGACGAAGGCTCCGGATTGAACGATAAAAGCCTTTCGATATTTTCTGAAAAGCGGCCGGCCGAAGGAAATTTCATGGCGTCGGTTGAATCGGGCGAAGCGCGGTCGGCGCGCGAACGTGAATTCATTATCGGCGGCGCTCAGGCTCTCGCAGAAGACGGATATAACCTCTGCGTAAGCGATAACAGCGGAAATTATTCACTGACGCCGGTTTCAAAGATCAGCCGGCTGGCGGTCAAATCGAAAGAAGAACGGGTCGAGGTATATCCGAACCCGTGCCGCGCCTTCGCTAAATTCAGAATCAGAAACGCGGCGGCGGACCAGGTAACCATATCGGTTTATGACTCGTCGGGCGGAAAGCTGCTTGACGTATGCGACAACCATCAACTAATGTCTGACGATGCCGAAGTAATTTTTAACTTGAATTCCCTGGACGCCTACGGGGCTAAAAACGCCAAAGCGGCCAACACGGTTTTGATCTATAAAGTTAAATTCGCTTCAGGCGCGGAAAGAACGGGTAAGCTGGCAGTTATAAAGTAGTAACGTGTTCACTAGGAAGGTTAATTATGGGAAGAAGACGCAACGCGAGGGTTCTGGCCCTCACATTCATGTATCAGTATGACCTTAAAACCTATGAGAAGATGGAAGACATCATTCATTACACTCTTTTTATGGACGAATATGAGGTCGATGTCGTCAATTACGCCACCAGGCTCGCAGCCGGCGTGGTCAAAACCCTCGAAGAGGTCGACGAGCTGATAGTCAAATCGGCGGAAAACTGGACGATAGGCCGCATGGCTACGATCGACCGCAATATCCTCAGGCTTTCGATATTCGAAATGCTTTATGAAAAGGATGTTCCGAAGAACGTCACCATAAACGAAGCGGTGGAAATGGCTAAGACCTACAGCACTGAAAAGTCCGGCGAATTCGTCAACGGCATTCTCGATAAAATTAGCAAAACCTATATTAAAGATAAAAAGTGAGGCGGGCATTATGGCCAGGGTCGAAAAGAAATTACTTGGTCAGATCTTAATCAACGCGAATTTAATAACCGACAAGCAGCTCGACGAATCGCTTAAAGAACAGCGAAGAACAGGCCAGACTTTAGGTTATATCCTTATTTCCAAAAATTATATTTCCCAGCAGGATCTTATCAATTTTTTCGAAAGCAAGCTGGGTATTCCATACGCGAATTTGACGAATTATGTTATCGATCCCGAGATCGTTAAAATAGTGCCGTACGACATCGCCTCGAAATATAACCTCATACCGCTGCTGAAGGTCAAAAACACGCTTACCATAGCTATGCTCGACCCGCTCGACAGCTTCGTCATCGACTCCCTGAAATATACAACGGGCTGCGAGATCAAGCCGCTCGTATCCACCCGCGAAGAGATCGAAAAAGCCCTCGAATTATATTATAACGTCAAAAAATCGTCCAAGGCCGAAGTCACGGCCGAAAATGAAGCGGCCGACCTGAACGAGCTGCAGCAGTTCGCTAACAAACTCCAGGGCATTCCCGACGCGCTCGCAAACATTGACGGCTCGTCCGACAACGCCGCCCCGGTCATCAAACTCGTCAATTTAATTATTTTAAAGGCCATAGCCGACGGCGCTTCCGATATACACATCGAGCCGTCCGACAAAAATTTAAGAACGCGCTACCGAATCGACGGCATCCTTCACGAAGTAATGACGCTGAGCAAAGCGCTCGAACCCGCCGTCACTTCGCGTATCAAGGTCATGGCGAACATGGACATCTCAGAAAAGCGAATTCCGCAGGACGGAAGGGCCGAGATGAAGTTTCAGAACCGCAGCATCGATCTTCGTATATCTTCGTTCCCGTGCGTCCACGGCGAAAAGATAGTTCTGAGAATACTCGATAAAACAGGCATAATGATACCGCTCGAAGACCTCGGGTTCGCGCCCGAAGTTCTCGAAAAATTCAAAATGGTCATCAGAAAGCCTAACGGAATTATTCTGGTCACCGGTCCTACCGGGTCCGGTAAATCCACGACGCTTTACGCGTCGCTCGATAAGATCAACTCCGTCGATAAAAATATCGTCACCATCGAAGACCCGGTCGAATATGAATTGAGCGTCATAAACCAGTCGCAGGTCAACGTCAAGGCCGGTTTCACTTTCGCCGGCGGCCTGCGCTCCATATTGCGCCAGGACCCCGATATCGTGATGGTCGGAGAAATACGCGACAACGAAACCGCTGAAATAGCCATCAGGGCCGCCCTCACCGGCCACCTCGTATTCTCGACGCTGCACACCAACGACGCGTCCGGCGCGGTCACAAGGCTCATCGATATGAAGATCGAGCCTTTCCTCATTTCGTCTTCGATTATATGCGTCATGGCGCAGCGTCTCATAAGAAAGATATGCGCCAACTGCAAGACCGCCTACATTCCGTCGCCGCAGTTCATCGATAAAATCAATCAGCTAGTCGAAGCCAACCTTCCCGATAACTTCGAGCTTTACCGCGGCACCGGCTGCGCGTTCTGCAAGCATACGGGCTTCAAGGGAAGGACAACCATAAACGAGCTGCTCGTGCCCAACGAAAAGATACACGCCGCTATCGTCGAGCGCGCCCCGACTTCGGTCATAAAAAAAGAAGCAAGGCTTAACGGCATGAAAACGCTCCGCGAAGACGGCATATATAAAGTCATCGAGGGCCTTACGACTATTGAAGAAGTAATCAGAGTGACGCAGATCGATGATTAATGTCGCCTTTGATTTCGATATATCCTCGTTATCTTTCGATACGACTCTGCGCGTCAGATACGCCGAAACCGACACTATGGGCGTTGTCTATTACGGAAATTATTTTACCTGGTTCGAAGTGGCCCGCACCGACGCTCTTAGACAGATAGGCTATCCTTATTCGCTCCTCGAAAAAGACGGAGTGCTGCTTCCGGTGGTGGAGGCTTCCGCCCGTTATATAGCGCCTTTCCGCTATGACGACGAAGTGGTCGTCAAATCGAAGATCGCCGAATTCAACGATATCAAGATCGTTTTCGATTACGACGTTTACAGGCTTTCCGAAATGAAGCTGTGCACGACCGGGCGCACCCGCCATGCCTTTATAGGGACGGACGGACGCGTGCTTAAAAACGACCCGGGCGGGAAAGTGAAAAAGATCGCCGAACTTCTCAAGAGTTATTATTCAAACCTGACAAAGCGATAAGACCGGAATCAAATAGAAGGTGTAGTTAAATGATATCAAAAGAAGAGATCACAAGGATCGCAAATCTTGCGATGGTGGAACTGACCGAGACAGAAAAGAGCGAATACAGCGTTCAGATTTCTTCGCTGCTCGATTATTTCAGACAGATGCAGGAGCTCGACCTCGCGGGCGTCGAACCGACGAACCACGCGCTGGTGGCCGATAACGTGCTCCGAAAAGACGAGGCCGCCGCTTCGCCCGGCCAGAGCGCCGTGATCGCAGGCGCTCCCGATACGGACGGCAAAAGTTATTGCGTGCCCGCGATTATAGAGACTGAGGAGTAATAAATAATAATGAGCGAAAAATTTTTAAAATATTCCAGCGTCAAAGAAATGCCGCTGCATTACAAACCGGCGCACGAGATCAGGCGCATGATCGATTCCGGCGAAATATCGCCACCGGAAATTTCGGCGCATATAATCGGCCGGGCGAAGAAGAACGCCGGCCTGAACGCGTTTCTCGCGCTTATCGAGCCTGAAGGAACCGGCGGAAACTCCGATGGCGGCGCCGCTGCCGGCGAATCGAAAAAATTCTGGGCCGGCGTTCCCGTCGCGCTCAAGGATAACATCGCCGTTAAAGGCGTTAAAACCACCGCCGGATCGAAAATATTAGAAAACCACATCCCTATATACGACGCCACCGTCGTTAAAAAACTCAGAGAAGCCGGCGCGCTCATCGTCGGAAAGACCAATATGGACGAATTCGCCATGGGCTCGTCGACCGAAAATTCGGCCTTCGGCCCTTCTAAAAATCCCTGGGATATCACTCGCGTTCCCGGCGGCTCTTCGGGCGGCTCGGCCGTCGCGGTGGCCTCAGGAACGGCTTATATGGCGCTCGGCTCCGATACGGGCGGTTCGATCCGCCAGCCGGCCGCGCTCTGCGGCGTGTGCGGTATGAAGCCCACCTACGGCAGCGTTTCGCGCTACGGCCTGATAGCCTTTGCCAGCTCGCTCGATCAGATCGGGCCGTTCACGCGCGACGCGCTCGACATGGCCGCCGCGCTTGACGCTATCTGCGGCCACGACCCGAAGGATTCCACATCCAGCGACAGGCCGGCTGCCTCGCTTTTCGAGGCCGTTAAAAACGGCTCCGGCGTTAAAGGCCTTAAAATCGGCATAGTCGAAGAGCATTTCGGCGAAGGCGTCGATTCCGGCGTGTGCGAACGCGTCAGAGCGGCCGCGGCCGAGTTCGAAAAAATGGGCGCGACGATCGTTTCGGTTAAACTGCCTCACGCTAAATACGCGATACCGGTTTATTATTTAATAGCGACCGCCGAAGCCAGCTCTAACCTCGCCCGCTTCGACGGCGTAAAATACGGCTTCAGGGCGCCGGAATTCAAAAATCTTAAAGAAATGTATATGAAAACGCGCGACCAGGGCTTCGGTGCCGAGGTCAAGAGGCGCATCATACTCGGCACTTACGCGCTGAGCTCGGGCTATTATGACGCATACTACAAGACCGCGCAGAAGGCGCGCACCAGAATCAAAGAAGACTATCAGGCCGCGTTCGGCCAGGCCGATCTGATCCTTTCACCCGTTACTCCCGCCACTGCATTTAAATTCGGCGAAAAGACTGCGGACCCGCTCGCGATGTATATGTCCGATATTTTCACTATTTCCGCCAACCTGGCCTCCATACCGGCGATATCGATCCCGTGCGGTCTGAGCGGTGGCATGCCGGTGGGGCTGCAGCTTTCGGCCAATTACTTCCAGGAGAAGCTCCTGCTGCAGGCGGCGCACGAGTTCCAGAAACACACCGACCACCATCTTTATTTTGCGGCGGTCGAATAAAAATATTACGCGGCGTCCGTGCCGATGAATTGAGGAATTATATAAATGAAATTTGAAGCGGTCATAGGCCTTGAGGTTCACGTTCAGCTGAACACGAATACGAAAATATTCTGCTCATGTTCGACGCGCTACAGCGGCAACGAGCCGAACACCAGCGTGTGCGAGATATGCAGCGGCCAGCCTGGCGTTCTGCCGGTATTGAACGAAGAAGTGCTGAAACGCGCAGTCAAAACAGGGCTTGCGCTTAACTGCGCCATAGCGAAAAGAACGAAATTCGACCGCAAGAATTATTTTTATCCCGACCTGCCCAAGGGCTATCAGGTATCACAGTTCGATATGCCAATATGCGAAAAAGGTTATATAGCCGTCATCGATGCCGCCGCCGCGGGCGCAAAACAAGAGAAGAAGATCGGCATTACGCGCATCCACATGGAAGAAGACGCCGGCAAGAACGTTCACGGCGCCGACGGCAAAAATTCCTTCGTCGATTATAACCGCGCGGGCGTTCCGCTGCTGGAGATCGTGTCCGAACCGGACCTCAGAAGCGCGGCCGAGGCTAAAGAATACCTCGAAAAATTGAAAACGATATTAAAATACATCGACGTTTCCGACTGCAATATGGAAGACGGGTCGCTGCGCTGCGATGCCAACGTTTCCGTAAGGCCCGGGGGCGAGACGAAACTCGGCACCAAGGTCGAGATCAAGAATATGAACTCGTTCCGCGGCGTGCAGAAGGCCATCGAATACGAGATCGAGCGCCAGTCGAAGGTCTGCGAGTCGGGCTCCAGGATCATCCAGGAAACAAGGCTTTACGACGAGGCGCGCGGCGTGACGCTATCGATGCGCAAAAAGGAAGAAGCCTTCGATTACAGGTATTTTCCCGAACCTGACCTGCCGCCCTACGATGTCGCGGCTAAAGATATCGAAGCCATCAGGGCCGCGCTCCCCGAACTTCCAGACGCTAAATTCGCCAGATATACCGGCGAGATGCAGCTGAGCGAATACGACGCTTCGCTTATATCGAATAATCCATCGCTGGCTGCCTTTTTCGATGAATGCGCTAAAAATTATACCAATTACAAGGCCATTACAAACTGGCTGCTGGGCGATATTTCGAAAAAAATGAACGAGCTGGCGATATCCGATATATTCGCCGCTAAAATAAGGCCGGCGCACCTTCTGGATATGTTGAAACTGATCGACGATCAGACCATTTCAGGCAAGATCGCTAAAACCGTTATCGATGAGATCTTCAATACCGGCGAAAAAGTCGAGAAGATAATCGAAAGACTCGGCCTGGTCCAGATCACCGATAACAGCTTTATATTAAAGGTTATCGGTGAGGTGCTGACCGAAAATCCAAAATCGGTGTCTGATTTTATCAGCGGCAAAGAGGCCGCGGTCGGGTTTTTGGTCGGGCAGATCATGAAGAAGACCAAAGGAAAGGCGAATCCCGGTATCGTTAATCAGACGCTTAAAGGCGAACTGGCTAAACTTAAAAACGCATGAGCTTAAATTATTAAAGTGGGGTAATATGAAAGAAATATTTGTGATAAAAACTTCGGAAGAAGATTTTTTAAAGCAGCATAATAATAAAATCATCAGCGTGCCGATCGACACTATTTACAGGGCCTCGTTATATGTGGCATGCCTTGATTCGGCCACTCTGAAGTTAAAATATCTGTCTAAAATAGTCGAAGTTAAATTAAGCGAAGAAAACAGCGACGATAAAAAGGAAAATATCTCCACTTACAGTTACTGCCTGTATATAAAGCCGGGTAAACTTATCAAACTGGAAAATGAAATAGATTTTTCAACCGCGGCAGGCAATATCCCGCACTACCTGACCTTTGATGAACTTCTCGGCACGTCGCCCGAAAAGATCGAATCGCTGACCAAGCGCAAAAAACTCTCCAAAAAAGAGATATCGCTTATCGTCGCACGCTATCTCGAGCAGGGAATCAATTTCAGCGTCAGCCAGAAGCTCGAGGACGCGCATGTATTATTCGATCAGGCACTCGATATCGACCATGATAATTACCTCATCTATTTTTATATGGGCAATATTTACGTCGACCGGGCGGTTCTCGAACTCGCGATCTACTACTACCGTAAATCCATCGAGATCAACCCCCGCTTCCATCATGCGTTCAACTACCTCGGCCTGGCTTATCTCTACCTCAATAAAATTCAGAACGCCGTCGAATGCTGGGAACAGTCGCTTAATCTGAACGCCAAAGACGAATTCGCGCTTTCGAATCTCGGAAAAGCACTCATACAGCAGAAAAAATACGCCAAGGCGCTCGAGATACTCACGATGGCCAAAGAGGTCAATTCGACCAACCTGTTCGTCTTTAATCTGATCGGCGTCGCTAACGCCAATCTCGGCAGGCTCGACGACGCCATCGAAAGCTGGTCAAAAATCATCGAAGCCGGCCAGGACGACGAATACCTGCATTTGAACCTGGCGCGCGCGTATTTTGAATCGCAGCGCTACCGCGAGGCACTTGAAGAATACGAACTTATTCTCGATATGTTCCCCGCAGGGCACGATCTGCATAAACTCGCTGAACAGAATATCGAAATGCTCAGGGAAAAAGTCTCTGAAAAAACGGTCGTCATAAACACTATCAAAGACATTTCCCCGTATTTCGTCAAAAAGTTCGGAATCGAGCTGCCTAACGTCGACGAGGAGCTTTCTAAAAAAATAAATTTTAATAAACTTGCCGATTATATCATAATGTTCGATATAACCAACTATAAGGTCAAATCTATCGTTTTCGATAAGACGAAAGAGGACGACTCAATCGATTATAACGCCGCCGATGAAACGCTTACTCTCGGCCGCGATGCTTACAAAACGACCATCAAACTCCGTAAATCGCTCAAAAAAGTAAAAACTCTCGCGCCGGTCAAAGGCCCCGACGAGGAATCGGCGAAAACAGGCGAAGAAGAAGATACCAAAGAAAAAGAGCAGATCAAAATCAGGCAGATCCAGACTCAGAACGAATCTTCACGCGTTTCCGCCGAGGAGATCCAGGGCGCGCTCGAACAGGCGCAGGCACTGGTCGCTTCCGACCCGAAAAGCGAATGGGCGCATTACAGCCTCGGCTCGATCCTCGCCCAGATAGGCAGTTTCAAGGACGCGGCCGACTCGTTCTCGACGGCGTCCACGATAAATCCGAATAACGCCATCGCCTGGTACGCTCTGGGCCTCTGCCATGTCAGGATGAATCAGCTGGATGAGGCCGTTCAGGCCCTGCAGCAGGCGATTATATCAGTTCCTGACTCCCGGCTGACCAGCGTTTACGAAGAGTGGAATTACAAGGATTCGCTCGCATATTTCGGCCTTGGCGACGTTTATATACGCAAGGGAATGTTCGACGAGGCGATCAAGATATTTAAAAAAGGGCTGCTTATCGACGCCACTTCGGCGCTCGCGCATTTTCAGCTCGGCACCTGCTACGAGGTCAAAGAGCAGTTCGACGAGGCCATCGAATCGCTGCTCAACAGCCTTTCACTGAATCCTAATTTTTCATATGCTTACTCGAAACTCGGCATCATATATTTCCGAAAAGAACTTTACAGCGAGGCGCAGGTAATGCTCCTTAAGGCCGTCGGTTACGAAAATCCCGACAGCGAAAGTTATTTCTTCCTTGGCGAAGTATATATGAAACTCGGCAAGCCCGAAGACGCAAAATACTGCTTCACCAATATCCTGCAGTCGGCGCCAAAAGACGATATGTACTACGAAAAAGCCCGTAAAAAACTGGAGGAACTCGCTAAAAAATAAGCCGCTCATGCGAATCTTTTTTGCTAATTATTTTTTAAATTTTTATCTGATTATCTAATTATCTAATTTTTCATTGAGGTGAACATTTTGATTAAAAGTAAAAATATTATTTTGATTGTTTCATGCCTTTTTTTATTGTTGACGGCGGTTTTTAACCTTAACGGCTGCTCGTGCTCCGAAACCAAACCAGACGGCGGCGCTTCAACGAACCAGACGGCCGCCGGAGGCAAATCACTTAAACTCGCTCTGTCCTCCGACCTCACTGCTACCGATCCGGCGCTGTCCAGCGACGTCACATCCGGTCAGGTGCTTTCTAAAATATTCGAAAAGCTGGTCAATTTAAATAACGATCTCGCCATCGTGCCCGAACTCGCCGACACTTTCGAGATCAGCGCCGATTGCACCGAATTCAAGTTCGTCCTGAAAAAAGGAGTATTGTTTTCAGACGGCAAAACCATACTGAACGCTAAGATCGTTAAAGACTCATTCCAGCGGGTCGCATCGCCCGATACAGTCAGCCCGCGCGCCAATATATTTGATAAAATCATCGGCTACGACGAGTTCGTTTCTAAAAAATCCGACGCTATCAGCGGCATTGCCGTCAACGGCGATTACGAGATCACGCTCAAGATCAAAGAACCGTTTGCGCCTTTTTTATATAATCTCACCATGGTGCCGGCCTCTATCACGCTTAACGATAACGGCCGCGTCATTGGAACCGGGCCGTTTGTGTTCGACCGGAAAAGTGACGGCGCTAAACTGACCCTCGCTAAAAACCATCATTACCATTCTGCCGATAAGGTTTTTATCGATGAAATAGTCTTTAAGATCATCCATGATCAGATGACGCAGATCTCTGAATTCGAGCTCGGTAATATCGATATACTCAACCTGAGCACGATCAACGTCAACAGATTCGTCAACGACGCTAACCGCGCTAAATATAACATCCATAAGCAGCCTAAATTAAACGTATATTACATAGCTTTTAACTTCAATAAAAACATCTTTTCCGAAAACCTCAGAAAAGCCCTTAATATGGCCATCAATAAAGACGAGCTTATCGGCTCGCTTATGAAAGGCACCATGACGGCTGCCCGCGGCCCTTTCCCGCCCTCGCTCGGCGCGTTCGATCCGGAACTCGCCGGTTACAAATACGACCCCGCTAAAGCGAAGGAGATGCTCGCATCCGAAAAACCCGAAAGCCTTAAATTCGACCTCTACTATAAATCCAGTAACGAGAACGAAGATCTCATGCAGATGATAAAGGAAGACCTCGCTAAGATCGGCGTTACCGTCAATTTGAAGAAGATGGAATGGGCCGCGCTTAAATCCGAGATCGTCAAGGGTAATCTGCCCGCTTACTACCTTAACTGGTCCGCTGATTTCCCCGATGCGCATAATTTCCTCATTCCGCTGTTCCATTCCAAAAACATGGGCGCCGGCGGCAATCGCGCATTTTTCTCTGACGCCGCGGCAGATTCAGATATGAATAAACTCGAATCGACTTCGAACCCGGACGAATACAAAAAACTTGCGCGCAAGATCCAGAAGGATGTCGTCGAAAAAGCGCCCTGGATATTCATGTGGCACGAGATCGAATATGCCGCCAGCCAGAAATCGGTCGAAGGATACGACGTGCCCAAGATCTATTCGATGGAAAATTTCGTTAACGTTAAGATTAACAGATAACTTTAGATTTTACCGGAGTATTTTTAACCGCGATGATAAATTTTTTGATCGAGCGCTTTATATACTGCGCTATCACGCTTCTAATAGTTACTTTCATCACGTCGGCACTGGTGTTTTTAATTCCGGGCGATCCGGTTTTATCCATCGTCGGCGAGAATGCGTCGCCGGCGGTAATTAAAAATATCCGTGAAAAACTCCTGCTGGACCAGCCTTTCATCGTCCAGTACTTCGCTTATTTAAAAAGACTGGCGCAGTTCGATCTCGGCAAATCATACGTGACCAACCTTAACGTCTGGGACGTCGTTAAACAGCGGTTCCCGAACACTTTGCTTCTCGCGCTGTCCGCTATGACCTTCGCGTCAGTTATCGGCGTAGCCGTCGGCTTTTTTTCCGCGCTGTATAAAGATTCATACATCGACAGGATCAGCCGCTACTTTATCCTGCTCGGCATATCGACGCCGGTATTCGTGCTCGGCGTTATTTTATATACCGTGCTTACCCTTAAATTTAAAATAATCAAATCGATCACCGGATTCGACAGCTATTATAACCTGATACTACCTACCATAGCGCTCGGCACACAGAGCGCAGCCTATATCGCCCGAATTACCCGATCGACCGTGCTGGATATCAAAAAACAGGAGTTCGTTAAACTCGCCAAGTCCAAAGGACTGTCAAGAGCTTATGTCAACACGTGGCACATTTTCGTCAATTCGCTCGCACCCATAATTACCGTCATCGGACTCGACTTCGGCTCGTACCTTAACGGCTCCGTCATCACCGAAACTATATTCGGCTGGCCCGGGATCGGCCTGTATATATTCAAAGACGGCATCGGTAACCGCGATTTCCCCGTCATCCAATCCATGGTGCTTTTCTGCGCTATTATTTTCATACTGATCAATTTTATAATCGACCTGGTTTACTTCGCCCTCGACCCGCGCCTGCGCGATAAACTTAAAGAAAATTGATTTTATTATTTTAACCTTTTTGATAAGGGAAGGCGAGGGAGCAATGCCCCCTCCCTTCCCTTAAAATCCCTTCCAACCCCGGATTTGCCTGACGCTTTATTGGTAGTAATTGCCATTTTTTCTTTATTGATTTTTTTCTCGTTTATTTATTTTCTTTCTTTTTGGTTTTATTGCTTTAATTTAACTTGCGACTTTTTTTGTTTTTTGACTCTTAAATCCGCGAAGCGCATACTTCGTATGCTTACTTCGCGGATTTGTAGCAACGCCGGAAAAGGCCGAGACTTTTCCAGCGGGGGGGATTTCTTGGCACGGTCTTGCCTTTTGATTGGTTTTAACCGTTAATTTTTGTCGAAACATTTTTCCTTTTCATAAAAATTTCTATACTCCATAAACTTTCTATATATTTACACTATTTTTTGTACTACAGCCACCCCTCCCCAAATTCCGTTTTTATTTTTGCCGATAATGTATCTTATGTAAACCAATAAAAAGCGAGAATGAAAATCATCTGCTTGGTTAATCTATCAAAGTTAAAGTATTTACTACTGATAAGCAAAAGATATTTTTAATGGTTGAATATTTTCCGTGAGCAAGGGTATTGATATACCAGAGTGCGATAATGCCATGCAGGCAAATGCGCGAAGCGAATTTGCCTGCAAAAACAGAAAGATGGCAGGAAAGAAATTTGAGGCAAGGCAGAAAAAAAGAATGAAAAAAAGAATGAAAATTTTAGAAAGAAAAAATTAAAATAATGAATTAACCTATTATCAAAGCTATAGAATTAAAGACGAGACAGAAAAACAATCGATTACCTATCATAAAGCGTCAGGCAATTCAGGGATAGGGATGGGGTTAAAGGGGAAGGGAAAGGGCTATCAGTCCTTTCCCTTCCCCTTTACAAAAACTTAACGCGGCACCTGATTGATGTTGACTTCGCCGGTTTTATTGACGTTGATTTCTGCAGTTTTGTTTATATTAATTATATTAACTTCGGCCGTCTGCGGCATTGACTTTTGAGTTGCTGCGGCAGTTGCGGATGATTTCGGGTCCTGGATTTTGATCATG
>Ga0209212_1004930_pt1 | contig 16205 bp, 17 predicted proteins | sample RifGroC2_FD_183996 | JGI IMG/M metagenome (GOLD analysis project Ga0209212, IMG submission 183996) | Groundwater microbial communities from Rifle, Colorado, USA - Groundwater C2 (SPAdes) (version 2) | ecosystem: Environmental > Aquatic > Deep subsurface > Groundwater | place: Rifle, Colorado...
AGAGCCCGCCTGCGGTCATGGTCTCTTCCTCAACCCTCTTCACGATGATACGGTCCTGCAGCGGTCTAAGATTCATGCCTTCACTCTCCTTTCTTTGAGATTCTTCGATCTCTATTGATAGAAAAAAATATTAGCACTCAAAACAGCTGAGTGCTAATTGCTTGGTAAATATAAACAGCATGACCTTAAAAATCAAGGGGCGTTTAAAAATAAATTTAACCCCTCAAAAACAGCTCACCACTTCCGTTTTGCCAGTTCCTCGGCGTAGAACTTCTGGTACAGGATCTCCCACTCGCGGCTGCCGGGGACCTTGGCCTGGCTGTAGGAGGCAAGCTTGTCCCGGACCGCCTGGTCGACCTGCCCCATGATGGAAAAGAACGCTTCGATGGAACCCTTGATCGAGTCGAGGGCGCGCCTCTCGTCGGGGAAGTCGGCGACGTCGTCACGCCAGAGCTTGTCGTAAATCTTGTGGGCGATGTGCGAGATGCGGTCTTCTGAAATGTGCATGACGTGCTCCTTGGTCGGTTTCCGGCCGGCTGCCGGTTCGGGCTAAAGGACGATCTTCCTCTCCTTGGCCAGCTTCTCCTTGATCATCCTGAGCATCTTGTGCCTGTCGATGCCGTCGCCTCCCACCGCCTTGAGCGTCTGCTCCAGGAGCGCCTCGGCGTCCCGCTCCAGGGTCTCCTCCACCTTCAGGTCCGCGGCAATGGCGGCCTTGATGGCGGCAAGGGTAGCACCCCTCCCCTGCTTCTGGGCAATCAGTTCGGCGCGCTCCAGATCGCCCAGCACCTTTTCCGCCAGACGTCCGATCTGTTCATCCTTAAGATGCATCTTCCCTCCCGCTTGCAAGCTTTAGTTGGCGCATTGTACGTCAAACGGGCAAAATTGCAACAGCGTTACCGATCGAGGGGGGCGGCCCCGGGATTAGAGAAAACGATCTTGCTTTCTCATTCAGGCGGGGATACAATACAGCCACTTTACTACTCTCTCTGCCCTGCCCGTGAGGTTACAACGCCCCTGCGGAATAATTCATTGAACGGGTAACTGTTTGCGATCGTGGTGTGCTGCCCCAATGCGCGGGAATTGCCTGAAGCGATCTACAGGAGCCCACCTGACTGGGAACTCGCTGTGAGGCCCCGAAACCAACGACAAGGCGGAGAGAGTTGCAGGATGATGAGGGGGACCGGAAAACCGGTCCCCCTTTTTTTATCTTGCGGTGTTGCATTAAAAATTATATAGAAAAGCTGCAGCCCCCAGTTCCAGAAACTCCCTCCCCGGGAGGGGGACCCGGTGGCTGCTACGCAGTGAGCGGGTGGTCTTCCCCCTCCCGACCTCCCCCGCTCGGTGGAGAGAAGCCCCGCCGATTCGGGTGGCGGCCAAGGGTAATCATCATTTCGAAAGAGGTGCAACATGAAGGTGATCGCATTCAACGGCAGCGGACGCAAGGGAGGGAACACCGCCCTGCTGGTGCGGAGGGTCTTTGCTGAACTGAAAGGCGAGCAGATCGAGACGGAACTGGTCGAACTCGCCGGGGAGACCGTCAGGGGGTGTACCGCCTGCTACGGCTGTTTCAGGAACAAGGACGGGCACTGTGTCATGGACCACGACATCGTGAACGAGGCGATAGACAAGATGGCCGCCGCCGACGGCATCATCATCGCTTCGCCGACCTACTTCGCGGACATCACCAGCGAAACCAAGGCTCTCATGGACCGCGCGGGGATGGTGGCGCGGGCCAACGACTTCCTGTTCAGGCGCAAGGTCGGTGCCGCCGTAGTCGCGGCCAGGCGCGCCGGGGCGATCCACGCCTTCGACAGCATCAACCACTTCTTCCTGATCGGAGAGATGATCGTCCCCGGCTCCAGCTACTGGAACATCGGCATCGGACGCGAGATCGGCGATGTGGAGGGGGACGCCGAGGGGCTGGCAACCATGGAAACGCTCGGCAGGAACATGGCCTGGCTCCTGAAAAAGCTGGCATGACGCCCCACTTTCTCCCCACGCTGGTGAACCCCCCGTTCGAGGACCCCGGGCTCTACCTGGACTTCCTTTTTGCACGGCGGGCGATCCTTTTCGATCTGGGGGACCTGGCGCCGCTTGGCGCCCGCAAGCTCCTGAGGGTAAGCGAGATCTGCATCTCCCACACCCATATCGACCATTTCATCGGTTTCGACCGGCTGCTGCGCATCATGCTCGGCCGCGACAAGGAGGTCGGGCTGTTCGGTCCCCCCGGCATCCTGCAGCAGGTGGAAAACCGGCTCGCCTCTTACAGCTGGAACCTGATTCAGAGCTACCCCACGGCGTTCAACCTGACGGTGACGGAGCTTCGCCCCGACGGCCAAGCCGTGCGGGCCAGGTTCAGCTCGAAACGCGCCTTCGCCAGGGAGGCTGAGGAGCAGATCCCGGGAACAGGCGGCGTGGTACTGGAAGAGGAGAACCTGCGCATCCGCGCCGCCTTCCTGGAGCACAGCATCCCCTGCCTCGCCTACGCCTTCGAGGAAAAGCTGCATGTGAATTTCATGAAGAACCGGCTGGCCGAGTTCGGCGTGCCGGTAGGCCCCTGGCTCTCGGAGCTGAAGCGTGCCGTGCTGCGGGGCGAGCCGGATGATACCGTGATCGTCCCGGGCATCCCGGGTCGGGGGGAGCCAGACAGGACTTTTACCATCGGCGAGCTGAAGGAAAGGGTGCTGCAGGTGGTCCCCGGAGAAAAGATCGCCTATGTGACCGATACCGCCTTCACGCCGCAAAACCGCCAGCGCATCGTGGCGCTGGCCGAGGGGGCCGATTACCTCTTCATCGAGGCCGTTTTCCTGCACGCCGATCAGGAACGAGCCCGCGACCGGGCCCACCTGACGGCCCGTCAGGCAGGGGAGCTGGCCCGCGAGGCGCGGGTGGCGCGGGTGATCCCGTTCCACTTCTCCCCGAGACACCTGGGGCACGAGCAGGAACTGCGCCGGGAACTCGACGAGGCGTTCCACGGACGTTAGCAGCCTCAGAAACTGAAGTCGGGCGCGGCATAGCCCTAAGATCCGCTCCATACGCTGCAGCAACTCCCTGAACTTCCCGAACTGCTCCAAAATCGCCAACTCCTCCGGTGAGGGATCTTCCGGCTTTTACCCGCGCCGCTCCGTGGCAAAGCCCTCACCCGCCCTTCGGGCACCCTCTCCCGGAGGGCGAGGGTAAGCGTACAGTATCTAAAGGTTCCCCTGGCCCCTCGATATGCAGCTGTTGAAAATGCAGAAAGGGGCCAGTCGCCTGCGCCCCTTTCACCGTGCTGCCAGTTTTTTCGAAGTTTTACATCTATTGTGGGAGCGGCACTCCTGCCGCGAGTAGGTGTGGCAATCGCAGCCGAACCGCCGGCTTGTTCCGATTTACCTTTTGTGCCTTTTTGTGGCGATTGGTATTGCTCTTTTGGTGTGGCGTTTGAAATCTGCGTCTTTTCTTTCGTGGCGATGGAGTGCTACTCGAGCCTGAGGGCGACGAACAGGGAGGCGTCACCGCGCCGCAGCAGCATTTTGAGATACCCCCCCTTCTTCACCGAAGAGACCGCCTTGGCGTAGTCGCTCACTCCGGAGATACGCGCGCCGTTCATTTCCCTGATCAGGTCGCCTTCCATGATCCCGGCCTTGTCTGCCAGGCTGTCGGGCTGCACGTCGGCGACCACCACCCCGCGATCGCCCTGGACCCGCAGCTGGTTCGCCCGCTCGGGCGTCAGCTCTATTACCTTTACCCCGAGCCGGTCGCTGGTCTGCGCTACGTCCTCTTCCTCGCCGTCCTTCAGCTGCTCTATCGTTACCGGCACCGTTTCCTGACGCCCGTCACGCAGCACCAGCACCTTCACCTTCTTGCCGACCGGAGTGGCGGCCACCTTGCGGGGGAGTTCCGCCATCTCGTGAATGGCTTGCCCGTCGTACTCCAGGATGATGTCCCCACCCTTCAGTCCCGCCTTCTCCGCCGGGCTCCCCTTCATCACCTCGGCAACCAGGGCACCTTTTTCGCTCTCCAGGCCGAATGACTGTGCCAGGTCGGGGGTCACCACCTGCACCGAAACGCCGAGCCAGCCCCGGGTGACCTTTCCGGTCTCCTTCAACTGGGTGATGATCGACTTCGCCATGTTGATCGGGATGGCAAACCCTATCCCCTGCCCCCCCGCGACGATAGCGGTGTTGATGCCGATCACCTCTCCGCTGGTGTTGAAGAGCGGGCCGCCCGAGTTTCCCGGGTTGATCGAGGCATCGGTCTGGATGAAGTCATCGTACGGTCCGCTGCCGATGACCCGGCCCTGGGCGCTGATGATCCCCGCGGTGACGGTCTGGGCCAGGCCGAAGGGGTTGCCGATCGCCATCACCCACTCGCCGACCTCCATCTTGTCGCTGTCGCCAAGCGGTGCCACCGGGAGGCGGTGCCCCTTGTCGTCGATCTTGATCAGCGCCACGTCCAACTTCTCGTCACGCCCCTTCACCTCTCCCTTGAATTCCCTGCCGTCGGAGAGCTTCACCTTGATCTCGTCGGCATCCCTTACCACATGGTTGTTGGTGATCAGGTAGCCGTCATCGCTGATGATGAAACCGGAGCCCAGGTTCCTCTGCTTGTAGGGGTGCTGGCGCGGCGTTTCGAAGAACTTCTCGAAGTACTCCTGGAACGGGTCGCCGCCCGGGGCGAGCTGGCGCTTTTGCGGCGCTATCGTCTTTGAGGTGCTGATGTTCACTACCGCGGGCTTCAACTTCTTCGCCAATTTGGCGAAGTCAGGCGTGACCGCCGCGGCGCCCGCGGCAGTCGAAAAAATGGAGGAAAGAAGTACGCTAAATACCAATAGTCTCGCTACGATTGCTGCCTGCATGGCTACCTCCTGAGGATTTGGTAGGCTAAAGCTAATACCGCCCCGGTATTTTGTCAAGCCCCCGCCACGCGCTTTCCGACGAGAAGGGAGCGCTCCAGCTCCTCCCCGGGGTGGCGGGGCGGCAAACGAAAAAACGGACGATCCCCCGGCCAGGTGCCGGGGGATCGTCCGTTTCAGTTATCGATATGCTGCGTTGCCGACTATTCCTCTTCTTTCAGGATGTAGCCGACCCCCCTTACCGTGTGGATCAGCTTCTTGTCGGCTTCACGGTCGATCTTCTTACGCAGGTAGTTGACGTAGACATCGATGATGTTGGTAAAGCTGTCGAAGGTGTAATCCCAGACATGCTCCGCGATCATGGTCCTGGTCAGCACCTGGTGCGGGTTGCGCATGAAGTACTCGAGCAGGCCGTACTCCTTGGCGGTCAGGTCGATCTCCTTGTCCTTGCGCCAGACCTTGTGGGTTACCGGGTCGAGGCGCAGGTCGCCGAAACGGATCTCGGCGCCGCGGTCCAGCTCGCTTCTTCTCATCAGTGCACGGACGCGTGCCAGCAGCTCGGCGAAGGCGAACGGCTTGGTCAGGTAATCGTCGGAGCCCGAATCGAGACCTGCCACGATATCTTCCACGGAATCCTTCGCGGTCAGCATCAGGATCGGAGTGACGTTCTTTCTCTCCCTCAACTCCTTCAGCACGGAAAGACCGTCCTTTTTCGGCAGCATCCAGTCCAGCACGATGAGATCGAACGGCTTCTCGAGCGCCAGCTTCAGCCCTTCCTCGCCGTCTGCGGCCGTGTGCACCTCGTACTGCTCTTCCTCCAGACCGCGTTTAATGAAACTGGCTACTTTCTTCTCATCTTCAACCACCAAAATTCTCATGTTGATTCCCTCTCTTTGTTAATATGTCGGACGTCTAATCGTGCCTTATGTCACCATGGAGCCTGCTCAAGATCTCGGCTGCAGACTCCTCCACGGATTTATTCGTTACATCTATCACCAGCCAGGCGGGGTGCGCCCGGTAAAATCTCCGGCAATAAGCCAGTTCCTCCTCGACCTGCCGGTAGTCGGCGTAGCTGCCGCGCGGACTCTGCCGGAGGTTCCTCAGGCGGGCGCTCCTGATATCGACCAGCCTCTGCGTGTCGATGATGAGCCCGACCACCCGCTCCTTCTCCACCTGTTCCAGCTCGACGGGGGGATCGATCCCCTGGATGAGCGGGACGTTCGCCACCTTGTACCCCTTGTGCGCCAGGTACATGGAGAGCGGCGTCTTGGAGGAGCGGGAAACGCCGATCAGGACGATGTCCGCCTTGTGCAGGTTGCGCGGTTCCTGGCCGTCGTCCTGCTTCACGGTGAAATCGACCGCCTCCATGCGCCGGTAGTACTCGGAGTTCATCTCGTACTGCAGCCCCGGGAGTTTCTGCGGCCGCATCTCCAGGAACTCCGCCAGCTTGTAGAGCAGCGGCGTGATCAGATCCACCGCCTCCAGTTGCCGCGCCTCCACCTCGTTCCTGACGTACTGCGCCAGTTCCGTGTTCACCAGGGTATAGAAGATGATGCCCGGTTCCCGGCTCACCTCATCCAGCGCCCGGGCGATGTCCTGGCGGTTTCGGATCTGCCCCATCCTGTGCAAACGGACGTCCACATCCTTGAACTGGGTGAGTGCCGCACGCGCCACCCGCTCGACCGTCTCGCCGGTTGCATCGGAAAGCAGATAAACATGATTCATCTTTGTATCACCCGAGATTTACTGCCATTACAGGGAGCTTATCGGCACCCCCACGAAATTCATTAGATATATACCATGTTTTTTTATTTTAGGCAAAACTAAAATTTAATGGGAAAAAGCTCGAAATGTTGCGGCCTTTCTAATCCAGAAAAATTTTAATTATAATTACGCCGCACTTTTTTAGGATGTCAAGGTTTTCATTGCTATACCCCTTATTTTTCTGGTAGTTTATCCGGACGGTAGCCAACCAAAAGGAGACGCAAACTCATTATGCATAAAGATTGGGCAGAAATAGCCTGCGAAGTACCGGCCGAAATGGTCGACGCCCTGGCCGACTTCCTGGTGGAACTGACCGGCAACGGCGTCGGGGTGGAGAACCTGCACCTGGACACCTTTTCCCTCGACTCGCTGGAAGACACCCCGACCAAAACGGTCAAGGGTTACCTGCCGCTGGACGACTCCCTGGAAGAGATGCGGATCCGGGTGGAGCAGTTCCTGGCGCAAAAAGGGCCGGAATTCCCCGGCTTTGCGTATACGCCGCCGGTGGTGAGCGTGATCAGAAACGAGGACTGGGCCAACAACTGGAAGGTCCATTTCAAGCCGGTGCGGATCGGGGAGAGGCTCGTGATCAAGCCGACCTGGGAGGAATACCAGAAAGTGGCCGGCGACCTGGTGATCCAGATCGATCCGGGCATGGCCTTTGGCACCGGAGCCCATCCCACGACCCGGATGTGCCTGGAATCACTGGAGCGGATCTGTTTCAACGAGAGCGGCGGGAAGCTTCCCGATCCGGTGCTTGACGTCGGCACCGGCTCCGGCGTCCTGAGCATCGCCGCGGCTCTCATGGGAGCCACCCGGATCACCGCGGTCGACATCGACCCCGAGGCGGTACGGGTGACCCGGGAGAACCTGGAGTTGAACGGCGTGGCGGATGTCGTGGCCGCCTCAACCACCAACCTGGGGGACCTCCCGGGAGAGTACGGCGTGGTGGTCGCGAACATACTGGCCGAGGAACTGGTGCGGCTTGCCGACCAGCTGACGGCAAAGGTCGCCCCGGGGGGGTGGCTGATCCTCTCCGGGATCCTGAGCGAGAAGGAGGAGTTCGTCTGCGCCGCATTCACCACCCTCACCCGCACCGAGAACCCGAAAGAGGCTGAGTGGTGCTGCCTCACCTTCCGGAAGCCCGCCTAGCCGATGCGCAGCTTTTTCCTGGGGGAGAACGAGGTCTGCGGCGGGACGGCGACCATCACCGGCGAACTATACCGCCACATGGCGCGCGTGCTGCGCCTGAAGCAGGGGAGCGAGGTCGAGCTGATCGACCGCGACGGCAGGCGGCATAGCGGCGTCATCGAGGAGGTCGCTGCCAAAAGCCTCACGGTCCGGATCAGCGCCACAGCTTCCGCACCCCCCCAGGAAGAGGGGGTGCGGATCACCCTGTACCAGGGGTTGCCCAAAGGGGAGAAGCTCGACCTGATCCTGCAAAAGTGCACCGAACTCGGGGTGGCCGAGTTGGTGACCTTCGACGCCGCCCGTTCCATCGTGAAACTCACCGGGGAGCGGAGCGCCGCGCGCCTTGGTCGCTATGAGAAGATCGTGCAGGAGGCGGCGCGGCAGTCAGGGCGGAGTTCGGCGCCGAAGGTCGCCATCGGCGGCACCCTTCAGGCCGTGCTGCGGGAATGCCGGCACACGGTAAAACTGCTGCTTTGGGAGGGAGAGCAGACCACCACCTTGCGCGAGAGCTTCGAGGCGCACCCGGCACCGGAAAGCGTGGCGGTGGTGGTCGGTCCCGAGGGAGGGCTGAGCGCCGAGGAGGTCGAACAGGCGAGAGCCTTCGGCTTTACCCCGGTGACGCTCGGGAAGCGGATCCTGCGCACCGAGACGGCCGGGCTTGCCATGCTGGCGATACTGCAGTTTTACTGGGGGGATATGCGTTGAGCGCTGCGGCCGGCCCCTCGCGCACCGCGGAGGGGCCGGCCAGGATCGGCTTTTATCGGAGAGATATTACAAGGGAAGCGATGGCGATTACAAGCGACAGCAGCGTACCCGCCATCAGCATCTTCTGCCTGGCCAAAACCACCTTCAAAGTCTTGATCGCTTGCTGCAGATGACCCGAGCTTTCCAGCAGGGCCTTCTCCAGCTTCCGGTTTTCCTCCTGCAGCAATCTCAGCTGTTCCTCAACGGCGCCGCCACCCTTCAGCCTCCCTTTCGCCCTGCCGGCCAGATCGACCACCGCCGGGATGTTTTCCATCACCCTGCCCCAGGGGATCTTGGTCGCCGCTATCTTGGCAATCCCCCAAATCGTTCTCACGCCGATCATGTCGCCTCCCTTTATGACTGCTACCCGGAGAGTTCCAGAAACCTCTTTGCCAGGAGCGGCCCCTGCGCCGACTCCTCATGCTTGAAAAAGACGAACGCCTCACGCCAGTTTTGCTTCCGCACCAACTCGGCCCATTTCTTCAGCTCCCGAACCCCGTAGTCCGGACGCCTGAGCCGCAGGTAGCCCCACTCCGCGGTGGCGACAAAGGGAACCTCGATATCATCCTGCGCGTCGGCAATGCAGAGCGCCGCGCCATTTTTTTGCAGCAGCCCGAGCACTTCGTCGTCGAACCAGGACCGGTGCCGGAACTGGAAGGCGGCGCGGCGCCCTGGCGGCAGCAGGGAAAGGAAATCGCGCAAAAGCGGCAGGTCCTTCTTCAAGCTCGGGGGCAACTGGAACAGCAGCGCCCCCAGGCGCTCCTTCAGCGTCCCCGCCACGTCGAAGAGATAGGAAACCGCATCGTCCGCATCCTTTAGCCGCTGCACGTGGGTGATGCGCTGCGGCGCCTTGAGCACGAACTTGAAGTCGGCCGGGACCTCGGCCGCCCACGATTCCAGGAGAGCCGCCTGCGGCATGCGGTGGAAGGTGTTGTTGATCTCCACGCTCCGAAACTGCGAGCCGTAATAGCTGAGCATCCGGCTCGCGGGAAGATCCTCGGGATAGAAGCTCCCCTTCCATTCCTTGTAGGAGTATCCGCTGGTGCCAACGTAAAGGACCATCTGTCGCCTCATCGGTGCCGCTTCCGGATTTGCCCCAGCGCCACAGCATCAATTTATACAGCAACAGCCAGCCACCACAAGACACATTAATTTAGTTACGCCAATAAATCTGCAACCAGAGCTGCTCAGCCACGATGGCGATAAAAAAAGGCGGGCCCCCTCAGGTGAAGGTCCCGCCTCTGGTATATTGCGACTGCCCCGTGTGCAAAAGGGGCGGTCACTGCGACGTCGTGATTCAATGACTTGGAATGGTCAGACGATCAGTGCCACCAGCTCATCGCCGAACGCTTCGCGCTGCCAGCGCTTCAGCAGAGCTATCTGCGGGGAGCCCGGCTCGGCCAGCGCCTCCAGCAGGGTGTTGTTGGCGACCAGGCCAATCCCGAGCCCCAGTTGCGCCGACTTCGCCTCTCTCCAGACTTTGAGCCTCTTGACCCTTTCATCCTGCAGCCGGTCCAGCACGGGGCGACGCCCGGACTGCACCTGCGGCAGCTTGTCTGGCGGCAGTGCGAGCCCGGCGGCTACCGCCTGCAGCAGCCCGCGACCGAGCCGCTCGATCAGCTTCGAGGACATGGTGTGGATGCCGACCAGCTCGAAGTTCGAGCGCGGCTGCTTCTCCGCGAGTTCCCGCAGCAGGTCGTTGCTCAGGATCCTGAACGGGGGGACGTCGGCGCTTCTCGCCTTCTCGTCCCTGAAGCGCAGCAGCTCCTCCAGGACGGCGAGCTCCCTCGGCTTCATCTTGTTGGCCCCCTTGAAGCGCAGGCACATCAGCTCCCCCTCGCGGGAAGCGGACCTGACGCCGGCCACCAGCTCCGACTCCTCCTCGACCCAGGCGAGCCGCCCCTTGAGCCGGAGTTCCGACTCCAGCTGACGGTACAGCTCGATCAGCAGGGAGGTGTCCTTCATCGCGTATTCCATCATCTCCTGCGAAAAGGGGCGCTTGCTCCAGTCCGCCTTCTGGTAGCGCTTGTCCAGCTCGACCCCGAACCGCTTCTTCAAAAGTGCCGCGAGGCCGAGCTCGCTCTCCCCCAGGAACTGGCTGGCGATCATGGTGTCGAAAAGATTCACCACCTCGATGCCGAAGTCGCGGTACAGGGAGCGCATATCGTAGTCTGCGCCGTGGAAGATCTTCTTGATGTCGGGATTGGCGAAGATCGGGGCGAGCGTCTTGACATCGAGGGGCGCCAAGGGGTCGATCAGGCGGGTCTCCGATTCGGAGGAAACCTGGATCAGGCACACCTTCTCCGTATAGTGATGCAGGGAGTCCGCCTCCAGGTCGAAGGCCAGAACAGTCTCCCGAGAGAGCCGCTCCACAAGTTCATTCAGGGTCTGTTGATTGGTGACCAGGTGTGCCGCAGCGGGATTTGTGACATTAGTTTTGTTCTGCAAAAGTTCCCATCCGTTTCCGCATCTTGCATGCTTTCGATTGTTTACTGGTAAGTTGCCAAAGGCCCTCTGTCACCATGACAGCGCCAGCCGCAAAGATTACAACCTTTTCACTTTTTCCACAAGTGGAAGATTTCCGTTTTAGCTACCGACCGGCGATCTCGCGCAGCGCCTGCACGGTACGCTCCATCTCCTCCCGGGTCCCTATGGAGATCCTGACCCCCTGGGCGAGCCGGGGATCGCTGAAGTGGCGCACCAGGATCCTGCGCTCGTAGAGCCCCTGGTAGACCCGGGCACCGTCCCCGTCCGGCGCAGTGGCGAAGACGTAGTTGCCGCTTGACGGTATCACGCCGTAGCCGATCTTCTCCAACTCGGCGCTGAACCAGCCCCGGGTCTCCTTGATCTTCGACACGGCGTCGAGGAAGTAGTCCTGGTCCTTCAGAGCGGCGGCGGCCGCGGCCTGCGCCAGGCGGTCCAGGTTGTAGTGGTCGCGGATCTTGTTCAAGGCCGCGATCACCTCGGGGCGGGCGATCGCCATGCCGAGCCTCATCCCCGCCAGCGCGTAGCTCTTGGAGAAGGTCCGGGTCACCACCACGTTGTCCAGGGAGCGCACCAGGTCGAGGGAGTTTTCGGCGGCGAAGTCGGCATACGCCTCGTCCACCACGAGCACCCCTGAAAGCCGTCCGGCCAGTTCCGCGATGTAGCGCTGGCTGTAGGTGAAGCCAAGCGGCGCGTTCGGGTTGGTCAGGAAGAAGAGCCGGGCGTCGTAGCGCTCCGGAATCCCCGCCGGCTCGAACTGCTCGGTCAACTCGAAGGTGCGTACCCGCGCCCCCTGGATCTCCGCCAGCGTGCCGTAATAGGAGTAGGAGGGGTGCACGTAGGCGATCTCTTCCCCCTCGCCGGCGAAGGCGCGGATCAGGTTGTTGAGGACCTCGTCGGAGCCGTTCGCCATGATGACCCAGGAGGGGTCGAAGCCGTACAGCTTGCCAGCCTCCTCGCGCGCCAGGCGGCTGGCGGCGTCCGGATAACGGCGCAGCCCCTCCCCCGCCTCCTTCGCTATCGCCTCGATCACCTGCGGAGAGGGGGGGTAAGGGTTCTCATTGGTGTTGAGCTTGATGTATGAGGCCGCATCCTCGGGCTGGAAACCGGGGACATAGCCGGCCATCTCTGCGATGTTTTTCCGCAGGGTGATCATGGCAACTCCTTTGCTGAGCAAATTCAATCTTTGAGACTATAACCAAAATTGGGCAAGAAAGTCAAAGCATTGGAACCGGAGAGCGGAAGGTTCGCCTCGGCGGCGCGCCGTTTGCCACGTACCGCGCGCGCCGGCGGGGCGCTTCAGTAGCGCTCCAGTTCCCGGTAGAGCGTGGTGCGGCGGACCGGCGTGAAGCCGGCGCCCCGGATCAGCTCGATCATCTCCTCGCGGGAGATGCGGAACCGGCAGCCCGCCGCCGCGACCACGTTTTCTTCCAGCATGGTGCCGCCGACGTCGTTGGCGCCGAAAAAGAGCGCCACCTGCGCCATCTTCGCCCCCTGGGTAACCCAGCTCGCCTGCACGTTGGCGATGTTTCGCAGCACGATCCGGGACAGGGCGAGCACCCTGAGGTACTCGACGCCGCTGGCGCTCCCCCCTCCCAGTTCCGTATTCCCCGGCTGGTAGGTCCAGGGGATGAAGGCGGTGAAGCTCCCCCCCTCGTCCTGCAGGGCGCGCACCCTCATCAGATGCTCGACGATGTCTTCGAGCCGCTCCCTGCTGCCGAACATCATGGTCGCCGTGGTCGGCATGCCGAGTCTCGCCGCCTCGCGCATCACCTCGGCCCACCCCTGCCAGCCGATCTTCTTGGGAGAGATCTCGGCGCGGACGCTGTCGACCAGGATCTCGGCCCCTCCCCCGGGGATCGAATCGAGCCCGGCCTTTTTCAGGCGGGAGAGCGTCTCATGCAGGGAGAGTCCGGAGAGCTTGGCGATATGGGTGATCTCGGCGGGCGAGAGCGAGTGGTTCTGCAGGCCGGGGAAGCGGCTTTTGATCTGGCTGAAGAGCGCCTCGAAGTAGCCGATGTCGAGCGACGGGTGGAGCCCGCCCTGCATGAGGAGCTGGGTGCCGTCCTGGGCCACCAGTTCCTCCAGCTTGGCCATGATCTCAGCGCTTTCCAGGAGGTAGGCGTCGTCCGCGTCATGGTCCCGGTAGAACGCGCAGAACTTGCACCTCGACTCGCAGACGTTGGTGTAGTTGACGTTTCGATCAACCACGAAGCTGACGCAGCCGTCGGGATGCATGCTGCGCCTGATCGTATCGGCGACCCTGCCGACCGCCAGCAGGTCCCCCTCGGTCAGGCACCAGAGCGCCTCTTCAGCATCTATGTTTTCGCCGGCGGCGACCTTTTCGGTGATTCGGTTCAGCATTTGGTAGTCCTTTAGCATCGGACCGATCGGTCGGATCGGGCGGATCGGTCTGATAGATCGGTCAGATCGGACGGATCGGTCCGATGATCATCAGTAAACCCGCAGCTCGCGGTACAGGGTGTCCCGCTCGACCGGGACGCGCCCGGCCTTCTTGATCATGGCGACGATGCAGTCGCGGCTCATGGTCTGCGGCGTGTCGGCCCCCGCCTCGTGCCCGATCCGCTCCTCGACCACCGTCCCGTCCAGGTCGTTGACGCCGAAGGCGAGCGAGACCTGGGCGATCTTCTCGCCGAGCATGACCCAGTACGCCTTGATGTTGGCGAAGTTGTCCAGGTAGATGCGGGAGACGGCGAGCGTGCGCAGGTCGTCGACCCCGCTGGTCCCGGTGCCGCCGATCTTCAGCTGGGAATGCTCCGGCTGGAAGGCGAGCGGGATGAAGACCTGGAAGCCGCCGGTCCTGTCCTGCAGCTCCCGGAGCTGCCGCATGTGGTCCACCCGGTCGGCGATGCTCTCCAGGTGGCCGTAAAGCATGGTGGCGTTCGACTTGAGCCCCGCCGCATGCACCTGCTCCATGATGGAGAGCCATTCGGCGCCGCTCAGCTTCTCCGGGCAGAGCTCGCTTCGGACCGCCGGCGCGAAGATCTCGGCCCCCCCACCAGGCAGCGAGCCGAGCCCGGCAGTCTTCAGTTTCTCCAGGGTCTGCGGGATCGAGAGCGCGGCGAGCTTGGCCAGGTAGGCGATCTCCACCGCGGTGAACGCCTTCACGTGCAGCTCCGGGGAGACCGCCCTGATGGTGGCGAGCAGCTCCAGGTAGAACTCGAAAGGGAGGTCGGGGTGCAGGCCGCCCACCACGTGTATCTCCGTGGCACCCTCTTTGAGCGCCTCTTCGGCGCGGCCGCGGATCTCGTCCATGGTCATCAGGTAAGCGCCCGGCTGGTCCGCCGTCCTGTAGAAGGCGCAGAAGCGGCAGCGGTTCACGCAGATGTTGGTGTGGTTGATGTGGCGGTTCACGTTGAAGAAGACCCTGCGGCCGTTGCGCCTCTCGTTCACCGCCTGGGCGAGTTCGCCCAGGGCGAGGAGGTCGGCGTGCTCGAAGAGCAACAGCGCCTCGGCTTCGTCGATGCGCGCTCCGGAGTGGACCTTTTCTGCTATGGATGCGAATGTCATTGGTTGTTCCTTTCTCGATCCGACCGATCCGACCGATCCGACGGATCGGACCGATCAAACTACTGGCAGCCTTACTCCTGCCCGCCCCAGCGCCTGAACAGCTTGTGCTCGACTTGCACGCTGTCCAGGATCTTGCCGGCGACAAAATCCACCAGGTCTTCCATGGTCTCCGGCCGCTGGTAGAAGGCGGGCATGGCGGGCACTATCCGCACCCCGAGCCGCGCCAGCTTCAACATGTGCTCCAGGTGTATCGCGTTCAGCGGCGTCTCCCGCGGCACGAGCACCAGGGGACGCCCCTCCTTGAGCATGACGTCGGCGGCACGCTCCAACAGGTTCCCGGAGTTGCCGCCGCTGATCCGCGACAGGGTCCCCATGGAGCAGGGGACCACGAGCATGGCGTCCGGCGCTGACGAGCCGCTGGCGATCGGGGCGAGCAGGTCGTTGCCGGCATAATAGCTGAGCCGGTCGCCGTCGTGATGCAAGCGGGAGCGGAGCTGCTCAAGCACCACCGTTTCGGCGCCGCCCCACTCTAACCCGCACTCCTCCTTCAAAACGGCGAAGCCGGCCTCGGTGATCAGGATGCTGACCCTAGCCCTGGCACGGAGCAACTCCTCGGCCACCCTCAGCCCGTAGACGGCGCCGGAAGCACCGGTTATGGCAAGGGCAAAGTGGCGGGCCTTCACGCCGCACCTGCTGTCACGTCAAGCAGTGTGGCGACAAAAAGGGTCACGCTGATGTAGCCGTTCATGTTGAAAAAGGCGGCATCGAGACAGTCGAGGTTGCCGCCGCGCAAAAGACGGTGCTCGTAAAGGAGCATGCCGCAGGTGGCGATCAGGCCGGCGAGAAAGAAGGGGCCGAGATGCATCGAGAGGTAGAGCGCGGCCAGAAAGAGACAGGAGGCGAGGTGAAAGATCCGGGCGGTCCAGAGCGAACCGGCGACGCCGAGCCGGGCCGGGATGGAGTGCAGCCCGCTCTCCCGGTCGAACTCCATATCCTGGAGCGCGTAGAGTATGTCGAAGCCGGCGACCCAGAAGAGTACCGCCCCGGCGAGCAGGAAGGCGGGGCGGTCGGCTGTGCCGCGGATGGCGATCCAGGCGCCAAGCGGCGCGCCCGACAGGCAGATGCCGAGCACGACATGCGCCAGGGCGGTGAAGCGCTTGCAGTAGGAGTAGAGCAGAATGAAACCGAGCGCCACCGGAGAGAGGTAGAGGCAAAGCGGATTCAGCATCCGGGCGGCGAAAAGCATGAGCAGCACGGAAAGTGCGATGAAAAACAGCACCGCCCCTCGCCCCAGGAGCCCGGCGGGGATGGCCCGCCCGCTGGTGCGCGGGTTCCTGGCATCGATCTCCGCGTCGATGACGCGGTTGAGACCCATGGCGGCGGTGCGCGCGCCGACCATGGCGCAGACGATCCACCCCGCCTGGGGGAGCGTCGGCACGCCGCGCGCCGCCAGGAGCGCGCCGGTGAAGGCAAACGGCAGCGCGAAAATCGTGTGGCTGAACTTTATCATCTCCAGGAACACCCTGACCCTGGCGTACAATGTCATCTCAACTCCTGCCTGGCTGCTCATAAAGACCTTTCCGGCCCCGGATCTTCAGAGAAAGCCGTATTCCCGCCATCTCCTCTCCACCAGGGCGCTCACAGATGGATCCTG
>Ga0209212_1004936_pt1 | contig 16193 bp, 16 predicted proteins | sample RifGroC2_FD_183996 | JGI IMG/M metagenome (GOLD analysis project Ga0209212, IMG submission 183996) | Groundwater microbial communities from Rifle, Colorado, USA - Groundwater C2 (SPAdes) (version 2) | ecosystem: Environmental > Aquatic > Deep subsurface > Groundwater | place: Rifle, Colorado...
TCGACCTGAGGGAAATCTGGAGGTACCGCGACCTGATAGCCCTTTTCGTCTGGCGTGACTTCGTCGCCGTCTACAAGCAGACCATCCTGGGCCCGCTATGGTATCTCATCCAGCCGCTGCTGACCACTGTTGTTTTCACCCTGGTTTTCGGGAAGTTCGCGAGCCTTCCCACCGATGGCTTGCCGCCGTTTCTCTTTTACCTCTCCGGCGTCATCGCCTGGAAGTACTTCGCCGACTGCCTCACCAGCACCTCCAACACCTTCGTCGCCAACGCGCACCTTTTCGGCAAGGTCTATTTCCCGAGGCTCACCGTTCCTGTTTCCGTCGTCATCAGTAATTTCGTGGCGTTCGCGATCCAGTTCGTCATGTTCCTGGGGTTTCTCCTGTATTATCGCCTGAGCGGCGCCGGGATCCACCCGCAGCCGGCGCTCCTGCTCTTGCCGCTCCTGGTGCTCCAGATGGCGGCGCTTGGGCTTGGCTTTGGCGTCATCGTCTCGTCGATGACCACCCGCTACCGTGACCTTACGCAACTTGTCGGCTTCGGCGTTCAGCTCTGGATGTACCTGACTCCAGTTGTATATCCGGCATCGTCTATCCCTGAGATGTGGCGCTTTCTCCTGGCTCTGAACCCGATGAGTTCGGTGGTGCAGTTATTTCGCTACGCCCTTTTAGGGACCGGCTCCATGGATATCACCGCCTGGCTCACCAGCCTTGCGCTGACTCTGCTGGTACTCTTTGTCGCTGTAGTTCTCTTCAGCCGGGTCGAGAAGACGTTCATGGATACCGTTTAGATGAGCGATTGCGCGATACAGGTAGAGAGCCTTGGGAAGGAGTACCGGCTGGGGGTCGTCAACCACCATACCCTGGCGCGCGAACTGCAAAGCTGGTGGGCAAAGGTGCGGGGTAAGGAAGACCCTAACTCCCCGTTGCAGATCTCAGGGCAATCGTCCCCACTCACCCCGGAGCGGTTCTGGGCGCTCAGGGATCTCTCTTTCGAGGTGAAGCGGGGGGAGACACTCGGCATCATCGGGCGCAACGGCGCAGGGAAGTCCACCCTTTTGAAAATCCTGTCGCAGGTGACAGCCCCCACCACGGGACAGGTCCGCCTCAAAGGAAGGCTCGCCAGCCTTCTGGAGGTCGGTACCGGGTTCCACCCTGAACTCACCGGCCGGGAGAACGTATTCCTTAACGGCGCCATCCTTGGGATGAGCAGGTCCGAGGTCGGCAGGAAGCTCGACGAGATCGTCGCCTTCGCGGAACTGGCGCAGTTCTTGGACACCCCGGTCAAGCGGTATTCCTCCGGGATGTACGTCCGGCTCGCTTTTGCCGTCGCTGCCCATTTGGAACCGGAGATACTGATTGTGGACGAGGTCCTCGCCGTGGGTGACGTCCAATTCCAGAGGAAATGTCTGGGGAAGATGGAGGAAGTTGGCAGGCAGGGACGCACGGTACTTTTTGTCAGCCATAACATGACCGCAGTGCAGCGGCTTTGCCGGAAAGCGATCTGGCTGGAACAGGGAAGGGTGGTCCAGCAGGGAGAGGTCGCGCAGGTGCTCTCGTCGTACCTGCAAAACGGCAGCGAGTCAGCCTGTTACAAGGCCTGGGACGACCCGGCTGCCGCCCCTGGCAATGAAAGGGCCTGCCTGCGCTCGGTTAAGCTGGTGGACGACCAGGGGATGGACCAAGTGTTCTTCCACCTGGAGCAGAACGTCGTCATCGAAGTGGAGTACACGGTACACAGGGCGGACACGGTATTGAACCTATCCCTTTCGCTTTTCAACCAGGAGGAAGTGCACGTATTTGCCTCACCTTCCATAACCGATCCTGCCTGGTTCATGAAGAAGCATCAGGTGGGGAGCTACCGGAGCCGCTGCCTCATTCCGGCTCGGCTTTTGAACCAGGGGCGCTACCACCTGACGCTGCTGCTGGTGGAAAACGGCCGGACAATAACAGCTCAGGCGGACCGGGTGGTAACGCTCGACATGGTTGATTCTGGAGCGGGCAGAGGAAATTTCTTCGGGTCGTGGGGAGGCGTGGTCAGGCCGAACCTGGACTGGCAGACGGAGCGCCTATGAACTCCTGGCGTCTGACTGCAAAGGCAAAACTTGCCGCACTGAAGGATCCGCAGTACTACTGCAACCGGTTTGCGCAGCTGAAGAGGGCCGTCAACAGTGGCAGTGACCGGTTCAGCGCCGGCTGGGAAAAGATCTCCGGAAGACGGAAAAGCACCAGCCTCGTCGTCCTGGACGACATCTTTCCCCACCTGCTGTCGGCCTTCAGGATTGCAGAGTACAACCACTACCTGGAGAAGTTCCCACATGCCGAGGTGCACTCCACCTTCGGCAACGCCTCTCTGATCGGGGAGAAGAGAAGCTTTGAGAAGGTCGTAGCTGAGTACGAGGGGCACTACCCGCAGTTCAAGGGACGGGTGATCAGGTTCAACCCCTTCAGGAAAACGGCATGCGATCTGTTCTACATGATCTTCCTGTCCAACGTGTACAACTTCCTGCCGTACATCGAGCGGTGCGGGGTGCCCTTTGTCTTCACTCTGTACCCCGGCGGTGGGTTTCGCTTGAACCAGGAAGAGTCTGACAGGAAGCTGCGCACGGTTTTGGCGTCTCCCTTCTTCAGGAAGGTCATCGTGACCCAGAAGGTTTCCTACGACTACCTGTTGAATAACGGGTTCTGCCGCCCCGACCAGATCGAGTTCATCTATGGGGGAGTACTTCCGTCCAAGCAGCTGCAACAACGGGCGCATGTCAAGAAGCTTTACCAAGGCGACAAGAGGACCTTCGATATCTGCTTTGTGGCGCAAAAATACATGCCGCAGGGAATCGACAAGGGTTATGACCTGTTTACAGAAGTGGCGAAGGAACTTGCCGCGCAGCATGTAGATTTTCGTTTCCACGTGGTCGGCCCCTTCGATGCCTCCGATATTGATGTGGCGGCGTTGAAGGAGAGGATCGTCTTTTACGGTTCCCGGACCACTGACTTCTTCCCCGCGTTTTACGCCGAGATGGACCTGATTTTGTCGCCCAACCGTTCCTTCGTGCTGGCACCGGGCGCTTTCGACGGTTTTCCAACCGGATGCTGCATAGAGGCTGGGCTCTGCGGGGTCGCCGTTTTTTGTACGGATCCGCTTGAATTGAACATCTCATTTACAGACGGCGAGGAATTCGTGATAATTCCGGCTGATGCTGCTGCCATAGCCAACACCGTGATGGAGTACTTCAGGGACCTCCCGAGACTGTACCTGCTGTCCCAGGAGTGCAGGACTGCCTTCGCCAGGAGGTTCGATATCGAACAGCAGATGTCGCCAAGACTGCAGGTACTGCAAAGCGCCCTCGACTCGTTAAGGCAAGAAGGGGAGAGCGCCGTCCAATGAAGGAAAAGCACGTGAAAAGGCACTACAACGTCCTGGTCTTTCCGGGCGGCACGGAGATAGGGCTGGAAATACACCGAGCCTTGCACCTTTGCAAGGAAATCACCCTTTTCTCAGCCGGATCTGACCTCTCCAACCATGCGCCTTACGTCTATGCCAGGCACTTCATCTTGCCCAGCATTCACGAGCCGAACTGGGTGGATGGACTGAACCGGGTCATCGTGGAAAACGGCATCGATTACATCTTTCCGGCCTACGATGACATCATCGTCGCCTTGGCGGAGCGGGGGGAGGCCATCAAGGCACGGGTGGTTTCCTCCCCCCTCGAAACATGCCTGATCACCCGCTCCAAATCGAAGACCTACCGGCATCTCGAGGGGGTTGTGCCGGTTCCGGCGCTGTTTCGCGATGTCACCGAGGTGGAGAGCTACCCTGTTTTTCTGAAACCCGACCGCGGGCAGGGCTCGCAGGGGACCAGCACTGTCAAGGGCGAAGAGAGGCTGCGTCAGCTTTTGCAGGAGACTCAAGACAGCATCGTCCTCGAATATCTCCCCGGCGCGGAGTACACCGTCGACTGTTTCTCCCACCGCGAAAAGGGGCTTTTGTTCTGCAGCGGCAGGAAGAGGGTGAGGACGAAGAGCGGCATCGCCATGAGCAGCTTCGTCGCGGCAGATCAGGACTGCTTCATCGACTACGCCAAACGGATCGCCAGCCGGCTCGTGCTGCACGGCGCGTGGTTCTTCCAAGTCAAGAAAGACCGTCAGGGGACCTTCAAGCTGCTGGAGGTTGCGCCGAGGATTGCAGGAACCATGGCGTTGCACAGGGTGCAGGGGATTAACTTCCCGCTGCTCAGCATCTACGAGCAGGAGCGCCTGCCGCTAACGCTCCTGCTAAACGATGCCAGCATCGAGATCGACCGTGCCCTGGTGAACAGGTATCGGCACGATATACGCTACAGCACCGTATATGTCGACTTGGATGATACATTGATCCTGAACGACAAGGTGAACGTTCAGTTAGTTGCCTTCTTGTTCCAGTGTCTGAACGAAGGCAAGGAGATTGCGCTTCTCACCAAGCACGAGCACGACTTGCAAGCGACCCTGGCGAGGTTCCGGCTGACTGGATTGTTCAGCGAGGTGATCCACATCGGCAAGGGGGACGTCAAGGCTGACTACATCAGGGAACCGGATGCCATACTGATCGACGACAGCTTCAGCGAAAGGATGTCGGCCAGCACTCGCCTGGGGATACGAACCTTCGACTGCAGCATGATTGAACTACTCCTTGACGAGAGAGCATAGACCATGGCAACGATACAGGTAAGCGAAGCGGACATCGAATTTCTGAAACTGATCAGGGGCAACATTAACCGCTTTATGAAGCAGTCCGCCGCGCTTTACGCCAACGGGCCGGCTCGCCTGCTCGACATCGCGCCACAGGTGCATGAAGGGGCGCGTCCTTTCTTCCCAGACGAGGTCGCAATCGAGACCCTCGACATCGACCCTGCTTCCGGGTGCACCTACATCGGCGACATCTGCCGGTGCAACTCCGGCATCGCCGACAACACCTTCGACTTCGTCGTCTGCACCGAGGTGCTGGAGCATACGCTCCAGCCTTTCCATGCCGTCGAGGAAATGCGCAGAATCCTGAAGCCTGGGGGAAAGCTCTTTCTGACTACCCCCTTCAACTTCCGCATCCATGGCCCTCTCCCTGACTGCTGGCGCTTCACCGAACACGGATTGCGCGCTCTGCTTGGCGACTACCGGATCCTTGGCCTAGACGCGCTAGAGACCGAGGGGCGTCCCCTGATGCCGGTCCAGTACGCTGTTGTGGCTGAGAAACCATAAAGGAAAGAAGATGCTTGCTGGTTCAAAGAAAGAGATTAATGATCTGGCACTCATGTCGGGCTCTCCGGCCTTTGCCGAAAAGCTTCATGTGGGCCGACCCAACATCGGCAACCGGGAGGACCTGCTGGCAAGGATAAACGGCATCCTGGACCGGCGCTGGTTCACCAACAACGGCGACTGCGTCCAGGAGTTCGAGTCCAAACTGGCCCAGACCCTGGGGGTAAGGCACTGCATCGCCATGTGCAATGCAACCGTGGCGCTGGAGATCACCACCCGGGCGCTGGGATTGAAGGGGGAGGTTATCGTCCCCTCGTTCACCTTCATCGCTACCGCCCACTCGCTGCAGTGGCAGGAGATCACTCCCGTTTTCTGCGACATCGACCCCGATACCCACAACATCGATCCCGCCTGCGTAGAGGGCATGATCACGCCACGCACCACCGGCATCATCGGCGTTCACATCTGGGGGCGTCCCTGCGCCGTTGAGGCCCTGACCGGCATCGCCTCGCGGCACGGCCTGAAGCTGATGTTCGATGCGGCCCATGCCTTCGGCTGCTCCCACGATGGCCGCATGATCGGCGCGTTCGGCAATGCAGAAGTGTTCAGCTTCCACGCCACCAAGTTCTTCAACACGTTCGAAGGCGGAGCGGTTGCCACCAACGACGACGAACTGGCCAAGAAGATCCGTCTGATGAAAAACTTCGGCTTTGCCGGTTACGATGACGTGGGCTACATCGGCACCAACGGCAAGATGAACGAAATGAGCGCGGCCATGGGGCTTTGCGGGTTGGAGTCCATCGACCTTTTCATTGAGGCAAACCGCCGCAACTACCGGCGCTACCAGGCCGGCCTCGCGGGGGTGCCGGGAATCAGGCTGGTTTGCTTCCAGCAACAGGAGAAATGCAACTACCAGTACATCGTCTGCGAGATCGACGAAGAGCGCTTCGGCGCGAGCCGCGACCTGCTGCTTCAAATACTGCACGCGGAGAACGTCATCGCCCGCCGCTATTTTTATCCCGGTTGCCACAAGATGGAGCCGTACCGCTCCTATTTCCCCCACGCCGGGCTGCTTTTGCCGCATACCGAGCGCCTCACACAGCGCGTTCTCTGTCTGCCGACGGGCACCACGGTGAGTGAAACCGACATAGATGCCATCTGCCGGATAGTCGCACTGGCGGCGGAACACGGCCCCGAGATTGCCAGAAGGGCAGCGCCGGCGTCATGAAGCTGAGCGTTCTGGTCATAACCTATAACCACGAGCCGTTCATCGCCCAGGCGCTGGACAGCGTCCTGATGCAACGGACCGGTTTCGACTATGAGATCGTGATAGGGGAGGACTGCTCCACCGACGGGACGCGCGCCATAGTTCTCGACTACCAGCGCAGGCATCCTGACAGGATCCGCCTTTTGCTGCCGGAAAAAAACCTCGGAGCCAACAGGAACTTCATCGCCACCTACGAGGCCTGCTGCGGCGACTACATCGCCATGCTGGAAGGGGATGATTACTGGACCGATCCACTGAAACTGCAGCACCAGGTCGATTTCCTCGATGCCCACCCGGAGTTTGTTATCTGTTTTACCGACTGCTCCATCGTCAACGAGCAGGGCGCGTTGACGGACCAGGTAAGGGTGCCACAGCGGATGAAGAAGACCATCAGCCAAAGCGAAATCAGCTACGGCACTCCGCCCACCCTGACGGTGGTGTTCAGGAGTCATCTGATCGGCTCCTTCCCCAAGGACATCTACCAGGTGGTGAACGTCGATATGTTTCTTTGCTGCATGCTGCTTGGCTTTGGCGATGCGGCATACCTCGACAGGAACACCGCCTGTTACCGCATGCACGGCGGGGGCATCTGGTCGCTTAGTTCCGGCGAATTCAGGTACCGGAACAATCTGAAGATCCGCCAAAAGCTGCTGAAGTTCTGCGGAGAGAAGCATAGAGACGTCCTGGTCCCCGAGGTGTCCGCCTACTACGTGAACCTGTTGAACTTCTACCGTGAGCAAAAAATGATGGCGAAATTCTCCGTGTTTTTCGTGTTTTACGCCGCGTTCAAAATTAAGCACAAGATATTGCAGATGTTTAGGACCGAATTTGCTCACGCAAAGCGGTGACCCATCCCGGCGGCCAGGGAGCGCCGCGAACTGCTCCGCTGGGGGGCACCGCTTCGTACAATTGACAAGATGGGGGGCGATGCTGTAACAGATATCGTTAACGGATCGTGGAGCAGTTTTGGAGCAGTTGTGGGGCGCGAGCCCGTGAGTGAGTAAAGGGTGCGGTAGCAGAGCGGCGTCAGGAGAAAGATTATCCTAAGACATTTACTAAGTACAGCAATCCGGAAGTTCAGCAGGCGCAAGTACCATGTCCTGATTGACACGACCAACGGCTGCAACCTGAAGTGCGCTTTCTGCACCAGGGATAACAAGAACCTCGTGCTGATGACGACGCCGGAGCTGGAGTTCATCCTCGACAACGTGTCTCGGCACGTCTCGTCCCTGCAACTCTCCTGCGCCTGGGAGTACTCCATAGCGAAAAACGCCGCCGAAGTGATACGTAGCATCGGATCGTACCGCATCCCTCTGACCTCGATCTACACCAACGGCAATATACTGACCGACGAGATTGCGGAGGCCCTGATCGAGGCCCGGCTGAGCAGTTTTGTGTTCAGCATAGGCGAGGCGAAGCGGGAGACCTACGAGAACCTGCGCCGGGGGGGCAGCTTCGAGAGGGTCATCGCCAACGTGAAAAAGCTCGCCGCGCTGAAGAAGGAGCGCAACAGCACGCTCCCCCTCATCTGCGCCAACCTCACGGTGGTGAACTCCAACATCGCGGAGCTGCCGGATTTCGTGGAGCTGGCGCACTCCCTTGGGATCGGCAGGATCGTCGGGCGCCACCTGATACTGAACAAGGGGCTCGACATGTCCTCAGAAACCATATCGGACAAGGCGCGGGCGAACGAGATCATAGACGCCGCCGAGGCAAGGGCGCGCGCCCTCGGGGTGGAGTTCTCCGTCCCCAGGTACAGTGACGGGGCGGAGCCAAGGAGCTGCCGGGCCCCCTGGGGGCAGCTCTACATAGGGAGCAACGGCGACGTTTCCGTCTGCCCTAGGATCCACCTGTACGCGAAGCTGGGGAACCTCCTCGAGGAGAGTTTCCAGAGTGTCATCGAGGGAAAAGAGATGAAGAGTCTGAAGCAGCAGTTCAGCGAGCGGCGTTTCGAAAATCCGGTCTGCCAGGTCTGCATGGACGGCCTCGAAACCGTGCTCCCGATCGAACAGGGGTTTTAACCGATGCTCCCTTACCAAAGCGCCACGGTGGAAAGTTTCATCCGCCTGCTTCCGGGCGGCACCCGCGACATACTGGAAATCGGCAGCGATATCGGCGGTGAGGTGGTTTGTGCCCTGGCGGAGCGCACCGGGGCGAGGGTGGTCGGCATCAACCAGTCCGAGGCCTTTCCCAACCATCCGGGCGCGCTCCCTGCGAACGTCAGGCTCTTGCGGGCCGACGGGCGCGCGCTTCCCTTTGCGGAGCGCTCCTTTGATGCGGTGCTTTCCGTTGCCACCATGGAGCACGTCATCGGGCTGGACGCCTTTCTGGCCGAGGTCGAGCGCGTGCTGCGGCCCGGTGGGGTTTTTCTCACCGACTTCTGCCCCCTGTGGTCCAGTGCCCTGGGGCACCACGTGTTCGCTGTGGTGGGCTCGAAGGAAGCGCGCTTCTGGAAGCCGGGAAAAAACCCCATCCCGAACTATGCGCACCTGCTCTGGACCCCAGACGAGATGAGGGAATTCCTTCGTTCCGGGCCGACCGCCGAGGAGCTCATCGAGCCGATCGTGCAGTGGGTGTACTTCGAGGAGGACATCAACCGGTGTCATTTCGAGGAGTACCTGGAGGCTTTCGAAAGCTCCGCGCTCTGCGTGCAGAGCATGTACTTCGCCTATGACGCCTTCGACCAGCAGGCCATGACGCAGCTTGCCGCCAAGTACGGCGCCGGGCGCCAGTTCACCGTCAACGGGATACGCGCGGAGATGAGGAAGCTTCCTGAAAAACCGCTGCAACGGGAGGCCTTTCGCGGCTACCTGGCGCTTAGGAAGCGGCTCTTCCCGGCCGCCGCGAAGCTCCTGTCCTTCACGCGGCGCGCAGCATACGCCCTGAACACCATTCGCCGGGGCAACTACTGAACGGGTGCGCAGCCGGCATGGCAAAGGGAGAGCCTCTCTTGGAACGAATAGAAATCCTGAGCGAAGAGCTGTTCGACAGCCATCGCGCCGAGATGGCCCTGGTGGAGCAGTTTCAGAGCCGCTTCGCCACGGCGCTCGGCTGGCACTACCTGCTGGACCTCGCCTGGATCATCAGGGAGATCCGCACGAGCCTCCCCCCCGGCTCGCTGCTGCTCGACGCCGGGGCTGGAAACGGCGTCCTGCAGTTCCTGCTCGCGGAACTCGGCTACAACGTGATCAGCGCGGACTTCACCGGGCGCGGGCTCCCCGGGGAAAATATGCGGCGCTACCGTGGCCTGGTGCACAGTCTCAACAGCCAGAAGAGTTCCCTCGACAACCGCTACACGCGGCACTTGGCCTCGGTCTACGGCCGGGAGGGCGGGTGCGTTTCGGCCTGGCTGGCACGGCTATTCCGTAAAACCGGGCAAAGCCGGGGTTCCCTCGAGGCCGTAGACCAGTTCCGCTTCCTGCCGCGGGAAAACGTGCAGCCGACCCCTTTTGAGGGGGACCCCGCCGCCAGCTGCGGGCGCATCTTCCTGTACAGGTGCGACCTGAAGGAGATGCCGCTGATTCCGGACGGCTTTGCAGACGCCGTCGTGTCGCTCTCTGCCCTTGAGCACAACGACCACCAGGGATTCGCCAGCTGTATGGATGAGCTGCTACGGGTCACCAAAAAAGGGGGCAAGCTGGTCATCACGGTTAGTGCCTCGCAGTCGCAGGATTGGCTCCACGAGCCCTCCAAGGGGTGGTGCTACAGCGAGGATACCTTGAGGAAGCTGTGTCGCCTGCCGGAGGGGGTCGCCAGCAATTACCCAAGAAAAGAGGAGCTTTTGGAACGGCTGCGCAGGGAGGGGTGCGAGCTGCACAAGAGGCTTGCGCCGGTGTACTTCGAGTCGGGCGACAACGGCATGCCGTGGGGCAAATGGGATCCCAGGTACCAGCCCGTCGGGGTGGTAAAGATCAAGCACTGAGGCCCGCGCGTCCATTTTTTCGGTATCATCAGGCGGATTTTCCAGGGATGAAACTGCACACCACATAGAGCGCCCGGCCTGCTCCCTCGTCATCAAGCGGGGGCGGCAACCTCCTGGTACGCCGAACACCAGATCTACGAGAAATGGTTCCCCGCCCCGGAAGGCCACGAGGTTGAGGCTGTCTCTACTACAGGAAGGTTTACATGCGTTTGACTGATCAGGAACTGGCGGCGATAGTCGCCAACCAGTGCGAGCTTGACGAAAACCTGCTGGGCCAGCTCGATGAGCCCACCTTCCGCCAAATCGCCACGGAGATGGGATGGTAACACATACCAAGGGTCCCGCCTGCTCCATCGTCATCAGGTGCTGCAACGAGGAGAGGCACATAGGCAAGCTTTTGTCGGGCGTCATGGCGCAGAGCGTGAAAGACGTGGAGATCATCCTGGTGGACTCAGGCTCCACTGATGCGACCCTCAGCATCGCCGCAAGATACCCGGTCAAGGTGGTGCGTATCAGCCCGGAAGAGTTCTCTTTCGGCCACTCGCTCAACATCGGTTGCTCGCACGCCTCGGCGGAGCTGATCGTCGTGGCCAGCGCGCACGTCTACCCCTCCTACAAGGACTGGCTGGAGCATCTTCTCGTTCCCTTTCAGGACTCCGAAGTCGCACTAGTGTATGGCAAGCAGCGGGGTGCTGCCAGCTCGTGGTACGCTGAACACCAGATCTACCGGAAGTGGTTTCCAGACCATTCTATCCCCGAGCAGGGACACCCTTTTTGCAATAATGCCAACGCTGCAATACGGAGGTCGCTCTGGGCGCAATTCCCGTACAACCGCGAACTGACCGGGCTGGAGGACCTGGACTGGGCTAAGCGCCTGTTCGACTCCGGCCGAAAGATCGTCTACAGCGCAGATGCCGAGATCATACATGTGCACGAGGAAACGCCGCGCCAGATCTACAACAGGTATCGGCGCGAGGCGATCGCCTTCAAGCGTATCTATCCGGACAAGGGATTTTCTCTGATCGACTTCCTGGTCCTGTTAAGCGCCAACACCTTCTCGGACTGCTGCCAAGCATGGCACGACCGGAGGCTGTTCAAGGAGTTCTGGGGCATCATGCTTTTCCGGCTGATGCAGTTTTGGGGGACCTTCCTGGGCTACCGCTTCAAGGGCTTCGTTCCACGTGAGCTTGCCAGCCGGTTTTATTATCCCAACGGCCTTGCCCCAAAGAGAGGGGACACGACCGACGGCCAGGAGCGGCTGATTCGCTATGAGTGACATCGTCGACATCTCGATATCCAGATGGACCTCGACATGTTGTTGCGCTCCTGCTCAGGTCATAGAGAGCCCTGACCGGTTGGTCTGCCTGCCATTGAAGATCTGCCGTGCCGAAGGAGCGCCGGCGCGCGCTATTTTGAGGAAGCTGAGGTGACAATGAACCAAACCGTAACGGCGCTGGTCCCGATGCGCCACGGCAGCGAAAGGGTGCCCGGGAAGAACTACCGCAGCTTCGCTGGCCGACCGCTCTATCACCACGTGGTCCGCATGCTGCTGGCCTGTCCGCTGATCGGCCGAGTTGTCATCGACACCGACAGCCACTTCATCATGGAGGACGCCGCAGCCAATTTCCCTGAGGTGCTGCTGATGGAGAGGGCGGCGCATCTGCGGGACGGCGACACCCCGATGAACGAGGTGCTGCTGCACGACGTGAAGCTGCTGCCGGGGGAGTGGTTCCTGCAAACGCACTGCACCAACCCGCTGCTGAAAAGCGAGACCATCGGCGCAGCCTTGGAGCGCTTCTTTGCCGCTCTTCCGGAGTTCGACTCCCTTTTCACGGTAACGGCGGTCCGCTCCAGGTTTTGGGACCTGCGTGGCAGACCGCTCAACCACAACCCCATGCGCCTCATGCGTACCCAGGACTTGGAGCCCATTTTCGAGGAGAACTCCAACCTGTACCTGTTCAGCCGCGAACTGCTCATCAAGCACGGAAACCGGATCGGGGAGAAACCGCTCATGTTCGAGATCGACCGGCTTGAAGCGGTGGACATCGATGAGGAACTCGACTTCACCTTCGCCGAGTTTCTCTTTCGAGAAAGAGAAAGGGTGGTTTTATGAAGAAATGGAAACTTATGGTATCGGCGCCGTACATGCAGCCGGTTCCGGAACGGTGCTTGAAAACCCTCACGGAAAACGGCTGCGAGGTGGTCGTCGTCGAGGTGAATGAGAGGCTCTCCGAGGAGGAACTGCTCGAGGTTATTGCCGATTTCGACGCAGCCATTTGCGGAGACGACAGGTTCACCGAGCGCGTGCTGCGCGCGGCGCCAAGGCTCAAGGTGATCTCCAAGTGGGGGACCGGGATCGATTCCATAGATCAGGAAGCCTGCCGGCGTCTCGGTGTCGCCGTTCGCAACACCCCCGACGCCTTCACCCACCCGGTGGCCGATTCCGTGCTCGGTTACCTGCTCTGCTTCGCCAGGAAGCTCCCCTGGATGGACCGTGAGTTGCGGGCAGGTTCCTGGAATAAGATCCCCGGCATATCGCTGGGCGAGTGCACACTGGGGATCATCGGCGTCGGCAATATCGGCCGGGCGGTTGCGCACAGGGCAAGGGCTTTCGGGATGACAATCCTCGGTAACGACCCGGTGCGCCCGGCGGAGGAGTTCCTGCAGGAGACCGGGTTGCAGATGGTGGAGAAGGAGGAACTGCTGCGGCGCGCCGATTTTGTCACCCTTAACTGCGATCTCAACCCAACCAGCCGTTTGCTGATGGACGAGAAGGCATTCGCCATGATGAAGCCTTCCAGCGTCGTGATCAACCTGGCCCGTGGCGCCATCGTAAAGGAGAGCGCGCTGATCGGCGCGCTGCAGCAGAAACAAATCGCCGGCGCCGCGCTCGATGTATACGAGGAAGAGCCGTTGGCCGTCGAAAGCCCCCTGATGACCATGGGAAACGTTCTCCTCGCGCCGCACAACTCCAACAGCAGCCCGGCCGCCTGGCAGCGGGTGCACGATAACTCGGTGCGCAACGTGCTGGAAGTCCTGGGAGGCGCCCAGTGAACAGACCTGTCGCCCTGGTAACCGGCGCGGCAGGGGGCATTGGCTCCGCCTGCGCGAAGGCCTTCTCCGATTCGGGATGGCGCATCTGCGGAGTCGACATCGTGGACTGCAGCGACCCGACGCTCTTCGACAGTTTCACGGTGGCCGACGTCTCCAGCGAAGACGCATGGAAGCTTATCGCGCAAAAGATGCTGGGCGACTTCGGTCGCCTGGACGCCCTGGTGAACAACGCGGCGCTCCAGATCTGCAAGCCGCTCGTGGAGATGTCCGTGCACGAATGGGATGAGGTCATGGGGGTCAACCTGAGATCCGCTTACCTCTCGGTGCGCCACATGCACCCGCTGATGACCGGAGGCGGCGCAGCCATCGTCAACGTGAGTTCCGTCCATGCCGTGGCCACCTCGATTCACATGGCGGCCTACGCCGCAAGCAAGGGTGCCCTGACTGCTATGACGCGGGCGCTCGCGGTGGAACTCGCCGTCGATGGCATCCGGGTCAATGCGGTACTTCCCGGCGCGGTAGATACCCCGATGCTCAGGGGCGGCCTCTCCCGCGGACACTTAGCCGGAGCCGATATCGAATCCAGGCTGGAACGCCTGGCTCAAAAGACCGTGCTTGGACGTGTCGGGAAGCCTGAAGAGATCGCCCAGGCCATCCTGTTTCTCGCCGATCCCCGGAGATCTTCCTTCATGACAGGAGAGTGCGTCACGGTGGACGGCGGCGCAACCGCCAGACTAAGCACTGAATAGGCCAACAGCATGTCAATCCAGGGGAAAATACAGTTTCTCAAAGCAGGCCTTAAGTGCTATGCAGCCAACTTCGACAACCCGCTGCTCCTCCAGTGGTATTTCAGGCACCGCAGCCGGCTGCTGAAGTTCAGGGACATCCACCGCGGGGAAAGCTGCTTCATAATCGGCAACGGCCCCTCGCTGAACAAGATGGACCTTTCGCTGCTCAAGGGGCGGCACACTTTCGGGCTCAATAAGATCCACCTGCTCCTGGAGAGATGCGACCTCGATCTGAGCTACCACGTCGCCGTCAATGCGCTGGTCATCGAACAGAGCATCCGCAATATCGAGGCACTCGACTGTCCGTCCTTTCTCTCCTTCGGCGCCGCCCGCACACTCACCAGGGGCTTCGACCACATACATATGCTGGCGACCAACGGCTATTTCCAGGCGCCGTACACCTTCCACACCGACCCCTTGCACCCCATATGCGAGGGGTACACGGTGACCTTCGTGGCGCTGCAACTCGCCTTCTTCATGGGCTTCAAAAACGTCTTCCTGATAGGCGTGGACCACAACTTCAAGGCTGCCGGCAATCCTAACGAGGAGCAGCATCTCGCCGGCCAGGATGCCAACCATTTCGACCCGCGCTACTTCAGCAACATGAACTGGCATCTCCCCGACCTCGAGGCATCCGAGTTGTCCTACAACCTGGCCCGGTTCTTCTACCACCGGGACGGCAGACAGGTGCTAGACGCCACAGTGGGCGGGAAACTACAGGTGTTCCCGAAGATCGCGTATGAAGATGCCATCAGAATGACCTAAGAGCGCCGATGACGAAGCCGAAGATCTACATACTCCTGCCGGTCCACAATCGCCGGGCGACCACGAGGAACTTCGTCGCTTCCCTGAGCGCGCAGAGCTATCGCAATTTTCACTTGGTCCTGATAGACGACGGCTGTACAGATGGTACCGTCGAGATGGTACGGGAGACCGTGGGGGCGCTGACGGTGATCAGCGGGAACGGCAACTGGTGGTGGGCCGGGTCGCTGCAGCAGGGTTACCTGTGGCTCAAATTGCGGGCACTGGACGCCTCGGACCTGGTCCTGATCATCAACGACGACACCGAATTCGAAGCCGATTTCCTTCAGAACGCCGTGGGTCTCATGCAGGGTCGTGATCGTACCATGCTCCTTGCCTGGTGCTATTGCAGGGATACCGGCAAGCTGCTTGAAGCTGGCGTTCATGTCGATTGGAGCAGGCTCTCCTTCGACTTGGCTGCGTCTCCCAGCGAGATCAACTGCCTGTCCACCAACGGCCTTTGTATGAGTTTATACGATTTTCTTGCCACGGGCGGGTTTCGCCCCGCGCTTTTGCCTCACTATGCGTCCGACTATGAATTCAGCATCAGGGCTCATAGGAAGGGAATGAAGCTTGTCTCGGACCCTGCCTGGCACCTAAAACTCGATCAAAATGCCAGCGGGTATCATCAACTGGACGTTGGGTGTTTCTTTGAGTCGTTGCGAAGGATTTTTACAAAGAAGTCCACGCACAATCCGCTTATGCTGACTGCATTTGTTTTGTTAAGTTCTCCATGGCGATACAAGACGGCGAATCTCTACAGGGTGTGGGTATACTTTTTTCTTGAACTGTACCAACTGGTAAAAGTGAGAGCTTGTAACGTCAAAAAGCTCATGTAAAGCTGAAATCGTCATCCCGCTTAACGGCTCCATAAACCACAACTACGACATCCCAGGCTCATGTTACAGGGTCCAAGAAGTCGTGGCCGCTTTACAAGGATCGAGATGTCCCCCCTGCAGATGACTACTTCGGTAGCCTTTTTCATTTTTAACCGACCCGATACCACTGCACTGGTGTTCGAGGCGATCCGACAGGCTGCCCCTCCGAGGCTCCTTGTCGTGGCTGACGGTCCTCGTCCCGACCATCCCGGCGAGGCTGAGAGGTGCGCCGCCGTCCGCGCCATCGTGGCGGGGGT
>Ga0209212_1004940_pt1 | contig 16187 bp, 15 predicted proteins | sample RifGroC2_FD_183996 | JGI IMG/M metagenome (GOLD analysis project Ga0209212, IMG submission 183996) | Groundwater microbial communities from Rifle, Colorado, USA - Groundwater C2 (SPAdes) (version 2) | ecosystem: Environmental > Aquatic > Deep subsurface > Groundwater | place: Rifle, Colorado...
ACAGGATTATTTAAGAATCCTTTGTAAATTTATTTATGTCAGTAATGGGAAGTTCTTAAATTGGGTTTGTCTTTCTATCTTAATTTTGGGTGTCTTTCGCACAAAACAGGTCACTCTTTTTTCTCAATACTCACTCTCACACTCACACTTATTCAGGTTTTACGTTAGTGAGCGAGAGCGAACGAACTCACTCTCACACGCGCACTTATTCAGATATTAAAATAGCGAGAACCAGAGAGGCAGAAACTATACTGAAACAATTCTGAGGTTAAGCTATTATGTTAATATGTGCCAGGTTACCCGAGAGTGTGAAATATGGGATTTTGGGGGTTGAGTGAGAACTGAAGATCTTTTTATCGGCAACGAGATTTCATTTCTTAAAGTATACAGTATAAAACAATCCGGACTGCTGAAGGCAATTACCTATAGCACCATCCGTGCTATGGGCAGTACGGGATTAATAATGTCATGTAAGCAGAATAGATATGATGTGTTATTTTGTTAACAATAGGGATATTCTCGTTCCATCTCTGATTTGATGATCGGTATATGGAGCTTACTGTGGTAAAAACTTATGTTGGATTATAGCAACACCTCCATTATGATCATTCACCACTACAATATATTGGGTTTTGTCAACATCCAATTTATAGACCTTAGTGAATGAACCAAGTTCTTTTATCAATGTTGATGATGGTGGATTGATGACTTCTGGAGAGGAAGCAAGAGGTTCTGTTTTGCATGAAACAATACAGAATACTGCTGTACTGACTACGACTCCTAAAAGCAAGCCAAGGATGAATCTTAAATTTTTCATAGATTTAAATATTAGTTTGGAATATGATTAAAGATCGAATTCTTAAGTGTGATTCCGTTATAGGCTGTTGCGCTGATAGATAATTTGTCAAACTGACTTTGAACCAACTTTGAGCCAATTATAAGTCAATTGAGCCAACTTTGAGCCAACATAAATATTTAAATCCAATCGCCTCCAATTGCATCTCCATATAAAGTTCTATATAAAACATAAACAGCACTATATCCCTTCGTTCCTTTATTCAACAGTAATTGTTTGTCTTCTAATTCTGACAAATCCCTTGTGGCTGTCGCTTTTGAGACACTGTATAAAGATTGGTAGTCACGATTTGTAATTTTCCCCTTTTCTTTGACATAAAGTACAGCTTTAACTTGTCTGTCATTAAGCCCAAGTGATTCAAGATATTCAGCAAAATATATGTCTTTTCTGAATTCTACGGTTATGTCACTGGAGTTTCAATTGTAGATTTTCAAGCAGCTGTTCATTCGTGTCAGTCAGGCTTTCTTCATTAATCCTTTGGCTTTTGAGAGCCTTCTTACTGAAAAAGTCAAATGTTTCTTGTTTTAATTCTTTAATTGAGACTTTGGGAACCGGAACTCCGTCCCAGCGTTTCCCAATTTTCTGTAAAAGAAACTTGTCCAGGGCAGCTCCTTTCAATTCCTGCTTTGTTGATCCGCTCTGATAATGATATTGACCCTTATAATTAACCGGATAAGGATACGGCTCGATCGTAATTTCAATAAATTCACCCTTCTTTGACTTATGTAGATCTACATCAACCAAAATTCCTAATATGTACTTCCCTTTATTTGGGATATCCTCCATGAGCTTTTTCCAATCTTTCAGTCCGATGACTTTTCCATCATCATCCTTGCCAATAAAAATCTTACCACCCTGAGCATTAGCAAAGCCACAAATCCATTTCAGATATTCATCCCGCCAGGATTCCTTAAATTCTATGTTTTGATCTTCAGACATTTACTTCTTTAGTAAGTTTTTTATAGTAACGATTCCTTTGTTTGAACATTTTTTCAAAGTAATCAATTTTTGAATCACGATAATCAAAAATAACCGGAGGATTTCCTGAATGTTGAATCCGACCAATATACTGTATCAGTTTCCCTTCAAAAGCGAATGGATATGCAATGATAAGACATTCCAGATTATTTAAATCGATTCCTTCGCCAAAATACTGTCCGGTCGAAATTACTATTTTATAATGACCTTGTTTCAGCTGTTCAATTTTACTTTTTCTACTACTTTCGGAATCTTCTCCATGAATTGTAATGGTCTCATATTTGTCCTTAAGATAAAGGTTAAGAATATCAACATGAGCCCTCCGCTCTGTCAGGATTAGAAATGTTTTGAACCGGGCTGAATTTTTTTTAACATCCTCTAATATTAATGAATTACGGTTAGTATCATGAATCAGAATTCTTGAAATGGTTTCGTATTTATCAATCTTATAATCAAAAGGTGCATATAAATTTGTCTCTTTGATATTTACCTCGATCTTAGTTTGCTTCTGCCTGATTTCATCTAATTGGTCTGCATTGTATAAAATATTTCCAATGTAAACATAAATCAGCTTTTCATCATTGTTTTTACGTTTAGGAGTGGCTGTAAGTCCATACAAATAATATGAATTGAAATTAACTATTGCTTCTCTGAATGATTTTGCCGGAATATGATGACATTCATCCACAATAATTGTCCCAAAGTTGCTGGAAATCTTTTCAGTCTCCTCGCTTCTTGCAAGAGATTGTATCATTGCAACAGTAATTTCTTTTCCGATTTTAAACTTCTGATTCCCAATCTGCCCAATTTCTTTCTTTGGAATTTTAAGGAAACTTTGAATTCTGTCTATCCACTGGTCAAATAACTGTTTCCTATGAACAATAATTAAGGCAGGCTGTCTTTTTTGTGCTATTAATTCAAGGCCGATTACTGTTTTGCCTGATCCCGGTGGCGAAACAATAACTCCAAAGTCCTTATCCAGAGTTTTTTCTATTGCAGCCTCCTGGTCAGGCCTCAATTCGATATGTGACTCGAAGTCAACAGAATCAAGTTTTTTTCTTTTATCAATAATCTTAAAAGGCAGATCTTCCTTTCTGCAAAATGCAATTAAATTTACAACAAATCCCCGTGGCAAGATCACTTCTTCCTGAGTCTCTTCCACCAACCTGAAATACTTTTCAAGATTAAAAGTGGATTTCCCCATGTTTTTCTTAACCAGGTAATCAGAATTCATGAAATTCAGATTTTCCCTTAAAAACTCAATAAGTTTTCTATTTAGGTGAAGACGTTTCAGATATATCTGACCACTAATCTGTATTTCAATTATTGGTCTGGAATCCCGGTCAAAGCTTGATTTAAAGAAATCATCAACTTTTTCATTAAAAATATCTTCGTAAATAGATTTAAAATGATCCATGGACAGTTTACGAAAGGTCTTTATCATTTCAAACTGGTTGTCATATGGCAAAAAATTTTGTGGGCACAGAAATGCTGAATTGCCATTCATCAGCGAATTACCATTGAGTGGAAGTGCTATCAGATTACCCAGTCCTTTCCCTGAGTGAAAATCCTGATTAGGGAAGAGTCTGTCAAAACCCGGCTCTTTATCAAATTGAGAAATGATGGATGCTTCTCTAAGAAGCTCATATAATAGTTTCCTTGTCTGATCTGCCGGAAAGTTCTCCTCAAAGAATATCCATAGATGTCCACCGTTTCCTGAGCGGGAACGTTCAATATAGGCAGGTATTTCATGCTTTGTGCATGTCTGATGCAACTTTTGAATAGAATCTCTCCAATTATTGTCATCAAAGTCTGCCGCAATAAAAAAAGAGGTATTGTCTTCGAGAAGAGGGTAGATTCCAATAGTTTCTGTTCCCTGAAAGTGACGTTTTATTACTTCATCATTAAGTGGCTGATACTCTTTCTTTGAATAATCCTTAAAACTCCCTCCTTTAGATTTGTGTATATTGTAATCGCTCCAGTCAACTTTATAGGCTGGCATATATCCTGCCTTCCCATCTTTCTCCCAGCGAATGGCATAGATATCCTGCCTACCTCGAAAAAAGGATTTGAATGATTCAATATGGTCATTTAAAATACTCACGGTTGGGCTTTCAATGTGCTTTCAAAATGTGTGGGTTTACCATACGATTGCATTAGTTATTGGTTGATAATTTCCTTGTTGATCTAAATACTCAATATCATCAAGGTAGTTGGCTGATTTTGCAAATACGCCAATCGCAGGAATTGTAATCATAAAAGTATGAAGCTTGTCATCAGCTTCAAGATGTTTTTTAAAGAGGTCAATTTTAGCAATAGATGACAAAACGATAGGATTTTTTCTACCAAGAGTTATCGGCTCTTCGTTTTCACCATTAATCTCTGCTGCTGTTTCTTCAATTTCTTCCTGTTCGTCACCTGTTAGATCACTATCAATCGAAGAGTCTTGTTTCGTTTTAATAAATTTTTCTGCTTTCTCTAATGCATTCGTATGATGATTTAAAATGTTTTCAACTGTGAGTTTGAAAGAGTACCAACTTGATTCCAAACGTTTCATTAACAGGATATAAGTTATTAAGCTTTTGATCTAATGTATCGTATGCTGAAGGATTCACATTTTGTTTTGTTCGAAATTGAGCATTATAGTTAAGTTGGAAATCTGAATAGTTATTTGACTTTATAATAAGTTCTTTCAATTTCGTATAATGCCTTTTAGAATCCGATCTAAAAGTCCTATAACTTTTATAGGAAGATATAGTAGAGATGATCAAATATGTAATAACGAACAATAAAACTACTGATAAGAACGCATATATCAAATCAAAGACCCCTCCAGGTTTAATTATTGAAAAAAGTTCCATAAAGATTAAATAAATCAATGAAAGTATCAATATGCTAATACCTATTATTTTGGATGCTACTTTTATAACAGGATTTAATTTATTAAAAGTTTTATTTAGGCTCAATATCAAGATTCGGCACAAGGGGTAGTGTTCTTTTCCATGCTTCATAAATATTTTCTGAAGGACATAGAGGGATTGAAAAGGTGTATTTTGTATAACTGACTTTTATCATAACCAGTATAATCTAGTTAAAGAATAGTTTTTGAATTAATTCAGCAATGCCGAAAATAGCAAGCACAGCAGCTAATATCCACCCTACCCATTTTAACCATTTTGGTTTATCCGAACTATTTTCTGCACCAACAAAATTATCTGCTTGTTTAATGCTCCCATAATTATTTCCAATTATTACATTATCTCCTGTAACAGTAGTATGAGAAGGTGATACATTATACTCTTCATCCTCTGCTAAATACTTTTTGGTGTGGTATGCCTCATGGGTGGCATTTATCACCAATACTGCGATCATTTTTTATGATAATTCATCTTTTGTAGTATAATTTCTCAAATCTCCATTATCAATTATTGTTTTACAAAGAGTATTTACTTCGTAAATGCTTAAAGCAGGTGAAAATGCTTTCGAAATTTCCTCAGAATTAAAAGACAATTTATTAAATCAACGATTGAATTAAGCTAAATGCTGGTATAATCATTTTATTTATTGACATTGTTTTATCAAAGGCGTATTTTGAAAAATTAGGCGGGATGGCCAAGTCCCGATAAATGGTTCAGTTTTTTCTTGTCAGAGTTATTTTTATAAAACACGGCGGGAAGGCAAAGTCCCGATAGATGATTCGGATCTTTCTTGTCAAGGATAATTTTATAAATAACGGCGGGATTGCCATATCCTGAATAAGATTAAATTTTATTTTGTCATATTTTTTATTTAAGTCCGGTGCGAAAGCAAAAAAAGCATGTGTTTGGCAGCCGTTTTCAGGTTGAGTTAGTTGCTGCCAAACTCTTGCTTTTGCGGGTTGGAACTATCATGTTTAAACTGACTTTCGATTAAAGGCTTTAATTGTCATTCACAACCCCGGCTTGCATATAACGGCCCGGTGGTATGGGGAGTTGCCGTCTGAGTCAGGGTTGGCATGTGTTTTTGCACAGTTCCGGTAAACGGATGTGAGTTTTCTCGTCCTGGCAAAGTTGTCCAGATGACTGAGTCCCGATAGATGGCGCAAAGTTGTCACGTCAAGATAAAATAGTCCAGATGGCGATGCAAAAACCATGACAACGGCGCGTCGGCCAGCAGCCCTATTGACATTGTCACAGTAGCAGGATTAGTCACGGTACCGAAAGTTTGATAAGAGGAAATGATTTTGATCGCATAGACTTATGGAGCTGATTACTAAGCTGTTCGGGCTGCTGAAGGCAACCGAGGACCGACCAAAATTTGATTTGCGAAGCAACCTGAATTACCATCCGGTCCGAGCTCGGCGAAGCCAATTACCTATACCATCCGTGTTATGCTTAGGCATGGATTAATAGTATAATCATCAGCAGGAACTGTCATGCAATAATTAGGTTTTAATTACTTTAAAATATGATAGAAAATAAGGTACATCATGGTCAAATTAAAAGCTGCATGACTAATTATAGCTCCATAAATAGAACCAGTTTTCTGTTTACATATAAAAAATATTCTACTTGTTATAAACATAAATATCACCCACAATATCGCAGGTATAAATAAAAAGTGCCAATCTCCAAACATATAAATAATACCAAAATGAGCCAGATGGGTTAATGCAAAAGCTAGACTATCAATTATTGATGCTTTTTGTTCTCCCAACTCTTTGACAAAACTACCATGCACAATTCCCCGATAGAACAATTCTTCTCCAATCGGGCTAAAAGTCATACCAACTAGAGAGTATATCAAGAAGTATGTCAGTCTTTGTGAAGCTGTTGAAATAATTCCTATTGACTGATAAGACTTTGAGATATACACAAACCAGTTGCTATAAGAATGATTAAAAATCAGGATGCCGACAATAAATACTATTACACAAAAAGCGGCTCCCCCCAGAAAAGAGTATAATAGCCATCGAGAATTGGTCGGCTTACGGATCCCAATATAACTTCTACCTTCTTTAGTCAGAAATATCCACGGTGTGATCCACATAAGAAGGAATATTATTGAAATATAACCGTAATTGCCAATAACATTTGCATTAAGAACAATAATAAACCTAGGTATTCCAAAAAGTAAAATCAATATAAGTCCGAAAACCCAATTGAACTTTATTTTATTTTGCCAAAATAATCTGAGCATAATTTTCCATTAATTATTTTAAACATTTCTTTATCTTAAAGTAAATATAATTCTTTGAAAACATATTATTACTAGCGTGAGTTTATCATAAATCCAGCATTAAAGTTTTTTTCAAGAGTGCAATGGATTGAATATCAATCAAATTGATCTTTTCTTGTCACAATTATTCTGTATACACTAATTAATGTTGATAAATATATTTGCAATACACTAATAAATAGTATATAATTGTGTATACAAATCATATGTGTACACTAATTATGGCAACTATACAAAGTAAAAAATCAAGAGGTTACAAATACTGGTATATAGTAGAATCCAGAAGGGTGAATGGCAAACCAAGGCCGGTTGTCATGGCTTATCTCGGCAAAGCAGATGACCTGTTGAAACGATTACAGGGGCTTTACGAACTAAAACTCAAGTCATATTCTCATGGAGCCGTCTGCGCATTAATAAATGTTGCCGCTAAGCTTGAAATTGTTGATATTTTAAATAAGTATGTTAAGGCTTCCCGCCATTATGTGGCAGAAAAACCTGTAAGAAATAATTTGACTGCAGGGATCACCTTTCTACTGGGAGCCATCGGGCGTGTATGCATGCCAACCATTAAAATGGGATGGTGGAACTGGGCAAAAACCACATCGGCAGAATATCTTCTGCGCTGTAACCTGATCAAGGTTGATAGTCAACATTTTTGGGATTTAATGGACAGCTTTCCTGAAGATGCCATATCCCTTGCCGAGCAGGAGATATTGCAACGGTTACTTGAAGTCTGCAAGATCCATACAGATACCCTGTTTTACGACACGACCAATTTTTTCACCTATATCGACACCACTAACACTCACTGTGATATTGCTCAAAGAGGCAACAATAAGCAAAAAAGAAATGACTTGCGTCAGGTAGGTCTTGCCATGGTTGTCAGCAAAGAAGATTATATCCCTTTGTTTCATCACAGTTATCAGGGCAACTTACAAGACGGCACCGTTTTCAGAGAGGTAGTTGAAAAGATCAAAGACAGGATGCAATCATTAGGATTGAACCAGGATACTCATACCTTGGTTTTCGACCGTGGGAGCAACTCGAAGAAAAACCTTGCTATTGTGAAAAGTTTAGGGTTTTATTATGTAGGAGCTTTAACACCTTATTATCATAAAGAGGTCATTGACAGGGCAATAGAAGGAATGACTAACATAACAGTAAACTACGAAACATTGGCTGTATATCGCGAAAAAAGTATTATATGGGGAGATGAAAAAACGATACTGGTATTTGTGTCGGATCGGTTAAAGGCAGGTCAAATCCAGGGTATTTATCAAAGCCTTGATAAAAAGGAAAAGAGTTTGAAGGAACTCCAGAAGGCCCTTGCAAATCCAAAAGGGAAAAAACGGGACCGGAAGGTTTTAGAAAAAAAAATCAGAACCATCACAGAAGGTCAATATTTGAAAGATGTAATAAAATGGAAGTTGATTGAGATAGAAGATGGTAAATATTATATGGACTACTATATCGATAACGAGCAACTTCATTGCGTTGAAGAAAAACCTGGCTTCAGGATTATCATGACCAACAGGCATGAATGGACAAGCCAGGAGATTATCACCGCTTATTATGGCCAATCAAAAATTGAACATGCTTTTAAAAATATGAAGAACTCATATCATTTAGCCCTGAAGCCACAATATCACTGGACTGACCAGAAGATAAAGGTGCATTATTTTATTTGTGTTATTGGATATTTATTATCAAGCATTATTTGGAGAGAGGCAAAACTTAAAGCCGGTTACGCGGGAAACCTGGATAATTTATTGGACCTGCTCAATAATATCCGGCTTGGAACAATGCTGGAAGAATCGAAAAAAACCGGTAAACCAAAAGCAACTTATAAGCTTGAGGAAATGAACGAAGTCGAGAAAAGAATTATGATAGCCTTAGGTATAAAAAACGCCCATAATGAACAGCCTAAAATTAAAAATGTTGGTGTATACAAATAAATAACATGTATCTTTATGTATATCTGAAGGTTATGGGGCTTTATCCCTTGTTTTATAATAAACTCACGCTAGGGAGCAGGAGCAAAAGCAAAAAGTGTGACAAACAACTTACCCATTGTCCGTGTTATGGGCAGTAGTTATTTTATTAGTATATGAATTCCTCTCCATTTATAACCCTTATCGGGTATCCAGTAATATGGTTGTACTCATAAGATGTCTCTGATTCTGAGATAGCAGGAAGTCCAGGAACAGGGTCATAATTAACTGTTTTCGTTTTAATTATGTTATTCTTATTTGTGTAAATACCTGGATATCCCGATTGCTCAAATATTTTGTATGGATTAGAGAAAGAATCATGTTGGTAAGTTGTTTTGGATAAATGTTTAGGACCCGTGCCAGAAGGTATAAATAAATAGCTATAATAATTCTGTTCGATAACATTACCATTAGAGTCATACAGATAAGTCCTGAATTGTGTAACTTCATTATCTCCATTATAAAGCAGATCTTTAGAAATCAAATTATTGTCATTGTACTCAAAAGTTCTTTTTGATCTAAACTCATCTTCACCATCCTTTGGAATGTAGTTTAATTGGCTTGTGAGTTTGCCATTATTATCATATTCATACAAATGGTACATTGAAATACCTGTTTTCTTAGGATCCACGAATTCATGTGTTGATCCAGGAATTACTGACGAGCTAGCAGCATCAGGTGAAATAGCTACTTCTTCCTTTATCAGCCTGAGATCCTTGTTATAGTAAAATTTTCTATAAAATAATGTGCTGTTTACCTCAGAAACGAGATTATCCTGATTATAATTAATCTCCTTAACAATATAATCACCTTGTTTAACCTTTTTTAGAAAGTCATTTTGGGATGGTAGATAACCGTCTTTTGTACAACTCGAAAGGGAGAACATCAAAACCATTGTTGCAGTCAGGCCTATGGAGACTCTGTTTTTCATACCTCAAAACTTTTTAGGTTGATGATTTTAAGAATATTATGGTTTTGTATGTGCAAAGTTAAGAAACTTTATTCTTAAAATGAAAATAATCCATACTGCCGTTATAGGCTAGTTGCGCTGATATCGGATTTGTCTGGGTAAACAAAGGTTGTCAAGTGTTGAAAATATGTCAAGGTAAACTGCTCTGGTTCAGCGCTAGTGCCCATAACGGCCTGGCAATAAAGTAAGTAAGTGTTGGCTGACGAAGCCATCCGGTAATCAGTCCCGGTTCTTTAGCCGCGATGTAGTCCCGGTGGCGAGGAAGCCACGGCGCGCTTTTTGCCGTCCGGGTACAAGGTTTGTGAACTAGATGTGTGTCGCGGTACAAGGTTTCTAAGTGATTCGTTATTAGTCCCGGTGTACAAAGTTTCTAAGTGGGTAGTGGTGCGGTCGGGGTTGGCCCCAGGCACTATTTCCGGTAAACGGCTCAGAGTCCCCGCAAAAAGCGTGACGAACTTATTTACTTTATTGTCCGTGTTAGCCTTTGTGATTTATTTTAATCCCCTTAAAGAGGTTTGTCTGAATTTTTTAGCTGAATGATGAACTGTCAAGATGTGAATAGTCAAAGTGCTGGTAATTTTATAGATGATCCTATAATTGCCTAGAATGATCTCTCTAATTTTATCATTTTTATCCATTTCGGGAACCATTCTACCAATTCTGGGATTAGTCTCGAGATGTCTTGTTACATCAATAATTCTCTCGAGAGTTAAAGAAGCATATTTGACTGAATCTTTTGATATGTACTCAGCAATTGATTTTAAATCGAATAAGGATCTTTGAGTCCAGATTATTTTAACCATGCCTTGAGTTCTTGCTTTACTTGGTCAGTTGTAAAGACTCTTCCATCCTCAATATCTTTAAGTCCTTCCTCGATCTTATTTAAAACGACAAGTTCTTCAACTAGCTGATCAACCGTGAAGTTGTCTGGTAACCTGTCGATTGTCTTTATTACTTTGTCTTTGGTTAGCATGGTATCATAATAATTAATACAAAGATAATAAAAAGCAGGGAGTTATGAAAGTTCAATAGTTGTGCTAAAAGGCCACTCATTAAGGAACGGCCAGGCAATAAAGTAAGTAAGCGTTACACGACGCAAGCACCAGGTAGAGTCTCGGTACTTTAGCCAGAATTGTGTCCTGGTGCAAGGAGGGTACGGCGCAATTTTTGCCAATCCTGGTACAAGTTTTTAGTCCGGATTTATCACTGGCCTATCCACTACCAACCAAAAGATTATATAGAATATTCGAATGTTTGTTTGTCATGTAAACTGTCCGGGTGTGGAGTGCAAAAATTGTGACTGCCTGTCCCGCATAGCGGGAAGCTTATTAATTATACCGACCGTGTTATATTTAGGCCAGTGTTAAAGGTATCTTATTTAGAGAAATTGTCTTTGGGGTGTTATTTTATTGATTTGATGAATTCTCCAGCAGTCATGACAGGTATTTTACTTTCTTTAAAATCTTGTTGATTTCTGGTTATTATTAAGTTCTGATCGTTTTCAATCGCTGTATAATATTGAATAGCGTCTTCAAAGTCACGGAACTCGGAATTGAGTGCTAAATCTGTTATTTTATCGTCAAGCGGGAGAACATTAACTAGTACTTTGAATTTTCTTAATATGTTTCTTACCTCCGTCTCTGGATTCTGTCTTGATAGAATGTAGTGCGCATCAGCAATGCAAAGAGAAGAAATTGAAAGTTTTACTTTTTTCTTGTCGGCAAGAGAAAATAATTTTGCAGCTTCTGTATAAAAAGGCATTCTATTAGCCAGTAGATCAAGAATTATATTAGTGTCAAGAAATAAATTTTTCATGAGTATTTTCTTATCAAGTAATCTGTTCTGTCCTTTTTATAATCATAATCCACAGGTAGTGAGATTACTCCACTAAGACTTTTAACCAACGGAGTGATCTCAATATCATCAGAATCCGGTTTTGTAACCGAGTCAAGATATGATTCAATCATCTTTGAAAGACTGGTTTTACGATGCTGAGCGTATCTCTTTGCTCTGGAGATCACGTCATTATCAAGCTTAATAGTCAGTTTAGTATCCATTGTATTTTTAATTTGTCCGTACAAAGATATGAAATATGTACGTATTAAACAAATCGCTCGGTACAAAGTTCGCAGTTACCATTATATTTAGGCCATTGAAGTCTAAGTCTCTATCTCTCAGGTCGCAGTATGGCTTAAATATAACGGCCCGGCAATATGGGGAGGTTGTGTTACCCGACGCAAGCACCGGGCACCCCGAGTACTCGGGGCTGGTACTTTAGCCAGAAAATTGTCACGCCGCGCCCCGCGCGAGCGTAGTGAGCAGCGGGGGTGCAAGGAGGGTATGGCGCACTTTTTGCCGTCCGGGTACAAATTTTTGTGAGCATTACGCGTGACGCATCGTGCCCCGTACCGGAGGTCGGGGGTACAAGTTTGATCGGAGCTGCGAATTTATCCCCGGTTACAAATTTGGTTGAGGGCACTGGCGCAGTCGTGTCCCGGCGGAGCGAAGCGGAGTCGGGAGTCGCGGTACAAACTATCTCGGAGGCAGTAATTTATCACGGTGCAGGATTTTAATTGCGTGCAGATGAGCGTGTCCGGGTGCAACGGCCATTACGAATTTGTCTTGAGTGCAGGAGCAAAAGTTGAGGATCCGCCGGTTGGCGGAGACGAAATCCCGCCTCGGCGGGGCAAAAAGTGTGACAAACAACTTACCAATAGCATTGTCCGTGTTAGCGGGTCGTTATGTTTGTTTTGTTTTTTTCTAATCTAATCTTTCTTTCAAGGTCTCGGACAATCAGGATTAAGTTTCAACCATGTTATTCATATGATTCGCAGGTTTAAACAGAAATGATAAGTTATCATGATGGCAACCTCATTATAACGCAAAAGTATATGTGTATTTTAAAAGAATGGTTCTGTTTTCATTTGAATGATCCACAAGGAAGTTGGTCCTAACTGATGAATCAATACCTTCATTATAAACTAAATAGAAATCACTTCCTTCTTTTGCATTATAACGGATCCTGGCATTGGTCACTATCCTGTTTGAGAAGGTATTATATTGCACGTATGTTGTTAAGGAAAGTTTGGGTGTAAACATAAATCTTCCTCTGAGTCCAATAATATTGTTAGTGTACTTCTGATCTCTGTTTGAGAAACTTACATGGTCAATCCTGTAGCTTAAATTAATAATAGTACTCGAACCGGCATTCCAAGAAGGAGCAATGGATCCGGAAAGCCTGAATCCGTCATAAAAGCTTCCGGCCTGAAGTGCAATATTTGAGGTAAGAGATCTCTTTGAATTTGAAGCATACAAGCTTCCCTTAAAAGAATAAAAATTGTATTTTCCTGAGGGTACAAAAACATCAGGATTAACAATATAAAAGTTCGTTTTAAGGTCTTCAGCCGACCAGATGAAATCAATACTGCCGCTCAGTGTTTTTCTTGTATAAAACAACCAGCCTGTTTTTGATTCAAAGGATTCAAAGACACCGGTTACGGAATTGCTGTAAACTGTATTCTCCGTTGATATCTGGTGCTGGTTTAATATAGAACTCTTTCCCGGGAGCCATCCATAACGCAATATTCCACTCTTAAGAAAAAAGTTATCTCTTGTCTCAATTCCGACAGAGGGATTATAGCTTTCGCCTGACCAGTCAAAAAGCAGATTATACGACAATCCCTTGAATCTAACTCTTTCCCAGCTTAAATAGACCTGTGTGGGTTTAAAGGAAAGAAATTCACTTTTAATATCCTCGTTAAAAGTCTGTGCCCACTTTAACGTAAGATAATCATCGCCGAACGTGCGGATTTTTGCATCTGCACCGTAAGCCATGTTTCTTCCTCCATCTGCATCAATTCTTGATGTAAACATACCACCGATAAAAGAATTGCTGTTTAGAACTCTTTTTTTTGTCCTGAAAATTCCAAAATTCTCACCTGGAAAATCAGAATATTTTGCTGTCTGCATATCCATTAATCCGATATCCCACTCTCCGACTCTGCCGGTCAATCTGAATCCGCCATATATCCTAACAGGATCTCCTTTATACAATCCTATATTACGACTGTAGAAAAGATTATCTGACTGGTTAAATGAAAAATCAAACACATCCGCTTTCTCCTGAAAGAATAGACGTTTCTCAGGGAAAAACAGGCTAAATCTTGTCAGATTAAATTGTTCCAAGTCAGCTTCAACCTGCGCAAAATCTGTATTGGCTGTCAGGTCCAGAGTCAGATTATTTGTTAAGCCGATTTTAAAATCAGCTCCGGTTTCGAATTTATAATCAGTTTTGCTTTTATTTTCATCCCCATTAAAATACTGGTTCAATCCTGTCAGAATATACGGAGTCAGATATATCGGTTTCTTTGATTTCAGTCCCTCAAATTCAACTTCGGTTGCCATGGATGCCTTCCAGGGAAGCATTTCACCTTTAGTTAAAGAAATCTCCGGGAAAGTGCTTCGACCATAATCAGGATTAGTTGAATTTGCAATGTTTCGCCATAGTGTAATTCCCATAATAACTTTGTCAGTATTTCCCTGGAACCTGAGACTCGAAAAAGGTACTCTGATTTCAGAATACCATATTGAATCTATAATTTGAATTTTGGCATCCCAGAAGGTATTAAAACTGAAGTTGATATCATTCATCCCGTTCTGTAGATCATTCTTGGTTGCTGCGTCAGTCCTTATACCATTAGGATTTAGAGCCAGCAGAATCATGTTCTGCTTATCATTGTAAGTATCTATAGAAATGCCTATCCAGTCAGAATCCCATGAAGCATAATCCCTCGTTTTGCCAATGCTTGTAATCATTTTGTGATCACTGTAATACAATGATGCACCCAGGTACAAATACGAATTATCGTAGCATAAACGCACATCAGTTTTTTGTACAGGCACTTTTCCGTTGTTTGGCTCATGCATTATGAACCTGAAACTTTTAATTTTTTTCCAGACTTCTTCATCCGGAATACCATCAAAGTTTATTTCTCCAGGGATACGGGTGATTACTGTTCTTTCCTGAGCAAAAGCGTAATGCCCATAGACCATAAGGAAAAGCAAGCAGGTTAAAATGGCAACTGTCTTAAGGATAATGGGAAAGTTTTTCATAAGACAAAAAGGTTTTATTGTTTAGTAAATTTTTGAAAAGAACAGTATTCCAGCGTAATTTACTGAAAATATTGAGGATATAAAGGGGAACCCAGTTGTTAATGAATAGTTTTTCGGACTGTTGAGATGTAAAAATTATTTTTAGTTGTCTAATATTAGAAGTATATTAATATAGCATAGGTCTTTTGTAGAGTAGTTGCTTTGTTGTTTGTCCGTAATCGTGATAAGGGCTCTTCGTTGCAGGAGTAGTTTATAATCTTGACTAACGGCACAAAAAATGTAACAATTGTTACAAATTTTTCTATCAGGGTGGAACCCATTTTTTGTGCCATTAGCATGCGAATCTAACTGAGTAAGATCGGTGTGAGGAATGACCGCTAACGGCCCGGTGGTATGGGGAGTTGCCGTCTGTGTCGGAGTTGGCATGAGTTTTTGCACAGTCCCGGTAAGTGGGCAGGATTTCCGTGTCACGATAAAGTTGTCCAGATGTCTGAGTCCCGGTAGATGGTACGAAGTTGTCACGTTATGATAAATTTGTCCAGATGGTGATGCAAAAACCATGACAACAGCGCGTTGGCCGGCAGCCCCATTGACATTGTCACGGTAGCAGGATTAGTCACGGTACCGAAAGTTTGATAAGTGGGACTAAATTTGATCGCATAGACTTATAGAGCTGATTACCAAGCTGTCCGGGCTGCCGAAGGCAACCGAGGACCGACCAAAATTTGATTTGCGAAGCAACCTGAATTACCATCCGGTCCGAGCTCGGCGAAGCCAATTACCCATCCGTGTTATGGTTAGTTATTTTTTTGGTCAAGGATTTTGTCCGCGATATTTCAAAAACAATCCTGGTTGATAAGTATGAGATGTCTCTTTATGCGAAATTTGTCAAGTTAACCAATCCTGGTAAATATGCAGAAGTTGTCTCGGTTTAGTCAGGGTCAACGCATTTAAATTTTAATGAGTATCCGGCATAATGCACATAAACTCTTTGATTTTTTTATGCGAGGTGAGATTCCTCACTACTCCGCCTGTCGGCGGATCCATTCGGAATGACAATTCA
>Ga0209212_1004941_pt1 | contig 16186 bp, 10 predicted proteins | sample RifGroC2_FD_183996 | JGI IMG/M metagenome (GOLD analysis project Ga0209212, IMG submission 183996) | Groundwater microbial communities from Rifle, Colorado, USA - Groundwater C2 (SPAdes) (version 2) | ecosystem: Environmental > Aquatic > Deep subsurface > Groundwater | place: Rifle, Colorado...
CGGGAAGCCGCCCCTCCTTCTTGAGGATCTGCCTTTTCGCCTCCCGGCCGATGACGCTCTGGAAATCGCGTACCATGACCGGGTAGGGATGGGGGCCTGCCGTGGTGCCGATCACGTAGAATGTGTCCCTGACCGTCGTGACCCAGTCGCGCATCGCCTCGTTCATCGCGTCCTTGAGGGTCGCCGTCCCGGCGGCCACAGGTACGACCTCGGCGCCGAGGATCCGCATGCGAAACACGTTGTGGGCCTGTCGCCTGATGTCTTCCTCGCCCATGAAGACCCGGCACTCCATGCCGAAGAGGGCCGCCGCCGTTGCAGTCGCCACGCCGTGCTGGCCCGCTCCGGTCTCGGCGATCACCTTTTTCTTCCCCATCCGCCGGGCGAGGAGGACCTGTCCCAGGGTGTTGTTGATCTTGTGCGAACCGGTGTGATTCATGTCCTCCCGCTTCAGGTAGATCTTTGCGCCGCCGAGGGCCTCCGTGAGCCTCCGCGCCTCGTAGAGGGGGGTCTCCCGCCCCGCGTAGTCCCTAAGATAAAAGGCAAATTCCTTTTTGAAGGCGGCATCCCTTCTTGCCGCGTAATAGGCCGCCTCGAGCTCCAGCAGGGCGGGCATGAGGGTTTCCGCCGCATAGCGCCCCCCGAAGATTCCGAAGTGGCCGTGTCTGTCCGGTTGTGTATGTGTCATGGATTCACTTCCTTTCCAAAGATGACGACCTCAAAAAAATCTAAAATCCTTCCCCCTCCCCTCAATCCCCTCCCGCCAGGGGAGGGGAAGTTTATGTGAGGCCTCCCGCTAGGGGAGGGGAAGTTTTCCTTTTTACGAAGTTGTCAAAGATAACATTCGGTCCGAGCGTCTCTCTCGAGTGGATCGTCCCCCCAGTCATCTCCACAGTCATCCCCCGGATCAGCCCGATGATCTTTCTCATCTTAGCGTGATCCTTGATCCCGGGCGCAAGCTCGCAGCCGCTGTTGATGTCGACGGCCCGCGGGGCGACGGCGGCGAGGGCCGCCTCGATGTTTTCCGGATCGAGACCTCCGGCGAGGATCAAGGGGCGCTTCTCCCGGATTTTTGCAGCGAGGTTCCAGTCGGAGAGCTTCCCCGTTCCCCCGCAGCGGCTTCCATCCCGGGCGTCTATCAGGAGGGCCCGCACCTGGTAAGCATCAAGGTCCCGGAGCTCTTCGGGCGTCCCAGGGGAAACCGCCTTGATGATTCGTTCGGGCGGGAAGTGACGGCAGTAGGCGGGGGATTCGTCGCCGTGGAGCTGGATCAGATCGAGGCCACACATCTCGACCGTCTGTTCCACCACCTCTCTCTTTCGGTCGACGAAGACGCCGACCGTTACGATCCCCCCGGGGAGCCTTGCGATGATTGCCCTTGCCCTTTCGGGCGTCATGTAACGGGGGCTTGCCGGATGGAAGATGAACCCGACGGCGTCCGCTCCGCAGGCGGCGGCACAAAGGGCGTCTTCGAGGCGCGTGATCCCGCAGATCTTGATTTCCGTACACGCCCCCTTCATCGTCCCAGAAGCTCCTCAAATGTTGCCCTTCGATCGGGGGCCGCGACCAGCGCCTCGCCGATCAGGAAGGCCCGGACACCTGCCTGCAGGAGGATCTCGATCTCCTCACGCGAACCGAATCCGCTTTCGCTGACGATGATCCGGTCCGCGGGAACGACGGGCGCGAGCGCAAGCGATGTCCCGATATCTGTTATAAAGGTCCTCAGATCCCGGTTGTTGATCCCGATGATCTCTGCCCCGGAGCCCAGGGTCATCTCCATTTCCCGGCGGTCGTGGACTTCCACGAGTGAGGCGAGGCCCAGCGAGGAAGCAATGTCACGATATTTCCGGAGCTGACTCTTCTCGAGGATGGCAGCGATCAGGAGGAGGGCGTCGGCGCCGATCGCCCGCGACTCGTGGATCTGCCAGGGGTCGATGATGAACTCCTTCCGGAGTAGCGGCAGAGAGATCGCACTTTTTACGGCAGTCAGATCCGCCTCGCTCCCCCCGAAGAAGGTCTCGTCCGTGAGGACGGAGACGGCTGCCGCCCCGTATCTCTCATATTCCCGGGCGATCCGGACGGGATCGAAATCCTCCCTGATGACCCCCCGGGAAGGGGAGCGCCGCTTCACCTCGGCGATGATCGTACACGTACCACCAGCGATCGCTCGCCGGAAATCGCGGGTCGGCGGCATCCCTTCAATAGCCGCTTCCAGCGCGGAGAGAGGAGTCATTTCCTTTCTTTGGGCCACCTCGCGGCGCTTCACTGCAACGATTTTGTCCAGTATCACTTCACCATCCTCAAATTTGGCTTCCATGTAGCCATGTGTAGAGACAATTGGGGGATGGCTTCGTAAAAAAGTCCGCAGGCAAGGCGCGCGAGGCCTGAGGAATGAGGCGTACATTTCCGCACGCCGCAATGACGAGGGACGAAGCGTAACGCGGCATCCGGACTTTTTCCGAAGCCCTCTCTCAACTGTTGCTCCGCTCGATCAAGGCCTGCAGTTTCTTCAGCGCGGCGCCGCTGTCGATACAGATCCCGGCGATCGCTATTCCTTCCCGGATCGTCGCGGCCTTGCCGCCGGCCACGATGGCGAGCGCCGCATTAAGAAGGACGATCTGCCGGCAGGCGCCCTGCAGAGCGCCGGTCAATACCTCTGTCGTGATCCGGGCGTTTGCCTCGGCGTCACCGCCCCGGAGGTCGGAAGCAGGAATGATCTCTCCGAAAAGCTCCAGAGGATCGATGTTGTAAGTCGTGATCACCCCGTCCTTCAGTTCGGATACCCGTGTCTCCCCCGTGACGGTCGCCTCGTCGAGACCGTCGGCGCCGTGGACGATGAAGGCCCGCTTGGTTCCCAGGTTCTTGAGGACCCCGGCGAACATCTCGGTGAGCTTCGGGTCGTACACCCCGATGAGCTGGGAGGTTGCGCCGGCGGGGTTCGTGAGTGGTCCCAGCATGTTGAAGATCGTCCGGATGCCGATCTCTCTGCGGGGGCCGATCGCGTATTTCATCGCTCCGTGGAGCCGGGGGGCGAAGAGAAATCCGATTCCGACCTCCTGTAGACACTCCTCCACGATTTCCGGGTCCGCGTCGATCTTGACGCCGAGGGCTTCGAGGACATCCGCGCTGCCGCAGCCGCTGGAAACCGCCCGGTTTCCGTGCTTCGCCACCGTGAGTCCGGCGGCGGCGACGACAAAGGCGGTTGTGGTGGAGATGTTGAATGTGTTGCTCCCGTCCCCGCCCGTCCCGCAGGTGTCCACGACGACAGGGGCGCGGGCGTCGATCCTGGTCGCCTTCTGCCGCATAATGCGGGCCGCCCCCGTCACCTCCTCCACCGTTTCCCCTTTCATCCGAATGGCGGTCATGAAGGCGGCGATCTGGGCGGGCGTCGCCGCACCCTCCATCACCTCCGTCATGACGGTCATCATCTCCCCCTCCCGCAGGTTCTCCCCGCGGACCGCCTTGGCAATCCCTTCTCTGATCATGACTTGCACCCCCTTTTTCTGTCGAGCATTTTGAGAAAATTCCTGATGATCCGTTTTCCGCCCGGCGTCAGGATCGATTCCGGATGAAACTGGATACCCTCGACGGGCCACCTTTTGTGCCGGAGTCCCATGATCTCTCCTTCCTGGGTCTCGGCGCTGATCTCCAGGCAGTCCGGAAGGGTTTCCCGCTCGACGAGCAGCGAATGGTAGCGTCCGGCGGGAAAAGGGCTGGCGAGCCCCTCGAAGATGGTTCTGCCGTCATTGAGGATCGGGGAGGTCTTGCCGTGCATGATCCTTCCCGCCCGGACCACTCTGCCGCCGAAGGCGCTGGCGATCGCCTGGTGACCGAGGCACACCCCCATGATGGGGATGCGAGGATGGAACGTCCGGACGACGTCGACGGTGATCCCTGCCTGCGCGGGCGAACAGGGGCCGGGGGAGAGAAAGATCGCCTCCGGTTTCATGGTTTCGATCTCCACGAGGGTGATCTCGTCGTTCCGGCGGACGGCCACCTCCTCCCCGAGCTGGCCCAGGTACTGGACCAGGTTATAGGTAAAGGAATCGTAGTTGTCGATCATCAGTATCATCGTTTTACTCCTTCTCTATAATTGACGACCTCGTAGAAAGTCTTAAACGTTGTGAAAATGGGACGGCTTCGTAAAAAGGCCGCAGGCAAGGCGCGCGAATCCTGAGGAATGAGGCGTACTGTTTTGTACGCCGCAATGACGAAGGATGAAGCGCAACGCAGCATCCGGCCTTTTTACGTAGCCGTCATAATTCGAATCCGCTCTCGGCGAGACGGACGGCCTGGACCATCCCCTCCGCCTTGCCGAGCGTTTCCTTGTACTCCGTCTCCGGGTCGGAGTCCGCAACGATCCCGGCGCCGGCCTGGAGAGTGATCTTCCCGTCCCGGATCAGCATCGTCCGGATCGTGATGCAGAAATCCATGTTGCCGTCGTAGCCGAAGTATCCCACGGCGCCGCCGTAAGGCCCCCGGTGGGAGGGTTCCAGCTCCGCGATGATCTCCATCGCGCGGATCTTCGGCGCCCCGGAGAGGGTTCCTGCTGGGAAAGTTGCCCTGAGGAGGTCGAAGCAGTCTTTCTCCGGCGCGATCTGCGCCTGGATGTCCGAGACGAGATGCATGACGTGGGAGTAGCGCTCCACCGCCATCAGTTGCCCCACCTGGACGCTTCCGATCCGGGCAATCCGCCCCAGATCGTTCCGGCCCAGGTCGACGAGCATGACGTGCTCCGCCCGCTCCTTGGGATCCTGCAGAAGCTCGTCGGCGAGCCGCCGGTCCTCCTGCTCGTTTTCCCCCCGCCGCCTCGTCCCGGCGATGGGCTTGAGCTCGGCGATCCCCTCCTCGAGGCGGACCATGACCTCCGGCGAAGAACCGATGAGGCGCATCTCCCCAAGGCGGAGAAAGAACAGATAGGGCGAGGGGTTGACGTGGCGGAGCGCCCGGTAGAGATCGACCGGGTCCGCCTCGGACTCACGCTGAAACCGCTGGGAGAGGACCGCCTGGATGATATCCCCCGCAACGATATACTCCTTGGCCCTGACGACCATGGATTTGAATGCATCCGGGGTCATGTCGGACCGGAAGGGAAGGGCGTCTTTTCCTATGGCGGCGACCGGTTTGACGGGCCGGGGGGCCTTGAGGAGGTCGGTCATCGCATCGATCCGGCGGAGGGTCTTTTCGTAGACCGGTCTCAGGTCTTCTTCGCCTTCCGTGACGGCGCACGCGACGACCTTGATCGTGTGACGGACGTTGTCGAAGACGACGAGCGAATCGGTGATCATAAAGACGGCATCGTCGGTCGGAACGTCTCCGGCCGCGGCTGTGGGGAGCTTTTCGAAATATCGGACCATATCGTAGCCGAGAAACCCCACCGCGCCCCCCGAGAACCTCGGCAGACCCTCCACCGGGACCGGTCGATAGCGGCCGAGGAGCTCCTTCAGAAAACGCAGGGGATCGCCCCCGTGGGGGCGCCGCTGCACCGTGCCGTTTTCCTCGATGACGATCTCGTTGTCCCGGATGCGGAAGATGGCCAGGAGGTCCGCCCCGAGGAAACTGTACCGTCCCCATTTCTCGCCTCCTTCCACGCTCTCCAGCAGAAACAGATGGGGACGGTCCGCCAGTTTCATGAGGGCCGTGACGGGGGTTTCCGTATCGGCGAGGATCTCGCGATAGACGGGGATCAGGTTTCCTTCCTTTGCCAGTCTGGTAAACGTTTCAAAGTCCGGAGTATACATGGTCTATTCCTCATTCCGTATGTGCATCAAAAAAAAGCCGTGAATCATCACGGCCTTTCGCATTAACGCAAAACAAAAAAGCCGTGGGGTCCCGAAGAGGTCCCCGCGGCTTTCATTATTATTCAATCATTCGATCAGCAGCGGACAAACCCCTCCCTCGTGTCGTTCCACCACCACCAGTTCTTCCCTGCGATCTGTATCTTCATATCCATTTCGCTCATTTCCAAATATTTGCTACTTCCCTAACAGCTTTTTTCGCACCTGTCAATTACATTTTTAAGCAGGTTCATCTTACTGCAAACCTACGACGATCCTTCACCATATCACGGAGGAGGATCTCGCCGACTATCTTGTTTTATCGAATCGTCAGCCTTCCAATTTATAGCCCTTCTCATTGAATAGCCTCAGGCAGGCGGCCACGACCTTGGGGTCGTACTTGGAGCCGCTATGGGATGAAATTTTTTCCAGAGTTTCGCTTAATGGAAAGGCATTCCTGAAACTCCTGTGGGTCGTCAAATCTTCCAGGGCAGCGGCAACCGGCAAGACCCGGGCCTCGATGAGGATTTCTTCCCCCTTGATTCCCCGTGGAAATCCCGATCCGTCATAACACTCCCGATGCTGGTGGACGATGTCGGCAATCGGCCAGATGCATTCGATCTTTTTCAGCGTGTCATAAGCGGCCTCGGGATAGGTCTGATACAGGGTCAGCTTGACCCCCTCCAGACGCTCCGCTTCCTGGAGAATATCGGCCGGTATATTGACCATCCCGATATCATAGATGCGTGAAGCCAGTTCAATCCCCTCCACCTGAAGATCCGTCAATCCCATCTCCCGGGCAATGGCGGATGCAAGTTGGGAGACCCGCTCATGATGGCCGGAGGTATAGGGACCCCTCAATTCGATCGTTTCCGCGATCGCCCCGATCATCCCTTTCAGGGAGCCGTATATCCTGGCGTGGTTCTTCCGCAGATTCAGCTCTATGCCGTGTCGGTGCAGGGCCAGTTCGATGGCGACATGCAACTGCTTTTTTTCCACCGGCTTCAGGATATACCCGGAAGGACCGGTGAGCTTTGCCCGCCCGAAGGTCTTGTCGTCGGCATAGGAGGTCAGGTAGACCACCGGCGTACCGGAGAGCGCCGTGATCTTTTCGGCCGCCTGGATGCCGTCCATCTTTCCGGCCAGCACGATGTCCATCAGCGCCAGGTCGGGATGGAATTCCCCGGCCTTCTCTACGGCTTCCTCCCCGGAGTATGCGGTTGCCACCACATCATATCCCAGATCGGTCAGTTGTCTGGCAAGATCCCGGGCAACGATCCGCTCGTTCTCGACGACCATCACCTTCTTCTTTTCCAAAGGTTTGCCTCCCCTTGTCTTCTCCATAAATCACGTAAGTTGAAAACCCTTTTCCCGAAATAATCTCAGGCAGGCATCTGTAATCGCATTCTCATAAAAGACCCCTCTATTCTTCTCTATTTCTTCCAACGCCGCATCGATCCCCAAGGCCGGACGGTAGGGGCGGTGCGATGCCATGGCTTCCACGACGTCGGCCACGGCGAGAATCCGCGCTTCGATGAGAATCTCGTCCCCTTTGAGCCCCTGCGGATATCCGGAGCCGTTGATCCGTTCGTGGTGCTGGTGGGCGATTTTTGCTACAGGGTAAGGAAACGCTATCGGTTCCAGAATTCTATAACCGACTTCGGCGTGAGTTTTTATCAGTTCGAGTTCGAGATGGCTCAATTGGGTCGGCTTGCTGAGAATTTCCGCCGGGACTTTCATCTTTCCTATATCATGGATCATTCCTGCCATCCGGATGCCGCTGATCTGCTCTTCGGAAAGGTTCAGATCCTGGGCGATGGCCACGGACAAGTTGGCGACTCTCTCCTGGTGACCGGCGGTATACGGATCTCTCTCTTCAACAATCATAGCCATCGCCCGGATGGTATCGTCGATGCCGCGCTTCAACTTTCCAATGGTCTCGCCGATTTTTTCTTCGGCGAGGCGCCGCTCCGTGACGTCGTCGATGGTGAACACCACCTCGCTGATATTGCCCTTTTTGTCATGGATCGGGGCGCCGTTGACGGAGAGATATACGCGCCGGTCCTCGGAGGATGTGATGGCATGACGCATCCCATAGACGGGACTGCCGGAGGAGATCACCTTTGCAAAAGGCAGATTCTCAATGGGGAAAGGATTTCCATCAAAGTCGGTGACCGGCCATTCCGGCGAACCATAAGCGCGCCCGGTCATTTCCTCCGCGGTCAAGCCATATATTCCCTCGGCTCGTTTGTTGGCGAAAACGATCCTGCCGTCACGATCGGCCACGATGATTCCCGCCGGGCTGGTCTTCATGATGCGGTCCACCATGCTGCGCTCCCGGAGCAGCCATTCCTCCGCCTGTTTCCGTTCGGTGATGTCCCGCGCGACGCAGATGACCGCCGCGGCCCTGCCGTCGTGAAGCAGGGGGGCGGCACTGATCTCACAACATCTCAGTGCCCCGTCTTTGGCTATGAACTCATACACCTTTCCCGGGATTTTTTTGCCCGCCAACACGTAACGAATATCGGAATAGGCCTCTTCCAGATGATCCCTCGCCAGAACTTGGACCTCGTAAATAGGCTTGCCGGTCAGTTCCTCCGGCCTGTATCCCAAAACCTTTTCGACGGAAGGGGATATGCTGAGTAACTTCATCTCCGAATCGATCGAAAAGATCATGTCCGTCACGTTCTCGAAGTGCAGGCGATACTTTTCCTCGCTTTCCCGGAGGGCCTCCACGGAGCGCCGGCGGGCGATTGCGATGCCGATACTGGCGCCGATACCCTCGAGAAAACGGATCATATCGAGTGTAAAAAGATTCTGCCGCGAATCACTCAACTGCAGAAGCCCGATGATCTCCTCCCCCGACCGCAGAGGAATCAGCGCCAGGGACTCGTACCCTTCGCTGTTGCAGCGGTTTCTTATACGGCCTTGATATTCATTCACGGATTTTTCGGTCAGATGTTTCGTCGTGCTGTTCGTCCAGAAGCTTCCGTTTTCCGTGAAATAGGGTTGAGTAGGATCCGTCCGGCCGCGCAGGACGTTCCCGCACATGCATTCGAGATAGGGATTTCCCGTTGAATCGAGGACGATCCCGCCTTCGGCATCGCGCGCGCAAAGAAAATTCTCGGCTTCCAGGAAAGAGGCGGAAAAACCGTTGGTCACGAAGTAGGGATAGTCTTCCCCCTTCTTGAGGCGGATGCCGACGGCTTCGAAGCTCGTGTTTTCCTTCAACAGATGAAGGATATCATTGATGAGCTTCTGAACATCGTTCGAGCGGTTCAGCGTCTCGAGGATCTCCTTGGCCAGTTTAAGCCTTGATTCGGAAAACTTGCGCTCGGTGACATCTTCGCTCATCCCTTCGTAATGGAGCAAAACGCCTTTTTCATCCCGAACGGCGTACGCGTTGGCCGAGATCCATGCCCGAGAGCCGTCTTTGCGGTGCGCCTGGTATTCAAAGTTCCGGACCTCCCCCGCGGTGTCCATAAGGCGGTTGAATTCGGCGCCACGGTCAGGATCGACGTGAATCTGATGGACAAAGTCGGTGACGTTCTCCATGAGCTCTTCCGGAGAGTCATAACCGAAAACGCGGGCGAAAGAGGGATTGGCGGAGAGGAGCCTTCCGTCCGGCGTTCGCTGGAAGATTCCCTCGATTGCGTTTTCAAAGATGGAACGGTATTCCTCTTCGGCCTTGCGGATCTGGATATACAACGCCGTGTTTTCCAGGATGGGAGAGACGATGCTCACCAGGATGCTCAGCGCCTTCAACTGTCCCAATGTGAATTGGCGGTGACTCTTTGTGATGTTGACATTCAGAACGCCCACCAGTTTGCTTTGCGATAGCATCGGCATGGAGACGGCAATATGAATATCGCTGCGCGGCCGGATCGGCGCCATGCGCGGATCATCGACTTCTCCCCTTAATACGACGGACTCGCGATTGCGGGCTACCCAGCCGGCGACACCCTGCTCGATCGGCGCGTGCTCCCCGAGATTTTCCGTACGCCCACCGCGGACGACCGCAACGTAAAGCTCTCTGCCGCTCTTCGTCGGCAGCATGATGGAGACCTCGTCGGCGCTGCACTGCTGAAGCGCGGCGTCGGCGATCTTGTTCAGGATCGCGTTCAGATCGGAGGAGAAGGCGATGGCCTTTCCCAGTTCGTGAATGGCTACGGTCTCCTTCAGTTGCATGTTTTCCAGCCGCAGATTGCGCACCTGCATGGCGCGGGAGAGCAGCGGCAGAAGCGTGTTGAGCTTGAACGGTTTCAGCATGTAATCGAAGGCGCCGGTCTTCATCGCCTCCACGGCGGTCTGCACCGTGCCGTGTCCCGTCATGATGATTGAGATGAGATTGGGGTCGATCGCCAGACCGGCCCGGATCAGCTCAATCCCGTCCATCCCGGGCATCATCAGATCGGTCAACAGCAGGTCGAATTCCCGCTCCTTGAGGACAGCCAAGGCCTCTTCGCCTGTCAGAAATCCCGCCGTTTCGTATCCCTGGCGTTCCAGCGTCTCGCAAAGGGCGCTCATTAATTCGGCTTCATCGTCCACGACGATGATGCGGCCTATTGTGTAATTGGAGTCTTTTTGCGCGATATTTTTCATGATCTGTCTCTCCCGTTCACGGATAGCGGCTCATCCATTATCATTCGCTCTTGATACTCCTGGCATTGCTTCCATTGGAGAAAGGCAGGGCAATGCATACCCGTGTCCCCTTCCCGGGAATCCCTTCGCTCACGATTTCAAACGTGCCTTGGTGTTCCTCCGCGATGCGCCGGCAAATGGCCAGCCCCAGCCCGGTCCCCTTTCCCTCCGGTTTCGTCGTAAAAAAGGCGTCCATTGCCTTGGGTAAAATCTCCGGCGGTATCCCTACACCAGTATCGGCAATCTCGATATAGACCTGTTTTGCTTCCGGGCGCGCCATTACACGAATCGCAAGCGTTCCCCCCTTCGGCATGGCGTCGCCGGCATTCGTAAAGAGATTCAGAAACAACTGCCGCAATTGCTGGCGGTCTGCGTGAATAGAGGGCACATCGGGTGCAAACTCTCGGATAACTTTTACATTGTTCTTGCGGAAATGGTACTCTATGAGTTCGAAGGTCTTTTCTATTTCCTCGCGGATATCCACCGTAGAGATCTGCTGCCGGCTCCGGCGGCTGAACTGCAGGAGGTTGGTTACCAGGTTTCCCATCCGTTCAATCTCCTGCCCGATGATTTCCAACTCCCGCCGGCGCGGATCGTCCTGGGATGTCTGCGCCGTCAGGGATTCGATCCGAAGGCTGACGATGGCCAGCGGATTGTTCAGTTCGTGGGCAATACTGGAGGCCAGCTCCCCCACCGTCGCCAGCTTCGCCGCCTGCCAGAGCTGCTGTAAGACGGTATTGAGCTCCTCGTTTTTCGCCCGAAGGGCCGCCTCGGCCGACTTGCGTTCGGCAATTTCGATGTGCAGGGCGGCCGTCCTCTTGTTGACCATCTCCTCGAGGTCATCGTTGAGACTCCTCAGTTCATCCCGTGCCCTGAGCAAATCGATGTTCTTTGACATCGCCGTTTCGTATGTCGAAAGAAGGAGGTTGAGGATCTGCCGCCGGTGCGATGTAATTAAAAACTTTTCATCCCTATAGAAAATATGAAAGTCTTTTTGGCTTTTCTCTCGATCATGCATATCCTTGTCATGAAGAAGGTGCCCAACGGTGGTGAGAAGGTGCTTTTCGTCGTAAGGCTTGGTGACGAATTGATCCGCGCCGCATTGCACGGCCCTGATGACATCCTGCGGATCCGAAAGGGAGGTGAGCAGGATGACCGGGGTGCTCCTGAGTTCTTCATCTGCCTTGATATTACGGCAAAGTTCAAACCCGTCCATCTCCGGCATGACGATGTCCGAGATGACGATGGATGGCCTGGACGCGCCGATGGACCGAAGGGCCTCCCTTCCATTGGCGGCGATGGCTGCGTCATATCCATTCACTTCAAGCATATTCTGCAACTGCATGGCCTGGGTGATGCTGTCCTCGGCGATGAGAATCTTGATCTTGTCCATACGTACCTCTTCTGAACTATCCTGTTTTTTGAGGGAGGTTAATCCCTTTTACCCTCGGCAATCCGGAAAGGAATTCCGCGATCTTGGCCGGTGAAAGGACATATGCGGCCGCATTGATGGTGACGGCCTCTCCCGGCATCCCATAAACGATGGAACTCTCCTTGTCCTGTACGATGGTCACCGCACCCCTTTCCTTCATCTGTTTCAACTCCTGAGCGCCGTCTTTCCCCATGCCGGTGAGGAGCACGCCGATCGCGTTTTTTCCAAAGACCTCGCTCACAGAGCGGAACATCCAGGAAACGGAGGGCCGCAGGCCGTTTTCTGGCTCGCTGCTGCTGAGAATGATCCTTCCCCCGTTCTCCACCCCCATCTGGAGATCATCCGGGGCAATATAGGCGCACCCCGGCAGGAGATATTCGCCATGAGCGGCAATTTTAACCGGGAGCTTGGAAGAATTGGCGAGCCAATGCGCAAAGCCTTGGACAAACCCCACAGCGATGTGCTGGACGATCAGCAGCGGGGCGGGGAAATCTTTCGGCAGCCTCGACAGAATCGCGTTGATGGCCAGCGGACCGCCGGTCGAGGCGCCGATGGCAACGGCTTTCAGATCCAGCGTCACGGGGGTGACCATGCCGGCCTTCGATTCTCCGGAAATCACGGGCTTTTTTCCCCCCTGCGGCCGCCTCTTGATCACCTTCACTTCCGACATCAGTTTTACCGTCTTGATTAGTTCTTTCGTCTGCTTTACATAGTTTGGATGGGCAACGCCGACCGGCTTTGCGATTGCGGCTAGCGCCCCGGCCTCCATGGCCCGGAAGGTCTTTTCCACCTCCTGGGGGTCCCAGCTCGCCGATACGATCACGATCGGCGTTGGGGTCGTCTCCATGATGATTCGGGTGGCCTCGAACCCGTCCATGTTCGGCATGACGATATCCATGGTTACGACGTCGGGTTTTTTTTCGCTGACCGCCCGGACGGATTCTTCGCCGTCGCGCGCTGTTCCGATAACCTGAATAGCCGGGTCGGAAGAGAGGATAAAAGTCAGAAGGTCACGCACGACCTGTGAATCATCAACGATAAGAACTCTGATCATTTCCGCTCCTCAAGGTTTTTATATGAGTCTTCTGAGCGTCTCCAGGAGATTGCTCTGATCGAAACTGCTCTTTACGATATAGGCGTTTGCCCCCACGTCGATTCCCCTCTCCCTGTCCTCGCGGGACCCCAGGGCGGTGACGAGGACCACGGGGAGTTCCGCCAGCTTTTTGTCCCCCCGGATCTTTTCCGTGAGGTTGAACCCGTTCATCCTCGGCATGTCCACGTCCGAAACAACGGCGTCGAATTTCTCCGTTTTCAACTGGGAAATGGCGTCGATCCCGTCCACCGCGGTCTTGACCATATAACCGGAAGTTTCGAGGATGTTTTTCAACAACATTCTGGAAGTGATGGAATCTTCCACGACGAGGATGTTTTGCTTTGCCGCCTCGCCCCCGGCCTGCGGCGCTGCCGGCTTTGCAGGACGGACCGCGGATGTAGCCGCCGACTTTACCAGGTCGGAAGCGTTGAGAACAGGCACGACCTTTCCCGATCCGAGAATGGTTGCCGCGGCGATATTCCTGACCCGGGAAAGGGGCCGGCTCATACCCTTGATGAGGATTTCCTGTTCGGTCAGGATCTCATCGACACGGAAACCAATCCTCTTCCCCTGGGACTCCATGATGAGTACGGTGATGACGGGCGACTCATCGTTTCTTTCCGAAAGTTCGAGAACATCGGAGAGTTTTACCAGCGGGATCGCGATCCCTTCCAGAGACAAGGTATCCCGGTTCTCGACGGTCCTGATTTCCTCCCGTTTGATCCGGACCGTCCTTTCCACCTCCGTTGTAGGAATGATGAATGGGAGTTCGGCGGCCGTCACAAGAACCCCTCTGAACGTTGAGACAGTGAGCGGAAGGGCCATTCGGATCGTGGTTCCCTTATGGCGGTGCGTTTCGATCAATACCCGCCCGCCGAGTTTTTCGATTTTTTCCCGGACAATGGTCAGCCCAAGCCCCCGGCCGGAGAGATCCGTAATGATCGGGCTTGTGGAAACGCCGGACTGGAAAACGAGGGTGAGAACATCCTGTTCGGTCAGCTTCCGGGCCTCTTCCGGCGATACGATCCCGCGTTTGAGAGAGGCTTCTTTCAGGCCCCCCAGATCGATACCTGCTCCGTCATCGGAGAGGAGAATTTCCGCCTTATTCCCTTCGCTGCGGGAAACAACGATTTGGATCATTCCCCGCGGCGGTTTCCCGTTTTTCTTTCGGACCTCGGGCTTTTCGATCCCATGGTCGATCGTGTTTCTGAGCAGATGGATGAACACGATGCGCATCTCTTCCAGTATCCGGCGATCGATCTCGATTTCTCCTCCGCTGATCGAAAGTTCCACCTCTTTGCCCTGGTCGCGGGACAGGTCGCGCAAAACCTTCGGGAAGGCCTCGAACAGCGTAGAGAAGGGGAGCATCAGGATTTGTTTCACGTCCCCGAGCAGATTGTCCACCATCAGTCCTGTGGCATAACGATCATGGTCGGATCTTCTCCGGAGTTCCGCCAGTCTGCTTTCCAGGATTTTCATGTTGTCATGGGTCAGCTCGGCGAACTCCAGGAGCTTGACGTTCTGTATATCATCCTGTCTTCTTTTCCTGCCCTGCTTATCCCTTTTTCCCTGCAGACGGCGGAACTCGCAGATGACCGGGTATATTTTTGACCACTGCTTGTTCCATAGTCCGAATATGTGGGTCAGCTCCTGCACGTCCTCCAGATGTCTGTCTGCCGTCAGCTTCAGGGAGAGCAGCTCCTCGCTTTGCCTCAAAAGAGAATCCAGTTTCTCCATGGAGATGCGGACCGTCGACATTGCTTTTTTCTGCGTTCGAGCCGCATCATCGGTTTCCCTGACAGGGAACTCCGGGCCGGGAGGAAAAGTCTTCGGTTCGGAAGTCGGCGGGTAATCCCGGGGGACCGGCTGGTCATTCGGGATCGCCTGTTTTGCCCCGCTTTCGCCCATGGCCGTCTTTGCCAGTTTTTCTGTAATCCTTGAAATTTCACCCGGTCCGGCAGCGGCCTCTTCCGGCGGTGAGAGGGTGATTGCGTTCAGCATGTCAACCGACCGGTGAAGGGTGTCAAACAGCGCGGGAGCCAGGTCGATTTCCCGGTGTTTTAATCCGGAAAAAACAGTTTCGAGGGACTGGCAGAGGGTCTCCATGTCTGACCGGTTGACGGCGCGGGCGGCCCCTTTCAGGCTGTGGGCTTCACGGAACACGGTTTCAATAATCCCCGCTTTCACCTGCGGTTCCAGCTCTTTTTCCAGATCGATCAGCCCCGCCGTGATATTTTTTATGTGTTCATCCGCCTCGACCTTGAAGGTCGACAGGAGCCTTTTCATAAACGCATCAATCTTTCCGGCCATTTTCTATCCCCTCGTGTTCACACCCTGTAGAACTTTACAATCTCCTGCAGCCGCTGGCCCAGGTTGTGGAGGTCGTGAGCGGATTTCTCGGTCTGCTTCGTGCTGGAGGCCATCTGCAAGGCGGCCTCCCGGATATTTCCCATGGCCGAGACGACCTGGTCCATCCCGATGAGCTGCTGCTGGCTCGATGCCGCGATCTGGATGGCGGCATTGGTCGACTCGGTGACGCTTTGGGCCAGGACATCGATCGCTTCCCCTGCCTGCGTGGAGAGCCTCACGCCCTCCTCGACCGCCCTGCTTCCCAACTCGGTCGCCATGACGGCCGAACTGATCGCCTTCTGGACATCGAAGAGGATGTTGCGCACCTGGGTGGTCGCCTGTTTCGACTGCGCGGCCAGGCTCCGGATCTCCTGGGCGACCACGGCAAACCCCTTCCCCTGCTCGCCGGCCTTGGCCGCTTCGATGGAGGCATTGACGGCCAGGAGATTAGACTGCTCGGCAAGGTCGTTCACCGTGGCGATGATCTCCCCGATCGCCTGGCTCTGTTCGCTCAGCCGGACGACCATGTCGGCGATGGATTCCACCTGCTCCTTGATGCGGTTCATGCCATTGATGGTATCTTCAATTGATTTCAGTCCTGTCCGCGATATCTCGACGGAATTCCGGCCGAGTTCGGCGACGTGCTTCGCCTTTTGCGAGCTGACCTCTGTCGTCTGTTTCACCTCTTCCACGGTGGTCGTGGTTTCGCTCACCGCCGTCGAGGTCTCCGCGGCGCCGGAGGTCAGTTGCGACACGGAAGCCATGATCTCACTTCCCGATGATGCCAGGACATTGACGCCCTCCATGATCTCGTGGATCTGCTGGCGGTTCTTCGCCACCATCGTCGAGAAGGCGTTACCCAGGGCATCCGCATCGGAGAGGGGCGCCGCCTCGACG
>Ga0209212_1004943_pt1 | contig 16183 bp, 13 predicted proteins | sample RifGroC2_FD_183996 | JGI IMG/M metagenome (GOLD analysis project Ga0209212, IMG submission 183996) | Groundwater microbial communities from Rifle, Colorado, USA - Groundwater C2 (SPAdes) (version 2) | ecosystem: Environmental > Aquatic > Deep subsurface > Groundwater | place: Rifle, Colorado...
CCTGCCACCACCTGGCGGATCAGCACCCCGCGCGGCTCGGTGAGGCCGTACTTGGGCGCCTGGTCCTCGTCCACCTCGGCGATGGTGACCCCCAGCCAGCCCCACTCGACCTTGCCCTTCTCGGCGAGCTGGGGCAGGAGGCCCTTGACCAGGTTCACCGGGATGGCGAAGCCGATGGAGCCGTTGCGCGCCGCCATGCTGTTCACGCCCACCACTTCACCGGCCATGTTGACCAGCGGGCCGCCGGAGTTGCCCGGGTTCACGGCGGCATCGGTTTGGATGAAGTCGAAGCCGGGGGCGGCCACCTGGAGCGGCGCCCCCTTGCGGCTCACGATGCCGAAGGACACCGTCTGCTCGAGGCCGAAGGGGTGGCCCAGGGCCAGGACGAACTCGCCCACGCGGAGGCGATTGGAGTCTCCCAGCGCCGCCACGGGCAGCCCCGTGGCCTCGATCTTGATCAGCGCCAGGTCCACGCGATTGTCCTGGCCGATGAGGCGGGCGTCGAAGCGCCGTCCGTCGGCCAGGCGCACCTGGATGCGCTCGGCGTCGGCCACCACATGCGCATTGGTCACGATGTAACCGTCCTGGCGGATGACGAAGCCCGAGCCCGAGGTGCGCCGCGGCTCATCGGGAGTGGGATGGGGGGCCGTCCCCTCGGAGGCGGGCTCCGCCGGACGGCGCACGCGCACCTGGACCAGCGCGGGCTTGAGCCGCTCGGCCAGCGCGTGCATCAGCTCGTTGAGCCGGGCGAGCTCCGATGGGACGCTGGCCCCCTGGCTCTCAGTCCAGAGGGGCTCGGCCGCCGCGGGCAGCGCGGCGCCCATCGGCAGGAGCCCGCAAATCGCCAGCGCGATGAGGGTTGTGTGGAGCCGTCGCCGGGTCGTCATCAGCATGAGGGGCCTCCTCTCGAGTCCGAGTCAGTATACCGCCCGGCGCGCCCCCGCGCCGCCCGGCCTGCGCCTACCGGCTCACCTCGCGGATCAGATGGCCCAGCTCGGGAAGGATCAGCTTCTCCAGCGCGAGCCGGCAGGCATTGGGGGATCCGGGGAGCGAGAAGAGCAGCCGCCCCTTGACCACGCCGGCCTGGGCGCGGGAAAGCATGGCGGCGGCACCGATCTCGCCATAGGAGAGCATGCGGAAGAGCTCGCCGAAGCCGGTGAGCCGCTTGTCGAGGAGGGCCTCCACGGCCTCGAAGGTGGCATCCCGGGAGGTGATGCCGGTGCCACCCGTCATGATGAAGGCCTGGACGCGCGGATCGGCGCAGCCCCCCGCCACCATGGCCGCCACCTGGGCGGGCTCGTCCCGGACTATGGCCCGGCCGATGACCTCATGCCCGGCCGCCGTCAGGAGATCGCGGATCAGGGCCCCGCTCGTGTCCGTCTCCTGGGTCTTGCTGTCCGAGATCGTGAGGACGAAGCAGCCGACTGAGCGGGGGGCCGAGCCCCGGTGCTCCTGCGGGACAGCGTCGGGCGGCGTGCCGGAGCTCACCGGTAGGCCTCGTCGAGCAGTTCGACGATATGCATCACGCGCGTGGACGTCCCGCCCGCCGCGAGCCCCTGGGCGATCTGGATGATGCAGCCGGGGTTGGCCGTCACCAGGATTTGCGCCCCCGTGGCGCGGATATTGGCGACCTTCCGCTCCTGGAGCCGGCGGGCCATCTCGGGCTGGGTGAGGTTGTAGGTCCCGGCCGAGCCGCAGCACCAGTCGGCCTCCTTCAACTCCACGAGGCGGAGTCCGGGGATCTGGGCCAGGAGCGCGCGCGGCTCCTTCCTGAGCTTCTGGCCATGAATCACGTGGCAGGGGTCATGGTAGGTCACGGTGCGCTCCACGGGCCGGAGCGGCCCGCGAAGAGGGGAGGCGGCCAGGAACTCGGAGACATCCCTCACGCTCGCCGCGAAGCGCGCGGCGCGCTCGCGCCATACCGGGTCGTCAGCCAGGAGCATCCCGTAGCTCTTCATGTGGGCGCCGCAGCCCGAGGTGTTGGCGATGACCTGCTCGACGCCGGCCGACTCGAAGGCCTCAATGGTGCGCCGGGCGAGGTCCCGGGCCAGTGCCTCCTCCCCCGCATGGGCGTGGAGCGCCCCGCAGCAGGACTGCGCGCGCGGGGCGACGACCTCGGCGCCGTTCAGCGCCAGCACCCGCGCCGTCGCCCGGTTCTGAGGGCCGAAGGCCACCCGCTGTATGCATCCGGTGAGGAGCCCCACGCGGGCGCGCTGCGGTCCCACCGCCGGCGTCACCTCCCGCAGCGGCGCCCTGTCAGCGGCGCGCGGCAGCACCGGCAGGAGCGGCTCCCAGTCGGCAAGCGGCCCGGGCAAGAGGCGCAGGAGCCCCGAGGCGCGCACCAGGCGCTGGAGCCCGCTCGCCTGGTAGAACCGCAGCCCCGCGGCGGCGAGTGCCAGCAGCCGGGGATGGGGCAGCAGCACGGCGAAGTTGAGCCAGCGGAAGAACCGGCGCAGGGGGCCGCCAGGGCGCTGGCGCTCGATCTCGGCCCTTGCCGCCTCGATGAGCTGGCCATAGGGCACCCCCGAGGGGCAGGCGGTCTCGCAGGCGCGACAGCCGAGGCAGAGATCGAGATGGGCCCGGGTGGAAGCGGACAGCGCGATGCGCCCCTCGGCCAGGGACTTGATCAGGACGATGCGGCCGCGCGGGGAATCCATCTCCGTGCCGAGCTCGGCGAAGGTGGGGCAGGAGGCCAGGCAGAGCCCGCAATGGACGCAGCGGTTCACGCCGTCGACGTCGTGCCCGTGGAGAGCGAGCTGGGTCATTGCCACGGGGGCGGGCACCCGGGCCTTGGGCCCGCCCGCCCCTGGCGGTGGCTCCAGCGCCGTGTCCTGAGCCATGGCTCAGATGCCTCCGACGAAGCGGCCGGGGTTGAGGATGCCCCGCGGATCCAGCTCGGCCTTGATCTGCTTCATGATACGGTGGGCCGGGTCGGGGGTGTCCCACACCGAGATGCGCTCCTTCACCGCGAGCGGCGCCCACTCGACGAGCGCATGCCCGCCCGAGGCGTTGACCAGAGCGCGCCACTCGGCGAGCGTCTCCGCCACGCGCCGGGCCTCGGCGCCGGCCGCCCCGAGCACTGCCGACACGATCCCCACACCGGCATGGGCGGACAAGGCCGCCCTGAGCCCGCTCCGGCGCGCGATCTCCCTGCCCTGCTCCATGAGCTCCGCCACCTGAGTCGGGAGCACGCCCCAGCTCATCCCGGCGCTGCCCTCGGGAAAGACCGTGAGGGCCATCCTGCCGAGGAGGCGCCAGGCCTGATCCCGCTCCTCGCCGTCGAGCAGCCGCCAGTCGCTGAGCCCGCAGTCCTTCAGCAGCCGGATCAGCTCCGCGCATTGCCAGTCGACCTGCTCGGCGAGGCCGTCCACGCCGACGAGGAGCGCGGCGCCATCGGAGCCGGCCGCGCCGTCGCGAGCGCTGAGGGCTTCAGCATCGGCCAGGTCGAGCGCCGAGGGGATGAGGTCCGAGGCCATCACAGCCCGCGCCCCGCTGCCGGCCTCGGCGAGTGTCTGGAAGCGGGCGATGACCAGTCGATCGCAGTCGGGCCGGGGGCGGAGCTTCACCGTGGCCTCGACGATGACGCCGAGCGTGCCGAAGGAGCCGACGGCGAGCTTGGGGAGATCGTAGCCCGCCACGTTCTTCACCACCTTGCCGCCGCCGCGGACGACGGTTCCGTCGGCCAGGACCATGGTGAGGCCGATGAGGAGATCGCGGGCCGTCCCGTAGAGATGGCGGCGCGGGCCCGAAGCATTGCTGGCGAGGATGCCGCCCATGGTGGCGCGCGCGGCCTCGGGCGGATCCAGGGACAGCCATTGGCCGCGCCGCCCGAGCGCGGCCTGCAAGGTCTCGAGCGTCATCCCGGCCCCGACCGTCGCCGTGAGATCCCCCGGCTCGTGCTCGACGAGGCGCGCGAGGCGCCCGAGCCTCAGCACGAGTCCGGGATGCGCCGGAGGGGAGCCGAGCCCCATGCGCGTGCCGCCGCCCCATGGCGTCACGGGCACACCGCTGTCAGCGGCCATGGCCAGCACCGCGGCCACCTCGTCCTTCGAGCCGGGGAACACGGCGAAGTCGGGGCTGCGCCCCTCGACGACATAGGGGGCGCAGGCCGCACCGGTGAGGACATGAGGGGCCCCGACGATCTCGGCGAGCCTCTGGCTGAGCGGCGAGGGCACGCGGCAGTGGCGGGGCCCGCGGGCGCTAGAAGCGCTGGGCGAGGCCCTTCTCTTCCAGAGGGTGGGGACGATAGGCGAGCCCGGCCTCGGCGCAGGCCTTGCGGCTCGGGAAGATCTTGCCCGGGTTGCAGAGCCCCGTGGGGTTGAAGGCGCGCTTGACGGCCGCCATGCAGTCGAGATCCGCCCCGGAGAAGACCAGCGGCATGTAGTCCATCTTCTCCAGGCCGATGCCATGCTCGCCGGAGATGGAGCCGCCCACCTCGGCGCAGACCTTGAGGATCTCGCCGCCTGCGGCCACCACGCGCTCCTCCTCGCCGGGCTTGCGTGGGTCGTAGAGGATGTTCGGGTGAAGATTGCCGTCGCCGGCGTGAAAGACGTTGCCGACGCGGAGCCCGCGGGCGGCCACGATCTCGTTCACCCGCCTGAGCACCTGCGGGAGCTTGGTGCGCGGGATCACCCCGTCCATGACGAGATAGGCCGGCGAGATCCGCCCATAGGCGCCGAAGGCCGACTTGCGGCCCTTCCAGAGGAGCTGGCGCTCGGCCTCGTCGCGCGCCAGCCTCACCTCGCGCGCGCCCGTCTCCCGGCAGGCGGCGACGACGCGGGCCGCCTGCTCGTCCATCCCCGCGGCGAGACCGTCCATCTCGATGAGGAGGGCTGCGGCGGCATCCCGCGGGTAGCCGCAGCCGAAGGCGTCCTCCACCGCCTGTATCGTCAGCTGGTCGATCATCTCCATGGCCGCGGGGATGAGCCCCCGGGCGATGATGGCCGACACGGCCTCCGAGGCCTGGTCGATCTCGTCGAACACCGCCAGCACGGTGCGCACCGCCTGGGGCTGTCTCAGGATGCGCACGACGATCTTGGTGGCGATGCCGAAGGTGCCCTCCGAGCCCACGAAGAGGCCGACGAGGTCATAGCCCTGGGGATCGCGCCGCTTGCCCCCGAGCCAGACGATCTCGCCATCGGGCAGCACCACCTCGAGCCCCAGCACGTGGTTCGTGGTGACGCCGTACTTGAGCGTGTGGGGGCCGCCCGAGTTGTTGGCGATGTTGCCGCCGAGCGTGCAGGCCTGCTGGCTCGAGGGATCCGGGGCATAGTAGAAGCCGCGCGGGCCCACGGCCCACGAGAGATGGAGGTTGACGCACCCCGGCTCCACCACGGCGAGCTGATTGTCGTAATCCACCTCGAGGACGCGGTGCATCCGCATGAGCGAGATGACGAGCCCCCCCTCGGCCGGCAGGCACCCCCCGGACAGCCCCGTGCCCGCCCCGCGCGCGACGAAGGGCATCCCCTCGCGCTGGGAGAGCCGGACCAGCGCGGAGACATGCTCGGCCGTGCGGGGGAAGACCACGAAGTCTGCCAGCGCGCGGAAGAGCGTGAGCCCGTCGGACTCGTAGACCATGAGCTCGTCGGGGTCCGAGAGCACGGAGCCCGGGCCCAGGAGCGCTTCCATCTCCCGGCGGAGGGACTGCTTCCGGGCCTCCGTCAGCGCCGCCATGGCGGAAGGAAGTATATCACCGGCTCGCGGCGCCGGATGGGGGCGGCCGCGGCACGCTACAGCGCCCTGCTGCGGGGCGATCGTGAGCGGCAGATCGAGGGGTGAACTTGCTCGTGTCCCACGGCGGCCTCGCCCCGCGGGCCCGCTGGCGCCCGCAGGTCGGCCGCTCCGCCCGCCCGGCCCCTGCCGGCCACGCCCTCGAGGCCCGCCCCCGCGCCGCCCGGCCCACCCAGGCCTGGACCTGGGCGGCGTCGATGCGCCGCGGGCTACCCAATCGCGGCCGGCCCTTGACCCCGGGTGCCGCAGCCCCTATTGTCTGCCCCAAGACCATTCTCGAGAGGGAGGCCTACCATGCTCCGAGTTGCCCTCCTGACCGTGCTCGTCCTTGGATCGTTACTGGGATCGTTTCTGCCCGCCGCCGCCCAGTATCCCGAGCGGCCGCTGACGATCATCGTCGGGTACCCGGCCGGCGGCATGGTCGACATCGTCGCCCGGCCCATGGCCGAGTCGATGAAGAAGAAGTTTCCGAAGGGCGTGGCGGTGCTGAACCGTCCGGGTGGCGGAGGGTCGGTCGCGGTCGCCGAGGCGGTCCAGTCGAAGCCGGACGGGTACACGCTGGTCCTCGCGCCGAACTCGACGCTGGTCATCCATCCTCAGCTCAACGATCTGCCGTACAGGACGCCCGACGACTACGAGCCCATCATCAACACGATCTCCCTCTACACGCTGCTCGCCGTCAAGGCCGACGGGCCGGTGAAGACCGTGCAGGAGTTCATGGCGGCGGCGCGGGCCAATCCCGGCAAGCTGCGCGTCGGCTCACCCGGGGATGGGACGATCAGCCACCTGACCCTCGAGCGGTGGATGTTGGCCGGCAACTTCAAGACGACGCACGTGCCGTTCGGCGGTTGGGGGGAGAGCAGCCCCGCGCTGCTCGGCGGGCACATCGACGCCGTCATGGCCCAGCCCGGCGAGGTGAAGCCGCTCGTCGACGGGAAGAGGCTCCGCGTGCTCGCGGTGGCCCACCCGCAGCGCAATCCCGACTTCCCGGACGCGCCCATCTCCAGGGAGATCGGCTTCGGCGAGTCCACGGGCACCTGGTTCGTGCTCACGGCCCCGAAGGGCACGCCGGGGCCCGTGCTGAAGTACATCCACGATGCCGCGAAGGCCGCCATCGAGGAGCCCGCGTTCGTGACTCTCATGAAGTCGCGCGGTGTCGAGGTCGACTATCGCGCCGGCGACAAGCTGCGCCAGGATCTCTGGAAGGATCAGCGCGAGTACACCGAGGTGCTGAAGCGACTGGGGATGCTCAAGAAACCGTGACGGTCGCCCGCCTCGTCCCGCTCGTCATCCTTGTTGCGTCCGGCTTCTACCTGACGCAGGCCATGAAGCTGCCGCCCGGCACGGTGGCGAAACCGGGGGCGGGATTCTATCCGATGGCCGTGGCCATCTTCGCGTGCGTGGTCGCGCTGGTGGCCGGCGCGCGGGTGTTCCTGTCGCCGCAGGCCGTGCGGCCGGAGGCGCCCTCCGGAGTGACCGATCCCGCCCGGCGCCGGCGCGTCGCGGGCGCTGTGGGGGCGCTGGCGGCCTTTTGTCTCACATTGCCGTGGATCGGCTACCCGATCGCGGCGTTCGGGTTCGTGTCAGTCGTGCTGTGGGGGCTGGGGGGACGGTGGCAGGCGGCGCTCCTGACGGGCGCGCTCGGCTCGGCCGGCTCGTACTACCTCTTCGGCGTCCTCCTCGGCGTGCCGTTGCCGCGATGGCCGTGGTGATCGCCGCACGGTGCTCGGGGGCCAGCCCCGCTTCCCCCCGGCCGTAGCGCATGGGTCCGATCGACGGGCTGCTCTACGGGTTCACCATCGCACTGACGCCGGCGAACCTGCTCGCCTGCTTCATCGGGGTGGTCGTCGGCACCGTGGTGGGCGTGTTGCCGGGCATCGGCCCCGTCGGGGCCATGGCGCTGCTGCTGCCGTCCACGTTCGCGCTGCACCCGGCCACTGCGCTCATCATGCTGGCCGGCATCTACTACGGGGCGATGTACGGCGGGTCGACGACCTCGATCCTCGTCAACGTTCCGGGCGAGGCCGGCTCGGTGGTGACGCTGCTCGACGGCTACCAGATGACGCGCAAGGGGCGCGCGGGCGCGGCGCTCGCCATCGCGGGCGTCAGCTCGTGGGTGGCGGGGACCGTCGGCGTCGTCGGCATCATGTTCGCGGCGAGCTGGCTGGCCGATCTCGCGCTTCGCTTCGGGCCGCCGGAGTACTTCGCCATCACGTTCGGCGGCATCCTGCTGCTGTCGCGGCTGTCCGGCGGCTCGGTGGTCAACGCGTTCGTCATGGTGGCGATCGGGCTGGCGCTGGGCACCGTCGGCATGGACTCGATCTCGGCGCTGCGCCGCTTCACGTTCGGGTCGGTGCAGCTCTCGCAGGGCGTGGACCTCGTCCCGGTGATCATGGGTCTCTACGGCGTGGCCGAGGTGCTGCTGCTGGCCGAGGAGGGCGTGAAGCGGGCCAGCATCGCCGTCGTGCGGCTGCGCGAGCTCTTGCCCACGCGCGAGGAGTGGCGCCAGTCGGCGGCGCCGATCGCGCGCGGCACCGTGCTGGGCTTCGTCACCGGGCTCGTGCCGGGCCCGGCGGCTGTGCTCTCCACCTTCATCTCCTACGCGGTCGAGAAGAAGGTGTCGCGCACGCCCGAGCGCTTCGGCACGGGCGCCGTCGAGGGCGTGGCGGGGCCGGAGGCCGCCAACAACGCCGCCACCGCCGGCGCGATGGTCCCGCTGCTGTCCCTGGGCATCCCGTTCTCGCCGGCCACGGCCATCCTGCTCGGGGCCCTCGTGATCCACGGGCTCCAGCCCGGCCCGCTCATGATCGAGCAGCGGCCGGAGGTCTTCTGGGGCTTCATCGCCAGCATGTACATCGGCAACTTCATGCTGCTGATCCTGAACCTGCCGCTGGTCGGGATCTTCGTGAGCGTGTTGCGCCTGCCCCAGCACGTGCTGGCGACGCTGGTGTTCCTGCTCTGCCTGGTCGGCGCCTTCAGCCTGAACAACAGCTACCTGGACCTGTGGGTGCTGGCCGTCTTCGGCCTCTTCGGCTACGCGCTCCGCAAGCTGCGCGTCGACCCGTCGCCGCTGGTGGTGGCTCTCGTCCTCGGGCCGATGATGGAGAAGACGCTCCGGCAGGCGCTCATCATCACTCGCGGCAGCGTGGTCGAGATTCTCGCGCGGCCGCTGACGCTCGCGATCCTGGCGGTGCCCGCGGCCGCCTTCGTCGTCCCGCCGCTCCTGCGGATCTGCCGCCGCCGCGACTCGGTCGTCGAGGCCGTGCCCGGCTCGTAGTCGCGGTCGGACGCCGGCCGCCCCGGGAGCCGATGGCACAGCGTCAATGCTGGGCGATCTCACCGCGACATGACTGAACGAGGCCAAGAGCCGGATCGTGGACCTGGGTCAGGGGGAGGCGTTCGGCTTCCTGGGCTTCGACTTCCGGCGCGTCCGCTCCGTGCGGGGGCGCTGGCGGCCCCAGGCCACGCCCAAGCTGACACAGCGGACGGCGTTGCTGGGGAATCGTCAGTACGTCTCCGGAGGGCTCCATGGCCAAGACGCGCGGCACCGGACTCCTGATGCTGTGGACCGACGTCGACCCCGAGCACGAGGCCGAGTTCAACCGCTGGTACAACGAGGAGCACATCCAGCACCTGCTCACGGTGCCGGGCTTTCTCAGCGCGGGGCGCTACGCGGCGCTGTCGGGCGGGCCCAAGTACCTGGCGATGTACGAGCTCGAGGAACCGAGTGTGCTGCGGACGCAGGCCTTCCTCGACGAGGTGCGCTTCCGCCCGTCGCCGTGGCGCACGAAGACCTCGGGCGGCCACGTCGGGCGCAACTACATCCTCCAGGCCTACCGCCAGATCCACCCGGCGCGGACCAATCCGATCGACCTGACGATGGGACCGTCGCCGTATCTCCAGATGGGGCGGATGGATATTCCCGCCCACATGGAGGAGGAGTGGAACGCCTGGTACAACACGGTCTACATCCCGGACTACCTGACGGTGCCCGGCGTCATACGGGCGCGCCGCTTCATGGTGGTCGAGGGCCAGCCGAAGTACCTGACGGTGTACGAGTTCGAGCGGCCCGACGTGCCGAAGGGCGAGGCGTGGAACGCGGTGCGTGACAGGAATCCGTGGACCCACCGGATACGGCCCTTCATGAAGCTCGACGCGGGCTCTCCCGCCGTCTTCAAGCGCATCTACCCCGACCCCGTCGGCTAGGCTGCCCTGCGAAGGGCATCACGCGCCCCGCGAGTGCGACGCGTCATCGTAGGCACCGGCCGCGCACGCGACTCAGGCTCCCGCACCCCACAATGCCGCCTGCCAGTCCCGGGACCCGGCCCTCCTGGGCCGCCTCCGCCCCGAGGGCCCAGGGATCAGGAGCCGCTGGCACAGGCCTGGTGGACGTGGAGGGCCTTCACCGAAATCAGGGGCTCGCCGCACGTACCGCTGAGCCGCAGCCCGACCTTGGTCATGGCCTCGATGTGATCGGGCCACTGGTCGACGGCGCGGGCATGCTGGGAGCAGGCTTCACCGCGCCGGCGACTCGGCAGGCCGGATCTGACCCGCCGTGAACTTGCTCCTGTACCACGGCGTCCTCGCCCCGCGGGCCCGCTGGCGCTCGCAAGTCGTCCACCGCCCGCCCGGCCCCTGACGGCCACGCCCTCGAGACCCGCCCCCGCGCCGCCCGGCCCACGCAGGCCTGGACCTGGGCGGCGTCGATGCGCCGCGTGCTCGCCCTCGATGTCCTCCCGTGTCCCCGCTGTGGCGGCCGGCGGCGCGTCCTCGCCACGGTGCAAGCTCCCCTCGCCGGGCAGGCCCTCCTCGCCCACCTGGCCCGCGCGGGCCCCCCGCGCCGCCCGGCCCCGCCCCGCCGGCCCCGGCCGCGATCGGGAAGACTCTCCACCCTCGATCAGACCCTCGAAGCCTCACTCTCTCCCCCCCCTGCGCCCGCGCCTTGGCCGCGAGCCCGCCGCGGCGGAGGATAGCTCGGGCGCCAGCGGGCGATCGCGATGCCGACCCTTGCCTTCGCCCCCTCGAACGGGCCGTTCCAGGCCCGCTCTGCCCCCGCGGAGGCGGCGCCAATCGTTCCCATGCGCCGCGGGGCGGCCCGCTGGGGGTCCCACGAGAGGCAGATCGAGACGCTCATCACGTGGACGCGTCTCTGGAGCGGCCGCTGTTCTTCGTCGATGTCCACCTGCACACGAAGGAGGTCCTCGCCGTCCGGGCTCCGCCGCCAGGAAGTGGCTGGGGTACGGTGCCGACGCCGGTCTTCTGACAAGCACGCCGGGGAGGGACGTGGTCCGACCTTCAGCCGCGCGCGATATTCCGGCGCTCCCGGAACCACAGAATCGACGTGGCGAGGGCCGTGAGCGCAAGGAAGGGTACGGTGAGCCTGGTGAGCATCGCCCAGCCGCCGCCGCCTGTGACCACCACGCCGGATGTCAGCGAGGAGCTGACCATGACCGCGAACACCAGGGAGTCGTTGACGCCCTGAATCTTCGCCTTCTCCGCTGGCCTGTGGGCTTCGGTGAGGAGCATGGTGCCGCCGATGTAGAGGAAATTCCAGCCCACCCCCAGGAGGGTCAGCGCCCACCAGAAGTGCATGAGCGTGACCCCGCTCATGGCGATGGCGACGCAGACGAACATCAGGGCGGCGCCGGCGAGCAGGACGTTCAGCACCCCCACGCGCCGGATCAGGCCGCCGGTGAAGAACGACGGCGCGAACATGCCGATCACGTGCCACTGCAGCACGAACGTCGCGTCGGCGAACGGATGGCCGCAGCAGAGATCCATGGCCAGCGGCGTGACGCTCATGAGGAGGTTCATCACGCCGTAGCCCACCGCCGCCGCCAGCACCGCGACCACGACAGCCGGCTGGCGGAGGATCGCCCCCAGCGGCCGACCCGTGCCATGCCGCTCCTCTGACGACTGCTCGGGGAAGGAGAGCCCGGCGGCGATGACGAACGCCGCCAGCGCGAACACCGCGAGTGCGGCGTAGGAGGCGAGAAACCGGGGCTCGACCAGGTCGCGCGTGAAGCGTCCCACGGCCGGGCCGATGAAGCCGCCGAAGATCCCCCCGGCCAGGGTCAGCGAGATGGCCCGGCTCTTCCAGTCAGGCGGCGCCGCATCGGCGGCAGCGAAGCGATAGTACTGGCCGAAGGCGTTATAGATGCCGGACAGGAACGTGCCGGCGAGCAGCAGAGTGAAGCTGTGCACGGCGATCGCGATCGCGCCGACGGCGCCGCCTGCCATGCCGAGGCTCGCGCCGAGGAGAAAACCCGCCCGCCGACCACGGCGCTTCATGAAAAAGGACGCGGGCAGAGTGGACATGGCCGCACCCAGCACGTAAGTCCCCGCGGGCACCGTCGCCAACCGCGGGGAGGGCGCGAGGGCATATCCCGCCAGGGCACCCACGGCGGCCATCAACACGCCGTTGGAGAGCAGCAGCATCTGGCAGACGGCGAGCCGGGCGACCGTCCTCTTCGGGGACCTGGCGCGCACGTTCTATCGGATCAGGCGCTCGGGGCTGGCGTGCCGAGCCAAAGGATCGCCCGGCTCTCGGCCGGGCTCACTCCGAGCGACCGGGCAAGCTCCGCGTAGTGCGGCGGCCGGCCCGTGTCGATCAACGTCCGCGTGATGCGATTCCACACCCGGTCAGTCAGTCCGGGATCCACCATCTCGGTCCGGCTCGCCGACATGCGCGTCCCTCCTTCCGGTCGCGTGCAGGGCGCGACCGCCTCCAGCGGAGAGTGGACGGGCGCGCGCGGGGCGAGCCCGGGTTCTTGGGGGCGCGGATCGCGGGCGCACCCTCATGCTACCGCGCTCGCCCTGCGCTTTTCCAGCGCGTGGCGCCCGGCCGAGGGGCTTCCGCCAGGGATGCCGGCGGTGACCCGCAGCGGGAGGGCCCCCTCTCCGGGCCGCCGTCCGCCCGGGCCCTCATCATCCAGAGCGGAGGGCTCCAGGCAATGCGGATCGGAATCGTCGGCGCGGGCGCCATCGGGTGCGTGGGCGCATCGTCAGGGCAAAGGTCCTCTCTGCGCTCTCGGCGCCGCGCGAGCTGGGCGGCGGACCCCCCTGGCGACCCCCGGTCCCCCGCGGACACCCGGCGGAGGGGCGGATGGCCGGGCGAGGGGGTCAGGGCGGGGGCGATCAGGGCGTGCCGGCAGGGGGGGCCGCCGCCAGGATGCCCTCACGATGGCCGTTCTCGGCTTATGTGAAGCCAGTACTCGTCTCCGTCCTGCCGGAGAACCGTGACCGTGATCCCGTGCTCCGCGTCCTCGAACGTCTCTCCGGATCTGAAGGGAGCCGCCCCGAAATACCTCACGTCCGGATGCGAGTCGACGACCCGAACGGGCCCGTGTCCTTCAGATATCGTCTCGTCCACCTTCATGATCAAGACGCCCTCGGATGGGAGGTGACGGTCGACCCCTTCTCGCTGTCGGTTCTCGATGAGGTAATAACGGCTCTCATCGATCGGCAACCGGACGACCAGGGTGGTCCCCTCGCCCTTGACGAGCGGGGAGAGAAGGACCCGCCGAACCTCGCCGGCTCCGACCGTGGCGATCTTCGTCTCGTCGATCCAGCCTAATCGGATCTTGGTGAAGGAGGTCATCCCCTGCGGCAGGACGCCCGCGCCTGTCTTGATACCGTGCTGCGACTGGATGTCCCAGGGTCCGACGTACGTGGAGTAGTACTGCATGGCGCCTGTTCCGCCCACCCACTGGTTCGCATAGCCGAATGGGCCAGGGCTGCTCTGGGCATCGAAGTCATACAGGGTGGGCACCACGGCGCGCCCGTCACGGTAGCCGGCCACCATCTTGGGGAGCGCGTACGCAATGCTGGGGAAGGGACAGTTCCACGTGTGAACGTCGGTCGGAGGAATCACCTGGCCGCGTGGCGTTCGAAGCTGATGAAAGCGCGCGCTCGATCGAAACAAATACCCACACCGGCCAAGCTCCTTCGGGTCGGCGCCCACCGCGAGCATGAGACCGTCGAAGCGGCGGAATTCATACCCGGCGTCGAGGAGGACGGCGGCATCGTTCACCAGGCGATATTGCGCGAGCCAGTGACGTTGCATCTCTCTGATGCGGGGGCTTCCGAGGCGGTACTCCGAGATCGGATGCGGCATGGAGATCCAGGGCGTGATGGTGACATCCAGCTCCAAGCGCCCGTGCGAGACCGCTCGGATGTACCGGGGCAAGAGCTCGCCGTAACGTGTCTTGATCGTCTCCAGATCGCGGGGATGCCCCGCGAAGGACAGGGGGACCACGAGGATGGTCTTCACCGTCGCGGAGGTCGTCGCATCCCCTGAAGTTGCGGCTGGGCCAGCCAGGGGCTGCGGGGCCAAGTCGGAGGTGGCCCTGGAGCACTGGATCCCCCCGCCCAGCGACACGCCCAGAAGAAGCACGAGGGCACGCCTGTTCATCGCCGCCTTGCCGCCATGGTGGCACAGCGCTGGCTCTCCAGGAAGTCGAGGACGTTCCGGGCGACCTGGTCTGCGTGGAACAGGTGAATGCCCCGGCCCACCCCCTCGTACACGAGCAGCCGCGCGTTGGCGATCGCCTTCTCCATGTAGCGCTGCTGCTCGAGGGGGACGGACTTCCCGAGATCGGCCGTGATCAGCAGCGTCGGGCACGTCACCCGGGGCAGCCAGTCGGTGAAGTCGAAGACCTGCATGCAGCGCGCGGTGCGGACCATGACGTCGAGCGGCACCTTGTTGCGCTCGGCCGCGACCCAGGCCGCCATGCGGGAGTCCAGGCGCGTGTGGTCGATGACCTGGCGCCACACCCCGCGCCGGTTGAACTCCTCGACCCCGTACTTCTCGAGGGCCGCGGCCATGCTGGGCTCGCCGAGGGAGCAGGCCTCCAGGAAGGACGCAGGCAGCTTGAGCGGCGAGCCGGACATCGCGAGCGCCTTGACGCGCTCGGGCCAGAGGCAGGCTGCGACCAGGCCCGTGAGGCCGCCGCCGCCCTGCCCGAACCAGTACGGGCCTCGATCCCCAGATGGTCCAGCACGCTCATGGCGTCCCGCGCCTGACGCTCGGCCAGCGTGGACTCGTCAGGCCCCCCCGACAGCGTCCGGGTCGCCGGGGGCGCGGTGGACAGCCCCCGCCCCCGCATGTCGATCCGCAGGCACCGGTACTTGCGCGCGAGCGTGGGCACCATGGGCGCCACGAATGTCGCCGGCTCCCACCTCGCCGGGTGCATGACGATCGTCTCCTTTAACACAGTCGTACTAGGTGCGCCCGCTGTCGTGCCGGACGCGGCCGGCTCGGCGGACGCGGTCGAACCGTCGAGGCCTGCGAGGCGGAGGAGGATCGGACTCGCGCACCGCGTGAGGTGCTCATCCCGGTGGCCGGGCGGACGCCGCATGCGCCGCCTCCCGCGCGAGCGCCTCGTTGCGACGGCCCAGCCACAGTCCATTGACCAGCCAGGCAATCGAGATCGGCACGGCGGCGAGGCTGATGCCCGCCAGCCCCAGCCCGATGAAGCCCAGGCCGGCGTACGACCAGGCGCCGATCTGATCGCCGGCGCGGTACACGAACGTATCGATGAAGCTCTTGGCCTTGTACTTGTCCTCGCGCGGGACAACCGTAAAGCACGTCTCCCGCGTGGGTCGCGCCACGGCGAAGTTGCCGGCCCGCCGCAAGACCTGGAACGTGACCACCGCCCACACGGTCGGCGCGAGACCGAGGACGGCAAAGCCCGCGACGCTCAAGAGCGGCAGCAGCGTGAGCGTGAGCGCGACGCCAAGCCTCTTGATGATCCGCCCCGTCAACAGGAGCTGAGTGAGGAGCGTCAAGACGTTGACCGTCAGATCGATCTTGGCGAAGAAGGCCGTGCGCGCGGCGCGGCTCGTGAAGGTCTGTTTCGCGATGTCGGCCTGCTGGAAATAGAGAAACGTCGACAGAATCGTGAACAGCCACGGCAGATTCTCGATGCCACCCGCCGCGCCGATCTCGTCGCGAATCGGCCGGATGACGTAGTACGCCGACAGAATCGAGAAGAAATAGAGCCAGGACCATGCGAGCGCAGCCGTCTCACCCGGCTTCACATCGACGAGGACGCGCAGCATCAGCGTGATCGGACCGCCCGCAGGGTCGCTGGACTTTTCGATGGTCAAGGAGTATTCCTGTCGAGGGGTGGCTCAGGGCCGGAGATCGAACTCCACGCGGGCGGCGCCGCCGGCCTCGACGAGAGGAACGCGCCGGGCGGCGCCCGCCAGCCGCCCCGCGTCGAGACCGCCGCCTCGCGTGAGCTCTTGGCGCACGACCTCGAGCCGCCGAGCGCCCAGCGACTTCATCGCATCCGCCGGCATCGTCTCCACCGTGGCCAGTTCGGCGACGATCGTCTCGAGAGTCGCCGGAAGCGGACGCTCGGGCCACCGCTCGCGGTACTCGCGCCGGGCGGCCGCGAGCGGGTCGGCGCCACCCGGCGAGCCGGGAGGAGCCGCCAGACGCGCGAGC
>Ga0209212_1004945_pt1 | contig 16177 bp, 17 predicted proteins | sample RifGroC2_FD_183996 | JGI IMG/M metagenome (GOLD analysis project Ga0209212, IMG submission 183996) | Groundwater microbial communities from Rifle, Colorado, USA - Groundwater C2 (SPAdes) (version 2) | ecosystem: Environmental > Aquatic > Deep subsurface > Groundwater | place: Rifle, Colorado...
GTATTCCTGCTCCGAGATCTCGAATGTCCTCCAAGTTCAAACTGAAATTAGAAAAGAAGATAATGGCGGCTAACAAACGGGTCAAGCGGACGGCAAAAAAGCCTGCCGCCGCTTACCCTTAACGTTATGCCAGAAATGAAAGGAGATTAGGATTCATGAGCAGCGGAAATAAAGATGATCTCAGCAACACAAGATCAATGGCAAAGGGTGCAATACCGACTGTGTCACGCGGAAAGACTTGGTTAGGACACATTGAAAATAGGCAGTCTGGGATTAATCGATTTATTGATTCTTGAAGGTATTTACTCTGTAAGAGAAATTGCTGTAAAAGTTGAAAACGCGTTCCCAGGTGTCACAGACTCTGCAAAAAGAGTTGAGCATCACATAGATCATCTGCAAACCGGCAAGTCAGCAGATGGATTACAGGAACCTCATCGTCTTAAAATTGTGACGGATGCTGCTGGAAAAATCCGTTTTGACATAAATTAAGAATGCGGATATGGTAATTGAGAGAGAGATTTAGGACTTAGGGACTCAAGAAGCATCATACTGAATCAAGTTTAGAACATAAACCATAAGAGACGTGATGGGCATGAAAATAAAATTCTCGCGACACGCTAAAAGGCGGGCGAGACTTTACCGAATTCCGGAGTCAGTAATATCTACCATTTTGACTGGTACAAATTTGCGTCAGGGAGAACATGAGATCATCCAAGTTGTTGCCGGTTTTCAGTATCCGTTGAAAATCATTGTCTCCGTTGCTGGAGAGACAGCGACGGTATAACAAATTATCCATTGAAAAAAGGAAGGAACAAATGAAAGTCCATTATGATGCCGAGGTTGATGCCATATATATCAAACTGGGGACACAGAATCCGGACGGGGTAGTTGAGATCACTGAGGGTGTTAATTTAGATACGACATCTGAGAACAGAATAGTTGGAATAGAAATTCTTAACGCTTCCCAAAAGATGAACATCAAGACGATCCTCTCTTATGAGCTTGAAATCGACAAGAAATTGATCCGAAAGACTGCATAACCAGTCGCTTAAGAGGGACGCGGCAAAAAATCGCCGCGCCCCTTAGCTTTCGCGTTCTGCTCTGGACAATTTTTGACATTATTTCTTGACATGACTATTTTAATTGACTACTTTATTCTACAAAAGGGGGTGGTCACGTGAAGACAATGGCCATAAGTGAATTTAAGGCATATGCGTTGAAGGTACTAAACGATGTTGCAAAATCCCAAGAAACCATCGTCATAACGAAAAGAGGCAAACCCTTGGCTCAAGTCGTTCCTTATCGTAAATCCGTAATGAAGCCAACACCAGGCAAGCTTGCGGATGTTTTTGTTTTCGAAAAGGATATAATCACTCCGCTTGGTGAAGGATTGTGGGAAGCATGTCAATGAAATACCTGCTCGATACTCATACCTGGGTTTGGTGGAATATGCGCCCTCAAAATTTGTCGCGGAAAGTCACAAAACTGATCGAAAATACAAACGGATATGATGAACTTCTTTTATCTGCAATCTCACCTTGGGAATTCAGTAAGCTTTTGGAAAAAGGGAAGATTGGTATTTCCTGCAACCCAGAGGAGTGGATCAATACCGCTTTGGAAATGCCCAAACTCAAATTTGTCCATCTTACACCCATGATAGCCTACCGCTCAACAGTACTTCCAAAGCCTTTCCATGACGATCCGGCAGATCAGATAATTGTGGCAACGGCGCGAGAAGAGAATGCCACGATTCTTACAAAAGATAAAAGAATCTTAAACTATCAACATGTTGAAAGTCTTTGGTAAACTCGGATAAACGTGGCAGAACCTGTCGCTTCAGCGGACGGGAAGAAACGTGGCGGCTTTAGCTCAAAGTTGTTGGCCCGCCGCTGAGTTTTTCGTTCGCCGAGAAAATTGACTTGACAACCACGCGATGCTGACGTACCATATATGGTACGAATAGGAGGAAATAGAAAATGACGACTTTATCAGCATCTGAAGCAAGAAAACGGCTATACAATTTAGTCGATGAAGTCAAAGAGTCACATGCGCCCATCCAGATCGTAGGCAAGAGAAATTCTGCGGTTCTCGTATCGGAAGAGGACTGGAAGGCGATCGAAGAAACACTCTATCTTGCTTCTATTCCGGGCATGAGGGAATCCATCAAGAAAGGTATCAAGATACCAATAGAAAAATGTTCGGAGGAACCGGGTTGGTGAACTGGCGGCTGGTCTTTACCAAACAGGCCCAAAAAGACGCAAAGAAAATCGCACGATCCGGTCTTAAGCCGCAAGCTTCAAAACTTTTAGAAATACTACAAGATAATCCTTACCAATACCCACCGCCTTACGAAAAACTAGTGGGTGATCTTACTGGGACTTTCTCTCGAAGAATAAACATTCAACATCGTCTTATCTATCAAGTCCTCGATGACATGAAGACCGTGAAGGTAATACGTATGTGGACACATTACGAGTAGAGCGGCGAACGAATCGTTTCACTGGATAGCCGAAAAAGCCGGCTCCCAGTGAACTTCTCGTTGGCCGCATCACATAAAAAATATTAGTGTTGCCATAATACACACATTTTTCTGGCTGGCGCTAACGCGCCAGGCCATCAAGCGGATGCAGCGGTCAGCCGTCCCCGCGAGCAAGCTCGCGTGTCCGTCAGCCGCTGATCCGCAGTGCCGTTAGCCCTTTGACGGTTAGAGAGAGGTCATTATGAATCAATTTGCCGCTTATTGTGTCATTGTCCTCTCCACGGTTCTTGGCGGAGGATCGTTGCTTCTATTTGTCGCTTTCCTCATCGCCGGGCCTTTCACAATCATCCGCTTCGCTGCCTCGGAAGGACAGGCGCTGGTTTGGAACGGCTCCCTTTCCCTGTTGTTCTTCATTCAGCACAGCGGCATGATCCGTGCGACTTTTCGTAATTGGCTCGCTTCAGCCGCCCCGCGCCACTACCACCCGGCAACCTATGCAATCGCGTCCGGCATCGTTCTCACCATGATGGTACTTCTCTGGCAAACATCGCAGACGGTCCTCTTTCGGATTGAAGGTCCGCTTCAAGTGCTGCCCCGTGCAATCTCCTTGCTTGCAATCGCCGGTTTCATATGGGGAGTCCGGGCGCTCAGGTCATTCGACGCCTATGGCCGGATCCCTATTGTGGTCCATCTTCGCGGCAAGCAACTCCGCCCGCCGGACTTTGTCCTCCGGGGGCCCTACCTCTGGGTCCGCCATCCCCTTTATTTTTTCACGCTTGTTCTCATATGGTCAGTTACTGACATGACATCAGACCGCCTGCTCCTTAATGTGCTTTGGACCTTCTGGATCGTTCTTGGTTCGTACCTTGAGGAGAAAGACGCTGTCGCAGGGTTTGGCGAAAGATATCGTGACTACCAGAGAACTGTCCCGATGCTGCTCCCGTGGAGGGGACCTGTCGGCCGGGCGCTGCAATAGCCGTTGGGCTGCGCATGCGGCCTGGATGTGTTCGCGTCGCCTGTGCAGTCTCTAACGGGTGTAAAGGAAATGATGATGGTCTGGCCCGGTGAGGAAAAGGCGTGGGATATCCTTTCAGGTCTTGATGCAAGGGATGTAACCGCCAATGCCAAAGCATTATTCAATCCATACGATTCGACATATGCATTGACATGCTTTGGTCAGGACATCCGTGTTTCGCTGAAGGATCGAACGATCTTTGGCAAGTCGAGGCTAGGCATGGTATTGGTCACCTCGCTTGGTGATTATTCAAGACTTTCAATTCTTAGATACCTGGTTCATGCGATAGATCTGCCGCTCTCCGGTCGACTGGTACGCCCTGCTGATTTACCGGGTGGCGACATCTTTACGAAAGGCACCCATATCATTCCATTGGATAGAGCCGCCGCGTATTTTTCAAATCATTCTAGCGAGTTTTTGATAGTGGGTCAAAGTCTTGGCGGCACTCAAGGGGACTACGGGGATATATCATTGAATATCCTCTCTTTTCCAAGAGTGCCTGTAGTGCTGATCCTATGGTTGGGTGATGAAGAATTTCCGTCGACGGCGTCTCTTTTGTTTGACTCAAGTTGCGTATCACACCTCCCGCCCGATATGATCTGGTCAACCTCCATGATGACCGTCGAGATGATGCTGATCAATAGAAGCGATGAATGAACGTGAAATCACCAACCGAAGCCCAAGCAAGAATTTCCTTGAGGCAATCGATTTTTGATGAGGAAAGACCCAACACCGCCTTGCAGCGGCAGGCGCTTCACGCTGTCGCTGCAAGGCAGGTGTGACTGTGGGCATCAGATCTTGATGTCAAGTTCCTTGATCAAATCGCCGTAGTCCTTGTAGGCCCGCTGCATGAAGGCGGTCCAGTCCTTCGTGTTCAGGTAATCGACCGGCTGGCCGATCTGGGCCATGGTCTTCTTGAAGTCTTTATCCTCGCAGACCTTCTTGAGGGTCGAGGAGAGGTATTCGATAATCTCCGGCGGCGTTTTGAGCGGGACGGCGACGCCCTTCACCGAGCCCCAGGTAGCGACATTGATCCCTTGCTCTTTGAGGGTCGGGACGTTCGGCAGGGTGGCGTCGCGGTTGTCGAGGGCCACGCCGATCGGGCGGAAGCGGCCGGCCTTGATGTGCGGAAGCACCTCGGAGGGATGTCCGCCGCCGATCGCGAGATGGCCCCCCGCCAGGGCGGTGGTCGAATCGGCGCCGCCGGCAAAGGGCACGGTGGTGATGGGGATATTCGCCCGCTTCGAGATGGCCCTCATGACCAGATCCACGGAACCGGCCGCGGTGGAGACGGCTGCCGTGACCTTATTCCCTTTTTTCGCCCATTCGATCAGGTCCTTCATCGATTTGATGGGTGATTTCCCACTCACGCAGATCACGATCGAGTGGATCGAGAGCCTCGCGACCGGGGCGATGTCCTTCATGGGATCGAAGGGCATTTTTTGTAAATGCGGCATGACGAAGTCATGGCCTGAGCCCTGCCCGACATAGATGGTGTAGCCGTCCGGCTTGGATCGGACAACAAATTCTTCGCCGAGGACGCCGCCGGCGCCCGGCTTGTTGATGACGAGCCACGGCTGCGGACTGTATTTTGTCCAGAACTTTTCCACGGTACGCGCTGTGAGATCGCTGGAGCCGCCGGCCGAGAAGGGGACGATGACCTGGATCGGCTTGGTCGGGTATTTCTCGGCGCCGAAGCACAGCCCTCCCGCGATCAGCGAAGAGATCAGCACAAAGGCCAGAAACAAGGTGATTTTACGCAAGTGGTTCATGTTTTACCTCCTTCTTCAATGGGTTGATGACACGTTTTCGTTTATGCTGCCGATGCCTTGTTCCCCCCTGTTTTACGTTTGATAAAAAATACAGTCTGACCTACGACCAGAATGACAAAAATGGCGACCAGGGTGCCCGAGATCGGGCGTGAGACGAAGATAGTCAAGTCACCGCCGGAGATCAACAGGGACTGGCGGAGCGATCGTTCGACCATGGGACCCAAAACGAAGGCGAGCGGCAGCGGGGCCGGGTCGAATTTCAGTTTCCGCATTCCGTAGCCGAGGACGGCGAAGAAGAGCATCGAATAGATGTCGAAGACCTGGTTCTGGACGCTGTAGACGCCGACCGTCGTGAACAAGACAATCACCGGGGCGAGGATGCCGTAAGGGACGCGGAGCATCTGCACCCAGATGCCCACCATCGGGAGGTTCAGGACGAGGAGCATCGCGTTTCCGATATACATCGAGGCGACGACCCCCCAGAAGACGTCCGGGTGTTCGGCGACCAGAAAGGGTCCCGGCGTGATCCCCTGGATCATCAGGGCCGCGAAGATCATGGCGATCGCGGCGTTCCCCGGGATCCCCAGCGTGAGAAGCGGGATGAACGATGAGCTCGACGCGGCGTTGTTCGCCGACTCCGGTCCGGCCACCCCCTGGATGATCCCCTGTCCGAACTCCTCCGGGTGCTTGGAGTACTTCTTCTCGACGGCATAAGAGGCAAGCGAAGAGATGACGGCGCCGCCGCCGGGGATGATCCCGATGAAAAACCCGATCACCGATCCCCTGAAGATCGCCCACTTGGAGTCCGCCCAATCCTTGAGGGTCGGGAAGACTTTGCCGATCTTCGTCGTGACGATTTCCGTTTTCAGCGTGGATTCAAGGTTATAGAGGATCTCGCCGAGGCCGAAGACCCCCATCGCCAGGGTGACGAAATCGAACCCGCCCTGGAGGACGATGCTCCCGAAAGTGAAGCGGATTTTTCCCGAAATAGGATCGAGGCCCACCATCGCGAGCAGGAGGCCGACGACGAGGATGATCAGTCCCTTGACGATCGATCCGCCGGAGAGGGTCACGGCGAGAAGGAGCCCCAACGTCGTCAGGGCGAAATATTCGGGGGGGCCGAAATCGAGGGCGAATTCGGCGAGCGGCGGGGCAAAGAAGGTCAGACCGACGACCGCGACCGTGCCGGCGATAAACGATCCGATCGCGGCGATCCCCAGGGCCGCACCCGCGCGCCCTTTCTTGGCCATCTGATAGCCATCGATGCAGGTGACGACGGAGGCCGCCTCGCCGGGGAGGTTCAAGAGAATCGAGGTGGTTGATCCCCCGTACATCGCGCCATAATAGATGCCCGCCATCATGATGACCGCCGTCACCGGCGAGCCGATGACGTATGTGATCGGCAGCAAAAGGGCGATCGTAGCCGCGGGGCCTAACCCTGGCAGAACGCCGACCGCCGTGCCGATGACGGCCCCGATGAAGCAGAACAGGATGTTTGTTCCCGTAAGGGCTATGGAGAAACCGTTGATCAGGCCGGTAAAAATATCCATGGGATCGACACCTTCATCCGACAAAAAATTCCGGGGGAATGGGCACCTTCAGGAGATAAACGAAAAGGGCGTACATCGCGAGCGTTCCAATGAGGGAGATGACCATCGTTTTAACCCACCCTTCGCGCTCGATGATCTGCTGCCAGGCTACCATGAAGATCAGCGTCGATGTGATATAGCCGACTATTTCCATCGCCCAGCCGTAAAGCACCATGAGGGTCAGGGACAAGAGCGGCCGGTGCCACAGGCGTCTCTCCGCGGAACCTTCATTCCCTTGTTCTTTTTTCCATTGGAGGATCAGAATCCAGACGATGCCGAGAATGGCCAGGGCCGCCCCGCACAAAAACGGCAGGAAGCCGGCGTCGGGCACATGGATCGAGCCGAGCTTCAGTGTGTGCCAGGCGTAAACCATGATCCACACGCCCCCAAGGGACGTAATGATCGCCGTGATGCGTTCATATGTTTTCATGGATTTTTTATCTCATTTATTAAGGACCTCGGGGTTGACGACAAACTGCGGCCGCCGGCCGGTAAGGACGTCCACGACCCCTTCCGCCGCCCCGGTCGCCATACGGATGACGCACTCCCCGGTCAACGCCGCGCTGTGCGGGGAAAGGAGGATGTTGTCGAGTTCAAACAGCGGATTGTCATCCAGCGGCGGCTCCGGATCGTAGACATCGATAGCCGCCCCGGCGATAACGCCGGTCTTCAGGGCGTCATAGAGCGCCTTTTCATCGACCACCTCCCCGCGGGAGAAATTGACCAAAAACGCGGTGGGTTTCATCAGGCGCAATCGGTCGGCGTTGACCAAACGCCTTGTCTCCGGCGTCAGCGGGGTATGGAGGGAAACCACGTCCGCCTGCTCGAAGACATCGTCCATTGCGGAGCAAAGGGTGACGCCCATCTCCCGAGCCTTTTCCGGAGTGACGTAGGGATCGAAGGCGATCGCCTTCATGTTGTAAGCCGCCGCGGCCCGCCGGGCGACCATCGAGCCGATCCTCCCCACTCCCACAAGGCCGAGGGTCTTGCCGTCGAGATCGATGGCCCCGTAACTGTTGCGAAGTTCCCACCGGCGGTTACGGATCGCATGGTCGTAAACGACGACGCGCTTGGCGAGGGCGCCGATAGCGGTCAGCGTATGCTCGGCAACGGACGTCGCATTGGCGTTCGGCGTGTTCGTGACCACGATGCCCTTTTCGGTCGCCGCCTGGAGGTCAATCGTATCGACACCAACCCCGTGCCGGCCGATCACCTTGAGCGCGTCGGCCGCTTCGATGATCTCCCGCGTAAAGGGCGCCATCCGGACGACGACTCCCTCCACCCCTTTGATCTCTTTGATGACCGTCGCTACCGACGGATCGGAGGCCACGCGGACATCGAAGCTCTCGTCGAATACCTGCATGCCGCGTTCGTGGATCGCCTGGACGATCAGGATCTTCTTTTTCATTTTTTTTCTCCTTGTTATTCTTCACTTTTATTCTTTCAGCATGCCCATATCCGAAATCACCTTCCGCAGCTTCTCCCGGTTTTCCGGCGTCATGGGGCCGATGGGGAGAATCGCGGGGCCGGCGTCGATTCCGATCATGGTCAGCGCCTCTTTGACGACGACGGGGAAGGTGCCGAGTCCGAAGGCCACCCTGAGCGGCGCCAGCCGGAACTGGGCGTCGAGCGCCCTCTTGTGGTCGCCGGCGACAAAGGCCTCGTAGATCTCCACCGGCACGCGCGGATCGACGTTCCCCGTGGCGCAGATCGAACCGGCGGCACCGTAACAGAGCGCGGCGTAAATCAGGGTGTCGCGTCCCATCAGGACATGAAAATTCATCCCCCGGGTGAGGCGGATGTATTCGCCGGTGAGCGACATGTCGCCGCTGGAGTCCTTGATGCCGATGATGTTGTCGACGACGGCCAGTTCCAGGACCGTGGAGGTCGGGAAGGGCACCTGGGTCCGGTCGGGATTGGAGTAGAGCAGAATCGGCAGATTCGGGCAGGCCTTCGCAATCGTTCTGTAATGAACGATCAGCTCCTTCTGGCTGGGGACGAGGAAATAGGGGGTGATGACGGAGACCGCGCTGACGCCGAGGTCCTGCGCCATCTTGGTCGTTTCGATCGTCTCGCGGGTAGTGACTGCGCCGGTTCCCGCGTAGACGGGGACGCGACCGCGGGTCTCGGCGATGACGATCCGGATGATCTCTTTTTTCTGTTCGAAGGTGAGGGAAAAGGCCTCTCCCTGGCTCCCCACGGGGAACAGGCCGTGAACGCCGCCGTCGATCAGGTGGTTGACGAGCTTCCGAGCGGAGGCTTCGTTGATGCGACCCGTTTCATCGATAGGGGTGACCATCGCGGGGATGATCCCCTTGGGTACGAAATTGACCATGGTATTCTCCTTCTTCTATCCGGTTGCGGCATAACGGCTTCGTAAAAAGTCCGGATGCTGCGTTAAAGCTTCACCCTTCGTCATTACGGCGTACGCCAAAGTACGCCTCCTCAGGATTCGTGCGCCCTTCCTGCGGCCTTTTTACTAGGTCGCTACGGCATGGTTGGCGAGCTTTTCGAGGGCCAGGACCAGCGCGGAGTGATCCAATTCGCTTCCCCCTCCCGCGGCTATAGAGTTGAACAGCTCCTGGGCCATCGCCGTATTGGGAAGGCTGAGTCCCATCTTGCGCGCCGATTCCAGCGCCAGGTTCAGGTCTTTCTGCTGATGGCGGACACGGAATCCCGGCTGGAAGGTCCGCTTGATCATCCGCTCCCCGTGCAGTTCCAGGATGCGGCTCTGGGCGAATCCGCCCAAGAGCGCCAAGCGCACCTTTGCCGGATCGGCGCCCGCCTTCGAGGCGAACAGGAGGGCTTCTCCTACCGCCTCGATCGTGAGGGCGACGACGATCTGGTTGGCTACTTTGCACGTCTGGCCGTCTCCGTTTCCTCCGATATGGACGATGTTCTTGCCCATGATTTCGAAGAAGGGTTTGATCCGTTCGAATAACTCGACGGACCCCCCGACCATGATCGATAGTGTCGCGTTCTGGGCGCCCACCTGACCGCCGGATACCGGCGCATCGAGCATTTCAACGCCCATTTCCTTGAGCTTGCGCGCAAATTCCTTCGTTGCGATCGGCGAAATCGAGCTCATGTCGACCACGATCGAACCCGGTCGGACCCCCTCCGCCACGCCGTTTTTACCGAACAGCGCCGCCTCGACATCCGGTGTATCCGGGACGATGAGGAAAACCATGCCGGCCTTCCCGGCCACCTCCTTAGAAGACTTGCAGGCAATCGCCCCCTGCCGTTCCAGTTCCGCGATGGCCTCCGGTACGATGTCGTACACATAAACTTTGTGGCCGGCCTTCAGTAGATGCCCAGCCATGGGTTTTCCCATGATCCCCAAACCGATGAATCCAATCTCCGCCATCTTTTATCCTCCTTCATCAATGATCTGTTTTCAATGGATATGCCGTCGTTGCCGCACACGCAGCAATAGCGCGCCGCTCTCTTAGAGATGTGGCCTAACCTCACCTCTCATTGCTATCAGAAAGAAAACCGGCTGTCAAAGGGAATACCGATGGCGAGATCCAATTTAATGCAAAAAAGGGGGAAAGGGTGAGGGATCAGAAAAACCCTTCCTCTTCATACCGTTTCGCTGTAAAATACCTGCCATGTCGGGTGAGGATAGTCCGCAAAGGAAGGACGATTATCCGCTGATGTGAACGGGAGAAGGGAATGGACGATCGGATAGGAAGACCTTCGAGGTTTCAGTTGAAGGGTTGGAAAAAACTGACGATGGAGAAATACCGTCGCCGGGAGGGGCTCTTCCTGGCGGAAGGGAATAAGGTCGTCGAAGAGCTCCTGCGGAGCGGCCGGCCGCTGCAGTCCCTGCTTGTCTGCGAAGGAAAGACCGACCGGTGGGAGGCGCTGCTCGGCGGGGCGCCGACAGGAACCGGGATTTACCGGCTTTCATCGAGCGAATGGGAGGGCATGAGCCAGGATGCGGCTCCGGAGGGAATAATGGCCGTGGCCTCAATGACGCCGCCTTTGGGCCCGGCCTGCCTGCCGGACGAAAGGGGACCGCTGCTTCTCCTCTACCGGGTGGGCGATCCGAACAATCTCGGCGCCCTCCTTCGGACGGCGGACTGGTTCGGCTTCCGGACGGTGCTCCTGAGCGCCGGCTCCTGCGAGGCGACAAACCCCAAGGTCGTCCGGACATCGATGGGGAGCCTTTTCCATCTCACTCTGGTCGAGGAGGTCGATTTCGAGCGATTCCTGCCGGGACTCCGGGGGCGTTTTCATGTGGTGGGCAGCGAGGCGAGAGAGGGGATCCCTCCCCATCCCTGTAAGGCCGGGACTGCGCTTCTGATGGGGAGCGAAAGCCACGGCTTGCCTGCATCGTTTCTGGCCCTGACCGACGAGCGATGGCGGATTCCCGGCGGGAAGGGCGTGGAATCCCTGAGCCTCCCGCAGGCTGCGGCGATCATGATGTACGAATGCACGCGAAAAATTGAAAATCAACCTTGATGAACTCGTAAAAAATCGAAAAAACCCTCCCCCTTGACGGGGGAAGGGTCAGGGTGGGGGTGGTAAGTGATGGAAGGATTCATCCAGGTGATGACAGCGACGGACAAGCGGGAGGATGCCGAGCGGATAGCCAGGTCGCTTGTGGAGACGCGGCTTGCCGGCTGTGTCCAGATCGTGGGACCGGTCACAAGCATCTACTGCTGGAAAGGACGGATCGAGACGGCGGGGGAATGGCTCTGTCTGATCAAGAGCCGCGAGGATCTCTACGGGGCGATCGAGCGGGCCATCCGCTCGCTCCACCCGTATGAAACGCCGGAGATCATCGCCTCGCCCATCACGGCAGGCAGCCGTGAATACCTCGACTGGCTCCGGAACGAAACGACGGCGTCCTGTAGCGAACCCCTCCGTCCGCAGGATGGGTAAGGATGATATGCGGATGCACGCTCATGCGCCCAATGTATGAATGGAAAGGAGAAACAGTACCATGAAAGATAGACTCTACCTACTTAAACCAGACTTCCTTGATCAAGGGAAGGCTTACTTCTGCCCCGGTTGCGCCCAGGTTGAAGGCATGCTTTCATTTTATCCCGCTCTCCGGGAAAAGGTCGAGGTGTTCTATATTGAATTCCCGAGACCCCGCCCAGGGCTTGTGGCGGAGATTGGTGAAGATAACCAGGGTTGTCCGAAGCTCATCATCGGAGGCGAAGGCCACATTCCCCAGGGGATCAAAGTCAGCGAGGCCAACGGGCGCCGCTTTATCTCGGCGCCGCTCGAGATCTGCAGCTACCTGGCTGGCGCCTATGGGGTCGGGGAACCCCATTAATCTGTTATCACAACCCATCACTGACCACATCGTGGTAAATATTCCTGGTGCTATTTATCGTTCATAGCCTTTTCAACAAAAACGCCGGTTTTTTCCGTTGTGGAGATTACAGACAAATCAATATGGGCAAACAACGGGAAATGGTCGGACGGGTAACATTTTTTCACTCGCGGTTGAATGATTTTCGCCGCCTGGACCCGGGTAGAAGAGGGGACAAAAATATAGTCCAGTTTGAACCGGAAAAAAAATCTGCGAAACCCATGATAAGTAACCACATTTCGATCATTTGGATATCGTACCCGAAAGGTGTCTACCAGGGGTTCCGGATTGAACATACTCTCTTTTGATTTGATTCTTAAAGAAATTTTACCTTTCAAATAGTGTATGGGCGTACTCTTCTCTCTGGCATTAAAATCGCCCGTCAGGACAAAAGGGTCCGGAAAAGACCGCGTATGAATAAACTGGGTCAAAAAAACAACGCTATTTTTTCGCGAACGCCGAGAAATATGATCCAAATGGACATTATAAAAGTAAAAAGCCTGCCCTGATTCTTTTTCAATAAGCCGCGCCCAGGTGCAGGTTCGCGGGATGATGTTCCCCCACCCCGTTGACCCCGGGATATCCGGATTATCTGAAAACCAGAAGGTGCCCTCCGCAGAGGGGAAGAATCGCACCGCATCATAAAAAATGGCCGTATGCAACCCTTTGCTGCCGCCCAGATTTCCAATGCCAACCTTCTCATACCCGGGCAGTGCGGCGCGGATCTCTGATATTTGAAAGTCCAAGGCTTCCTGCAGCCCCAAAACATCCGGGCGATAATGAGTCAAGAGTTCGCACACCCGGTTACGACGAAATTTCCAGTGATTTTTACCGTCTTTCGCCGACCCGTGACGAATATTGAAACTCATGAGATTTAAATTCAATCCGGTATTTGGCATCGGATCAAAAAAAGAACCCATCTCGGCTTTTGGAATTCTCCGCAGGGGATTGAAACCTCGGGGCAAAACGACGGGCTGACAGATCTGGGCAATCGATTTTTTAGCGAATAGGAGCTTCTTCATTTTTTTGTTGTCACCATGCCTTATATAACCTGTTCGGGATGAAGTTGTTTCATCCAATAACATATAAGCTAGTCATGATAAATTAAAAAGCAAGTTATCGCACGACAAAATAGGCAATTTATAGTTTATGCGGGATCGACGGCGGACCCAACAAATATCAAGTTTGAGCGGGAAGCTGCGTTCGAATCAACCTTGCAAGTGCAACCCCATTCCCTTCCGGGTTGGTTTATGATAAGAATGAACAACACCCGCTGCTGGTCACATAAGGGAAGCGATGGCCACCGAGAACCGTTTCAGGCAGAAAAGCCGGCTGCTGCGAATCATGCGACTGCTCCGGCAATTCCGTCCCGACCTGCCGGTCACATACCGGCATAACCGGGTCCTGTTGTTTCCCAGAGGCCACAGCTTCTTCCGTTCGCTTCATACCTCGCTCCGTTCGGCGGAGCGCTTTATCCTCGCAGAATTCTATATGATCCACGCCGATCACACCGGCGCCGCCTTTGCCACGGAACTGGCTGAAGCGGTCCGCCGCGGCGTGCGTGTCTGGCTGATCTACGATTATGTCGGCTGCATCACAACCCCGGCCTCTTTCTTTGAGGGCTTGGCAAGGCAGGGCATCGACGCGATTCCGTTCAACGTACCCTCGTTCAAGAAGGGCCTTCACTGGTTCGACCGGCGCGACCACCACAAGATGGTCATCATCGATGGAAGCTTGGCCTATCTGGGGGGCTTCAATATCGGCGACGAGTATTCCGGGATGGTGGAGAGGTCGCAGCGCTTCCGCGATCTGGGTTTGAGCATCTCGGGCGACGCGGTGAGTGAGCTGACCCGTAATTTCTCCGAGATCTGGCAGATGGCACGGGGGGAGCTTCCCCAGCTTCCCCTCACCGGCGGCGATGCTGATCCGCACCCTCGAAGGAGCGGTCATGCGGATGTCTCGATCGTCAGCGGCGGTCCCCATCACCGCCGTTCCTACATCCGCAGCGCCTTCCTGCTCAATATCGCTTCGGCTGCGAAGGAGATCCTCATTGCAACCCCCTACTTTGTCCCCGGTCCCCGCATGATCCGTTCCCTTCTGCGGGCCGCGCGGCGCGGGGTAAAGGTGCGCCTGCTGCTCCCGGAGCGCAGCGATTTACCGCTGGTGATGCTCCTGGGGCGCAGTTATTACGACGCTCTGCTCCGGAAAGGGATCGAGATTCGCGAACTGGGGCGGGAGATCCTTCACGCCAAGGTGATGCTGATCGATGGGGAGCGGACGGTCATCGGATCGGCCAACCTCGATCAGCGCAGCTTTCATCGCAACTATGAGCTTAACAGCATCATCGAAGACATGACGTTCGGCAGGCAAGTGAAAAAGGTACTCCTGAAGGATTTCGCGAATTCCCGGCGAGTCACGGTGGAGGGTCATCAACGGCGCGGAGTGATTGCCCGTTTCCTGGAGAAGGTGATCAACCTGTTCGGCTGGTTCCTGTGATTAGAATTTATGAGGCGAAGCACATCTTTTTGAGCTCAATCCCCCAGGATCTCGTGCTGTTTTTGGCTGAGCTCTCTGATTCCGGTGGTGGCAAGGTCCGCCATGGCATTGAGGCGATTACGGTCAAAAGGCAGCGTCTCAGCCGTCCCTTGGATCTCGATGAACAAACCGCCGCCGGTCATTACAAAATTCATATCGACTTCCGCCCGTGAATCTTCGCGGTAGTCGAGATCGAGAAGGAGCTGCCCATCCACCATGCCGACGCTGACGGCCGAGACAAAATCCTTCACCGGAATGGAATTCACCAGACCCCGTTCCTTCAGAGACCGGAAAAGGTTAACGAGGGCGACGAATCCCCCTGTAATGGCCGCCGTCCTTGTGCCGCCGTCGGCCTGAATGACGTCGCAATCGATGGTGATGGTCCGCTCGCCGAAACTCTGGAGGTCGGTCACTGCCCTGAGGGAGCGGCCGATCAGACGCTGTATTTCATGGGTTCTCCCCCCGATCCTCCCGCTTGTCGATTCCCGGGCGGATCTTTTCTGCGTCGAGGCGGGCAGCATTGAATATTCAGCCGTCAGCCACCCTCTGCCCGAATTCTTGAGGAACGGAGGGACTTTGTCCTCGATCGTTGCCGCACAGAGCACCTTCGTGTGCCCCATCTCCACCAGGACGGAACCTTCTGCAAAGCGAAGATAATTCATGGTGATCCGGAAATCCCGCATCCGGTCCCAACCCCTGCCGTCAGCTCTTTCCATTCGCAATTCCTTTTTCGGTGTCTTGTTAGCTTCGGTCAAAAAAGATGTTTTTGGCGCTAACCGATAACGGAAGGGCAATCATCAAGTCCGCGGTAAAAAACCCTAAATTCATCGCCGCCGCTCCCGCGGAATACATTAACCGATTATCGATGTTCAATACCCCGGCCATTTTCGCCGCCACCCCCAAGGCAATCCCCAAATCCATGATTTGAAATGCGCACAGGGGGCCCACAAAATCTTCGCCTCTTTTCTTTTGAGCCTTAATCAATTCGCTGCAGGAAGGATACCCGCAAGCACCGCAATTTAAGGGCGTCTCGGGCTTTTTGGGCATCGTCCCCTTAATCCCGATGAGCAAAACGGCTTCAGCGTTCCGAATGTTTTGGGCGTCCCGCTTGAAAATCCCAACCGGCGTGGCTTTATGAGAATCATGCTCCTCCATGGCTTTCGCCAGCCGCTCTATCTCTTCGGCGAGAAGCAGGACGGAATTGACCTCGCTCACTCCTCGCCCTTTGGGGGCTGTGGTGATAGCCGCCATAATCAATTTGGCGGCCGTTAAGACAGCTTCTGTTTCGGCTTGCGAGGAAGTCATAAGCGGCATCGGGGTTCTCCTTCCAAATTGTGAAAGATGCAACCTGTCAGGTTTTATATTCACTGGGATAAGAATTCGGTGTTTCGTGCCGCGAGTATAATGGGTGGGTATCGGTGCGTCAAGGAAATTCGAATTGCATGACAAAGGGCGGCC
>Ga0209212_1004946_pt1 | contig 16176 bp, 11 predicted proteins | sample RifGroC2_FD_183996 | JGI IMG/M metagenome (GOLD analysis project Ga0209212, IMG submission 183996) | Groundwater microbial communities from Rifle, Colorado, USA - Groundwater C2 (SPAdes) (version 2) | ecosystem: Environmental > Aquatic > Deep subsurface > Groundwater | place: Rifle, Colorado...
GATATTGCAAAAGAACGCATCCGCAGGGTTATTCGGAAGATAGAAAAGGAGAAAAATTCCCCTCACCCTAACCCTCTCCCGCAAGGGGAGAGGGGACTTTTTCCCCCTCCCTTGACGGGAGGGGGTGAGGGGGAGGGTGTTAACAAATACACACTTGGTTTCAAGGTATTCAAACTCTCTCCCTCCAGCTTCAAAATCTGGAGAGGCGCTGAAATAGACAGCGAAGAAAAATTAGTCCAGCAACTTGATGCCTTCACTAACCCAATCAAACCCGGCGCCGAAAAACAAAATATGCTTTATGAGTTGATGCTCAAGGCAGGGTATGAAGTTACTTCCCCTGTGCAGTATGTCACCCAAAACCACCCCTCACCTCAATCCTCTCCCGCTGAGGGGAGAGGAAGTTTAAGAGTTAAACCATCTTCCACTAAGGAGAGAGGAAGTTTAAAAGCCCCCTCCACCCTTGCGGGGGAGGGCCAGGGTGGGGGGTATTACAGCATCAACAACAACGAACTCATCATTGCATTAGACGCAATGAATGAAACAGTTGTTGAACAAATCATTGCCTCCAAACCGCAAAAGGTTATCACCCTTGACAGTTTGTTCACCGGCAACGACCAGCTTAAAACCAATACAGTCCTGCAAATGCGCGATGCGGGGGTGGATTTTAAGACGATATGAGCGATAAATTAAATTTCCTTAAACTATTTTCAGCCATGAATAAAAAGAAGGTTCGCTATCTCGTTGCCGGCGGCGTGGCTGTCAATCTTTATGGGATTGAACGTGCCACAGGCGATATAGATATCGTTGTCCATCTGGAAAGGCATAATATTAAAAAATTCGTGGAGGTCATGAAGGAGTTAGGCTTCAGACCTAAGGTTCCGGTTAAACTTGAAGAACTTGCCAGTAAGGAGATGAGGGAGGAATGGGTTCGTGAAAAGGGGATGAAGGTTTTCAGCCTTTATGACCCGCAGAATCCTTATTTCCTGTTGGATGTATTTGTTGAGGAGCCATTTGACTTTGATAAGGTCTATGAAGAGCGAAAAAGTATCAAGGCTGGAAATATAAGGATTCCTCTGGTTCCCATAAAACGGCTTATTGAAATGAAGAAGAAGGTGGGCAGACCACAGGATATTGCCGATGTCTATTACCTTAAAAAGATAGAGAAGGAGTGGGGTGATGAATAAAGCGCCGCTTTTATATTACAGGACGACAGAGCAGATAGAAGAGTACCGGAAAAGACCGGTTCTCCAGAAGATTAAGTGGCTTGAGGCACAGATGGAATTCTTCTACTATGCTATGCCTGATAAGGCAAAGAGAATCAGGGAACGTATGCAGACAGAAAAAAGGACGCAATCCTTTAATAGATAGTTTATTCACCGGAAATGACCAGCTTAAAACAAATACCGTCCTGCAAATGCGGGATGCAGGGGTGGATTTTAAGACGATATGAAGGAACAAGAATTACAAGATAAACTGAACGAACTCCGCAGCCTGCCCGCTGAGACAGAGGTGTTTGAATTTAAAGAGGCGAAGAATGGTTTTGACTTTGCCAAAATGGGCAAATATTTTTCGGCGTTGTCCAATGAAGCAAATCTTAAAGGCAGACCATACGCATGGCTGATATTTGGAATCAAAGACAAGGGCAAGACAATAGTCGGCAGCCGGTTTCGCCAAAGCCGCAAAGACCTCGACAGTCTTAAAGGGGAGCTTGCCAAAAAAACCACTAATCGCATCACCTTTGTCGAGATTTATGAACTGCACCTGCCGGAAGGCCGTGTGGTCATGTTTCAAATACCGGCTGCGCCCAAAGGGATACCCATTGCGTTTGATGGGCATTATTACGGGAGGGATGGAGAAGAATTATCACCATTGAATCTGGAGGAGATCGAACGAATCAGGGCACAGGGAGCTACTGAAGATTGGAGCGCAACCATTGTGCATGGCGCAACGGTAGAAGACCTTGACCCTGCGGCAATTGCAAAAGCGCGGGAGAACTACAAGAACAAGTTTCGTGAGCAGGCAAACGATGTTGACAGGTGGGATGACATCACCTTCCTGAACAAAGCCAAAGTAACCATAAAAGGTAAGATTAGCCGTGCGGCAATAATCCTCTTAGGAAAATCAGAATCCGAGCATTTTATCAGCCCTGCTGAAGCAAAAATACGCTGGGTGCTGAAGGATGCCAAAGGAAATGATAAGGACTATCACATTGAAAGCTGTCCGCTGCTGCTTGCGGTTGACAAGATATATGCAAAAATCCGCAATCTGAAATACCGCTATATCAAAGATGGCACTCTTTTTCCCGATGAAGTTGACCAGTATGAACCCTTTGTAATACGCGAAGCTATAAATAATTGCATTGCTCATCAGGATTATACCAAAGGCGGTCGTATTAATGTGGTTGAAATGGAAGACCAGTTGATATTCACCAACCTCGGCAGTTTTATCCCAGGGTCAGTGGAAAAAGTGGTTAAGGAAGATGCCCCTGAAGAACACTACCGCAACAAGTTTCTGGCAACGGTAATGTTCAATTTGAAGATGGTTGACACGGCAGGCGGGGGTATAAGGAAAATGTTCAACTATCAGAGGAAACGGTTTTTCCCAATGCCTGAATATGATTTAACCGGAGGCAAGGTAAAGGTAACAGTAATTGGCAAGGTTTTGGATTTGGATTTTGCAAGGGTATTGGCTCGAAATCCCAATCTTTCATTAGAGCAAATTATTGAATTGGATAAAGTTCAGAAAAGAAAAAAACTGACAGATGAGGAAATCAAGAATTTAAAAGACTTTGGATTGATAGAGGGGAGAAAACCCAACTATGTCATTTCTGCAAAAATAACTGCCACGCTTTCCAACGAGGAGTTAAAAGCTCATTACATCAAACAGCGGGGGCTTGATGATGAGCACTATAAGAAAATGATTATTGAGTACTTGAAGAAATTTGGGAAATCTCCAAGGAAAAATATTGAGAAATTCCTCTTGGAAAAATTGCCTGATATTTTAAATAATGCCCAGAAGAGAAATAAAATTACCAATTTACTGTCGGCTTTACGAATAGAGGAAAAAATCAAAAATAGCGGTTATTCAGAATGGTCGCTTTCTGAATACGAAAGAATCGGAAAGGAGATAGAGGAAAATCAGGAATAGCAGCTATTCAGAATGCTTGTTTAAAAGAGTTTTAAAAGAGTTTTAAAAGAGTTTTAAAAGAGTTTGCTGGTAAAAGGATGAAAAATCAAATAGATAAGGTCTCTTATAAAAAGGCTGAAATTTTATGAAACTCCACTTTGACAGTAATCAGGAATACCAGATAGAGGCCTCAGAGTGGTTACTGATCAGCCTATAGCGGAGATAGTATGATTTTGACAGACAAATATTGCGGCGATGCTAAAATGGATTCGCTTCTGAAAAAATATGAAGTGGAATTTACACTTCATCAACTGTATGGGCTTCTTTATGGCGCCATTTCTGCTCCTGAGATTGTTCAGCCTTCACGGGTTATATCCATTATTTTTAATGGAAAAGAGCCTGAGTTTGAATCAATGGAGGAAGCAAAGAGTTTTCTCGGGAATGTCATGACCCTCTGGAATGTTGTGGCTGGCTCCACATCAGGAGAGGCGCCGATGGCTTGGCCGGAAATTGTCTTTCAACAGAGCGATTCCGGGCTTAAGGAATATATCCATGCAATTACCTCATTAGCTGAGCAGTTTATTAAGGGGCTTGACCTTGGCTCAACTCAGGAAGAAGATTTTTCAGGAGAGATAAGAGATGCCTTTGAGTCTCTGGCAAGGACGGATTTATTGCTTAAAGAGTATCTTGATTTGCTGGAAAAGGATAAAAGCGCAAATAAAAAGGTCCTTGCCGAATCATTCGAGGTTGTAGGAAAAATAGAAGAAATTATAGTTGACTGTATAGGCAGGATTGCCGTTGGACTTAAAGGTTCACGGATGAGAAAGGCAAGGGAAACAGCAAAGTTTGTTGAATCTGCACATCAGGCAAGAAGCAACAAGGTTGAAAGAAATGCCCCATGCCCATGCAGAAGCGGAAAAAAGTTTAAAAAATGCTGCGGCTTGCTGCACTGATTCGGGGGAGTGCCGGCAAGGGAGCGGCAAAAGGACGCCCCCTTTGAACTAAACAGTGTCATATCAAAATGAAAACGGGGAAGTATTTTTAATGAAACTCCACTTCGACAGCAATCAGGAATACCAGATAGAGGCAATACGAGCAGTTACCGATTTGTTTGAGGGGCAGCCTTTGAGCGGCGGCGACTTTGAATTTTCTTTGACCGCAACCGGCGTGTTGCTATCTGAAAACGGCGTGGGGAATAGACTTACATTGACTGAGGAGCAGGTTTGGGAGAATGTCCAAAGGATTCAGCAGCGAAATGAAATCACCTCACCCCCGGCCCCTCTCCTTGAAAATGAGAGGGGAGAATTCCGCATTCCACATGGGATGAATTTCTCTGTGGAGATGGAGACAGGCACAGGCAAAACCTATGTTTATCTGCGCACCATCTATGAACTGAATAAACTCTACGGCTTTAAAAAGTTTGTGATTGTTGTTCCATCAATTGCCATCCGTGAAGGGGTTTTGAAAAACCTGCAAATCACCTATGAACATTTTCAGAGCCTCTACGATAAAACACAGATCAATTATGATGTGTATGATAGCAAGAAGGTTTCCAATCTAAGAGGTTTTGCCTGCAATAATTCCATTCAGATACTTGTTATAAACATTGATTCCTTTGCCAAAGATGAAAACATAATCAACAAGCCCAATGACAAGCTTACCGGTAAAAAGCCAATTGAATTCCTCCAGAGCACAAATCCGATTGTCATTGTGGACGAGCCGCAGAACATGGAGACGGAGGTCCGCAAAAAGGCGATTGCAAACCTCAATCCCCTTTGCACCCTTCGCTATTCCGCCACCCACACCAACCTTTACAATCTTGTGTATTCCCTCAACCCGGTAAAGGCTTATGATTTGGGTCTTGTGAAGCAGATAGAGGTTGATTCGGTTGTGAGCGAAAATGCCATGAACGAGGCATTCATTCAGTTGGAAGGTGTAAAGGCAGCCAAAACAAAAATTACAGCCAAAATCAAGATTGACTACAACACGAACAAGGGAGTGGTGAAGAAATCCATTACTGTCAAGGCGGGTGATGATATTTACAGACTCAGCAATGAGAGAGAGATTTACAAAGAAGGGTTTATTATTGATGAAGTTGACGCAGGCAGCGGCGCTATTACCCTCACCAATGGTTTGACGCTTTCAGTAGGCGAAACACAGGGCGGAATGAACGACGAGGTAATGAAGTTTATGCTCTGCCGAACCGTTGAAGAACACTTCAAAAAAGAAAAGTTTTATAAGGGCAAAGGCATTAAAATCCTTTCGCTGTTTTTTATAGACAGGGTGAAAAACTACCGAGAGTATGACGCAAACGGAAACCCTGCAAAAGGCAAGTTTGCCGGATGGTTTGAAGAGATATATCGGCAGGAGGCTGCCAAGCCTGTTTATGGCGGTATGCTGCCCTACGAGGCCCACGATGTTCACAACGGCTATTTCTCTCAGGACAACAAGGGCAGGGTGAAAGATACCGAAGGAGAGAGTCAGGCGGATTATGACACTTACAAACTGATAATGCAGGACAAGGAGAAACTCCTTGACCCTGATACGCCGCTCCGCTTTATCTTCAGCCATTCAGCATTGCGGGAGGGGTGGGACAACCCAAATGTGTTTCAGATATGCACTCTGAACGAAACTAAATCTGAAATCAAAAAGAGGCAGGAGATAGGCAGGGGCTTACGCCTGCCGGTAAATCAAAATGGCGAGCGGATATTTGACCGTAATATAAACAAATTGACCGTTGTGGCAAATGAACGGTATGAGGATTTTGCAAAGGCATTGCAGAAAGAAATTCAGGAAGATTGTGGTGTGGATTTTTCTGGAAGAATAAAGAACAGGTACGAAAGGCAGAAGGTCAATTTCCGCAAGGGTTTTGAGGCAGACCCTAAATTTCTTGAGATTTGGGAGAAGATAAAATTCCAAACACGATATAGCGTTGAATACAAAACAGATGAATTGATTGCCATGTCTGCAAAAGAAATAAAGAACATGCCTGAAACGAAAAAGCCCGCCATTAAGTCAACCAAGAAAAGGGTTGTGATAACTCAAGACGGCATTGACGGACAGTTGGTAAGCGACAGTGTTAATGACGATTACGAATTAAGGTTTGAAATGCCCGATATGCTGACTTATATTCAGTCAAAGACCGAGTTGACGCGGCATACCATCTTAAAAATACTCAAAAAGTCGGGGAGATTAAGTGAAGCGCTGTTCAACCCGCAGCTCTTTATGGATAATGCGGCAGCCTCCGTCAAATCAGCGCTGTATGAGTTAATGGTGGACGGTATCAAGTATGAAAAGATCGGCGATAAGGTTTATGAAATGACATTGTTTGACGACAAGGATTTTGAAATTTACCTTGATGAGTTTACGCATCATGTCAAGAAACCTGAGAAAACCGTTTATGAAAACTACATTCCGCTCGATTCATCCGTTGAAAATAAGTTTGCCAAAGATTGCGAGAGCAGCGAGAACATAGAGTTCTTTTTCAAACTCCCTTTTTGGTTCAGGATAAATACGCCCATCGGCACCTATAATCCCGACTGGGCAATAGTCTTCAAGGGAGAAAAGAAAATCTATTTCGTAGCGGAGACAAAAGGCGAAGGACAGGAATTAAGGGGCAGTGAGAAACTGAAAATCAAGTGCGGGGCGGAGCACTTTAAAAAATTTGAAGATGTTGTGTATAAAAGAGTTTCATCGGTTTCGGAGTTGAACGGGCGATAATTTCTAACGCGTGTGGGTGAAAGTAGGGTCAAGTCTTGCATTGTAGCTTTTTTGTTGGAGGAATTGTTCATCCTTGCCGTAAGGAAACATAAAGGGATCGCGTCTCCACTTTTTAAAGCAAGGTGAAATGAGTGTCAGCACCTATTTTAGGATAAAGGCAATGGAAAACGACTACCGCGAACGCTCACTAAAAATCCACGGACTTATATGCGCCAAGTGCGCCAGGGAGTTCACCTACAAAAATCAGCGCTTGCTGACCGTGCACCATAAAGACGGTAACCACCTTAATAATCCCCCTGACGGCTCTAACTGGGAAAACCTGTGCGTGTATTGCCATGAGGATGAGCACAGCCGCGGGCTCCTTGCTGACTATTTGAGTGGGAAATAATGATAGTAGGAAGGCCATCAGTTAATTGGGACAGGCACAGTTATTCTGTCTTGCAAGAGAGAAAAGACACAGGCACATTATCTGAAAAGACAGAGGGAAAAATTATTTAAAATAAGAAGATAAGAAAATGAGGGACAGCGACCATTTAATAGTTTACGGGGACGGTTCTAATTATTTGAGAATGGCTTATATTCGTTGTTTACATTAGCATTTGCTTTTAATGAGAACAGGCATTTTTCTTCTGTCTTGCAATAGAGAAAAGCCACAGACACATAATGAGTGCATTAATATTCGCAATGTGCTAATCAGTGTTAGAGACGGTTGCATTTTATAAGGATTATATGGTAAATTTTAACCAAGATAATCGAAAAGGTAAACCAACAAAAGAGAAAAGAGGTGATTGTCATGGAGACCAAAACAATATATGAAGAAGAAATCTTAAAAGAGATACGGAATCTTTCCGAACCCCTGCAGGGAAAATTATTTAAAATTATCCATCTTCTGAATCAAGAGATTATAAAGCCTGAATATGATGAAAAACTTGCAACAGAAGAATTTCTATCAGTATGCGGCACATGGGAAGATGACAGAACAGTAGAAGGGCAGATAAAAGATATTTATTCCAGCAGGAAATCTACAGCAAGAACAGGGGATATTTTTTGAAATATCTTTTAGACACAGATAGTTGTGTTTACTTGCTAAACGGAAATGAATCCCTCAAAAAGAGAGTTAAGGAAATCGGTGTCTATTCTTTGGTTGTAACCAACAGTGTTCTTGCCGAGTTGTACTTCGGGGCTTATAATTCCAAGAAGGTTGAAGAAAATCTAAAACGAATTGAGTTGTTCAAAAAGAATCTGACTGTTTTATCCGACAGCGAAGAATCTGCTAAAGAATTTGGAAAGATTAAAGCCAATCTAAAGTCAAAGGGCAAAATAATAGAAGATTTCGACATCCTGATTGCCAGCATATCTATTGCCAATCACTGCATACTGATAACAAACAATACAGAACATTTTAGTAGGATTGATAACTTACAGACGCAGAACTGGTTAGATAAAAACAGTTCTGGCAAAGCATGAGAATATAGTTTCTCACGAGATACTTCAATGGGTTGATAAAAAACTCTCCGGAAACCACACAGATACCATCCACGACACCCTCGCCCAGGTTTAATGGGGTTTAATGGGACGGTTCTAATTATTTGAGAATGGCTTATATTCGTTGTTTACATTGGCATTTGCTTTTAATTAGAACAGGCATTTTTCTTCTGTCTTGCAGTAGAGAAAAGCCACAGGCACATTATCTGCGGGAGATTGAGATTGGCGGGAAAATGAGGGACAGCGACCATTTCAGTAAAGAACCCAGACAAGACCATTTATGAGAATTACATCCCCCTTGATTCATCCGTAGAAAATCAGTTCGCCAGAGATTGTGAGAGCAGTGAGAACATAGAGTTCTTTTTCAAACTCCCTTCATGGTTCAGGATAAACACACCTATAGGCACATATAACCCAGACTGGGCGATAGTTTTTAAGGGAGAAAAGAAAATCTATTTCGTGGCAGAGACAAAAGGCGAAGGGCAGGAATTAAGGGGCAGTGAAAAACTGAAAATCAAGTGCGGAACAGAACATTTCAAAAAATTTGAAGATGTTGTTTATAAAAGAGTTTCATCGGTTTCGGAGTTGAATGGGCGATAGTTTCTAAGAGCTTGTTGAAAAACTCAACAATCTCAAAGGCTGTTGAAGATTTTTTCAACAGCCTGCTAACGCGTGTGGGTTGTCTGAAATACTTCTCATATTTTTTTAATAAGCGCCGAATGTAATGATAGCCGTTTGGCGTATTGACAGATATCAGAGGCCAAGCTATACTCTAACCATCTTGAAGACGCATCGGGCTTGGCGGAGGTTGACTTGCATGAGAAAAATGCATCGTTGTTCTGTATGGGTTACAGTCGTTTTTCTCCTTTCTGCCTGCGCTGCACCGCAGCAAGGAGAGAAAAAATCAGAGATTTTATTATCTTCAAAGGAGCTTCCCCGCACTGTAGCAATTCTTCCGTTTGGCAACGATACCGATGAGGTCGGCATATCAGGCCAGGTCAGAAAGAGCTTTTCAAACCATTTTTCCTCAAAACCATACCAAAAAATAGAGCCATATATAGTTGACGAAAAGGTTGCCCAGCTGGAAAAATCTGCTGGCGCTACAATATTTGACATCCCGCCAAAAGAGGTTGCAAAGGCCATTGATGCAGATGGTTTGATATACGGAAAGGTTACTGGTTTCAGTAAGGTTTATGCGTTGGCATATTCACAGATGGGCGCTGAGGCAGAGGTGTGGATGGTTAATACGAAGACAGGCGAGGAGATTTTAAGGTTCAAGGAGGCTGTCAGATACCATGAAGGCGGCATTCCTTTGTCTCCTATCGGAGCGCTTATTACCGCAGTCTCATCCGCCTTGAATATAAGGGAGATTCAAAAGGTCAGGGTTGTCAATGAGCTGGGATGGAAACTAAGCGAAAAGATTCCGGCGCCGGCAGGTCGTAAGGCCGAGGCAAGACCATTGATAAAAGAGGTTGTGTCCAATGTTAAGGAAGGGCCTTTTGGCAAAGGTAAGGTCTTTAAAGTAGCGATGGAAGGAGAAAAAGGGCTTATTGCAATATTTGAGATAGGGGGTTTTAAAAAAGGGCTTCTAATGAAAGAGATAAAGGAGGGCCAGTACCTTGGAGAGTATCTATCAGTTCCTGGCGATAATATCAGGGATGCGCCGGTTATCGCATATCTCAGACGCTCGACAGGCGAAGAATCGTCATTTATAGATATAACCGGGCTTTTGACCATAGATACAACGCCGCCGCCGCAGGTTGGCGGCTTAAATGGCAGGGCATTTATAGACAGGCTTGAGCTATCTTGGATTAAAACGCATTCCACAGAGCTAAGAGGTTATCGCATTTTAAGGAGCACAAAGCCGATATCTGGTTTTGAACAAATAGGTTTTGTGGAGGAGGAGCGGTTTATTGATAATAATGTAAAGGCTGGCGAGGTTTATTATTATCGGATTGCCGCAGAGGACAGCGCAAAGAATGAAGGCGAGCAGTCAGAGGCAATGAAACTTGCGCTTAGACAAAAGGAGCATGTAGTTCTTACAGGTGAGATAAAGGCAGATTTAACGCTATCTGCAGGCATTTATATTGTTAGAGATGAGGTCACTGTTGCAAAGGGAGTCATATTGACTGTTGAACCTGATTCAAAGTTCTTATGTGAGAAAGGTTCTTCTATTAAGGTTTTAGGAAAGATGATTGCTAATGGAAAAAAAGAAGAGTGGATAGAGTTTTCGCCAAAGACGCCAGAGGATATTTGGAATGGCATAATTATTGACAATGGTGATGCGAGTCTGTTATTTGTAAAGGCGAGTGGGGCAAGGACTGCGCTTAAATTTGTCAATACACCTGCTCATATCCAGTATACAATTCTTGAAAAAAATAATACAGGTGTTCATGCAACAGGCACGCCTTCTCCAAGCATAGCTCAATCAACTATATGGCATAATTCTATGGGTGTCTTGTTAGATTCGTCACAGACTACAATTACTGCAAGTGACATAACCCAGAATAAAATTGGCTTGCAGATAGTGAAATCCAGCCCTGTAATTAAAGAAGATAATATATACGCAAACGAGATAAATATTGAAAATCCCCCCACATCCCCCTTTGATAAAGGGGGGGAGGGTGGATTAACAGTTCAACTTGATAATAATTTCTTTGGAACAATTGTCTTTGAGGAGATGAGATTTAAGGGGGATATTAAGGTCGTAACTGTGCTTGATGATAAGTATCCAAATGGAAAACCAGTAAAGGTAATAGTAAATCCATACTCTCTCTTAAGCCCAGAGGAGAAAAAGATTAAGGCTGCGGAACTTTTAGTAAGCGCAGGGAAATATTTCAGGGAAAGGAATTTTGGGAAGGCTGCGGCGCAGTTTGAGGATGCCCTCATACTTGAGGAAAGCGCGACAACATATTATTACTTAGCCCTTTCCTATCAGGGGATGGAGGATAATGATAAGGCGCTCGGTTTCTTAAAAAGGGGCGTAGAAAAATTTCCCCTTGATTCAAATCTTTCAAAGGCGTATGGTTTATTACTGTATCAGCTTGGAAAAGATGAAGATGCAAAGATTGCAATAAAAGAGGCTCTGAGGTTGAACCCTGGAGATAAACAGGTGAAATTTATTCTGGAGAGGCTGGAGGGGAAGTAGCGTTATTCTCCGAATAACGAATTGCAAATCGAAGATTGCAAAATGGAAATTTTAAGATAAGATGAAAGAGAAGATAATTTTGCAATTAAAAATATTCGAGCTACATTTTACAATTCTATCTAAACGAGTATAAGGAGGAGATATGGCAAAGAGGTTTTTTGTTCTACTGATGGTGGCGCTTTTCGTTTTTTTCTGCCGACAGTCAGTTTATGCTGAGTCGCAGGTTGTTAATGTTACTGGTGTTGCGCCATATACTATGGGTAATGAGGCGCAGGCAAGGGATTTGGCTATTCAAGATGCTATGCGTCAGGCAGTGGAGCAGGCTGTAGGCACCATGGTTTCGGCAGAGACTATGGTTCAGGATTATCAGGTTTTAAGGGATAATGTCTTTACCAAGACCCAGGGATATATTCAGAAATACGATGTGGTGAATGCAGGGGCAAAGGGCAATCTATATGAAGTAACTATCTCGGCTACTGTGGCAGTTGAAAATCTTAAGGACGACCTGTCTGCCCTCGGGCTTTTGCACGCAAGGGTAGAGAAGCCGAGGGTATTATTTATGATTGCAGAGCAGAATATTGGAGCAGAGTATATCTTCTGGTGGCGTTGGTGGGGCGATGTAAAGGCAATCGGCCAGCAATTTGACATGGCAGCAACTGAGACTGCCCTGAAAGAAGAGTTTATAAATAAGGGGTTCAACATTGTTGATATTTCTTCTGTTACAGGTAAGATTGAGTTATCTAAGGGATACCGTGTGGTTGATCTCAGTGATGCAGGGGCAAGAGAGCTCGGCAGAAAACTTGGCGCAGAGGTTGTGATAAAGGGTAAGGCCATTGCAAAGGAGGGCCCGCGCACGTCAGGTAGCAGCGTTGGTTCTTATCTTGCGGATATTTCAGCATCAGCTATAAGGGTAGATAACGGACAGGTGTTGGGGGCATCCAGGGGGCATGGGGTAAGCAGGCACATCTCAGAGGTGACAGGCGGAACAGAGGCGCTTGAAAAGGCTGCGAGAGAGCTTGCCGGCAAGATGATAGACCAGATTACAACAAAATGGACCTCTGAGGTTCAGGCAGGCGGGTTGATTCAGATAACAGTCAAGGGCATTGAAGAATATTCTGATTTGGCAAAGTTTAAGGATACGGTAAAGGCGCAGATAAGGGGCGTGAATGCTGTGTATCAAAGGAGCGTAGAGGCCGGGATAGCAGTGCTTGATGTGGATTATAAAGGAGGAGCGCAGCAGCTTGCTGACGAGATTGCAAAAAAGAAATTTGCTGACATTCCGAAACTAAAGATTACCAGCGCCACGACTAATACCATTGAAGTTAGCTTTGGCGGAACAATGTCGCCGCCAAAGACAATAGAAGCCCCTTCAGCCCCTGAATCAGAAGCGCCCTAACGGATTATCTTGTTTTCTCTATCTTTTTGAGGTTGGGTAATTAAGGAGGAGGTGTCAAATGAAGACAAAGATTTTACTAATTTTAGCTTTCGCAGGAATGTCCTTGCTCTTTCCAGGATCTATTTTTTCCCAAAATAGAAGTCCTGCTGATGTCCATAAGGCATTGCAAAGATTAAAGGAAAGGACAGGGGGAAAAATTAAGGTAGAATGGCGCGGAGATAGGGTAGGCGCCCTTGAAGGAAACCTTTCGTTACCTTATTCTGGAACTCCAGAAGAAGCGGCAAAGCAGTTTTTAAAAGAGAATGCAGATATCTTCCAGATACCCACTGATCTCAATGATGTGGAGGTAGAAACTGTGAGAGAGGATGTAGTTGGAAATAAACACCTGGGCTATTATATTAGTTTCAAGCAGACATATAAGGGGTTGCTTGTCTTCGATGGAAGTGTGGGAGTTATACTGAAGCCAGATAGAAGTATATCAACGGTTTACAATGCTTACCTGCCAAACATAAATATCTCTACAACACCAACGCTTGCAGAGAAGGATGCTATAGAGATAGTAAAAAACAAATACCTCCAAGAAGATTGTTATAAAAGAAGGGGACTTGGGGGAGAACCTATACCTTGTGAGGGTCAAGAGTTAATTCTTAAAGGAGAACCTCAACTTCAACTAGGCATATTTGAACATGGAGGTAAGCCTTATCTGGCCTATAAAATTCTCATGGACGTTGAATCCCCTCGGGCATATCTCCAATATATAATTAATGCTAATGATGGAACAGTATTTGAGGGTGGAGATATGATTCGATATTTTACCGGAACAGGGAAGGTCTTTAACCCAAATCCTGTCAATACCCTGAATAACACTGGTCTTCAGGATAATATGGATCAAGATGCTTCTGTATTTAATAAGGCGTATTCTTCAAAAACTCTTAAAGACTTGACATTAAATAATGGTTCCTATTATCTCATCGGGCCTTATGTTGATGTAACTGATGATATTGAGCAGCCGTTTTATTTTCCCAGCGCATCAGGTTATATTGCTTCTACCAAAGGAAGGTTTAATTTTACAAGAAGTCAAGATGAGTTTGAGCATGTGATGGCTTATTATCACATTGATACAAATCAAAGATACATTCAGTCCTTGGGGTTTACCAATATCAATAACCGCAGAATATCAGTTGACCCACATGGGCTTTCGTGGTCTACCACCCCCAATGCCTATTATAATCCTGTCCCCATTGGCGCTGGTTATCTGGCTTTTGGAGAAGTAGGCGTGGATGCTGCAGAAGATGCAGATGTCATCCTTCACGAATATGGCCACGCAATTCAGGATTTTCAGGCGCCCGGGAAGTATTTTACGCCGCTCTGTAATGCGGAAGCAGATGCCATGGGTGAGGGATTTGGAGACTACTGGGCAGCAAGCAATACTTATACTCAAAGTATTGCCAATGGTTTTGACCCTGCATGTATCGGTGAATGGATTGATGTTTACAATCCAGATACTGACGGTGATCCCATCTGTCTAAGGATGGTAGACAGCACGAAACGCTATCCTGTAAATATACAAGGCGAGTGTCATGACGATGGAGAGATATGGTCAGGGGCGTTATGGGATATGTTTAACTCCCTTGGTAAAACTACTACGGATAAGCTCGTCCTCCTGAGCCATTCTATTATCGGTGCCAATAATTTGATCCAAAATCCCACATTTTGCGATGGGGCTAAGGCCATTATCCAGGCAGACCAGCAGCTTTATGCTGGTGCTAATAAAAATACCATTATTAGCATAATGAAAAATAGAGGGATAGGTAATAGCCCAGGCGCAATTAAAGACCTCGGAACCCTTGGTGGAACTTATAGCTTTGCATATGGCATAAATAATTCTGGCCAAGTTGCGGGTTTCAGTACTACTATAGCAGATGGAACATATCATGCCTTTATCTGGGATGCAGTCAATGGTATGCAGGATCTGGGAACCCTTGGTGGAAGTTGGAGTCAGGCCTTTGGCATCAACGATTCTGGCCAGATTGTAGGTAGGATTGGTTGGGCAGATGGAACATATCATGCCTTTATCTGGGATGCAGTCAATGGTATGCAGGATTTGGGAACCCTTGGTGGAAGCTGGAGTGTGGCCCTTGGCATTAATGATATCGGCAAGGTTGTAGGAGGAACTTCTGTGGCAGATGGAACCGGGCATGCCTTTATCTGGGATGTGGTCAACGGTATGCAGGATATGGGAACCCTTGGTGGAAGCTGGAGCTATGCAGCTGGTATTAATAATTCCGAACAGATTGTGGGGGGAGCTACTATGGCAGACGGGAAATATCATGCCTTTATCTGGGATGTGGTCAACGGTATGCAGGATATAGGAACCCTTGGTGGAAGTGAGAGCCAGGCCATTGGTATCAATGATTCCGGGCAGGTAGTGGGTCACAGTGATGATAGTACAGATTGGAAATATCATGCCTTTATCTGGGATGCAGTCAATGGCATGCAGGATCTGGGAACCCTTGGTGGGACTTATAGCTTTGCCTGGGGCATTAATGATTTTGGCCAAGTTGTGGGGGCAGCTAAGAGGGCAGATGACACATGGCATGCCTTTATCTGGGATGCAGTCAATGGTATGCAGGATTTGGGAACCCTTGGTGGGACTCATAGCTTTGCCTGGGGAATTAATGATTTTGGCCAAGTTGTGGGTGCGGCTTGGACAGCAGGTGGTTATGAGCACGCTGTACTATGGCAAGCATGTATATTGCAATGAAATCCGGATGAGCTTTCCCTGATTTTTTCCTCGAGCAGCTGGCGTTCTGTAATCGCCCTCGGTAAGATGAATTGAGCAAAGAGGGAGGTATTTGTGGCATTTTAAGAAATAGCGATGAAAAAGTTGTATCTATTTCAGGATGTGCCAGTTGGTTTGTAAGCAGTGTGGTGAAAAATATCTTTATGCCTAAATACACATAAAAGGAGGAACGCAATGAAAAATAAAAAAAGGGTGTTTTATTTTTTAATTTTATCTTTTCTTTTTGGAATTGCAGGTTGCTCAATTCCACGGCGCTATGTTCAGCCTGACCCAACCAACCCTATAAAGACAATCGCTGTGCTGCCTATGGTAAATCACACAAATGATATAGAAGGGCCTGAGAGGGTGAGAGAGATGTTTGCTGCTCAATTGCCTGAAAGGTGCTATATGTTTAAGCCCATTCAGGAGGTAAATCAGATATTAAAAGATGAACTTGGCATTACCCTTGGCAGCCAGCTTGACATGACGAACCCAGAGGAGTTGGGTAAAAAGCTTGGT
>Ga0209212_1004948_pt1 | contig 16176 bp, 13 predicted proteins | sample RifGroC2_FD_183996 | JGI IMG/M metagenome (GOLD analysis project Ga0209212, IMG submission 183996) | Groundwater microbial communities from Rifle, Colorado, USA - Groundwater C2 (SPAdes) (version 2) | ecosystem: Environmental > Aquatic > Deep subsurface > Groundwater | place: Rifle, Colorado...
AACGCGCCTGTAAAATATAAAAAACATAACAATAAATACACTTATGCCGATTAAATAAAATGGTCCGAAACCGAGCGCTGGGAAATCATCGACGGCGCCGCTTTTTATCGCCTGAGCATATCTGGCTGGTTCGAAGAGCGCGGCCTCGACGGCAACGGATATCACAAAATGTTCGAGTTTTTAGCTGCGGGCGTCGATCGAATCATAGAAATCGCGTTCGTCTTCGAGGGCAGGAAAGTGATGATGAGGCACAGGGCGGTTGAATTGGATGATAAAGTTTAAAGACGAATTCCTTTTAATAATATTGAACCGCTCGAGTAGAGAAGAATTATGAAAGAAATACCTGTAGTAGTGTCGGCAAAGCATAAGGGCAAATTTCTTATCGAAGTTGAATTTAATGACGGCATTAAAAAAGTCATAGATTTCAAGCAATTTTTTAAAGGCCCTATTTTTGAGCCGTTAAATGATGAAGCATATTTCAAAAAGTTTTATATCGAAGGCTGGACAATCGCATGGCCTAATGGCGCGGACGTGGCGCCGGAAACTCTTTATTCGTGCGAAGAAGTTTCAGCCAGAAAAGCGGCTTAGTCAATGTAAACGAGTCCGTCTGTAGACGCCTTCGCCGGCGAAACTCTCGAAACCGCCTGTGACGAAGCGTTAAAGCAGATCGCCGCGAAAGCATATAAAACCGAATTAAAAGCCGCGGGCGTCGATCGAATCATAGAAATCGCGCTGGCCTTCGAGGGCAGGAAAGTGATGATGAGGCACAGTGCAACTGAATTCGTAAAATAATCTGAAGGAGATATTTTATCGAAATTCTATCGCCGGCGACCTCTAAAAAAGATATGACGGTTAAATTCGAATTATACGAATACCATAAAGTTAAACAATATTGGCTGGTTCATCCCAAAGATAAATATGCGATGGTATTTAAGCTCGATCCTAAAACGAACAGATACGGCCGGCCCGGCATTTATCTTCAAAAGGCCAAAATTAAAGTCGGCATATTGAAAGATCTTGTTATTAATCTCGATGACGTGTTTAAGGAATGAATTTGAATTAATGATTTCAAACAGGGAAGTATTGAACTTTATCGCCTGAACATTTCCGGTTAGTTCGAGGAGCGCTATAATGAAAAAATATTACGCTTAAAAATCAAAAATGCTTGATTTTTATTAATAATATTGATAAACTATATTAAAATTAAGATGGATATTTATGTGACCTCTTGTGTAAAAAAACAGAAGTAGAGTGTAAATGAAGATTACTTTAATTCAACCCCAAAAGAAAAAAAGTGGTATTATCGCCGAAGAAAGCTGGAATTTAACTCGGCCGTTTTCGTTATTTTATTTAGCGGCATCAATTGAAAAGAACACGGATTGTTTGGTTGAAATAGTTGACTTTGAACAACAAATATACAATAATGATAATCGAAAAATTGATGATAAGATTAAAAATACCGATTCAGAAATTTTTGGGATTACTTGCACTACATTTACTCGGTTTGAAGCTGTTGAAGTTGCACAAAAAATAAAGGCTTATCATCCCGAATCGTTGATTGTAGTCGGTGGAGTTCATTTTATGTTTTGCGCCGAAGAAACACTGCAAAAAATATCTTGTATTGATTTTGTGGTAAGAGGCGAAGGCGAAAAAACAATAATTTCTTTGATTGAAGCGATTAAAAATAAAACTTCTCTGAATCTCGTCAAAGGCATCACATATAGAGATAATCATAAAATAGCAACCAATCCGGACGCCGATATAGTCGAAGAACTCGATGATCTTCCCATATATTCTGAATTTGATTGGAATATATATCCGGAATATTTATTTGGATCCGCAGAAAAAATCAAAGCTATAAGTATAATGTCTTCACGCGGATGCCCTTATAAATGTGTTTTTTGTTCAAAAGCCGGAATGAAGTACAGGCTAAGATCGCCGATCAAGGTGGTTGATGAAATTGAATATTTTATTGATAAATTCAAAATCAGTTCTTTTAATTTTCTTGATTTAACCTTTACCGCCAATCCGGAGCATGCGCAAAAAATTTGCAGTGAAATTTTAAAGCGCAAATTAAAAATTTCCTGGTGGTGTGAATCACGCGTTAATATTCCTCTTGAACTTTTAGATGTTATGAAAGAAGCGGGATGTAAATCATTGGTTATAGGCGTTGAATCGGGTTCGCCAAAGATTTTGACCAATATATCCAAAAAAGTTTCATTAGAGCAGGTTGTAGCATTTTGCAAAAAATGTCACGAAGTAAATATAGAATGCAACGCCTATTTCATGTTTTCTCATCCGGAGGAAACTTTGGATGACTTAGAAGCCACGGAAGAATTTATATTTAAGATAAGAGATTATATTAAAGGATATTCAATACAACCAACAATGATATTTCCAGGAACGGAAATTGAAAAAATAGCTAAAGAAAAAAAGATCACACAACCCAATTTTTCGTGGTATTCCGAAACAAAATATGAAATTAATAGAGAATTAGGTCAATTTGACAATATACCACTTTTTATTGATAAACTTACTCATAAGAATATGAAAGATTTTATGAACGGCATTGGTATAAAAGAAAGCACTTATACTGTTTCTAAATTGACTTTCAAAGAAATATTCTTAAAAACTTTAAATGCGATAGTCGACAGAAAATCTTCTGTTAAATATATTTTTTCGATCAAATATATTTTTGAGCTTTTAAAAAGAAAGATTGTGAAAATTTTTAAGTGATCCATAATTTGTATAGTTTTATTAAAAATAAATTTATTAACAATAATACCAATAAGCCTATATTTTTAAATATTTTATGGTTATTCTTTGATAATATAATAAAAATCGTCGGTGGACTTATAATAGGTATTTTAGTTGCCAGATATTTCGGTCCTTCCGATTTTGGAACATATAATTACGCCATCAGCATCGTAAGTTTTTTTATGGTTTTTTCATCGCTGGGGTTGGATAATGTCGTCATCAGAGAAATAATAAACCAAAAAGAACTTTCCAATGAAATTTTAGGCAGCGCCTTCGTCCTGAAGTATTTAGCGTGTTTAGTGAGCTTTTCCATTCTGATATCTTATATCGCGTTTTCGGATGGTTTTATAAAAAATGTCGAATTATTTGTTGCGATTGTTGCTTCTTGCATGTTCTTTCAAGCATTTGACACGCTCTCGTTTCTGTTCAAAGCTAACTTGCAATCAAAATATGTGGTAATTGTCACAAATGTTGCGTATGTTTTTGTATTGTTTTTAAAATTAGTGGTAGTTTATTTCGGCTGCTCGTTATATGCGCTTTCATGGACCGTACCCATAGAAAGCTTCATTGTTGCTTTGGGGTTTATTTTTTCTTATTTACATAATAAGTTTAGTTATAAAAACTGGATTTTTAATAAACGCACCGCGATTAGGTTGCTTAAGGACTCCTGGCCTATAATGCTCACTAATTTGTCGATTATGACCTATATGCGAATTGACCAGATAATGATAGGAAGTATGCTGGGTGTTAAAGAAGTCGGTATTTATTCTGCTGCCATTAAGCTGGCCGAATTGTTTTATTTCATTCCAAATATTATAGTGTCATCGTTTTTTCCTGATGTGGTAAATTTATACAAAATTAATATCGATTTATTTTATTCCAAACTTCAAAAACTATATAATTTAATGGCTTTTTTATCGTACACCATAATAATTCTTTCGACTGTTTTTGCACGCCAAGTTATTAATATGCTTTTTGGTAAGGATTACAATGACGCATACTTAATTTTATTGATATTAATATGGAGCATGCTCTGGGTTTATTTAAGCTTTGTAAGAAGTATTTTTTTAAATACTGTTAATTGGCCTAAAATTTACTTCTTTTTAGCAATTATCGGAAGCGTTACAAATGTTGCTTTGAATATTGTTTTTATACCATTATTCGGACTTTATGGCGCAGCCTGGGCATCTTTGATATCGTATTTTTTTGCGGGTTTTTTGTCGTGCTTTATATACAGGCCTCTGTTTAAAAATGGCTTTATGATGGCTAAAGCATTAATTAAACCTAAATTTTGGTAGCGGCAATATTAAAATTAATTATATTTTCTATAATTTTACGGAGTGCTAACAGATGTATATCAAACTAGAACATGTAAACTGTGATTTATGCGGCTCAACTAAATATAAAATTAGATATAAAAAACCTGATAATTGGTTATGGATAAATCAATTTGAATATCCGGTCGTAAAATGCATTAATTGCGGTCTGGTTTACGTCAACCCAAGGCCCTGTGAAGAATACACAGGTTTATTCTATCCAGCGGGTTATCACGCAGCACGCGACACTTCGGAGCATTTGAAAAGGTATGAAATTCAATCAAGATTTTTACCGATTTTAAAAAACGAAAAAATTCTTGATATTGGTTGCGCACGAGGCGATTTTTTAATATATTTAAAGCAGATTTATCCGGATATTTCTGCTTTTGGCGTTGATTTATTCAGCGACAGAACAAATTCTAAAGATATAAAATTTTATATGAAAAATTTAAAGGAATGTAATTTCAACGCCGGGGAATTCGACATAGTCACAGCCTGGGCTGTATTTGAGCATTTACTTCACCCGTCACAATATTTTGAAGAAGTTTCAAGAATTTTAAAAAAGAAAGGCAAATTCATTTTTTTAGTAACAAACGCCGAAAGTTTATATGGGCGTCGTGCATATATCGAAGATGTTCCAAGGCATACCTATCATTATTCTGAAAAAACGCTTCGGCAGTATGCTCATAAATACGGATTTACATTTAACCGATGCACCTATGACGATAGCATTTTCGACGGCCGTGGCATTGGAACATTTCACTATTTATTTTCTACTATTGCAGGTGTTTCTTGGGAAGACAGGTATTTTAAAACAATTAATTTATTTCAAAAAATATTAATCAAATCAGGAAACCTTTTGGATAAAATTTTTTTTAAATTTCATTGGGAAGCTTATTTAAAAAGGTCGGGAATTATGATTGTGGAATTTGAAAAACAATGAAAAGAATTGTTAAATTTTTAAAGAAAATAAAAATCTATTTATATTTAAATTTTTATTTTTGGAATGAAAATAAAATTTTTACTCACTTGTCTTACGATGAAAAAATCAAATTGTGTGAACTGGCAAGCAATGCTCGTTGCGGTATTTTTTTAGAAATCGGCTCTTATCTCGGCGCTTCTTCCTGTTTCATAGCTGCCGGAATAAAAAGGGCGGGAACCAATTCAAAACTGTATTGCATAGATACATGGCAGAACGACTCGATGACCGAAGGTAATCGCGATACATACGCCGAATTTTTAAAGAACACTTCTAAATACAATGGAATTATTTTTCCGATAAGAAGCACTAGCGTATGTGCTTCAAAAACATTCAACGAAAAAATCGATTTTTTATTTATAGACGGCGATCATTCATATGAAGGAGTAAAATCCGACGTTGATGCATGGCTTCCCAAACTTAGCAATGGCGCACCGGTGATTTTTCATGACTCGGGTTGGGCAGAAGGCGTTAAAAAAGTTATAAATGAAGACATTAAACCAATAATTCGAAACGAAGATTCTTTGCCAAATATGTGGTGGGGATATTTAAAATGATAAATTTATCGGTAATAATACCAACACGGAATAGATCAAGTTTACTCACGAATACTCTGGAATCGATTTTACTTCAAAATTATCCGCAGACTGATTTTGAAGTTATAGTTATAGATAATGGCTCGACGGATTCTACTGCCGAAATATGTAATATTTATTCAACGAAATTCATTAATTTTGTTTATCTTTACGATGAACATCCAGGACTTCATGTTGGGCGACATCTTGGATTGAAAAATGCCCGTGCCGAAAATCTTGTTTATGCCGATGATGATATAAAAGCTTTTCCAACATGGTTGGAAGGGATCGCCGAATCATTTCAGGAAAATAATGTTATGGTCGGTGGAAAATGCCTGCCCGAATATGAAATCGAACCGCCAGAATGGATGAAATATCTTTGGAACAAATCCGGAGTGGGCAAAACTAATTCATATTATAGTTTAATTGACTTAGGTGATATAAAAAAAGAGATCGATCCTATGTTAGTAATAGGATGCAATTTATCAATTAAAAAAAATGTGGTAATGCATGCCGGTGGATTCCATCCCGACAGTATGCCCAAAGAAAAACTTAAATATCGTGGAGACGGCGAAAGTGGACTGGCGATTAAGTTGAAAGAAAAAGGCTATTCTGCGATATACAATCCCAAAGCTTCAATTTATCATTTCGTTTCAAAGCATCGTTTAACTAAAGAGTATCTTTATCAAAGAGCTTTTCTGCACGGTATTACAAATTCATATCATTATACTCGTAATAAACGTGGTTACATTTCTCAGATAAATTTTAAAACTGTTGTTAACACGTTAAAAGCACATTTAAAAGATATAAAATTTAGATTATTCAATAATGAAGTATATAATATAATAAAAAAAGGTTATCGTGAAGGTTATGAATTTCATCAAAAGGAAATGCTGAATGATATCCATTTGATTGACTGGGTTTTAAAAGAAAATTATTTTGATGATTAAGGACGCTTTTAATGATAAATAAAATATTAGAGGTATATAAAAAAAATGGTTTTCTCGGAACACTAAAAAAAAATCCGTTGAAACTAAAGAGCATTTTCTTAAATATCCCTTACTACTGTTACAGGATTAAATATATATATGAACCTGAATACAAAAATTCCGATGACAGTGATTTGACTTTAATTGAGAAAATTTTTCGAAAAGAAAACATTTTATTGTATGATTATTTCGTTGACACTGAATTATTTCGGCAGTTCAAAAAACAGATTGGGTTTCCTTGTGATTATCACGGTGGTCATGAAAGCGGTGTTTATGAAGAAAAAATATTAGAGCACTACATAGTTTATGACTTATTAAATTTAAAATCATACTCTAAAAATGAAATTTATATTGATGTAGCTGCTGCAAGTTCGCCTTGAGCGAAATTGTTAAGAGATCAACTAAAAATTAATTCTTATGCGATTGATCCTAGAACTCATCGCGAAATATACTGCAACTTTATATTAGAGGTTTCAAAACCGAAATGATAAAACCTTTTATAAAAAAACACATATCCAAAAATTTATTTGCCTTTTTAAAAAATAATTTTAATATAATTAAAAGTGTATTTAAAAAACCGATTAACAATTTTTTTAAAAAAAATAATTATAAATCAGTTTTATTGTCATATTTACGCAGGCCATTTATTGAAGGTGTTAAACACTATCATACCAATAATCAGGAATGCTTTTACGCGGCTATGATATTTGACGAGTTAAATTATAACGTGGACATTGTGGAATATGATTATACGGGCAATATAGATTACTCTAAATATGACGTGATATACGGATTCGGTTGGCCGCTGGTAAATCGTTTTTTAAACAATACAGACAAAAAAATAGTTTCTATTTATTATGCAACCGGAATGGAAGATAACTATAATAATTTTATGTCTTTAAAAAGAATAAAAGAGTTCTATAATAAAAAAAATCGTTATATATTATCTTCCGCTCGCCTCGAAAGAAATCTCTTTACCGAGCAACTTGTCTTGGTAGACGCGATAATTACTCTTGGCAACTCTCTGGCAGCTGAGACTTATAAATCGTTTTTTAATAAAGTCTATAATCTGCCTTCATTTTTTTATAAAACAAAAGATTATAGGGAAATTTTAGCGAATAAAAATTTTATTGATAGCAGAAAAAAATTTTTGTGGTTCGGAAGTGGAGGACTTATACATAAAGGATTGGATATATTGCTTGAAATTTTTGCCTCTCGAAAAGATATTGATTTGCACATTTGCGGCCCGGTTGAAAAAGAATCGGAGTTTGTCGACCTTTATTGCAACGAGCTATATAAAACTAATAACATTCATTGTCATGGCTTTATTGACATTAATTCGAGTAAATTTGTTGAAATTTTATCCCAATGCGCTTTTTGCATTTATCCGACCTGCGGCGAAGGCGGTTCGCCGGCAGTCTTAACGACAGTGGGCAATGGCGGTTTGATTCCGGTCGTTACAAAAGAGGCAACGGTTGAAATTGGCAATTTTGGAGTTCTAATAAGCGATATTTCCTTAGAATCCGTCGCTAAGGCGATCGATAATTGCGTTAATTTGTCTGAATCCGAATTGGCCGCCCAAAGTTTGGCCGCTGGAGAATATGTTAATAATAACAACAGTTCTGAAATATATTACGTAAATTTAAAGAAAATTATTTCTGATATACTAAAGTAGGGGAAATATTTTATGAATTGGACTGATTTTACAGATAATCCGGTCGACACGGGAGTATCTAAAAAGATTTTAGATCACCTTCTGAAAAAAAGAGTTATAAGAGAAGACTGTGACTTGCTCGATTATCTTAAAGAAAAAATAAAAGGTAAAAGAGTATTGGATATAGGCATATGCGAGCACGATCTTTCACATCTAAACTCGGATGAATGGCGCCACAAAACCATCCGGGATAACTGCCAGTATTCTATCGGGATAGATATTCTGGAAAATCTTGTGGAACTGTTAAAAAATAAAGGTTATAATGTTCGCTGTGTCGACGCAACGTCCGATGTTTTTTTGGGAGAACATTTTGACGTCGTATTTATCGGCGATGTCATTGAGCACGTGAACGATGCCGTAAAACTTTTAACATTCTCCCGTAGGCATTTAACTAAAGACGGGATAATAATTGCGTCCACCCCAAATCCCTTTTATTTAAATAATATTTTTCAGGCTATTAAAGAAGGCACTTTTGTAGCAAATTTCGAGCATGTATCATGGATAACGCCTTCTATGGCTCTTGAACTGGCAAGGCGAAGCGAGCTCGAGCTGCAAAATTACATATTAGTCAGAAAAAGTAAAAATTTTATCAAGCACATTTTGAAAAAAATGTTGCCTGCAGAACTTGCTAACGGTTTTTTTATTTATCAATTCGGCATAAAATAATCGGATGATTTATAACGCACTCGAAAATTAAGTCGGAATTCCTAAGATAATTTGGCGGATGCAATTATGAAAAAAAATTTTAAAATAGAAATTCTTTGTGTGAAGAATTTAACGAAACTCAAAAATGAGATACTTGTTTATCGTGAACAAATTTAATTTTTAACAGTGCCGATTTCAACAAGTTATTTTTATTGAACACTTATTACTTGCATCATTGAGTTTTAACATGCAGAACGCATGTTTAGGAGCGGCTAATAATGAAGGTTGGAATTATCGTTGGTGGATTCGACCCGCAAAAAGGCGGATCATGCACTTTTCAGGCTACAATATTCGAGGCGCTTAAAAATATTAGTTCGAAACATACACTTAATTTTTATTTTATCAATGGCGATTCTGAACTTAATGAACAGAAACATTCTATTTTGAAAAGCGTTACGGAGAGTATCGCGTATAAAATTTCCCGAAATTTGCTTGGATTTCACAATAAAATAACCATGAATTTAAGTCCTTTGAACAAACAACTACTTAGAGACAAAATTGATTTTGCATGGTTTCTGTCTCCTGAACATTATGAACCGCTTGAAATTCCTTTTGCTTTTACTGTGTGGGATCTTGAGCACCGTAAACATCCTTTTTTTCCTGAAGTCGGTCTTTATCGAAGAAGTTTCGACATCAAACTTGAATGGGATTATAGAGAGGAATTTTATCGTTCGATCTTGCCTCGTGCGGCATACGTGATTGCCGGAACGGCTGCGGGGGTTTCCGAAATAATTGACTTTTACAGCGTACATCCAGCCAGAGTGAAAAAAATTCCATTTCCGACGCCAGACCTTAAGAGATATTTAAGTGATCGTAATAATGCAGATGTTTTAAAAAAATTTAACATTGTACGCCCCTATCTTTTCTATCCTGCTCAGTTCTGGCCGCATAAGAACCACATCAGCGCTCTTATGGCATTGAAAGCAGCTCGTGAAGTTCACGGCATCGATATTGACATTGTATTTACAGGAAGCGATAAGGGAAACCGGAATTTCATCATTAATAAGACTTGCGAGTTCGGACTCAAGGAGCATGTTCACTTTCCGGGATTTGTGGCCAATGACGAACTGGCTCAATTGTATCATAACGCTTTTGCTCTTATTTTTCTGTCGTTTTTTGGTCCCGACAACGTACCGCCGTTGGAGGCGTTTTTATTAAAATGTCCGGTTATTGCTTCTGCACTAAATGTTGATCAAGAGCAGTTGAAGGAGTGTGCCCTGATGGTGGATCCCTGTAACGTCACAGAGATTGCTAATGCTATAAAAACAATCAATGATGACAAAAGACTTCGCGAAGAACTTATCGCAAAAGGTTTTCAAAGGGCTTTATCTTTGTCTCCGGCCAGCTATGTCAATGAAATGTTTCGGTTAATGGATGAATTTGCAGCCTATAGAAGATGCTGGTGACGGCACAAAAAATGTTAATTCAGAAATACAAATTCCGTTTCAGTATAATCACGGTTACTTATAATTCGGCAAAAACGCTTGAAACTACTATTAAAAGCGTTATCGATCAGTCTTTTCCTTATATCGAGTACATTGTTGTCGACGGCGGTTCAACCGACGGCACGCTCGACATAATAAAAAAATATCAGGATAAGATTACTAAATGGGTCAGTGAAAAGGACGGTGGCATTTCCGATGCTATGAATAAAGGCATCAAAATGGCCTCTGGCGATATTATTGGTATAATTCACGCTGACGACTGGTACGAAATCGGAGCCTTAGAAAAAGTTGACGCCGCTTTTGAAAGCACCGGGACTGATATAGTTTGCGGTAAAGTGAGATTTTATAAAAATGAAAAATCCGAATTGATTTACGATTCGGTTCCCGAATTACTCGAAAAAGAAATGACCGTTCAGCATCCTTCGGTTTTCGTTAAAAAAAGCGTTTATGAAAGAGAAGGCGGTTTTGATTTGCACTACAAGTACGCCATGGATTATGACCTGCTGCTCCGTTTAAAATTAAAAGGGAATAAATTCAAAACGCTTAATAATGTTATCTCTAACATGCGTTATGATGGAAAGTCGGATAAAAATTGGCTGAAAACTTTGGTGGAGGCTAGAAATATAAAGATTACCAACGGAATGCCGGCTTTAATTGCATGGAATTATTTTGCCTGGCAGCTTGTCAGGATGAGCGTTTCAAGATCATTGCTTTATTTCGGGCTCGATGGTTTGGTCAATCTGTATCGCCGGTATTTTTCTATCGTGAAAAAAGAGCGTTCGGCCATCGACGAGGCTGTCAGGCCTGTGAACATCCTTTTCATCTCCTCGCGCGCCGATGTTGGCGGCGGCCCGCTTCAGATGTTCGACATTATTTCGAATATCGACCGGGATAAATTCACCCCGTTCGCCGCGCTTCCTTATGAAAAGCCATTTTATGATAAAATTTCCTCGCTTGGAGTGAAGGTTATTCCGATCAAAAAGCGAGCGATATCGATCATCGATATTATAAAGCTGGTTGAATTTATATATTCAAGAAAAATACATATCATCCACTCGCACGGCAAGGGCGCTGGAGTTTATTCGAGAATTCTTAAATTTTTATATCCGTGCGTTAAGGTCATACATACGTTTCACGGGTTCCACTATGACAATATGTCAAAAGCGAAAGAATTGTTGCACAAATTGGCCGAAATTTTTTTATCCCGGTTTACGGACTCATTCGTGAATGTTTCCGAGGGCGAGCAGCTGCAATACGTCCTTTCGCGCATGCTGAATTTGGGCAAATCGGTCATAATTAAAAACCAGGTTCCGCTTGAAAACTTGAAACGCATTGAAACTATAGTTGGTTCGGCGAAATATCGAGTTTTAAAGAACGACGGTCTGACTTACTTCTGCGCAGTTGCGCGGTTTGATCCTGTAAAGCAAATGCCTTTTTTAATAGAATCTTTTGTATATGCGACGGAAAAACTCGCGCTGCGCGGAAAAATAAAATTATTGCTGATTGGCGTTGGGGAAGAACATCAGAAATGCAGAGAGAGCGTCGATAAAATGAACGCCAGTTCATTCATTGAATTTCTTGGAGAGCGTTCGGATGCTCTTGAAATAATGGCAAAGTGCGACGCTTACGTTTCTTCCTCACGCCGCGAAGGCCTTTCTCTATCAATGCTTGAAGCCATTGCGTGCGGCCTTCCTGTTCTCGCACCGCGTGTTGTCGGGATCGTCGAACTTGTCCGTCACTATGAAAAAGGCGTTCTATTTGAAAATAACGATTATCGATCGTTTGAAGCCGGCCTGATGAGTATTGTTGAAAACCACAATGAACTCTGGTACAAAGATAATGTCGCCGAAAACTTCGCTTTTAAATACAAAGAGCATAAAGAATATATAAAAAAATACGAGAAATTATATACCGAAATAGTTAACGAAAAATAGAGATTAAAATTGCTAAGACGTCAATGAGTCCGAAAACCTGAATAACATTAAAATGCTTGATTTTTATCAATAATACTGATAAAATATAATGTTTTAAGCATTTTATCGTTACGGCGGTCAAATATGTCAGATCCGATAATTAAAATCGAAGGGCTCGGAAAAAAGTATATAATCGGGCATCAGGGACGGGCCAGGTCCAATTATAAGGCTTTAAGGGACGTTATTGCCGAAAAATCGAAAAGTATTTTGAGCAGGATATTCGCCCCGTTTTCGCAATCGAGCGGCGGTGGATATAGCGCGGAAGAATTCTGGGCTTTAAAAGATATATCGTTCGAGGTGAACGAAGGCGACCGCGTCGGCATTATCGGCCGTAACGGCGCCGGGAAATCGACCTTATTGAAGATTTTAAGCCGCATAACTGAACCGAGCGAAGGCGATATACTCATAAGCGGCCGCGTCGCCAGTTTACTGGAGGTCGGCACCGGATTTCATCCCGAGCTTACTGGCCGTGAGAACATATTTCTAAACGGCGCGGTCCTGGGGATGTCGAACGCCGATATAAAGAAAAAGTTCGATGAGATCGTCGAATTCGCCGAAGTAGAAAAATTTCTGGATACGCCCGTCAAAAGATACTCTTCAGGAATGTACGTCCGGCTGGCGTTTGCAGTAGCCGCCCATCTCGAGCCGGACATTTTAGTCGTAGATGAAGTGCTCGCCGTTGGCGACGCCGTCTTTCAGAAAAAATGCCTGGGCAAAATGGAAACCGCGGGCCGTGAAGGGCGCACCATTTTATTCGTCAGCCATAACATGGGAATGATAAGGGAACTTACGGCTAAAGGAATCTGGCTGCATGAAGGCCGGCTTCAATTCGCCGGCGCTGCCGCCGAAACCGTCGATAAATACATGTCATCAGGTCAGGTCCATAACGAGTCGTCCGTCGATATATCGAACCATCGAAACAGACTCGGCGGAATGAAAAAAATATTGACGCGCGTGTCGTTGAAAAATACTAATCTTGAATTTTCGAATAATTTTACGCAATCTGAAAATATCATCCTGGAAGTCAGTTACGACGCTGCGCCTGCCGCCGTTAAAATTGCCGGCCTGGGTTTCATTGTGACCTCGGATGAGGGCGTGCGCGTCGGCTCGTTCAATACTTACATGGCGTATAAGCCGCCTTACTCTCTGCCGCCGCAGGGATCGGTCGCGTTTGATATATCGAGCCGGCAGTTCAATCCGGGAAATTATTACGTAACGGTTTCAATCGGGTCGCATCCAGTGATCCTCGAAGATAAGGTCGAAAATCCCATCAGCTTTACCATTCATCAATCGGATATTTACGGCACAGGCTACCTTCTGGAAAAAAGCAACGGCGTTTCGACGATAAAAGCCGACGCGCGTATATGTGAAAGACCGGCGGAGAAAGTATAAACAATTAATTTATATGGCGAATACATGAATATATTACTTGTCAATCCAAACTATTACAGCGAATCATTCGGCCGCTACGAACGCGTTCCGGCCGGTTTGGGATTCATCGCCCGCGCCGTTGAATTGAACGGTTTTAAATACGGCGTGCTCGATCTGAATTTTTCCGGCATTAAGGACGCATTTGACATTCTCGGCCGAAGCCGGCCCGAATACCTTGGCGTTAGCATGATGAGCTGTTGCGTGGAAGACACTTACGGCTTTCTCGAAAAAATCAAGTCGGCGTTTCCTTCTATTAAAGTGATAGTCGGCGGGCCTCATGTTATCGCGGCCGGAAAGGAGCTATTCGACGAATGCCGCGCCGTCGATATCGCCTGCGCAGGCGAAGGTGAGGATATGATCGTCGAGCTTCTAAGGGGCGACCCGCTGGAAAAGATAAAAGGCATTTTATACAGGCGCGCCGGTGAAGTCGTTGAAAACGCAAAACGTGAATTTTCGAAAAGCATAGATCATCTGGCGTTTCCGGTGTATAATGGCTTCCGGCTCGATAAATACTCGAAATGTATGCCCCTGGCCTCGTCGCGGGGATGCCCTTATAAATGCTCTTTCTGCGGCGCGCCCCGCTTCCTCGGGACCGCGTGGCGCAAACGATCCGCCGAAGGAATGTTTGAAGAATTCCGATACTGGCATGATAAAGGATACCGTGAATTCGTATTCGAGGACAGTCTTTTCAGCGCCGACAGAAAAAGGATAACCGATTTCTGCGATCTGGTAGTAAGGTCCGGGCTGGCGGCCAGATTCAGCGCTGAAGGCGTTCGCGCCGACCATTTGAACCGCGAAGTACTTGAAAGAATGAAATGCGCGGGGTTCGAATCGGTTACATTCGGCGTGGAAAGCGCCGCCAATCATGTGCTTAAGGCTTTTAACAAGGGCGAAACGATAGAGCGGATCGAAGAAACGGTTTCGATCGCCGATGAGCTGGGATTCGCCATAGGACTGTTTTTCATTCTCGGCGGTCCCGGCGAGACCGTCGCTGACGTAAGAAAATCTTTCAAGTTCGCGCGGCGGTTCGAAAACGTCGCTGACGCATATTTTTTTAAATTGACCCCGATACCCGGCACTTCATATTTCGAATATGCGCTGAAACGTGGTATGGTCAATAAAAATGAGCGTTATCCCGGTAAAAATTTCGGATTTGAAACTACCGCGGCGTTCGGCAACGATCGCATGAGCGCCGCGGAATTGACCGGCCTGCTTAAAGACGCGAGAAATTTAGAAAAAAAAATAAGAGCGCGCTACTCGGTTCGCCGATATTTGACTTCCATTCCAGGAATCAAAAAAATTGCGAGGCCGTTAATGGCCCTGTATGATTTGATTGACGGTTTGATCCCGCTGGGAAGAATTTTGAAAAAAATAAGATCGGCCGCCCGTGAATTTATAAAACACCGGAGAAATGATCGCGGAGCTGTAAATAAAAATAAAATAAACTCAAATTCAATAGTTCCGTCAGCTGATCGTTCCGCCGTTAAAGCCGCCGGGCTGGAATATGTCGCTTGCGATTTATGCGGCTCCGGCAAGTATAGGATCAGATACAGGAAACCCGACACATGGCTGCGGCACGACCGATTTGAGTATCCGGTGGTGGAATGCCTCGATTGCGGCCTTGTTTACGTTAATCCGAGGCCGCGCGAAGACCGTATGCGTTTATTCTATCCGCCCGTTTATCACGCAGGAAGAGCCACGGCGGAGCATTTGAAAAGATATGAAATTCAAGCCCGGTTTCTGCCGGATTTGAAAAGCGAAAAAATTCTCGATATCGGCTGCGCGCAGGGTGATTTTTTGATTTTTCTTAAAAATAATTTCCCAGATATTTCGGCGTATGGCGTTGATTTATACGCCGACAATATAAAATCGCAGGACTTTGAATTTTATAAAAACGATTTGAGAGAATGTAACTTCGGCGGGGAGGAATTCGATATAATCACGGCCTGGGCGGTATTCGAACATTTGCATTATCCGTCGAAATATTTTGAAGAAGTATCGAGGATATTGAAAAAGAAAGGCAAATTCGTATTTCTGGTTACGAACTCGGAAAGTTGCTACGGCCGTTATGCTTTTTGCGAAGATATTCCTCGTCACACCTATCATTACAGCGAAAAAACCCTGCGGCTTTATGCCGATAAATACGGGTTTAAATTTAACAAGTGCGTCTATAACGACGAAATCTTCGACGGCAGGGGCTCCGGCACTTTTTACCACATGCTTTCTGCGGCCGCTGGCGTATCCTGGCGCGACAGATATTTAAATCAAATTGGCATGCTTCAAAAACCGTTC
>Ga0209212_1004951_pt1 | contig 16167 bp, 15 predicted proteins | sample RifGroC2_FD_183996 | JGI IMG/M metagenome (GOLD analysis project Ga0209212, IMG submission 183996) | Groundwater microbial communities from Rifle, Colorado, USA - Groundwater C2 (SPAdes) (version 2) | ecosystem: Environmental > Aquatic > Deep subsurface > Groundwater | place: Rifle, Colorado...
AACAAGGGAAACAGTCAGAGTAAAAGAGTTTAATATAGACAGGCTGAAGATTAAGGTTTCCGGTAACAGAATCAGAGTAATAGAACTTATCCCAGGACAGATATACACAAAGCATATTGTTGAAGAGGTCTCTAAAGAAAGCGATGGAGAGGTTAAAACAAATCCGGAAAAGGATCTATTGAAGATAGCAGTTATTGAGCGCCATCATGCTACTGGTAATATTGGTTTGGGGTTTGTACGAGGATTCGGCATGAAACATGGTGCGATCGGATCATCTGTCGCACATGACTCACATAATATTATTGTCATAGGGACAAATGACAGGGATATATTCATTGCTGCTCAGAAGATTATGGAACTTGGTGGTGGACATGTGGTAGTCTCTGGTGGAGAGATATTAGGAAGTCTTTCACTACCAATAGCCGGTCTGTTATCAGACAAATCCCTGGAAGAACTCGTATTCGAAGAAGAAAGACTTCTTCAAGCAGCAAGAGGACTCGGGGTAAGAATTCTATCACCTTTTATCAAATTATCATTTCTTGCGCTGCCGGTAATCCCTGAGCTGAAAATCACTGACAGGGGACTTGTAGATGTTAACAGGTTTGAGCTTGTTGGTTTAGAACCCTGAATTTACGTATATCTCAGGACCTTCTGATAAATTCTTCATAGCGTAATACCTCACTCTTATTCCCAACAATGAGGGGTACACGCTGGTGCAGATGCTTAGGTCCTATATCTAATATCCTATCTGTTCCGGTGGTTGCATATCCACCTGCCTGTTCTGCAATAAATGCGATTGGCGCAGCCTCAAAGAGCAGTCTTAATTTTCCTTCAGGTTTTGTTGGTCCTTTTTTATAGTCTGCCGGATAAAGGAATATCCCTCCATATAATAGATTTCTGTGGAAGTCAGAGACAAGCGATCCTATATATCTCGATGTAAAGGGTCTGCCCGTTGTTCTGTCTGTTTCTTTTAAGTAGTTTACATATCTTTTTGTTCCCTCATCCCAGTAATTAGAGTTTCCTTCATTTACACTATAGATTCTGCACTGTTCAGGGATCTGGATATTCTCATGAGAGAGGATAAATTCACCCACTGATGGGTCAAGTGTAAAACCGTGAACCCCCGTACCTGTAGAATATACCAGCATTACCGACGATCCATAAATCACATAACCTGCACATGCCTGTTGTGAGCCCTTTTGAAGGCAGTCTTCTTCTGATCCCCTGTTTCCCTGACTGATCTTCCTGTGGAGCGAAAAGATAGTCCCTATACTTACATTTGCCCCAATATTTGATGATCCATCCAGCGGGTCCATATTAATTGCATAGTTCCCGGAAAGAAAATCGTCATGAATTTCTACAATATTTTCATTCTCCTCTGAGGCTATTGCACAAACCTTGCCTCCATTGGTTAGTACATTTATCAAGAGCTCATTTGCATACTTGTCCATCTTCTGGACAACTTCACCCTGGATATTAACCTCACCGGTAGAACCCAGGACATTAGCCAACCCTGCCCTGTTTACCTGCCTGGCAATCATCTTGGCAGCAAGTGCAATATCATAAAGTAGTCCTGAGAATCCACCTGAGGCACCAGGAAATTTTCGCTGTTGATCCAGAATATGTTGTTCAATAGTCTTAATCTTCATATTCGGGGATATTATCAAAGGGGGAAGGAGTTGTCAATTGCTGGTTGACAGTCACCTCCTTATCTCGTATAATTTTTTTTAGGAAGGCCCTGCCTATTAATTATTCAATCTTTCTAAAAAGATCAATACAAGGCTTGAGATGAAAGAACATTTTGTTAAAGAGATAACGGTCTTGAAAGAGGGTGAATGGGTCGAAGATATATTCTTAGTAAGGAGTAAACAGCTTTTAGTAAGAAAAGATAGAAAACCTTATTTAATGCTAAAGGTTGGAGATAAAACAGGTGTAATAGACTGCAAACTCTGGGACAATACGGATGAATTCAAAGACAGATTTACAACAGATGATTTTATAATGATTAAAGGGATAATTACAAGCTATCAGGGTACAAGAGAGATAAATCTAAAATATATTGAAAAGGTCGATGATAATATTATCAATATCCAGGATTTTGTTGCTGTCTCAAGTTATGATTCTGAAGATATGACCAAAGAATTATATTCAATTATAAATAAATTCAAGAACCCTTACCTGCAAAAATTATTGATTCTTTTTTATGAAGATAAGGATTTTATGGAATTGTTTAAGATAGCACCTGCAGCAAAAGATATACATCATGCCTTTATGAGTGGTCTTCTTGAACATTCTATCGAGGTAGCCAGATTATGCATAGACATTAAAAGACACTTTACTGAGGTGGATATCGACCTGCTAACAACCGGAGCAATCCTTCATGATATTGGTAAAATACGGGAACTAAAATACAGAAAGGGTTTTGATTATACTGATGAAGGGAGGCTCATAGGGCATATAGTCATTGGTTTTGAGATGATTAATGAAAAGATAAGACAGATAAAAGATTTCCCTCCTAAACTTGAAATGATTTTAAAACATCTGATAATCAGCCATCAGGGTACAAACGAATGGGGTTCACCCAAGGTACCTCAAACCCTTGAGGCAATAATCCTTCATAACATGGATGACCTAAGTGCAAAGGTTAACATATATCGAAAAGCTATTGAAACAGATATTAATGAAAAAGGAGATTTTAGTAGTTATAATAAAGCCCTCGGAAGATACCTTTACAAAAGCAGATATACTGATTTAATATCTTCAGAAGATACTTCAAATACGACTGATGCTTCAGGTATAACCCAGGGAAAGTTGTTTTAATTGAAGAATCTGCCTAATCTAATTACAGTTATTAGAATACTAATAATTCCTTTATTTATCGTATTACTTCTCAACCACCATACATTATATGGACTTTTTGTTTTTATTCTTGCAGGGATATCTGATGCATTGGATGGGCTTATAGCCCGGAAATGGAATCTTAAAACACAATTAGGGGCTTACTTAGATCCAATTGCAGACAAACTATTACTTGTTTCATCATTTATAACGCTTACACTACTGGATCTGATACCTATGTGGTTAATGGTAATAGTCCTTGGGAGGGATGTTTTTATAGGATTAACTGGCCTGATTCTGTTGAAAGTTATTGATTTACGATCTTATAATGTAAAACCATCTTTAATCGGAAAGGCTACAACATGGCTTCAAATTATAATCATTGTATTAGCCTTATTGGGGAGAATTGAGCCTTTCTTCTCTATTATTCTCTGGTCTACAGCATTTGCTACAGTGGCTTCTGGCCTGCACTATATATACAGGGAAAGCAGAATCTTCCGGGCTTAAAGTTGTATTTGAAGCTCCCTGCAGCAAGCTGCAGGGGATTGCGCAAGCTATGCATTTTCAAGCCCTGCAATATATTTGCCGAAAATATACATGCTATAACATATGAAAATAACTGGAAAAACAAGGATTATCGGGATTATTGGATGGCCTGTAAAACATAGCCTTTCTCCTATTATGCATAATGCTGCCTTTGAACATCTTGGCCTCGATTTCTGTTATGTCCCATTTGCTGTAAAAGAGGACCATGTTGAAAAGGCTGTCAAGGGTATTCCAGCCCTTAATATATCTGGTTTTAATGTGACTATACCTCATAAGGAAAGTGTAATACCCTTTCTATCAGAAACCTCAGAAGAGGTAAAAATGATAGGGGCTGTAAATACAATAAAGATTATGGACAATAAGTTGATTGGCTATAACACAGACGGCCCTGGATTTATAGCCTCATTAAAAGAAGCCGGCATCAGCATTAAAAATCACTCTCTGCTTATCCTCGGGGCAGGTGGGGCAGCAAAGGCAGTCGTCTTTCAATCCGCCATAGAAGGGGCAAGGGAAATTATTATAGCAAACAGGACCATACAGAAGGCTATATCCATTAAAAATCAGACTGAAAAATATCTTCCATCTGTAAACCTGAAGACAACAGGTATAGGATATGACGAACTTAAAGATATTATAGGCAGGGTCGATATAATAGTGAATGCTACATCTATAGGTTTGAAATCAGGAGATCCATCGCCAATTCCTAACGAGTTAATAAATAAAAGGCTGTTTGTCTGTGATCTTATTTACAATCCCCCTGAGACATCTCTGATAAAATATGCAAAGGCCTCGGGATGCAAATTTATGAATGGAACCGGAATGCTGCTTCATCAGGGTGTTATAGCTTTTAAAATATTTACCGGCTCAGAAGCGCCAATCGAGGTTATGAGAAAGAGCCTGGAAGATGCTCTAAAGAATCTCAACAGAGGAAAATAGGCAGAAACTAAAATGGTTATAAACAAGCTCGGCCGAATGCTTGTTGCAGCAAACCTTCTTAATGAGCAACAGATAGAAAAGGCTATTGCCTTGCAACAGAAAGAAGGAGGTCGTATCGGTAGTATACTTGTACGACTTGGGTATATAGAAGAAAATACCCTTCTGGAGTTTCTTAGCAAACAGTACGGGATAAAGTCCCTTGACCTTAATAAAGTCGAAATAGACTCTACAATTATAAAACTTATTCCTACAGAGGTAGTCCAGAAGTACACAGTAATTCCAGTACGCAGAGTAGGTTCTGTTTTAACAATTGCAATGCTTGACCCCTCCAATATGCCATTAAAGCTACAATGGCCAAATATTATGATACAAGCGCTTTAAACCTGCAGCAGGTGTTAAAAAGTATGGATGTGACTGACGAGGGGTTAGATATATTATCAGAGAAGGATGCAGAGGAGCAGGTCGATTTAAGGGAACTAAAGGAAGCGCTTGAAGAGGCCCCTGTTGTAAAGCTTGTTAACTTGATCCTGACAGATGCGATAAAAAAGGGGTCAAGTGATATCCATATAGAGGCATATGAAAAGAAATTTCGCGTTAGATATCGTGTTGACGGTATCCTCTATGAGGTTATGAATCCACCACTGAAGCTCAGGGCAGCCCTGACATCAAGACTAAAGATTATGGCAGAACTTGACATAGCAGAACGAAGGCTACCACAGGATGGAAGGATAAAGCTGAAGATAAAAGACAGGGAGATAGATCTGCGTGTCAGCACCCTACCCTGTCTTTTTGGAGAAAAGGTAGTATTGAGGATACTGGATAAAGGATCACTTAGTTTTGATCTGACAAAATTAGGGTTTGAACAAAAGTCCCTGGAAGACCTCACCAAGGCGATCCACTCACCGTATGGGATGGTCCTTGTAACAGGACCTACAGGGAGTGGTAAGAGCACAACACTCTATTCAGCCCTGCAGCAGATAAATGAAATCGGGATAAATATCATGACAGCAGAAGACCCTGTTGAATACAACCTTGTCGGTGTAAATCAAGTCCAGATGAAGGAAGAGATTGGACTTAACTTTGCAGTAGCCCTTAGATCATTCTTAAGACAGGATCCTGATGTTGTGCTTGTTGGAGAGATAAGAGATTATGAGACTGCTGAGATAGCTGTCAAGGCTGCCCTGACAGGTCATCTCGTTTTAAGCACCCTCCATACTAATGACGCGCCAAGTACTATAACCAGGCTTCTTAATATGGGCATAGAACCATTTCTTGTTGCATCCTCAGTAATACTGATAATCGCCCAGAGACTTGTAAGGCGCATCTGTAAAGAATGCAAGGAAGAAGAGAAGGTTCACCCGCCAGTTCTGATCGATTTGGGATTTTCAGAACAGGAGGCAAACTCTGTAGTCTGTTACAAGGGGAAAGGTTGTCCAAATTGCAATGATACAGGTTACAGGGGTCGTATCGCATTATATGAAGTTATGTACATTGGAGAAGAGATACGGGAGTTGATATTAGAAGGCGCATCTGCTGTTGAAATCAAGAAAAAGGCGGTCGCTAATGGAATGAAGAATCTAAGAATGGCTGGTTTAACAAAGCTCAAAGATGGGATGACTTCCGTAGAAGAGATCTTAAGGTCTACCTTTGGTTGATATAGGCATACTGTATCATAGATGACATCATCAGGAGGTTTTTATGGGTTCTAATTTATATGAATTGCTTCAAGTCATGATAGATCGGGGTGCATCAGACCTGCATATCACAACAGGGTCTCCGCCTCAATTGAGGATTCATGGAAAGTTAACACCAATCACAAGTATACCCCTTACAGCTTCTGATACAAAACAGATGTCCTACAGCATTCTTACAGAAGCGCAGAAACACAGGTTTGAAGAGGAAAATGAGCTTGACCTCTCTTTTGGAGTAAAAGGTTTAAGTCGATTCAGGGCTAATATATTTATTCAGAGAGGCGCTGTTAGTGCAGCAATACGTGCCATCCCTTTCAACTTAAGCACCATAGAAGAGCTCGGCCTTCCATCTATAGTCAAGGATCTTGTCAAAAAGCCAAGAGGTCTCATCCTCGTAACAGGCCCAACCGGAAGCGGAAAATCTACTTCTATAGCTTCAATGATTGACAGGATAAATAATGATCGTAAGGAACATATAATCACTATTGAAGACCCTATAGAATTTGTACATAACCACAAGGGATGTATAGTAAATCAAAGGGAGGTATATGCAGATACCAAATCTTTTAAGAATGCACTAAAATATATCTTAAGACAGGACCCTGATGTCGTACTAATCGGAGAGATGAGAGACCTCGAGACTATAGAAGCAGCCCTTACAATATCAGAAACAGGCCATCTTACTTTTGCCACATTACATACTAATTCTTGTGCTCAAACTATTAACCGTATCGTAGATGTATTCCCCCCCTATCAGCAGCCACAGATAAGGGCACAACTCTCTTTTGTGCTTGAAGGTGTATTATCCCAGCAACTATTACCACGCAAAGATGGTTCGGGACGTGTGATGGCAGTGGAGGTCATGGTGCCGAATCCTGCAATAAGAAATCTTATCCGGGAAGATAAGATTCACCAAATTTATTCATTAATGCAAACAGGACAGAACAAGTTTGGAATGCAAACTATGAACCAGTCCCTCTCTGATCTTGTTATCCGTGGTTTAATCACCAGGGATGAGGCTATTGGCCGGTCAAATGTACCGGATGAGCTTATAGCAATGATCAGCAGAGGTAGTACAACTGGTGGAGGTACAAGATAATGGAAACTTATATTTGGACAGGTAAGACAAGGGATGGTAAGAAACAGAAGGGTGAGCTTACAGCAAACAGTAAAGATGATGTTATATCTACCCTTCGAAAACAAAACATAATGGTTACATCTGTTGCTTCAAGGGCTAAGAAACTCAGCATTAATCTATCTTTAGGGTCAGGGGTAACGGATAAAGACATTGTGGTCTTTACAAGGCAGTTTGCAACAATGATAGATGCCGGTCTTCCTCTTATTCAATGCCTTGACATATTAGCCAAACAGACTGAGAATAAAAGATTTGCCTCAGCTATCAATGATATACGGCAAAATGTTGAGTCAGGTTCTACCTATGCAGATGCTCTTAAAAAACATCCCCGTATATTCAATGACCTGTATGCAAATATGGTTGCTGCCGGTGAGCTCGGTGGAATACTCGATACAATATTGAACAGGCTCTCAAAATACATAGAAAAGAGCATGAAACTTAAGCGGCAGGTACGGGCTGCCCTTGTGTATCCTTCCACGATAGTTGCTGTTGCAATTGTAGTTATAGTTGTCTTACTTGTATGGGTAATCCCAATCTTTGCAAAGATGTTTATGGATTTCGGAGGGGTCCTCCCTTTACCTACCCGGATGGTTATAGGTGCAAGCAATTTTATGGCAAATAACATTATATATATTGCAGGGGCTGCCGGAGCTTTAGTATTTGGCCTTCATAGATATTATAAAACACAGAATGGAAGAAGAACAATAGACAGGCTTGTTTTAGTTTTACCAATCTTTGGGATGCTCATGAGAAAGATAGCTGTTGCTAAGTTCACACGCACCCTCGGCACACTCATCAGCAGTGGTGTACCAATACTTGATGGCCTTGATATAGTCGCAAAGACATCCGGCAACAAAATTGTTGAAGAGGCACTATATGAAACAAAACGGAGTATAAGTGAAGGTAAAACACTTGCTGAACCTCTTGAGCAAACAAAGGTTTTCCCGCCTATGGTTGTTCAGATGATAGCAGTTGGTGAGACAACAGGCGCACTTGATGCTATGCTTTCCAAGATTGCAGATTTTTACGATGAGGAAGTGGATTCCACTGTTGGCAGCCTCACTGCATTACTTGAACCAATGCTGATGATATTCCTTGGGGTTGTCATAGGGGCAATAGTAATAGCCATGTACCTTCCTATTTTCAAACTTGCTGGATCAATCGGTTAAGGATTAATTGGAAGAACTAAGTAGAAAACTAAAATTACTTATGATTATCAGGGTGGCGGTTGTCACCGTCTTCCTTGGGTCTTTTCTGTTTTTTGGTATAAGATACAAAGAAGGCCCCCTTTTGATACCAACATTTTATTTTCTCATTGCAACTACGTATTTCTTTACACTTATATATGCAATCCTCTTTAAGATTGTAAACCTCAAAACATCTGCATATATTCAGATATTCGGGGATATTATTCTCGTGACAACGCTAGTCTCTGTTACTGAGGGTATTGAAAGTCCTTTTATATTCCTTTATTTATTTTCAATTATTCCAGCCTCTGTCATTCTATACAGGCCCGGGGCCCTCGCATCAGCCTCAGGTGCAAGTATATGTTATGGAGTAATTGCAGACTTGCAATTCTATAATTCCCTCCCATTTATTCCTGAAACTACCCTCCCGTTAAAGACATTCTTTTATGTACTGACCCTTCACCTGGTCGCCTTTTTTTCAGTTGCCTATTTAAGCAGCAGTGCTGTTGAAACATTAAGGCGGATGAAAGAAGAATTAAAAGAAAAGGCTGATGATTTAGTAGAACTTCAGACATTTAATGCAAACGTTGCACAGTGTATGAGCACAGGTCTCTTGACAACAGATGAACTTGGCAGGATTACATCTTTTAACCACGCCTCAGAAGAGATAACAGGTTATAAATGGGAAGAAGTACGGGGGAGGATTTATCTTGATATACTACCTGTAAAGAAATTAGAAGATATTCTAAATAACAGGGAAAGCATTCTACCCATATACAGATTTGAGAGTGAAGTGTCCCGGAAGGATGGGTCAATTATAACTTTGGGACTTAATGTATCGCATCTAAAGGATGATAACGGGCTAAGTAAAGGGATAATCGGTATTTTCCAGGACCTTACCAAGATAAAAGAAATGGAATTAGAGGTAAAAAAGAGAGAAAGGATGGCCATGATAGGAGAATTGGCTGCAGGAATGGCCCATGAGATCAGGAATCCACTCGCATCTCTAAGCGGCTCGATGCAAATTTTAAAACAGGAGTTGAACCTTAAAGAAGATCATGAACGCCTTATGCAGATTGCCCTTAGAGAGATGGACAGGCTTAATACAACAATAACTGAATTCCTTATTTATGCTAAACCAGCCCCCCTTCAAAAGAAGCCCATGAATATCAATGATCTCCTGTTAGATGCTATTAACCTCTTAAAAAATAGTGATCTGTTCAGAAATTCGAATGTTTCCATACAGACAGAGTTTAAAGAGAATAATCTGATATCACATGTTGATCCGCATCAGATATCACAGGTCTTCTGGAATCTTTCTTTAAATGCATTACAATCAATGTCAAATGGGGGGGTACTTACTATTTCCTCAAGGAAAAGTATGATGCGTAAGTTTGATATGATAACTCCTGCAAAGGAATGGTTAGAGATAATCTTTAGAGATACCGGGGATGGAATAAGCGAAGAAATTATTGATAAGATTTTTTTACCATTCTTTACTACAAAAGAAGGTGGATCCGGGCTTGGTCTTCCCATAGTCCACAGGATCGTTGAAGAGCATTCCGGAAGAGTTTATGTAAAGAGTACACATGGAAAAGGGACACAGTTTACATTATATCTACCGGAAGTATAGGAGATTTCTTTGGCAAAGATTCTGGTTGTCGATGATGAACGGGGCATGAGGGAGTTCCTCAATATTATGCTTCAGAAGGAAGGGTATGGCGTAACCTCTGCCGGAAGTGGAAAAGAAGCCCTCGAATATATTTCCCAGAAGACCTTCGACATAGTCATTACAGATATAAGGATGCCTGATATTACAGGTATTGATATTATTAAGACAGTTAAAGAGAGTACACCAGAGACAATTGTGATTATGATTACGGCCTATGCATCAACAGAAACCGCTGTAGAAGCCATGAAACAGGGGGCATATGACTATATTACAAAACCATTTAAGATTGAAGAGATAAAGCTCATAGTAAGAAATGCCCTTGAGAAACGAAGGCTGCGGGAAGAGAATCTCATACTCAAAAAAAAGATAGAGGAATGGACTGCTACAGGGTTTATAGGAGGCATTGTTGGGAAGAGCCCCTCTGTTATCAGGATAATTGAACTTATGGTTAAGATTGCAGATAGCCCGAGTAATGTCTTAATAACAGGAGAATCCGGGACAGGGAAAGAATTAATAGCCCGCGCAATACATCATTATAGTTATAGGAAAGACCGCCCTTTTGTTGCTATAAACTGTAGTGCTATACCTGAAGGGCTGTTTGAGAGTGAACTATTCGGACATATAAAGGGTGCATTTACAGGTGCAATAGCAAACAAAGAGGGAATCTTTGAGTCTGCTCATGGAGGAACTATCTTCCTCGATGAGATTGGTGATATCCCACAGAGCTTTCAGGTAAAACTTCTGCGGGTCCTGGATGATAAGATTATCAAAAGGGTGGGTGGAAATCAGGAGATAAAGATTGATGTAAGGATTGTTGCAGCGACAAATAAAGACCTCAAAAAGGCTATAGCAGAAGGGACCTTCCGGGAAGACCTGTTTTACAGACTTGATGTAATCCCAATAGAGATGCCTCCCCTGAGGGAAAGAAAAGAGGATATATCACTTCTGATAGAACACTTTCTCTCCAAATTCAATCGCATTCTCGGCAGGGAGGTGAAGAGTACATCACCTGACGCTATGGAGAGATTGGTCAATCATTCATGGAAGGGGAATGTCCGGGAATTAGAAAATGTAATAGAACGTGCTGTGACACTGGGGAGCGGCCCTGTAATTGATCTGAAAATTATCGAGGAGTGTCTTCAGAGGACAATACCTTACAAGACCCGCATATCAGTTGATATCCCCCTTGATGGGATTGATCTTGAAGGTTTACTTACAGAGATCGAGAAAGATCTGTTGTTAAAGGCCCTTGATAAGGCCCGGGGGGTAAAAAAGGATGCAGCGGAACTTCTTCGCCTTGACTTCAGGTCATTCCGTTATAGACTTGCCAAATATAATCTATCAAAAGATGAAGAATGAAGGGATTACCTGAAAACTTAACATTAAAGACCCCTGCCAAGATCAACCTGTTTTTACATGTCAAAGGTAAGAGGAGTGACGGCTACCATGACATTATTACTGTCTTTCAAATGATAGACCTTTGGGATGAGATTGTTTTAGAGAGATCTCAAAATCTGGATGTCATCTGTTCAAACCCTGAGATCCCTTCCGGTCAGGAAAACCTAATCTATAAGGCCATGTTAAAAATAAAGGAACACTCCGGGTATAAACATGGAGCAAAAATCACACTAATAAAGGACATACCTGTTGCAGCGGGATTGGGAGGCGGCAGCAGTGATGCCTCAGCTGCCCTGTTTGGGTTAAATATCCTCTGGGGACTTGGATATGACAACGAAAGGCTCAAGTCATTTGCCAGAGAGCTTGGAAGCGATATTCCATTCTTTTTAAACGGACCTGCTGCAATAGGATATAACAGAGGCGAGGAACTGATTCCATTAGACAACAATACTGATTACTGGTTTCTGATTACAAACCCTGGCATCCCTGTATCCACTGCATGGGCATACAGTGAATTTTCATCCGAAAATACCTTCTGTTCCCCCTCCCCCTTCTCACCCTCCCCCTTCTTACCCTCCCCCTTCTTACCCTCCCCCTCACCCCCTCCCATCAAGGGAGGGGGAGGGGGAATACTTGGTATACCTTCTAATCTCCCCTCCCCTTGTGGGAGGGGATTAAGGGGAGGGGGATTTTCATCCTCCTTAAATAATAATTACAAATGGATAGGTCCTTTTTCAGAAACAAAAATTGAGTTGACAAACATGGTTTGCCATATTAAAATTCCTCTGCCTGATTGTTTTAGGGTTGAAAGGGGGAAAATATGGTTCTTACCTTTTAACGACCTTGAGGAGGTGGTGATAAAAAGACACCAGATAATAAAGCAAATTAAAGAAAAGATGGTTGCCTGTGGGGCATTGTACTCACTGATGTCAGGAAGTGGGTCAACAGTTTTTGGTATTTTTATCGATAGAAAGAGTGCAGAGAGGGCTGATAAAGTACTGCATGGACCTGGATGGAGATCATGGATTGTAAAGGCCCTCAAGAGTTCCCCTTATTCTTATTATAATTACCAAACATAGAGGAGGCGGCCAACATGGAAGTCACAGAGGTTAAAGTTTTCCCGGTAAACGAAGAAAGATTAAAGGCTTATGTAACAGTTACATTCGATAATGCCTTTATCATTAGAGACGTAAAGGTTATCAGGGGTAATAATGGTTTGTTTGTGGCAATGCCAAGCCGTAAAAGGAAAGATGGTTCTTTCAGGGATATTGCACACCCCTTGAATAATGATGCAAGACAAAAGATTGAAGGTGTGATATTGAAAGAGTATGAAAAGGAGTTGACCAAGAAGACATTCCAATAATCGTTGTTTTGTAGTTTCCGTTGGAAGAATTATACCCTTGGGGCGTCGACAAGCGGTAAGTCACGAGATTTTGGATCTCGCATCCGGAGGTTCGAATCCTCCCGCCCCAGCTAAAAAGGGTTGAAGTCCCGTTTGAAAAAGTTCAAGGGGGCAAGGATTCAGGGAAGAATCCTTGAACCCTTGAGCCTTTTTAAAGATAAGAAACAGAATTATCAGACTTGGTGATTAACATATGATAGACAATGAAATGAAGGTATTTACAGGTAATTCCAACAGTGCATTGGCTGAAGAGATATGCCAGTACCTTAAAATACCATTGGGTGAGGCCACAGCCGGTACGTTCAGTGATGGTGAGATAATGGTACAGATAAATGAGAATGTACGGGGTAAGGATATCTTTGTTATTCAATCATTCTCAAACCCTGTAAATAAACATATTATGGAACTTCTGATAATGATAGATGCATTTAAAAGGGCCTCGGCATACAGAATCACTGCTGTAATTCCTTATTTTGGATATGCAAGACAGGATAGAAAGGTTCAGCCGAGGGTCCCTATCACTGCAAAGCTTGTAGCTGATCTTGTAACAGCGGCAGGGACAAACAGGGTTCTAACTATAGATCTGCACGTAGGCCAGATACAGGGATTTTTCAATATACCGGTTGATAATCTTTTTGCTACACCTGTATTATTAAAATACCTGAAGACAAAGAATTTAAAAGACCTTGTAGTCGTATCCCCCGATGCCGGCGGAGTAGAACGTGCCAGGGCCTTTGCAAAAAAACTTAAGGCATCACTCGCAATAATAGATAAGAGGAGAGGGGATGTCAATGTATCAGAAGTAATGAACATTATAGGTGATGTAAAAGACAGGGATGCACTTTTACTTGATGACATGATTGATACAGCAGGTACTATTACTCAGGGGGCAGAGGCGATCAGGAAGGCAGGTGCAAAAAGGATCTTTGCAGCATCTACCCATGGTGTCCTGTCAGGATCTGCAATTAACAGGTTAAATGAATCAGTAATCGACGAGGTTATTTTGACAAATACTTATCCGCTTAATGATAAGTCTAATACTTGTAAGAGGATAACAATCTTATCAGTGGCACCTCTCTTGGGAGAAGCTATCAGGAATACCCACAATGAGACATCTGTAAGTTCTCTCTTTATATAAAAATAATTAAAACAATAATTTTCATAATACACAAACAGGAGGATAAAGGATAATGGAAAAGATATCATTAAATGCAAATATCAGAAAAGAAGGAGGCAAGGGTTATGCAAGGAGCCTTAGAAGAAGCGGGCGTATCCCTGCTATTTTATATAGCAAAGGTAAATCAACGCCTATCAGCCTTGATTCGGGCAAGATTCGAAAACTGATCATGTTGGGACATGCCGAAAGCACCCTTATTGATTTAAAGATTGAAGGCGCAACTGAAAAGGCGGACAGGATTGCGATATTGAGAGAGTACCAGAGGGAACCTCTAACAGGTGAACTTCTGCACGCGGACTTTTTTGAGGTCTCAATGGATGAGAAGATCAAGGTGACAGTTCCTATAGAACTTGCAGGGGAAACCCCTGCAGGGGTAAAGGAAGGTGGAATCCTTCAATTCATCCTCAGAGAGGTGGAGATGGAGTGTCTACCCTCTTTGATACCGGACAATATAGTAGTTGATGCCTCAAGGCTTAATATGGGAGAGAACCTTCACATAAGAGATATTAATGTAGCTGAAGGGATAAGACTTCTTACTGACGCAGAACAGGTAATTCTTACAATAGCTTCACCTGTTTCACAGGAAAAGCTGGACCAGCTCCTTACAACACCCACCCCTGGAGAGGCAGTAAAGGAACCTGAAGTTATTAAGAAACCTCCTAAAGAAGGCGAGAAGGTTGAGGAAAAGGAGGGTAAGGCCTGAGAATTATTGTTGGGCTTGGGAATCCCGGGGACAAGTATAAAAATACAAGGCATAATATTGGATTCCGTGTTATTGATAAACTTGCTGCTTATTTTTCAATAAGGCTTAAAGAAGAGGAGAAACTTTTCAGATACGGGAAGGGTAAAATATCAGGTGAAGATGTGATCCTTGCTGAACCCCTGACTTATATGAACATGAGCGGAGAGGCTGTTCGGGAACTGCTTCGTTATTATAAACTCTTAACAAATGATCTGATATTAATTTATGATGATATAGATTTAGAGTCCGGTCAGATTAAGATCAAGAAAGAGGGCGGAAGCGGAGGCCACAGAGGGTGCTCCTCTGTAATATCATCCATAGGGTCTCAGGATTTCTTAAGGATAAGGATAGGAATAGGACGACCGCAAATGAAATACAATGTTATTGATTATGTCCTCTCTGGTTTTTCACAATCTGAGATACCAGTTATTGAAAATGCAATAGAAAATGTGTCAGATGCTGTTAGGATGATAGTTGATGGCAATGTTACTGGTGCAATGAATAAATATAATTAAATAGAAAGGGGAGCAAATGGATCTGTTAGTTGATTTCTCTTGGATTATTGGGGTATTAGGATTGATAATAGGAGGATTTATCTACTTATACATCAGGAGGCAGCCTGAAGGATCTGAAAGGATGAAAGACATTGCAGGCAAGATACATACAGGGGCTATGGCATATCTGCGAAGACAGTATCTGATACTGGTAATCTTTATTATTATAATATTCCTTGCTTTGACCTATGGTCTGGGATATCAGACAGGAATAGCCTATGTATGTGGTGCAATCTCTTCCATGCTTGCAGGTTTTTTTGGGATGAATGCAGCAACACGTGCCAATGTACGGACTGCCCAGGCAGCAAATATGTACAAACCGGATTCGGCAAAGGCCTTGTTCATTGCATTTGCCGGTGGTTCTGTCATGGGGCTCTCTGTAGCAAGTATAGGTGTTATTGGTGTTGGAATCTTTTTCTACCTCTACGGACATGACCCGTCAACAGCTTCCATAATAAATGGTTATGCAATGGGCGCAAGTTCAATAGCCCTCTTTGCAAGGGTAGGCGGCGGCATATATACAAAAACAGCCGATGTCGGCGCTGACCTTGTAGGTAAGGTAGAAGCAGGTATTCCAGAAGACGATCCGAGGAATCCTGCGGTTATTGCAGACAATGTCGGAGATAATGTCGGAGATGTCGCAGGAATGGGGGCAGACCTGTTTGAGTCATATGTCGGTGCAGTTATTGCTACAATAGCTATTGCTGCAACTACAATGATTGGCAGTAACATGATATTTACATATATGGCCTTCCCATTGGCTATTATTGTTATAGGTCTTATCTCATCACTACTTGGTATTGGCTCGATGCTGATTCTTGAAAAATTAAGTCCTGCCGCTGCCCTGAGGTATGCGACATTTATTGCTACAGGTATATTCCTGGTATTA
>Ga0209212_1004959_pt1 | contig 16147 bp, 23 predicted proteins | sample RifGroC2_FD_183996 | JGI IMG/M metagenome (GOLD analysis project Ga0209212, IMG submission 183996) | Groundwater microbial communities from Rifle, Colorado, USA - Groundwater C2 (SPAdes) (version 2) | ecosystem: Environmental > Aquatic > Deep subsurface > Groundwater | place: Rifle, Colorado...
CTTCATTCTTTTCACCTTAGTTTTTACTATTTATTCTTTGAGCCAGTATTATCAAGAAGACTATACAAAACTTCTTTCTGAGATAACAGAAATTGAACCTTGTGCACTCCAAAGCAATCTCTGGGTTCCATTAAGTTACTCTGGGCGATTAAGTGAAGCGTTTCCTTCTCAACAGATGTTAGACTCTAGTATTAAAGAGGGATATTATGTTTTGTTTTATTATGATGCTAGAGAACCTGCATACATTTCTAATGCGAGTCTTCTTCATACATATCCTGTGTATTTAGAAAATGAGGAATACATTATTCTTGGAGAAGGATGCAAGGCTATTCAAGCTGTTGATAGCCTTTATGTAGAATCACTCAATACACGTTTAGCTTCTGTCTATAATTATACAGTGCCAGAAGATCCTTGTGAGATCTTATTTAACAGCAATAGACTTTGTATTTTTGTAAATAAAATATTTACAATTCCCTAGATCTTTTTGCCATTCAATTATATAACTTTCATTTATAGAATGAACTAGGCTCTTTTGTTTTTCTTCACAAAGTTGATCATCAGGTGAACAAAGAAAACCCCCCTCACAAGTATCTAAAGAAATATATTCTGGATTTTTTACTTTTATGTATTCTTCCCAATATTCTGCTTGGCTTGCATTAAACCAAGGATAATACATTATTGTAACATTTTTATGTGCATAATACCCTGCAAGAGGGTGTGTAACAAGAATTTCTCCATTTGTTTGTTTCTCTTCAAAATAACTAAAATATTCATTGATTATGGGATCTTCTACAGAAAGAGGTATTGAGAATAGTAAAAAAACAATTACAATAAATGAAAAACTTTCTTTGAATATTTTGTGATACCCATAAGCAGCTATTATTGCAATGAAAGGCAATAAAAGAATTGTAAAACGCAGCTCTTTATGATCCATTTGTGAGAGATAGATCAAAATAAGAAGAAAAATTGCTACAAGGCTATAGCGTTTTTTGTAGATAGCAAAAACTGTTCCTGGTATTGCAAAAAAGAACAGCACATTTTCTTTGATCAACGCAAATAGATACCACCACCATGGTTCTTGAAAAATCCAAATACCTGCATATTTAAGAAACTCTTGTGCGAAAAAAAGAATTTCTATAGGAGATCCGTATGCAAGGTAATTAAACATAAAATAAGGTACCGTAATAAGAATAAACCCTGCTAGAAGATAGAAAGTATTTTTTATTTTTCGTATTGAAAAAAGCCCTAAAATTACAAGAAGAATTCCCATAGGAAATTTTGTAAGAAATGCAAGTCCAATACATAACCCTGTTTCAAAATGTTTCTCTTGAAGAAAAAAATAATATGCACATAATCCAAAGAAAACAGCTGGAATTTCTGTATATAATCTTGCATTAAATAAAAAAAAGATCCAAGTAAAACTGAGAAGTATAGAAGAAAGAAGTGCAGTTTGTTCATTAAATAATTTCTTTGCTATGAAGTATGTTAGATATATTACACCTAAAGAGAAAAATGTAGAAAAAATATGTCCTAGAATAATTGGATTTAGTTCAAAAAGAAAAGCATAACTTAATAGAAAAGGCCATAGTAAAGGACGAATAGGCTCCCAGAATCCTAGTTGTCCAAATGTTGCTATATGTTCTCCCATAGCAAGATATACCGCTGCATCCCACCAAATATTTTTATCAAAAAAGAGATAGATTACTCTTGTTACTAAAGAAAATAAAAGGACTGTAAATATTTTCTTATCCATCTATAAAACTTTTTATTTTTGCTTTAAAAAGAAATAGAAAAAAGAATATCTAGGAAAAAATAGGCATAATATCATCAAAAGTGGCTTGTTGTGGATACTTTCTTAAAAGTAAATAACCATAGGGATAGGCTTCTGAATGAAAAAGGACTACTCTCTTTTGTTCAGAGGTCTCTAACCAAGCACTTAATACTCTATAATCATCTTCATTATATATTCGAGCAGCAATTATTGTTGCATTTGCTTCTTCTGCTGTATTTACCACTTTTTGTAATTGATTATAATCATCTATTGTTACAAATACAAGATCTAAGGGAAGCACTGCCTGTTTTTTGAGCTGTGAAAAATATATTGTAGGTGTTGCATAATAACTTAGGCCATAGTTTTCTGTTGCATTTAATACAATTATTTTTTCAGAGAGATTTATTTCTATTGGTTGTCTACCAAAACGCAAAGAATCACCTTGTTCATAAAATGGAGCTGATCCTAGAGTTGTGTTCGTTTGCCCTAAAGCAAGAGGAAGATACTTATCTGTGTTACAAATTACTTTTATTCCTTTTTTATTCAAGTATAGAGCAGCTTTTATTTTTCCTATGTGATCACAACAGCCCATAACAATTGTTGCATTTTCTTTTATTGCCTGCTCGACAAGCATATTTACTCCATGTGTATCTATAATTAAAGCAAGATCTTCACGAAAAAAGCGTGTTGTAGGATATTGTACTTTGTCAAGGGGCACATCAAACATAAAAATACCTTGTTCATTTGGAGCATACCATGTTCCATTGATTTTTTTTACCAGCGTTCCTGTTACTGGAATGTGTGTAAGATTGATTGCTTGTTTGTACTGTGAAATTCTTCCTCCTTCATGCCAACCAATATCTTCTACATCATATTGTTCTGAAAATACTGTGAGGAGTTGTTCTGCATCTGGATTTTGAAGCTGTGAAGAAAGCCAATCTCTTGTTACACGATCTACTTGAGAGACAAGAATATCTTTTTCTGTTATTGTAAAAGAAGATTCTCCTAGAGTAAAAAGTGTTGCATCTTTTGCTGTTGCAAAGTATGGCTGTTTCAGTTGGTACTCTTCATAGCTGTAGGGGATATATTCTCTCTTCATCAGATGTTTGTCTATTTCTGCATGGAAAGAATTATTTAGAAATTTCCAACGAAGATAGGAAGGCCAATACCATGAAGGGTTATTTTCTAGAGTGGCTATTGTTTCAAAAAGAAGTGCTTGTTCTTCTATTGTTGCGGTTTTCAATGCTTCTTTGTAATAAGGTATTGCTACTGAGGGATCTTTTCCTGCCATGCGAGACTCAATAAGCAGTGCATCTCCTTGGGCAAAGGCTGTAGTGATATTTGTATATTTTGGAAACATTTCATAGGTAGAAGAGATATAAGTAAAATTAAATTGTTCTGCGTAGGGATCCAGCGTATCTGCAACTACATAGGGCATTAATAATAGTACAATTAGGATCATGCGCATAGATTTGTAAAAGATAAAATTTTTTTAAAGGATTTCTCTTCTCAACTATCTATATAGATCACTTCATAATTAGATAAAAAATAAACTTGCCTCATTTGCAAACTCACAAAGAGGCGCACCTGTAATATACGCCGTTGCAAAAAAGAACACCAGAAAGGTAATGAAAAGGATTGCTGCTGTAGAGAGAATTCCCATCCCAAATTTTCCAAAAAGCCAAAAAATAAAGAATAGGACAAAAACAATTGTTATTCCCCATCCAATATGCCTTATTCCAAATGCGATAAAAACAAAGAGTAAACGAAGTAGACCTTCTACGCAGATTGGTAATGCCATATACTTCTACAAAGTTTTAAATATTCTTAAATTTATCTCTTTTCTTATGAGGTGGTTTCGTTCTAACGCAAGAGAGAGGATTTTACGAGATGTTTCTTTTGAAAAAAGAGGACAGATTCTTTCAGGTGGAGGAACAATGTATACTAGAGACTCTCGTTTCTCACACCCAATTGCAAATGATGGAGGAGGAGGACATGGAAGAAATGGAGTTCTTATTATCATAATGCTCTTTGTTCTTCTCGTTGGTGGGATATTTGCATTTGGTTATTTTAGTTCAGAAAGAGGACAAAGAGGGGTACAGAATTTCATATCTCTTGTTAATGAATGGACATTTGATCCCGTATCTGATTTTTTTAGTGGAGTTTTTGCAACTGGTTCTGGTGATTATTTTTCTACAAAAACAAACAGTTCTAGTACAAAAAGAGGAATTGATTTAGAGGATTTCCGAGCTATTGCAGGAGAAACTTTTCCTGAAGGGCAAAACTTTGATCTTCTTTATGATATTGAATATTATAATGTCCCTGCAGGTAGTAGTTATCAGGGAGATTTTTCTTGTTATTTTAACACAAGCAAAGAAGATAGTCCATCTTTAGAAAGAAGAGATGGAGATATTATTTCTTCAGACTCAGAAATTATTCGAAAAGGAAGCACTACATATTGTCGTATTCCTGGAGAATTTACTGAAGGGCTTGATGGTGCATATACATTTTATGGGAGTTTTAGTTTTGACTTTCAAACAGAAGATGCAGTATTACCAGTGTATTTTATTCCAGGAGAACTTGCTGATAGTTTAGGAGATACAGATTTCTTTGATGCATATGATTTAAATATTCGCCAGAGTGATCTTGAAGTTGTGTATAATGGAGAGCCATTGAGCATTGCAATAGGTGTTGGCGGTGAGGGAGAAGAACAACAACCTGTTATTCTTAGAGGAGGAGAGACCTCTTCCTTCAATACTGTAGGCATTACCCTTACAAATGAATGGAATGGAGATATTGCAAGCTTAGATTCACTTACCCTCTATCTTCCTGATGGTATTCTTCTTAGTGAAGAGCTCAATGGAGAGCCACATGCAGGCTGTCCTCTTATTTCTGCAGGAAAAGATGGGCGAAGAAATATGTATATCCTTGATGAGAGTGCACGAGAAGAATTATTTACAAATTATATTCAAAATAATGCCTTCTTTGGAAAATCAAACTATAGGACATTCCAATGCTGGATTGAAGTAGAAGAGGATTTCCTTGGAGATGCTCCTTATGTTGTCAAAGAATATGAAATTGATGTTGCATACCACTATCAAACGCAAGAAAGAAGAGAAACTATTAGCATTGTCTCAAGAGGAGATCCTCTTGTTGTACAACAGGATGTGATTTCATGAAAAAAACTCTTTTGCTTTTTTTTGTACTTCTCTTTTTAGGAGCATGTACACAGCAAGTTGAAGAAGAAATAGCTACAAGTTGCCCTCCAGACTGCAGCGGTGGAAGCAATGCTGTTGTTACTCATATTAATAGTCCACAAGATGAAGGGAATGTCTATGTTGGCGATAGACTTGCTGTTTCTGCAAATTTAGAAGATAGAGGTGAAGCAAATGCAGAAGGGCTGGTATGCATGACAGGATTAGATGGAAGTCTTTTTTCTGGATTAGGCGGATGCAACTGTGAAAGCTTTTACATTACTTTAGATGATTCTGATGATGCGAATTTTGAAAAAACTAGAGTTGACTTTAGTCCAAGTTTTGTTTCTGAAGATGCAATAGGATCTTATTATATGACTTTGTATACGAAATATCTCTATACTGCGTATGGGCCATTCTCTCTTTGTCTTACTGGTGATCCTTACAATGAAGAAGAATGTTCTGTTGAAGGGAATAAACTTACTGAAAGCTCTTCTGGGCCTGTACAAATTCTCTCCGTAGAAGAAGAATTAACTACTGTAGGTGGAAATGCTGTGACATTGCGATTGCGCATAGAAGCAGAAGCAAACTTAGATGACAATGCAGAACTTATTGAAATAGATGAAACATTAGACTCCGCTTGTTTGCTTACAAATCTTGATCAGAAAACAACTGCAGATATTTCTGTTATTCTTTTTGGTGAATCCTATGATTGTGGAAGTCTGAGCTTTGATCTCAAAAAAGAGGAAGCTACAGCTACGTGCAAAATTGAAAATCTTAATACACAAAGATTTATTGGTGGAGAAAAAGAATATAATGGGTGGATTAGAATAGATTATGGATATCAAGAAATACAATCTGTTGCATTTGATGTTGTGAGTGAATAATCCGGAAATCTTCCGGATTTTTCCGCTAAAGCTTTATTAAAAGAATTTTACACTAGATTTCTATGGAGAAAAGCTTAAATAAACAAGGATATATAAATGTACATATGAGTACGCAAATAAGTATCAAACTTTCTGATAAAATGTACAAGTCAGCAAAACAGTTTGCAGATAAAAAAGGTTTTGATAGTTTACAAGACTTTATTAGGGAAACTCTTCGAGAGAAATTATTTGAAGGAGAGAGTCTTAGTGGTAAGAATACTGCTCTTGCAAGCCAGAAATCTCTTGCAAAGAATTGGCTCAAAAAAGAGGAGGATGAAGCATGGAAACATTTACAAAAGGGGAAATAGTATTATTTCCTTTCCCCTATACGGACTTAAGTAATCGAAAATTACGGCCTTGCTTAGTCCTTTCAGAAGAAATGAGAGAAGATATACTTTTATGCCAAATAACCTCTCAAGCAATAGTTAAAGATAAATATAGCATAGAACTGAAAGAAAAAGAAACTCTTGAAGGAAGCCTCATGACGCATAGTTATATTCGTACAAATATGTTATTTACTGCAACAAAGAATCAGATTAATAGAAAAGTATGCAAAATTAAAGAAGAAAAATATCAAGAAGTCATACAAAGTATTATTACTATTGTTTCTTAGTTTAAGTTTGTGAATAGAAACATTAATAAATTCAAAACATCTTTCTATGTAAATTATGGTTCGTACAAAAGAGGTTATGCTTGTTTTTTTATTAGGAATTATCTTTCTTTCCGCATGTAGTACACAAAAGAATACAAGTGGTGTTACAGGTGCATATGCAAACTGTAATGGTGATGAAACACAAATGGTTACAGCAACATTTGCAGATTTTGCACCTGTGAGTTCTGAGACAAATCCTTATCAAGCTGGTGATGATATTGATGTGGAAGTAGTCCTTACAAACAAATTCTCTGATGATATTGATACTGGAAAAGCGCGAGTGCGACTTACTGGTGATGCAGCTATAACGAGTATTTTCTCTGGAGCACAAGAAAAGAATGCAGAAAAACTTTTTGGCATTGATTCAGAAACTTGTTTAGAAGAAACAACAGAAGTAGATGTTGGACCTATTGTTTACCAAGGAGAAATTACTACAAAAGTGAATAAAGAGATTACAGGGCTCTACTGTTATGAAGAACCTGTTGTAGTGAAAGCATATTTATACTATACTGCTCGTGCAGAAGAAATTGGAACAAACTTACCTAGCGGTTCTAATCCTGCATCTAGTGTACAAGTGACACAGATTGAGCAAAATCCTGTAGATATTGATCAAGGAGAAGCAAATGGGGAAATGCGATTTAAGATTTATTTAGAAAATGTTGGCACTGGAATCATTGTTCCTTCTTTGAATGAATGCTTTGAATACAGAGATGCTGGTTATAGAGAAGAATTTACAATAGATGTTAAGGGAGCATATGATATTGATTGCCCAGATGATGTAAAATTAAGCAGAGGAGATAAAACTGATGTTATTACTTGCTTGGTTACTGGTGTTGATTCTACAAATCTAGGAGCACAAGCAAGTGAGATAAGCATTACTTTGAGTGGTTTTGCCTATGAAGATGTCATTCCTTCCACTACTATTTGGTTAGAGCCTTAGATGGATTTTTCTTTTTTTACGAATTATTATGGTATTGATATTCTTGCTATGCTCCTTACTTTCTTAGGTATTTATACTATTGGGAATAAGAAACGATATGGATTTCTTATTGCTTTAACAGGAAATATTCTCTGGACTATTATAGGAATATTATCTCAGTCTGCAGGTTTACTCTTTGCAAACTCTGTTTTAGTCATTCTCTATATTCGTGCATATGTTTTATGGAAGAAAAGAAAATAATTTGTATTGCTTTTAAAGCTCTCGAAAATCTTCCGAAAAAAATGAACACATCTTTATGAATTAAAACATATGATTGTTCCTTATGTCTCATAGAGAAATAATAGAAGTCAGAGAAGGAAGATGGTTACTGGAGCAAATAAAGGAAAAAGTTATCACCATTTGCCCTCATGCTTTTGAGAAAATATATCAGGCACAAAGAACTCTTTTTACAGAAGAAGCTCTAAAACTGCCTCTTCAAAGAGAAGTACCACATTTTGTAGCTTTACAACAAAATGGAAGATATACCATCTATTATCACAGAAAAAATTTTTTCTTGAATATAATCATTGAAATAAAGGAGGGAGAGATAGAAGTAGTAAGCTTTATGAAGAAAGATACACTTCCAATATTAAGAACATGAAAACAAAGAATCTCATCTATAACGGTATTGGAAAGGGAGTATGGAACTATGATTTAAAGCATGACATACTTCTTTTAAAAGTAAAAAACCTCCTATATGAAAAATCAGTAGATATAGATGATTATACCATTCATTTTGATCCAGGAGGATTAACTATGGGTCTTGAAATAGAAGATGCTTCAAAGGTTCTAGATGTCTCTAAAGAAGCGCTTCGCCAAATTTCTTTTTTTCGTTATGATATCCTTATTAAAGGAGGAAGAATTCAGATAAAAATCCTCTTACTCACAAAATCAAGAAATAAAGAGCTTAAACTGCAACAGGATATAGAAAGAGTTTTAGAACAAGAACAGACAGCTTTAGAAGTTAGTTGTAGTACGAAGTAGAGATAATAACTCTTTTATCCTTCTTGAATATTGTATATTACTCTTAGATGGAAATTCTTGCATTTTATAAAGAACATTGTGAGAAAGAGTATTTGTCTTAAAAAAAATACATTAATGCATAAAAAAAGAAACATTTAAATAGATATGATTCTTCTTGCTATTATGAAAAATACATCACTTTTTATCAATTGGGTTGGAGATTCAGCACCGGCGCGCGTTTTAGATTATATTCTTACAGAAAGAGAATTAGAATTTTCTAAAGCAGATTGCCTTAGACATATTCCGGTTAGTCGTGCTTCTTTGTATAAAATATGGAAACGACTTATTAAAATTGAAATGCTTCTTTTCTCACGAAATATAGGAAATGTCCAGCTTTACAAACTCAATAAAGCAAACCCAGTTGTAAAAAAGCTTATAGAAATAGATGACCTTCTGATTATACAAGATTTAGAAAAAAGGGCTAAAAAGAAAACTGTACATGTAGTTTCGTTACACTAAATCAATTATATAACATATGCACAGCTCCTAATTCTGCCCTTTACAAAATACTCTCATTGTTGTGTAACAATTCCATGAGAACTATTTTATTATATTCTATGTTGCACAAAAGTATTTAAACTTGTTTTCATGGAGATTATTTTTAGGGGGATTTTTTATGACAACATTGGTGTACGAGGAAATTATTAAAAAGATTTGTGAAGAGAAACACATGGATCATGAAGAAGTACATCTTCGTGTCAAAGAAAAACTCAAACAACTTTCTGATCTTATTTCTAAAGAAGGAGCAGCTCATATTGTTGCAAATGAATTAGGTGTGAAAGTGTATGAAATACCAAAGAATCTTGGAAGAAGAATATCTATCAGCGAGCTGAATCCTGCATTTAAAGGGGTAGAAATGCTTGTGAAAGTCTTGAAAATCAATGAAGTGCGAACATTTAAAACTGCTGCACGTGAAGGGAGAGTTATGAATCTCCTTGTAGGAGATGAAAGTGGGACTTGCCGATTAGTTCTTTGGGATGAAAAACAGATTAAAGAAGTAGAAGAAGGATTTGTCAAAGAAGGAATGACACTTAAAATTCAAAATTGTTATGTGCGAGAAAATAGCTTTAGTGGAAAAGAAGTACAAATGGGAAACCAAGCAAACTGGACTTTGAATCCTCTTGGAGAAACGCTTGGGACTGTTGCTGCTCCATCTAGTATGAATGGCTTTGCACCTGCTTTGAAAAAAGCAATAAAAGATCTCCAAGAAAATGACAATGCTACTGTTGTTGGTACTGTTGTGCAGATTTTTGAACCAAGGTTTTATGATGGATGCCCTACATGCACGAAAAAAGTGGAATTTTCAGGTGATGGATTTAGCTGTGCAAAGCATGGGCCTGTCATGAGCGTCCCACAGGCAATTCTTAATTTGGTCTTTGATGATGGAACAGAAAATATTCGTGTTGTCTGCTTTCGAGATGCAGTTAAAAATGTGCTGGAAATGGATGATGTTGCCCTCTTGAAAGACAGCCCAGAAATGTTCCGTGAAGTACAAAGGAAGGTCGCAGGAAAACAACTGCGCATACAAGGGAAGGTCAATAAGAACACTTTCTTTAACCGCTTAGAGTTTACTGCAAACAGTGTTTTCAGTGCTGATCCTAAAGAGCTTGCAATGGAATTACAGTAAATTTTCTTATGCTTGGCATCACACATCTTCTTTTTGCAGCAATTCTTGCTTTTCTTCTTGTGAATATATTTTCTTTTTCTCATCCAATCCTTTTCTTTCTGCTCTTTTGTTTTGCAGCATTGCTTCCTGATATAGATCATCCAGGAAGCATGCTTGGAAGAAGATTATGGCCACTTTCTTCAGTTATTTCTTTCTTTTTTGGGCACAGAGGGTTTTTGCATAGTATTTTTGTTCCTTTAGCATTTTTTCTTCTTGGTTGGTATTTTCATGCATTCTGGATAGGATTGGCGTTGGCAGGGGGGTATATTGCGCATCTTGTTACAGATATGCTTACTTTGAGCGGTGTCAAACCTTATTGGATTGGGCCTAGGATACGTGGGTTTATGAGAACAGGAGGATTTTTAGAAGCAGTTTTTTTCTTTTTGTTGCTTGTATTTTTTGTTTGGTTGGTTGTTTTTAAAAACACTCTAATCTAAATCAAGACTAATTTTTAATGCAGTATTGATATCCTCAATAAGATCTTTAGAGACAGTTCCTATTTTTCTTGATAATCTCCTTTTATCTATAGCTCTCATCTGATTACATACAATCTTTGAATCCTTTTCTAGACCGTTATTATTCTCTTTTGAAATAAACACTTCAAAAGGATATACTTTTTCTATTTTTTGAGATGAAATAGGAACAATAATGGTTATTGGACTAAATCTATTCCCTAAATCGTTTTGTATAACTACTCCTGGCCTTACTTTTTTTATTTCGTGACCTACAGTAGGATCTAAATTAATCATCCAAATTTCACCTCTTTTTATTTCCACTCTTCATCTCTCCAAGTGGCAGTTTCCCACCCTTCTAATTCCTTCAGGTCTTCTTTTCCTATTTGAGAATATCCTTCTATTAATTCCTTTTTTTGATATTTCTTTTTTATTTCAGCTACTAAACGTTTAATTATCCCATCATATGTTTCTTGATTTTGTTTCATTTTATCTAATTCTGATTTTGTTTTCTTTTGTAGTTTAATTGTTGTAATTTCCATAGTATACCTTAAGTATACCTCTTTTAATAAAGTTTCTGTTTTTGCCATATTAAAAAAGAGAGTACTTTTCCATTCATAAAGATTCTTTAGAAAAATCCGGAAGATTTCCGAATATCTTAGAAGAAAGACCTTACTAGAAGAGTAATTTAAAAATTTAGAAGGCTATGAATAATAAAAGGAAAAAAAGAAAAAAAAGATCTTTTTATCTTCGCACGATCAAGATCAATGCTAAGATAACGATCAATACAGCTAAGATTCCGAAGCCAAGTCGTAGAGCAGTAGAGAAATCTACCTTTTTGCTAATTCTTTGAGAAGTTTTCTATCCTCAAGAAGAATAACTTTCGTTGCTTTTTTCATAGTTAGAAACATTTCTTTTTGTTTTTTTGTAAGTGCCATTTTTTACCTTTTCATTCCTTCCAAATCTTTGTAAAGTATGTCTAAAAAGCTATTTATATCTTTTGTTTTTTGTATAGCTTCTATATTATTTCCTATCCAAAACTCTATTTCTTTTAACGTTTTTGAATTCTCATGTTTTGCAATATCTGTTATAAACACTAATGCAGAACTATATTCTAATTTAAAATGAAAATTTTGCCAGAAAAGGTACTCTTTTGCAGAACAATAAGCAGTTCTTTTATTCCCATCATTAAAATGATGTTTTTTTGCAAGTTCGTAAAAAATAAAAGAGGCAACTTTTAAGGCTCCAGTATTATTATTTATTTTTTCAGCAATTTTCCATGAAGAATGATATAATCCACCCTTATCTCTAACCTCTTCTAATCCACCTGTATCTCTAATAATGAGCTCATGAACACCTTCAAGATGATCATATATTGCAATTACAAACTCTTCTGTCACTTTTTCCATATTTTATACCTATATTCTCCTATTCAAAAATCTTTCTTAAGAAAATTAAGTATTCCTAATGATAAAATATTTATCAAAATAATAGAGCACAAGAAAGCTATCTTAAGAAAGCCAAGAAAGATTAGAAAAAAAAGAAAAAAAAGATCTTTTTATCTTCGCACGATCAAGATCAATGCTAAGATAACGATCAATACAGCTAAGATTCCGAAGCCAAGTCGTAGAGCAGTAGAGAAATCTGTGCCCTCTGATTCTTCTTCTTCAGTTTCTTCAACAACTACTGTGACGGAACTGTCTTCTGTTTCAGCTGCGTTTGCAGATGCAACAGAAATAGATGTTGCTTCTTCTAGGCTGTCGTATCCTTTATTGTAGGAAACGCTTACTTGTACTTCATAGTCTCCAGATTCAGCATCTGCTGGAATTTGGAAAGTTAGAGATACATCGCCTGAGGATTCTTCATCTTCATTGTCAATTTCATTGTTGGTTAGTTCGTCCAAGAAAGTTGACTCTTCTACACCTAATTCAGGGATAGATACAGTAACTTTAATGTCTTCTTCTTTCTTGTCACCAAGGTTTTCTAGTCTCACTGTAGCTGTGGTGTAATCACCAGCATCTACGTTAGAGTCTACAAGAACATCTTGGATTTCAAGGGAATGTCGAACTTTGCTTACCATAATAGTTCCACTATATGTAACAGAGTCAAGATCATCGTATATTTCAACGTACAATGTGTATTCTTGATCAGCTTCAAGATCTGCTGGAAATTCAAGAGTTAGAGTTTTCTTGTATGATACTCCATCTTCAACTTTGAACATGTCAGATGCTACAATAACACTGTCATATTCATATCCGCCGATCCATGCTCGAACGTTTACGTCTGTGGTTTCCCCAGTACCTGTTATGTAAATATCTAGGTTTTGGGATTCTCCTCTTTCAATGTCTACGGTGTAATCAGCAATATCCATACTATCAACGTATACACGGTCCACAACATAGTTGGAACTTGTGTCTGCGCTAACTGCTACGGAAAAGATGCTTAAAACAACCATTAATGCTACTAAAAGTCTTTTCATTTTTGTTTTTACACTCCTCCTTAAGGAATTGTTACTACTTTAAAAAGAGAACCAGTATATAAGGCTTATGTTTCTGTCTTAACTTTTGAGTGATTCTACAACTAGAGAAGATATGTCTAATAGGGCCTGAAATAGGCTTATTTCTTAGAAAAACGGTACTTTTGGAGTATTAATATCACAGTTAATATTGCAGTTATAATCAGGAGATAGAACCAAAGGTTAAGTTCAGTTATGCCGCCAGTAAGCTTGTACATTGTCTCATTTGCTCCTAGGAAGAGCCCTAAGAAGATGTCTATACCTATGCTAAAGGCTATGGAAAAGGCTATTGTTTCTAGGATTTCTTGTTCTTTGAAGATGATTTTTGTGAGTAGGAAACCTGGAATGAAGAGTGCAAATGCTAGACCTATAATTGCGTGAAGGATGTCTAATATGATCATTGTTCAGTAATCCAGAAATGAATTTCTTCTCCTGTGTTGAGTTCTACGATTACTTTTGCTGTGCTAAAGGACTCTTCTAAAGTGAAGGACTCGCTTATTGTTGCAGTTTCTTCGTTATTGAGTGTTAGAGATGAAGAGTCTAGGGGAGTGGTTGTTCCGTCTTCTTCTACTATATATACAGAGTAGTCATAGCTTATTGATTCTTGTTCTAAGTTATGTATAGAGAAACTGAAATCATAGCTTTCTCCCAAAGATACGTTCCCCGGAAGAGTTGTGTGGTCTTCGAAGTAGAGCTCTGTAAATGATTCTTCTGTTTTTGTAGTGAAGATAAGTATGAGGATAGCAATAATCGCTACTAAAGAGATGCCAATGAGAATATTGTATAAGGTATCTTCTTTCATGAGAGTTTCGTTTTGGGAGAAGTTTATATACCTTTTGGAGTTGATTACTATCAGGTAATGATTAGAGAAAGACTTAAAAAGAAAGGTTTTGGCTAAAAAAGGAAGATGAAAGAGATCATGCTCGGGTTATCAAGTCTACTTCTTATACCAGGAATAGTCTATAGTATTTATGGTATAGCTGTTTTAGGATTTAGAGATAAAAAAGGAACAAATAAAATTAAAGCTTTACCAAAGATTACAGTATTTTTCTCAGTGATAAATGAAGAAAAAGTTATTGATATGAAAATTAGAAACCTCACAGAAATAGATTATCCAAAAGAATTATTGGAGCTATTTATCGTAGATGATGGATCAACAGATAAAACCAAACAAGCGTGTTTAGAAGCGTTTCTCAAATATAAGATCAAAGGGAAAGTAATAAGAAATGAATCTAGAAAAGGAGTTAACTTTAACTATAATCTTGCTCTTAAAAATGCAAAAACAGATATTGTCCTAACAACTGATGCGGATGTTATCTTTGATAAAAATGCCATTAAAGAAGGCTTAAAAGTCCTTCTTAGCTCTGAAAAGATTGGAGCAGTATGTGGAGAACTAAAACCAGTGATTACAGAAAAGAGTATTGCAACCTCTACAGAGGCACCTTACAGAAATGTATATGGGAGAATGTGTTCCTGGGAAAGTTCTTTAGATAGTAGCTATTGCTTCAATGGTCCGCTTATTATTCTTAAGAAAAATGCCTTTCACCCAATGAATCCTTCAAGAGGAGCAAGTGACGCATCTTGTGCATTAGAGATTCTAAAGAAAGGATATATGACAAAATATGTTTCTTCTATGAAGTTCTCTGAACTTATAGCTGTGAAGTTAAAAGAACAACAGAGACAAAAAATCAGAAGGGCTACACGTTTGTTACAGTGTACTTGGGATGCTCGTCAACTTCTCTTTAAGAAAGGATGGTTTGGGAGCTTTATTTTTCCACTACGATATCTCATGTTCTTTGTTTCACCCCTGGCTTTTTTCATTGGAGGACTAGCTTTTATTGGATATGGGGCTATGAATAATACAATCTTAGGATTAATCCTTTTTGTGCTCTTTTTAAGTCTCTTCTTTATAGGGAGAATTAAAGCAAATTTTCTTTCTTCTTTTATCTGGCATCAATACTATTTAGTGAGAGGGTTATTGAATATGTTCAAACCAAACTCTGTTTGGAAACCAATTGAGAGGAAGGAGCTAAAATGAAACTAGTACTAGACTATCTTAAACACCAAAGAAATAGCCAAATTATCCCATTCATCCAAGAAGGAAAAAATATACTCGAGCTAGGGTGTGGACAAGCCCCCTTAACAAAGTATCTCAACTCCACTCAGAATTATACCGGCATTGACCGAGCAGAGATTAGACTGAATAAAAAAAACTGTAAAATTATCAAATCTGACTTAGAAAAGGAAGAGATTAACCTAGAACAAGAATTTGATTTGATCCTCTTGGTAGCCTTTATTGAGCACTTAAAGAATCCTGACCCCCTTATTGTTAAAATAAAAAAAGTTCTATCTGAGAAAGGAAAAATTGTGTTAACAACACCAACCCCGCTAGGAAATTTTCTCCATACAATTGGAGCTTATATGGGTCTTACTGCCATGTCTGCTGTTCATGACCACTTCATAATCTATAATAAGAAAAATATTTTAAAGCTTTGCGAGAGGAATAACCTCACACTTAGATGCTATCACCGGTTTTTATTTGGATTAAATCAGATTATAGTCTTGGAGAATAAAAAGTGAAAGTAGCATATATCCTAAAGTATTTCCCAAAAAACTCGGAGACTTTTATTCACGAAGAGATTTATCAGCTGATTAAAAAAGGAGTAAAAGTCAGGATTTTCTCTTTAACTAAAGGAAAGACAGAAAAAAATCATAAAAAGGTAGAATATATACTTCAGAGGGTAAAACTAAAAACCTACTCTTGGAGTCCTCTGAGTATAATTAACAACATCCTAGAATTAAAAAAAGAAACGTTTCTCTTACCAGAACTAACAATAAGAATAGATGTTAAAAGCTTGCTAAAGGATATTAATGATTTTAACCCAGATTATATACACACCCACTTTATGTTTGAAAGAGCAGAACTAACTAGTTATATTGCAAAGAAAGTCAATAAACCATTTTCTATA
>Ga0209212_1004962_pt1 | contig 16144 bp, 17 predicted proteins | sample RifGroC2_FD_183996 | JGI IMG/M metagenome (GOLD analysis project Ga0209212, IMG submission 183996) | Groundwater microbial communities from Rifle, Colorado, USA - Groundwater C2 (SPAdes) (version 2) | ecosystem: Environmental > Aquatic > Deep subsurface > Groundwater | place: Rifle, Colorado...
CTAGCAGCCTGTCGGACTTGAAGGAAATCGGCTGCAAATCCGCCTGACCGGTGCAAATTTTGCCGCTTTTTTGGTCAATAGAACGACTATTGACCTGCAAAACCGGCAAAATTTGCCCTCGCCCAGCCGAATTTTCGCTTCGATTCTTCAAGTCCGACAGGCTGCTAGTTTTTTATCCAAGCCACCTTCTGGGCGCATAGTGGTTTCCCAACCACACTTTATTTACCCGTGACAATTCGTGTACCTTCATGGCTAATTGCCGTTTTTAGCCACCTACAAGTCAAATCAAAACGTGACAAGAATTTTGCATTTATCGAGTAGTGGCGGTTAAACGATAGCGGATCTTGCCAGATTCACAGCCCGGATGCAGCGGAATCCGGGGGCATCGTACCCATCCCCGGATAGCTTTGCATAGCCATCTGACCAGGCCGTCAAAAAACAACGGCCAAGTCATTGGTTAACACTACGTTGCCCTCCGACTTTGCTCAGGGCAGGCATCCGGGTTATCTGTTTGGTTCCGACTTGTCCGGCTTAGGATCATTTCCCTCATCTATCGCTTCCATAGCACTCACCTTTTTATCTCCCGCCTAAAAATTAGGCAGCACCAGCAAAACATCCGGTACAGTTTTCGATCGGCGGCAACAGCCGCTGTTCATTGCGTGGGTTCGCTCCCGAAATATTTTTTGCGTTAAGCATCCCTTAAGTCTGGCCTTTTATCCTGCACGCCTTAACGTTTAATTCAGGAGTTTAAAAATGTTTCGTATCTTCCACCTATTGGGTTTGGTGTTGGTGGCTGTTGCCGGATTGGCTGCGCAACCGGTTTTTGCGGAAACCTCCAGCGAGATACTGGCTTCCATTGAGAAGGAGGCGGCGGGCACACCCGGTTTTAAGGGGTTCTCGGCCGCGCGCGGGGAGCATTTTTTCAAGGCGAAGCACGGCGGAGAATGGAGCTGCGCTTCCTGCCATACCGAAAACCCGGCCACCCCGGGCAAGCATGCCAAGACGGCTAAGGTCATTGACCCGCTTGCCCCGTCGGCCAACGCGGAGCGGTTCACCAGCCCGAAAAAAGTGGACAAATGGTTCAAGCGCAATTGCAACGATGTGCTGAGCCGCGTCTGCACGCCGCAGGAAAAGGGCGACGTGCTGGCCTATCTGCTCACCGTTAAAAAATAAGAAGGCGGCCATGTCGATTCATAAGCAAAAAAATTTCCGGATGCTTGCCGCCGCTTTGCTGGCGATAGGCGTAACGATGTCTGCCGCACAGGCCGATGATGATCGCAATGAAAAATACGGCGCTAAATACGGCGGCGAAAATCACGGCAAGCCGCTCCAGCCCGCGCAAACCAACGCCAAATTCCAGAAGGAATGTTCCGGCTGCCATATCGCCTATATGCCGGGGCTGCTGCCCGCCGAATCCTGGCGCAAGGTCATGGCCGGTTTGGACAAACACTTCGGCACGGATGCGTCGCTGGATGCGCAGGACAACAAGGAGATCACCACGTTTCTGGTGAACAACGCCTCCAACCGCTGGGGCGCCCCGACTGCGCCATTAAAAATTACTGAAGCCATCTGGTTCAAGCGCAAGCACGACGATCGCGAAATCTCGCCGGCGGTCTGGAAAAACCCGCTGGTGAAGAGTCCGGCCAATTGCGCGGCTTGCCACCCGCAGGCGGAGCACGGCGATTTCAGCGAACGCAATATAAGAATGCCCGAGTAAGAGGGGATCATCATGAGTCAACCTGATGACAGGACAAAAGTTTTGCGTAGGATTTTGGTTTGGGACGCGCCGACGCGGGTGTTTCACTGGCTGCTGGTGTTGTCATTTGTTGGCGCATACCTGACCGCAGAATCGGAGCGTTACCGCGATATTCATGTGATGCTCGGCTACACCCTGCTGGGTCTGATTGCATTCAGATTGCTGTGGGGATTTTTCGGCACACGTTATGCGCGGTTCCGTTCGTTCCTGTTCAAGCCCGGCGAGATTGTTGCCTATCTGGTATCGCTGCTCAAAGGCAAACCCGCGCATCATGTGGGACACAATCCGCTGGGCAGCGTTGCGATCTGGCTGCTGCTGGGGCTGGGCATCTCGTCCGGCGCGAGCGGGGTGATACTGTTTCAGGATATCGGCGGCGATGCGCTGGAAGAGTTGCACGAAGTCACGTCCAATGCCATGCTGGCCGCAGTATTGATCCACATCGCCGGGGTGGTGGTGAGCAGCGCGCTGCATCGCGAAAATCTGGCGCGCGCCATGATCACCGGCTTTAAATTCGCCGAACCTGAGCAAGGTATCCGCCGCTCCTATCTCTGGCTTGGTATCATCATGCTGGCTGCTGTTATGACATTCTGGGTCGGTTACCCGGCTACCGGCTCATAAACGGCACTGCCAAACAAAATGGAAATGCGGGTCTGGCTTCTGTCCGACCCGCAAAGTCGCAAAAGTTCTGCGCTATGGATTGGGTGAAAAAATGCGCGTGTTGGTAATCGAAGACGATGCCCTGTTGGGCGATGCGATTCAGGCTGGCTTGAAGCAGTCCGGCTATGCCGTGGATTGGATGAAAGATGGCGTTGCGGCGGAGCAAGCGCTCACCGCCGAGCCTTATGCGGCGGTGGTGCTGGACTTGGGCCTGCCGCGCCTTTCCGGGCTGGAGGTGTTGCGCCGCCTGCGCAGCCGCAACACCCAAATCAATAAACAAACGCCCGTGCTGATCCTGACCGCGATGGACGCGGTGGATGACCGCATCAAGGGGCTGGATGCCGGTGCGGACGACTATCTGGTCAAGCCGTTCGATATGGGCGAGCTGGCGGCGCGGCTGCGCGCGCTGATTCGCCGCGCCAGCGGAAAGGCCGATCCTTTGTTGCAGGTTGGCGGCATTGAACTCGATCCCGCCGCCCATCGCGTGCTGTACCTGGATAAGCCAGTCGAGCTTTCGGCCAAGGAATTCGCGCTGCTGCATGCACTGATGCTCAACGCGGGAAAAGTGCTGTCGCGCGCCCAGCTCGAAGAGCAGCTTTATGCGTGGGGCGACGAGATCGAAAGCAATGCGGTGGAAGTGCATATCCATCATCTGCGCCGCAAGCTTTTTCCGGAACTGATCGAAACCATACGCGGCGTCGGCTATCTTATGCAGCGCGACAAGGCCGCCTGAAATGTCACAACGCACCTCGCTCAAACAACGGCTGCTTGCGCTGGTATTGGCGGTGATCACGCTGGTCTGGCTCGGCGCGACCGCCTTCACCTTCCACGAGGCGCGCGAGGAATTCGACGAGATGCTGGATGCGCACCTGGCGCAGGCCGCTTCGCTATTGGCCGCCCAGTCATCGCATGAAATCGATGAGATCGAAACTGAGCACGCGCCACTGTTGCATAAGTATTCCCTCCGTGTGGCATTCCAGGTGTGGGAAAACGGGCGGCAGCTCCGCCTGCATTCCGCCAATGCTCCGCAAGAGCACATGACGAACAAAGAGCGCGGTTTCAGCGACAGCACTTTTGGCGGCCAACGCTGGCGCGTGTTCAGCACCTGGAACGAAGACGGCGAATATTTGATTCAAGTGGCGGAGCGCACCGATATGCGCGAGGAACTGGCGCGCGACATCGCGGGCAACCTGCTGCGCCCGCTGCTGATCTCGTTGCCATTGCTGGCGTTGTTGCTGTGGATTGCGGTGCTGCGCGGCTTGCGTCCGCTCGACAAGCTGACCCGCGAAGTAGCACAGCGCGAGCCGGACAACCTTGCCGCGCTGGATGCATCGACCGCGCCGCGCGAAGTGGTGCCGCTGATCGAGCGGCTTAACCGGCTGTTCGCCCGCATCGATGCCTCCATGCAGAAAGAGCGGCGCTTCACCGCAGATGCCGCGCATGAATTGCGCACCCCGGTGGCCGCGATCAAGGCGCAGGCGCAAGTGGCGCGCGCCGCTTCCGGGGAAGCGGAACGCATCCATGCGCTCGACAACGCGATCATCGGCTGCGACCGCGCCGCCCATCTGATCGATCAACTGCTGACGCTGGCGCGGGTCGATACGCTGGATCGCAGCGTGGCGGAGCCTTGCCGGCTCAGGGAGCTCGCCACCGAGATGATTGCGACACTTGCACCGGCCGCGCTGGAAAAGAGTGTACGGTTTGAACTGCTGGCAAGCGACGAAGCCACGGTGCGCGGCAATCCGGGGCTGTTGCGGGTGCTGCTGCGCAACCTGCTCGACAATTCGATGCGCCACACCCCGCCCGGCACGACGGTTCGGGTAAGCATCGCCCATGAGCCGGGGGCGGTCTGCCTGTCGGTGAGCGACAACGGCCCGGGCATTCCGAAGCAGGAGCGGGCCAAGGTGCTGGAGCGGTTTTATCGCCCGCTTGGCACACAGGCCAGCGGCAGCGGCCTGGGGTTATCCATCGTCAAACGGATTGCCGAGGTGCATGACGCGACCTTGCAGATACTGCCGGCCAACGAAGGGCCCGGATTGCGGGTGACAGTGAGCTTCAGGCCTTGATCCTAAAAACCTCAGTTTAACGCTTCTATTTCAGTTGCAACCCACGTGATGATTAACTTTATCGTTGTTGATGCGATTCACCTTTTGGGCGAGTTCAAGAATGGATAATGGGAGCGCGGACAGGATGTCCGCCTGCGGGCTGGAAGCCCGCGTTCCAGTCAAACCGTGGCTTGAACTGAGTTTTCTAGGCTGATGTAACTACTAGCCATTCGACCAAGCTGGCAAAAGACGCCAGCCAAGTCGCTGGTTATGTGGCTAACTGCTTTTTTTAGGTTGATGCGGCCCAATGGCGGCAAGGCTTCTTGCTTTTGGCGCAACAAAAAAGCAGCCGAAGCTGCTTTTTTGGTATGGATTGCTTGAGGTTAATGCCCGGCTTGTTTGCGCAATTGCTGAATCGCGCGTAACTGGGCAATGGCTTCCGCCAATTCGGCCTGCGCCTGTGCGTAGTCGATGTCGGAAGCACGGTTCTTGATCGCATCTTCCGCCGCCTGTTTCGCTTCCAACGCACGCGCCTCATCCAGATCGGCGCCGCGTATCGCGGTATCGGCGAGGATAGTCACCACGCCGGGTTGCACTTCCAGCATGCCGCCAGAAACATAGATGAGCACTTCCTGCTCCTGGTCCGGCCGCTTGATCCTCACCGAGCCGGGTTTGATGCGCGTCATCAATGCGGTATGGCGCGGATAAATGCCCAGTTCGCCCATTTCACCGGGAACCACTACCATTTCCGCCAGACCGGAGAAGAGGGCTTCTTCCGCACTAACCACGTCTACATGCACAGTCATTGCCATGAGATTTCCTCTTTATTGGAGTGTCTTGGCTTTTTCAACCGCTTCTTCAATGCCGCCCACCATGTAGAACGCCTGTTCCGGCAGGTGGTCGTATTCGCCGTTGATGATGCCCTTGAAGCCTTTGATCGTTTCCTTCAGGGTCACATACTTGCCGGGCGCGCCGGTAAACACTTCGGCCACATGGAACGGCTGCGACAGGAAGCGTTGGATCTTGCGGGCGCGAGCCACGGCCAGTTTGTCTTCCGGCGCCAATTCGTCCATGCCCAGAATCGCGATGATGTCGCGCAATTCCTTGTAGCGTTGCAACGTTTGCTGCACACCGCGCGCCACGTTGTAATGTTCTTCGCCCACCACCAGCGGATCAAGCTGGCGTGAGGTGGAATCCAGCGGATCAACCGCAGGATAGATACCCAGCGAAGCGATGTCGCGGGACAACACGACGGTGGAGTCCAGATGCAGGAAGGTAGTCGCAGGCGACGGGTCGGTCAAGTCATCCGCCGGCACGTACACGGCCTGGATCGAGGTGATCGAACCTGTCTTGGTCGAGGTGATGCGCTCTTGCAGGCGGCCCATTTCTTCGGCCAGCGTCGGCTGGTAACCCACCGCGGAAGGCATACGCCCCAGCAGCGCGGACACTTCGGTACCGGCCAGGGTAAAGCGATAGATGTTGTCGACGAAGAACAGGATGTCGCGGCCTTCATCGCGGAAATACTCGGCCATGGTCAGGCCGGACAATGCCACGCGCAGGCGGTTGCCGGGCGGCTCGTTCATCTGGCCGAACACCATGGCCACTTTGGACTCGGGCAGATTGTCCAGCTGGATAACGCCCGCTTCCGACATTTCATGGTAGAAGTCGTTGCCTTCACGGGTACGTTCACCCACACCGGCGAACACCGACAGGCCGGCGTGCTGCTTGGCGATGTTGTTGATCAGTTCCAGCATGTTCACGGTCTTGCCCACACCCGCGCCGCCGAACAGGCCGACCTTGCCGCCCTTGGCGAACGGGCAAACCAGGTCGATCACCTTGATGCCGGTTTCCAGCAGGTCTATGGACGGGGACAGTTCGTCGAACTTTGGTGCCTTCTGGTGGATCTCGCGCCGCTCGTCGCACTGCACTTCGCCGGCATCGTCGATCGGACGGCCCAGCACATCCATGATACGACCCAGCGTGCCTTTACCTACCGGCACCCTGATTCCGCTGCCGCTGGAATTCACCAGCATGCCGCGACGCAAGCCGTCGGAAGAGCCCATCGAAATGGTGCGCACCACGCCGTCGCCGAGTTGCTGTTGCACCTCGAAGGTCAAACCGGCCTCTGCGGTAGAAGATCCCACATCGGCGAGTTGCAGCGCTTCATATACCTTGGGCATTTGATCGCGTGGAAACTCGATGTCGACCACCGCACCGATACACTGAACAATCTTTCCTTGACTCATTTTTAAGATTCCCCGTCTAAATTAATTTTGTATTTTGCAGCTCTAATTTTAATCAACCGCCGCCGCGCTTGTAAGATTTGGTCTCGCCAGATCTTACGCGCTGCGCCATCAACCGACCGCTGCCGCACCGCTCACGATTTCTGAAATTTCGCGGGTAATGGCGGCCTGGCGCGCCTTGTTGTATACCAGCTTGAGCTCGCCGATCACGCTCTTCGCGTTATCCGAAGCAGCCTTCATCGCCACCATCCGCGCGCTTTGTTCGGAAGCCATGTTTTCCACCACGGACTGGTAAACCAGCGACTCGATGTAGCGCACCAGCAGCTCGTCGATCACCTGCTTGGCATCCGGTTCGTAAATATAGTCCCAATTCCCCTCGACGGTTCCCGGCTGCTCGCCGCTCAGCGGCAGCAATTGCTCAACACACGGCTCCTGCTTCATAGTGTTGACGAAATGGTTGTAACTGATATGGATTGCGTCGATCTCTCCCGCCGTATAGGCATCGAGCATCACCTTCACGGCACCGATCAGCTTTTCGATATGCGGCGTATCGCCCAATCCGGTCAGATTAGATTTGACTTTGGCGCCGATACGCGACATGAAACCCAGTCCCTTGTTGCCGATCGGGCAAACCACGATACCCTTGCCATCGCCTTCCCAAGTCTTCATCTGGCTCACCGCAAGACGCAGAACATTGGTATTCAAACCGCCGCACAGGCCCTTGTCCGAAGTCACCACGATCAGGCCGACATTTTTGACATTTTCGCGTTGGGCCAGGAAGGAGTGCCTGTATTCCGGATTGGCGCGCGACAAGTGCGCAGCCACGGCGCGAATTTTTTCCGCATAGGGGCGTGCCGCGCGCATCCGTTCCTGCGCCTTGCGCATCTTGGCTGCGGCGACCATTTCCATGGCGCGCGTGATCTTGCGTGTGTTTTCTACACTCTTGATTTTCGCGCGGATCTCTTTACTGCCAGCCATTTTCTACCTCGCCTTATAACCAGCCACTTGGCAACCGATTTTTGGTTGCTTAGTGGAATGGCTAGTTGTTTTATCAATAAACAGCCGTTGCCTTGAAAGTCTCAATCGCCGCAGACAATAGTTTTTCATTGTCGGCATTCAGATCCTTGCTGGACTCGATTGCGTCCATCAGCGCTTTGTTGCTGGATTTCAGGTAGGCATGCAAGGCCGATTCGAATGCCAGCGCCTTGGGTACCGCCACATCGTCGAAATAGCCTTTGTTGACGGAGAACAATGTGACCGCCATTTCGGCGACCGACAAGGGCGCATATTGCAACTGCTTCATCAACTCGGTCACCATGCGGCCGCGCTCCAACTGCTTGCGGGTTGCCTCGTCCAGATCGGAAGCAAACTGCGCGAAGGCGGCCAATTCACGGTACTGCGCCAGTGCCAGCCGCACACCGCCACCGAGCTTCTTGATCACCTTGGTTTGCGCCGCGCCGCCGACGCGGGACACCGAAACACCGGCGTTGATCGCGGGACGGATACCGGCGTTGAACAAGTCGGTTTCCAGGAAAATCTGGCCGTCGGTGATGGAAATCACGTTGGTCGGCACGAAGGCAGACACGTCGCCCGCCTGCGTCTCGATGATCGGCAAGGCGGTCAGCGAACCGGTCTTACCCTTGACTTCGCCATTGGTAAATTTTTCCACGTAGTCGGCATTCACACGCGCCGCGCGTTCCAGCAGGCGGGAGTGCAAATAGAACACGTCGCCGGGATAGGCTTCGCGGCCTGGCGGGCGACGCAGCAGCAGGGAAATTTGGCGGTAGGCCCAGGCCTGTTTGGTCAGATCGTCATAAACAATCAGCGCATCCTGTCCGCGATCGCGGAAATATTCGCCCATGGTGCAACCGGCGTACGGTGCCAGGAATTGCATCGCGGCGGAATCCGAGGCGGTTGCCGCAACCACGATGGTGTAACCCAGCGCGCCGTGTTCTTCCAGCTTGCGCACCACGTTGGCGATGGTCGAGGCTTTTTGCCCGATCGCGACGTACACGCAAGTCATGTTCTGACCCTTCTGGTTGATGATGGCATCCACCGCCACGGCGGTCTTGCCGGTCTGGCGGTCGCCGATGATCAGCTCGCGTTGGCCGCGACCGACCGGCACCATCGAGTCGATCGATTTCAAACCGGTCTGCACCGGCTGGTCAACCGACTTGCGCGAAATCACGCCCGGCGCCACTTTTTCGATCTTGTCGGTCATCTTGGCGTTGATCGGGCCCTTGCCGTCAATCGGCTGGCCCAAGGCGTTCACCACGCGGCCGCACAATTCCGGGCCGACCGGCACTTCCAGAATACGGCCGGTACACTTGACCGTGTCGCCTTCGGTGATGTGCTCGTATTCGCCGAGCACCACCGCGCCGACCGAATCACGCTCCAGGTTCAGCGCCAGGCCAAAGGTATTGCCGGGGAATTCCAGCATTTCTCCCTGCATCACATCGGAGAGACCGTGTACACGGACAATTCCGTCGGTCACGCTGACCACCGTACCTTCGGTGCGTGCCTGCGTCAGCGCCTCGAAATTTTCGATGCGGCTGCGAATCAAACTGCTAATTTCAGAAGGGTTGAGCTTCATGTGTATTTCCTCATTGATAAATCTGTTATCAGGCGTAGTGGCGATTCATGAACCGCCCGTACATCGCGGCCATCAAGGCCAGTTTGTCGGTCAAGCCAGGGCGTTTGCCATCTCGCCGAGACGGGTGCGGGCAGAGCCATCGATCACCTTGTCTCCGGCGCGAATCACCACGCCGCCCAGCAACGCTTTGTTGATTTTGCAAACCAGCTTGATTTCGCGGCCCATGCGCGCTTTCAGCGAGCTGATAATCTTTGCCTGCTGCGCGGCAGATAACTCAAACGCGGAATCCACGACTACATTCACGGTTTTTTCTGCTTCCGCCCGCAAGGCCTCGAACATAGCGGCAATTTCCGGCAGGATCAGCAGGCGTTGATTGTCGGCCAGCACCCTGACGAAATTATGCTGCTGGGGCGTTGCCTGTCCACCCAGCAAACCCTCCATCAGGCTTTCGAGCTGCGTTTGGGCAACCCTCGGACTGGTGACGACCGCATGAACTTCCGGGTGGCAGACCGCCTCGGCGAGAGACAGCAATGCCTCCGCCCAGCCTTTCAAGTCTGACAGCTTTTGCGCTTCTTCGAATGCAGCCTGCGCGTAGGGCCGTGCAATGGTGATGGCTTCAGACATGGCGTTTAACGTGAAACTCGCGTAGCGATTCGTTCGCTCCCTCTCCCGCTTGCGGGGGAGGGATGGGGTGGGGGAAAACGGGCATGGCGGTTTTCATTATCAGGTGCGTCATATTTGCCATGCCCGTTAGATTTCCGCAACGAGTTTATCGAGCAGGTCATTGTGCGCCTTGGCGTCAATTTCACGGCCAAGAATCTTGCTCGCTCCGGCCAGCGCGATCGCCGACACCTGGGTGCGCAATTGCTCTTTGGCGCGAAACACTTCCTGATCGATTTCAGCCTTGGCGCCCGCAATGATGCGCTCGCCTTCGACCTTGGCTTTGACCTTGTCCGCCTCAATGATTTCGCTGGCGCGCTTTTCGGCATTAACGATGATTTCGCCGGCCTTTTCCTTGGCTTCACGCAAAATTTCTGCGGAACGCTTGGAGGCTAGTTCGAGGTCATGCTTGGCCCGCTCCGCATCCGCCAAACCATCGGCGATTTGCTTTTTGCGTTGCTCCAGCGCCGCCATGATCGGAGGCCAGACAAATTTCATGCAGAACCACACAAACAGCGCGAACATGATCGTCTGTGCGAGAAGAGTTGCATTGATGTTCATGCAAGCTACCTTTCTTGAGTTATACGTTGTCGCTTATGACGAATTAGTGCGCAACCGCAAACAGAACATACATTGCAATACCCACTGCAATCATCGGCACCGCATCGACCAGGCCCATCACCACAAAGAACTGGGTGCGCAGCATCGGGATGAGTTCCGGTTGCCGGGCAGCACCTTCCAGAAAGCGGCCGCCCAGGATACCGATACCAACGGCCGCGCCAAGCGCGCCCAGACCCATCATCAGCGCTCCGGCGATATACAGCAGTGCATTTGCCATTTCCATTTTTTATTTCTCCTATTGATAAAAGTGAAGTTTAGTGAAACCGGTTTTAACGATGTTGATTTAGTGATGTTCCTGGTGCGCCATATCCATATAAACGACGGTCAGCGTCATGAAGATGAATGCCTGCAGCGTGACAATCAGGATGTGGAAAATTGCCCAGCCCAACGACAGCACTATCTGCGACCCGTACAGGGTGGCACTGCCCACCGACATGCCCGCCCAGGCACCGCCCATCAGCGCGATCAGAATAAAAATCATTTCGCCGGCATACATGTTGCCGAATAGACGCAACGCGAGAGAAATCGGCTTGGCGATCAGGTTGACCCCTTCCAGCAGCAAGTTGACCGGCATACCCCATTTTCCGAACGGTTGCAGCGTCAGCTCGCGCGCAAATCCGCCCGCTCCTTTCATTTTGATACTGTAGTACAGCACCAGCAGAAACACGCCGATCGCCATACCAAAGGTGGCATTCGGGTCGGTGGTGGGGACAATCTTGAAAAATGGGACGCCCAGGGCGCTCATCAACAAGGGAACATAATCGATCGGCAGCAAGTCCATCAGGTTCATCGACAGAACCCAGAAGAAGATGGTCAACGCCAGCGGTCCGACCATGTCGTTCTTGCCGGAAAAAGAACCGCGCACGCTGTTGTCGATGAACTCGAGCGACCATTCACAAAAATTCTGCAGGCCACCCGGTATGCCGCTGACCGCGTTTTTGGCGACGCTGCGGAACACGAACAAGAAAGCGGTACCCAACAACAGGGACATGATGAAAGTGTCCAGATTGAGCGCCCAGAAACCCATTGCCTTGGCTTCTTCCGCACTGTGTGCAATGCCCCAGGCGCCATCGGGCAATTGGCCGTAGGTCAGATTCTGCAAGTGATGCTTGATGTAACCCGCTGATGTGTGTATTTCGCTAGACATTTTTAGTCACTGTTTTTAGTCTGACAATTCATTCGATCTGTTCAAAAACAACCGGGCCACCAGCAGTACTGCTTGGCCCATCACAAAACCGCCCAGCACTGCGGGCGGCGATAATTTCAGTGCCGCCAGGCACAAGCCGAGCAGCACAACAACCACCAGAAATCTTTCGGCGGCGTAAAAATACATGAGCCGTAGTTGATGATGCGCACTACCGGGATGATCCACTTCACGGGCAGAACGCCGGGCCGCTCGGGACATTCTCCACGCCAGCAATGCCCCGTTGAGAACCGATACCAATCCCCCGCTTAGCACTGCTATCGCATCTTGCGGGATGCCGTTCAGGCTGTAAAACATGCCGGCAGCAATCAGCGCAACTGCCGCTTGCAGCACGACTACCTGACGCGCCAAACGCTTTTCCTTGGCCTCCACGGCGCAAAGGGTGGCGATTATAGTGGCGCTTTCCGGGGGTGTCAAACATTGTTGTTTCATATCAATAACACTTTTGCGCAACTTCTTAAACCCTTTTGAGCCTGCCCAGGAATTCATCCAATTGATCATGGTTGGCGTATGTGATGACCAATTTACCCCCGGTTTTGCCGCCCGGTTTGATTTCCACACGGGTTCCCAGCCATGCGCTCATTTCTTCCTGCAACCGCTGGGTATCGCGGCTGAGCTTGTGCGCTTTCTTTTGCTTGTCTATTTCAGGCGCGCCCGTCTGCTTTTGCACCAGTTTTTCCGCTTCACGCACGGAAAGTCCTTCCAGCACAATTTTATTGGCCAGCAATATCTGCTGCGCGCTCTCCAGCGGCAGCAGGGCGCGCGCATGCCCCATATCCAGCTTGTTTTCCATCAGCATGCCCTGCACGGCCTGCGGCAATTTGAGCAGCCTCAGCAAGTTGCTGGCGGCACTGCGCGAACGGCCCACCGCCTCTGCGGCGACCTGGTGGGTCATCTTGAATTCGTCGATCAGGCGCTGGATGCCCACCGCCTCTTCCAGCGGATTCAGGTTTTCACGCTGGATATTCTCGATCAGCGCCATTGCCAGCGCCGCATTGTCCGGCACGCTGCGCACCAGCACCGGCACATGGGTCAGCCCCGCCAGTTGCGCGGCGCGCCAGCGCCTCTCGCCGGCAATGATTTCATAGCTGCTGTCGGCCAGCTGGCGCGCCAGAATCGGCTGCATAATCCCCTGCACCTTGATGGAGGCCGCCAGGTCATTCAATGAAGCCTCGTCCATGTGCGAGCGGGGCTGATATTTGCCCGGCTTGAGCAGCGCCACATTCAAATCGCGCATCGCCTCGTCTTTTTCGCTTTTGCCGCCGGACAACAGCGCATCCAGTCCGCGCCCCAATCCCTTATTTAGCTTTGTTGCCATGATCGTTCCCTTTATGCTTTTGCAGCCGATTGCACCGCGTTATTCAATAACTCTCCGGCCAGAGCCAGATAAGCCTGTGTTCCCTTGGACAGCTTGTCGTGATACAGCACCGGCACGCCAAAACTGGGCGCTTCCGCCAGCCGCACATTGCGCGGAATCACGGTGCGGTAAACTTTATCGCCAAAATGCTCTTGCAATTGATCGGATACCTGTTGCGCCAGCGTGTTGCGCGGGTCGAACATGGTGCGCAGCAGCCCTTCGATTTCCAGCTCCGGGTTCAGGTTGGCGCGTACTTTGCGGATGGTATTCACCAGATCGCTCAGCCCCTCCAACGCATAGTATTCGCATTGCATCGGGATCATCACCGACTTGGCCGCGCACAATCCATTCAGGGTCAGCAAATTCAGCGCAGGCGGGCAATCGATCAACACATAATCATATTCCGGCGCGACGACTTGCAGAGCGTCGCGCAAGCGCGTTTCACGATGCGGGAGGCCGACCAGCTCGACTTCCGCACCGGCCAACTCCCGGTTGGCGGGCAGCAAATCATATTTTCCGGCTTCCGAGCGTATCCGCGCCTCGGCGATCGTCTTGCCACCCAACAGCACATCGTAGACGCTGGCCTGCAAATCGCGCTTGTCGATGCCGCTGCCCATGGTGGCATTGCCCTGCGGATCAAGGTCGATCAGCAACACGCGCTGTTGCACCGCCGCGAGACTGGCCGCCAGATTCACGGTGGTGGTGGTCTTCCCCACTCCGCCCTTCTGATTGGCTACCGCTAGTATTTTCGTCATGTTGTTTTGTCCCTATCGCATGTTGCAATGACCAGACTGCGCGCCGCGTGCAAACCCGGCACCTGTAATGGTATGACGCGCTCCACCCGGCATCCGTCCGGCACACCTACCAACTCCTGCTGCGGCGCGCCCTTCATCGCCACCCAACGCCCGTGATCCGCCAGGAGATGGCGGGTGCTGCGCAAAAATTCGCCCAGCTCGCTGAAGGCCCGCGAGATGATCCCGTCAAACCGTTCCACTGGCTTCCACTCTTCCACGCGCGCACAGTGAACGCTCACGTTGCGCAAACCCAATTCGATAACCGCCTGTTGCACGAAGCTGGTTTTCTTGCTGTTGCTGTCCAGCAAGGTGAACTGCCAGCCCGGCTGTGCGACCGCCAACACCAGCCCCGGCAAGCCCGCGCCGCTTCCCACATCCAGCCACCGCCCTGCCCATAGATGCGGCATTGTTGCGAGGCTATCGAGCAAGTGATTACTCACCATCTGCTGCGGGTCGCGAATCGCCGTCAGGTTGTAAACCTTGTTCCATTTGTGCAACAACGCCAAGTAATCCAGCAACTTGCCCCGCGCATCCGCATCCAGCGCAATCCCCAATTGCGCGATGCCGTGCTGCAATTCTTCGGCCAGGTTCATGCGCATGTTTGCGTTTGCCGGCCGTTGCTAAAGCCGCGCTTGATATGCACCAGCAGCAGGGAAATGGCCGCCGGGGTAATCCCGGAAATACGTGCCGCCTGTCCGACGGTCTCGGGCTTGTGCTGATTGAGCTTTTGCTGCACTTCGATTGACAGGCCGCGCACCTCGCAATAATCCAGGTCATCAGGCAACCCCAGTGTTTCGTATTGCCCGTTGCGCCCGATCTCCTCACGCTGCCGCTCGATATAGCCGTGATACTTCGCCTGGGTTTCCACCTGCTCGGCAACCTTTTCATCGCCCACCCCGGCACCCGCGCCGGGCAGGGTCAGCAGGCTGGCATAGTTCACGTCCGGGCGGCGCAGCAGCTCATGCAGCGAGTACTCACGCTCAATGAGTTTGCCCAGCACACGCATTGCGTCCTCAGCAGGCAGGTTGCGCGGGTTCATCCAGGTGTTGCGCAACCGCTCCTGCTCGCACGCGATGGACTCACGCTTTTGCTCGAATGCCTGCCAGCGCGCATCGTTCACGATACCCAGTTTGCGACCGATCTCCGTCAGCCTCAGGTCCGCATTGTCCTCGCGCAACTGCAATCGGTATTCCGCGCGGCTGGTAAACATGCGATACGGCTCGGAAGCTCCGCGCGTGATCAAATCATCCACCATCACCCCCAGATAGGCCTCGTCGCGGCGCGGGCACCAGGCTTCGCGTCCTCCCGCTTGAAGTGCAGCATTCAGCCCGGCCAGCAGTCCTTGTGCGGCGGCTTCTTCATAGCCGGTGGTGCCGTTGATCTGCCCGGCGAAGAACAGCCCTTGGATCGCCTTCGTTTCGAGCGAGCTCTTCAGCCCGCGCGGGTCGAAATAGTCGTATTCGATCGCATAGCCGGGGCGCAGGATATGCGCGTTTTCCAATCCTTTGATGGAGCGCACCAATGCCAATTGCACATCGAACGGCAGGCTGGTGGAAATCCCGTTGGGATAAACCTCATGGGTGGTCAACCCCTCAGGTTCGAGAAAAATCTGGTGAGAGGACTTATCGGCAAAGCGCGTGATCTTGTCCTCGATGGACGGGCAATAGCGCGGCCCAACTCCCTCGATCACCCCGGTAAACAGCGGTGAGCGATCCAGCCCGCCACGGATGATGTCATGGGTGCGCGGGTTGGTTTCGGTGATCCAGCACGGCAACTGTTGCGGGTGCTGCGCGGCATTGCCCATGAACGAGAACACCGGCACCGGGTCGTCGCCCGGCTGTTCCTGCATCAGCGAATAATCGATGCTGCGCCCGTCGATGCGTGGCGGCGTGCCGGTCTTCAGCCGCCCCGCCGGCAGGCTCAGTTCACGCAACCGGCGCGCCAGGCTGATCGAGGGAGGGTCGCCGGCGCGGCCCGCCGGATAATTTGCCTGCCCGATATGGATCAGCCCGGACAGGAAGGTGCCCGCCGTCAGCACCACGGTTTTCGCGTTGAAACGCAGGCCCAGTTGCGTGACCACCCCGCTTACCCGGTCTTGCCCAGTGGCAGATGACCCGACCAGCAGGTCGTCCACCGCCTGCTGGAACAGCCAGAGGTTGGGCTGGTTCTCCAGCCTTGTACGGATTGCCTGTTTGTAAAGCAGGCGGTCGGCTT
>Ga0209212_1004963_pt1 | contig 16141 bp, 17 predicted proteins | sample RifGroC2_FD_183996 | JGI IMG/M metagenome (GOLD analysis project Ga0209212, IMG submission 183996) | Groundwater microbial communities from Rifle, Colorado, USA - Groundwater C2 (SPAdes) (version 2) | ecosystem: Environmental > Aquatic > Deep subsurface > Groundwater | place: Rifle, Colorado...
ATGGGTATGCATCTGGACTAATGCCGCGGGAGAAATCGCCTTATGCTGTAAGGTAAATAAGAAGAGGATAAGAAAACCGGTTATGACCGCGATTGAGAGAAAAAAACTATAGCCAATAAATGCCCGGCGAGGAACTTCTACCGGCGAGCTTATTTCATAGCGGGAAAGCTCACCTTTCTCATCGGTAAGAAAGGGAATTTTCATTCCCGCGGCCAGAAGCCCCAGGGCTATCATCACCGCGAAGAAGCTGGATTCGCAGACAAAAATTCCTACTCCCGGGAAACTGACATAAAACGAACCTAAAGCCCCCAGGCTAAGCACATAGGGATGTGCCATTGTATAATGCATGGTCATCAAAATCACATACACGGGAATAAGCAAGAAACTCCCCCAGGTTATCAATCTCTTGACCAGGGGCTTTAAAGACAAATGCGGCACAACCAGCGAGGCAATCACGATAATCAATGACCACCAGCAGATATGCGCGTGGAGCACCTTAAGAAATGACGGCACTGCCTTCCCCTGCGCCAGAAATCCCCAAACCCCGATAAGCCCCAAAAGCGGCGCGCCGATAAGTATCGCGCACAGCGACGAAATAAAAAGCGGCACATTCAAGCCGATTCGCATTGTGTTGCTCCCTGAATCATCATTCATTTCTCTACTCCTCCTTTTCTCTGGCTCTTTCGCAAGTTACAAGGCATCACCTCGTAAGAACAACTAATAAGGCGAGAAAAAAACAATCCGTGGCTAGCTATTCTTCTTGCCAAGCTGTAACGCCAATTCATCCAAAATTTCTTTCTCTTTCGTCCCGTTAGTAAAAATATTGATCCACCTTTGCCCGGACGCATTATACCCCTGAAGATAGACAATTATTTTCACTTGTGTTTGTCCTGAAGAAACGGTTTCAACGTAATAATCAATCTTGTTTCTGGCATAAAGCCATGCGCCCGCGAGGTTACTACTTATCTTTAAAGGAGGCATCTTCGCGATTTCCTTAAGCTTCTCTATTGTGATACGATCATACCCGGTTAATATTACCCCTTTTGTTTTATTTTTAACCGTAACGGTATCTCCCTTTTTAGAAATTACATCCAGAAGATTATTCCAGACATCCTCGTATGAACCCAAAAAGGCCCGTGTTCCCAAAGACGTATCCCGCTTCGCCGCAATAGTCGCGCAGCCACAAATAAATACTAACAAAAATGGAACCCACCCGAAATAAAGCGTTAGGTTACTTTTTTTATCGCCTCTTCGGGGCAAAATCCCAACCAGTTCCATCCGCGCGCCTGAAGGCTCTACCATTTTGAAGCGCTGGAATAATCCGCTGTATATTCTTACAATCGCTGATTTATTATTCATTTAAATAACTCCCTGGCCTGATTATCCGCTCAACGATCTTAAAGATGAGGGGTAATTCATGGGCCATATTAAACCTGTCTCCATTACCCCTCATCTTTATCCAAGAATATACCTAAAATTGCGTACTCAACTGTAGAGCAAACCTATCTTCATCAGCTATACTATTAGTAGATGCGCCATTTCTCCCTCCATAAAATTCATATTCAGCGGCGAGAGTCGTGCTATTCCAAAGGCTCCATCTGATTCCAGGGGTAATCCCAAACGTGTTATTTCTTGAGATTTTAGTATCCGGGTCATAATAGTCATATCTAATAAATCCCAGCAAACTGTCCTTTTTAAGCGCGGCGTCTAACTCCAGATACCCGCCTTGGACGTGTTGCGAGGCGCTGGCGGCGGCTATATGGGAATTCCTATTGTTATCTCCCCACACAAACTCACCCCAAAGCATCCAGGGTTTGCCGCCTAAAGAAACATCCTGGCTGGGAAAAGGCACATCGGGGTATTTAAAATGCACTCCGTAACGCTTAATATCCCTGACATGCTGGGTATTATTAACATTAGAAACTATATTGCGCGTATAAGGAGCGAAAAGATATGAACTGCCGAACACAATATCTTTATACTTGGCCTCTACCCGGGCGGTAACATCCTTAGCCTGGTCGTTATCATATCCGGAATAATGATTCACATCGCCGCTGCCATTAAACACACCGGCGGCAAGTGAAAGGTTTAAATCTCTGGTCGGATCAAAATTATAGTATCCGGCTATTCCAACCTGCCTTTCCCGCAACCTCCAACCGTCTATCCTCTGGCCTCTGATAAGCGCGCTGTTAACGCTCGTCCGTCCGCCATAAACATAGCCTTCCTCGTCGTCATTATCCCAACCGAAGGGGTAATGGAAATTACCGATTTTAAGCCCGGTGCCGCCGGCAAAGGCTAAAGGCCCGTCTTCTGTATGCAGGTCAATCCAGATATCTTCCGCCTCCGCGTGTTTTTCATGAATCAAATCATATTCCGCGTAAATAGAAAGATTCTTATGCAAGGCGGAATCCAGGAATAATTCTAACTCGTAAAACTGAAATCCGGGCTCGCTGGCATGAGTTTTTTCATTCTGACGATAACGCATTGTAATTTCACCGGCAATATTTAATTTTGACTCTTCATCCAATCCCATCGCATCGCGCAATTTAAAACTACCGCTCTGGAAGGCTTTATCAACCCACGGCTTAGTCTTCTCCTCAAGCGTAGCGATTCTGGAATCTTTCTCCTTAACCTCGTTCTGCTGAGCCGCAAGCTGGTCTTTTAAAGCATTCAGCTGAGCCTGGAGGTTCGTTGTTTGTTGTTGATATTGGTCCTGCAGTGTTTTAATCTGGGACTGCACGGATTCAATCGTTGCCTGCGTATCCTGTTCTGAAGCCCCGGATGTTCCACAAGTTGCCAAAAAAAATAGAAATAACATTACTGCCGCAATAGGTAATTTCGACATATTGTTCCCTCCTTATTTTTAAAGAAAAACATGCTGCCGCTATCAAACCTTATCCTTCAACTCCCACATTTCTCCTTTCTTAATTAACAGATTATGCTCTGGTAAAGCAGTTACCTGTTCTACCCCTTTATCATTTGCGCGTATAATTATCAACAGGGTTTCAGCCATGTTTTTTAGTAACTCCCCGCATCTATCCTTTCCAAGGACAAAGGCCGCGGTAGACAAAACATCCGACTCCAACGCCCAAGAAGATACCGCGCTTACGCTTACTATCTCGGTATGGCAAGGATACCCATCCAAGGGGTTAAGAATATGGCCATACACTCTTCCCTGGATTGCAAAGTTTCTTTCATAGTTAGCCGTGGTGGCCAGGGATTGATTCTTTAACACCAAGCCTACGGCTAACTTTTCAGGGCACAATGGATCTCGTATAGCCGCATATTCGCCTTTATCCTGGGATACATCAAAAAAATAAATTTGCCCGCCAAAATTGAGCCGGGCTTTTTCCACCCCCATTTCTCTTAGAATTATTACCACTCTATCTAAGGCATACCCTTTACCCACCGCGCCTAAATCTACGCGCAGGGGAACTTTAAAAGAAATAGTCTGGGTCTTTTTATCCAAAATGATGTTCTGATACCCGACACAAGATAGTACACGCGCTATTTCGGTTTCAGCGGGGACAGAATCTATCCTCACCGCCTGAGACCATAAATCCACTAAAGGCGCTACCGTAATATCAAACGCGCCTTGTGTCTTTCTTGAGAAAATAAGGCATTGTTGTATCAAATAAAATAACTCTTCATCAATAGCTTCAGGCTTACGATACGCGCATCTATTAATCTTATACACCTGGCTATCTTCTCTAAATCTGCTCAAAAGCGATTCTACGCGCTTTACTTCGTTAAACGCTCTTTCAATAACTTCTTTGGCTTCAGATTCTTCAGCGTGAAAAACCTCCACACTCAAGAAAGTTCCCATTAGATAACGCGTACGCCCATAAGGGAGTAGACTTGTATTATTTCTTATACAACTCATTAAAGACATAGACTAATTTCCTTATTCCGTTAGACATGCCAGTAGAAGAAATAGTGGCTCCGCTGACTCCTTTTATATCTTTCTTTAGCTTTATCGGGTCCGCCTTGGTTTTACCTAAGAACTGGTTTAAGAATTTACGCTCTTTTACCGGACGGCCGCGCCGTTCTCTTAACTCCAGGACTATTACATCGCTGACCTTACCTTCTCTATCCAGAGCCAACATATAGTGAATTGGCCCCCACTTACCTTTTACTACACTCTCAACAGCATACCCGATTATCTGTCCATCCGATTCGCCAGTATAAAACTTATATTCCTTATCTAATTCAGGGTCAAAATCTATGTCAGCAGCCGCGGCAATAGATTTTTTCTGCTCTGGGGAAAGCGTCTTAGTCTCTTCTTTAACATTCTGAGCCTTGGAGAGAATAATTTTAAGGGCCTCCTCTACGCTGTAAAAAGTATCGGCATATACATCATCGAAACACAGGGAAACCTCTGGAGCGCTGACGAATATTTTCTTACAAATATACGATGCCAATTTTACAGGATAAAACGCGAAAAACAAGACCACCCCTAAACAGATACTTATCCCATTTCTAAACTTTCTCTTCATTTTTTCTCCTTTATTTTTTATACTGTTATACTATTTCTTCGCATCCAGATATCATATATAGTAAGCACAAATAAAATAAAGAAACAAGCCGCCAGAAAGTTACCCGCCATGAATAATCCCCAGGAGAAAATATCAGCGTTGATAAATCTAATCGCCCACATAGAACCTATGTCCAAGACAATCAAACAATTAGGAATAATTACTGCCAGGCACTTCACCCATTCCGAATACGAAGTGCCCAAAACAAAAATGAAAAGGGTAAAGGCAAAAATATAAATTCCGTAATAAGGAAAATATTTATGCGTATGGTCAACCAATTCAGTCCAATCCATAGTGCTATAGGCATCTTTTATCACGGAGACCTTAAAAGAAGTATCAATAAAGACATGTAAGGCCAGCACCAGATAGGTAATCCCTATTCCAAGAAGAGCCATAGTTACTAGCAGTTTCAGGCTTAAAGGGCCTTTAGAAAGAGTAAATTTCTCCATTCATTGCCTCCTTTTTCAAATTACAGCTTATTTCCTCGCTTTTTTCACAACTGTTAAAACTGTGTTGCTACCAAAGCTGAAAGCAGGTTATCGTCCGCGTCATTGACGCCGGGGCCGGAATTCTTATTCCAGTCATACCCGAGTTTTAGAATTACGTTATCGCTCCAATGATACCCTCCACCCAGCGAAAAACGGTCGTATCTATTGGCGGTAACGCTGTTTAAGGTCGCGGTAACATCGCCATTCATATCAATAAAGCTGTATCTGCCCGCCGCGTAGAACTTTTTATTCAAATTATAAATTCCATCCACAAACCCAAGATTACCACTGCGGGTCCGGTTGCCATCGTCTTTAAATTCGCCGTAGGAGAGGCGGACAATTGCCTTGCTATCGCTAAAGACCATAGGCTCAAGGGGCTTTTTCCCCTTACCGAAATCATACCGGGCATCTAATTCCCACACGCTTCTTCTCCAGGCCATGCCGCTTTGAATCGCGCTGGTTACCCCGGCAAGAGACATCTCGGAACTCGAGCTATCCAGCTCTCCCGAATTATAATAACTTCCGGATACATACAACGGCTTGATAGGATTATGATACAATTTTCCCATAAAGGCCTTGCTGGCGGTTGAATCTGATCCGACCCCTGAATTTCCGTCGCTCACCGATACTACCACGCCTAACGGTTCAAGGCCAATTTTGTCTAACTTCACCTTGCCGGCAAATTCTAATCCTTCATCAACAACCGTGGCTCTGGCCGCGGAATTTGACGGCACTATCCCTTCCACCAGATTATCCGTCCAGGTTTCTTCGCCAAACCCGAGCTTAAATTTTCCCAAACGGGTAGATAAGCTAAACGGAGAATCTTTTAACGCCGGGATAAAATCCTTAGACTGCAAGAAAAAATAATCCATCAACGGGCTTTGCGCGGTCGCGTTGTTTACGTTAAAGCGCAGTACCAAGGTATTGATATCATCCGGCTGAAATCCGAACTGTATCTTGGCATCCGGCATTTCAAAAGAGCCCGCCGGATATGAACCGGCCTTTCCGGAATCAAAGAAACCTAAAGCCGCCCGGCCTTTAATCTTCAGCTTGGCTAAGCTATTGGCCAAATCCACTCTTGCGGCCTGCGTTGCCTGAGAGGTTTCCTTTAATTTCGTCACCTCTTCTTTTGCTTTTTTGCTTTCTTCCTTGCTCACTACCTGCTCTACCTCTAACTTCTCAATCCTCTTCAACAACTCCTGGACCTGGGATTTTAAAACTGTCAACTCTTCTTCTTTTGAGCCTTCAGCGAAAACATTAACCACCGTAATATTAAATAAGAACAAGGCCAACACCGCCAACTTAAAAAATCTATTCCACATTTTTATCTACTTTCCTTTTCAATCATTAATTCTATCTTCTTAGGATCCTTGATTCCGTCAAGATTAAACACCATGCTCAAAATAATCTGTTTGATGAAATTTTTCAAAAATGGCTTCAGCGTGATACTCTTGCCGTTAATATATAATTTCAGTTTAAACTCTTTTCCTATATCGTTCATTTCAACTGAAAATCTCCTCATAAGCGCGATAAATCGCGCCGCTACGCGACACGAATAACCCAAGCTCTATTATCATATCTACTCCAAATAAGTTACTTCCGCGGTTTCACCCGCGCGAATAACCTCCATATCTTCGGGTAATTCCATAATCCCATTGGCCAAAACCATTGATTTTAAAATCCCCGAACCCTGAGGCCCGGTTAAAAAAGCATAGAGCCGGCCCTCTTTGTTTTTTAAGACCACGCGCAGAAAATAACGCAGTCCCTTCTTTTTCTCAAAATCATCCCCGGCTGTCGCCGGAAGGCGAAATCTAAAAATATCCCCGGCCCCGGACATCTTTAAAAGCGCGGGACGCGCAAACTGCTCAAAACTGACCATACCGGAGACCGGATTCCCCGGTAGGCCGAATACCGGAACCTTTCTCATTAAGCCAAAGACCAGAGGCTTTCCCGGCTTCATAGCCACCCGCCAGAATTTCATTTGCGTGCCCATACCCTTTAAAACATCCTTGACAAAATCATAATCCCCCACCGAAACCCCTCCGCAGACAATTAAGACATCCGCGCTTAGGCCCTGGCGAATCTTATCCTCTATGGCTTTCTTATTATCCCGGGCAATTCCTAACAATATAGGAAGGGCTCCCGCTTTAAGCACCTGCGCGTATAACGAATAGCTGTTGGAATTACGGATTTTCCCCGGGGTCAGCTTTTGCTTAATTTGTACCAATTCATCACCGGTTGCCAGTATAGCCACCTTCGGTTTCCTGAAAACCTTAACCCGGCCAAACCCCAAAGACGCCAGCATCCCAATGTGCCCGGATTTTAAGATTGACCCCTTCTTAATCACCACCTCGCCTTTTTCCACATCCTCCCCAGCATACCGAACATTCTCCCCCTTCTTTACTGCTTTAAGTATTTCAACCATCTCATTTTTTTTACTGTGGACTAATTCCGTGTCCTCTACCATCACCACACTATCCGCTCCCTTGGGTAATGGCGCTCCGGTCATAATTCTGATTGCCTCACCCGGCCGGATTGTTTTGCCGGTAGTATATCCTGCCGCCAAACTCCCCACCACCTCTAAAATTTTCGGATTCTCTCCTCTTGAGCCTTTTACATCTTCGGCCCGCACCGCGAAGCCGTCCATGGCGCTGTTATTAAAAGGCGGAATGTTTTCTTTGGATTTTAAATCCGAAACACACACCCTCCCCAGAGCCGATTCAATCTTAATCAGCTCATTCTCTTTTACCGGAAAGATGTTCTTTAAGATAATTTCTCTGGCCTGGCGGACGCTTATCATTTTATATTGTGAAATTTTTCACATTTACGGGATAATAAAAATGTCTACAGGCGCATTGCTTACTTCCACACCCGCAGACTCTCTTTATAATTTAGATTATATCACTCAAAAAAATCTTGTCAATAATTTTTTTCACCTAAAACCCTAAATCAAATTTCATTCCGTCGTAGGCGGCGAGGACTTCTGTCCCTAACTCCCGCGACAGGCGCTCTGCCAGGATATGCGGCTTATGCTGAAGCATAGTCATTCCGAAATGGGTTAAGATAGCGGTTTTGGGTTTTATGTTTTGGATAATCTTTTGGACATCGGGAAGGCTTAAGTGGTCCACACCGGGCCTTTCCTCGTAAAAAACCACATTGATGATGATTACATCGGCTTTATACAACTGCTCCAGCTCAGGAAAATATTTTGTATCCGAGATAAGACCAAGCGAAAAACCAAAATCAAAAATCAGGCCGTAGGTAGCCACCGGATGAGCCTGCTTAGAAGGCACGCTAAATTTAATCGCGCCTATCTGGTAATGCTTTTTTTCTGCTAAGATTTCTATGCCGCCTACCACCGGACGCAGGTGCCTTAAGATTACCGGCTCCTCGCCCATAGCGTCCGCGGGCAGGAACACCGTGCCCCGCTTTTTAAAACCGCCCTCAGTCATTGCCTCAATCATCACATTCACATCATTAGAATGGTCTAAGTGGCGGTGGGTAAGGATAATGCCGTCTAAGGTGGTAGGGTCAATTTTAGGCTTGGAAAGAGCGCAGCGGGTAATACTCCCCGGGCCGGGGTCAATAATCAAATTGGTGCCCTGATAAGAAATCCAGATCCCCCCGGAGGAGCGCAGTTGTTTAATCATCACAAAGCGCGCCCCGGCGGTGCCTAAGAATTTGATATAATTCTCTTTTGCTTTCATAAGTGTTTAAAGCCAGAGCTTCTTCATCTCGTCGGTAATCCTCAGCGCGGATTCTGCCGATAACTTGGGCCTGTTTTCCGGGCTGTTACTTGGCGGCAAAGCCTTAAATATATTCGTAAATTCCTGGACAGTTTTTATCCGCGCCTGTAAACGCCTGACACAGCTCTGAATATCCCGGTCATTGGTAACTACCACGATATTTTTAGGGTTATCCGCGGATTCAACCAATTCCTTTATCTTCTCATCCGCGCTCATCCCCTGGGAAAAGATGATCCTTATTCCCGAATCCTGATAAGAAGGCCAGCTTATGGAGGCATTGGCCTGGCCGCCTGTGAGCGCGGTCGCACCATCAAAGACTATGGTAACCCGGTTATTCTGACTGCCTTGAGGCCGGCTGACTTTAATAAATTGGATAAGGCTGGCGCGCGAACCCTCTAAGCTGGACTTATTGAGCCCGGGAGTCTGTTTGATTAGATTGTAACCGTCGATAACGAAGTGTAGAGACATAGAGTATGCCTCCGATAAGGCCAAATATCAAAATAGTGGTGAAATTGAGAATTGACAAGGCCAGGGCTATGCTTTCCGAAACATCCGCCTTTTTATAAAAGAACACGGTTGCCGCGTCCCGCAAACCAAGTCCGCTTATGGAAATGGGTATAGTGGTAATAACCGTGATAACCGGGTTAAAAACTAAAGGGTAAAGCAGGCTAATTTTGGTATTCAACGAACGCAGAACAAAATAAGAAAAAACCGAGGCTCCTGTCTGAATTACTATTGAATAGAGAAAGTTCGCGCCAAGAACACCCCGATGCTGACGGAAAAAATATATCTCCGAATGTAATTTCTTGAAATTCTCCCAAAATTTGCCTCTCTTAGCCCTTCGACCCTGCTCAGGGCTAATCCCGAGCGAAGTCGAGGGATTAGAAACAGAACGGTTAAGCCGGTCGTATATCTTGCGATTGAATAGAACCAGGAACACGCCGCTCAATAATAACGCCATCAAGAACACCGTGGCGTAAACCGAAAAATCGCTAATCAGCTGATGTCCGAAAATAAGCGAAATTATAGCCACAGTTACCAGGCCGGCAAATCCGCTCAAACGGTCCAAGAGCACGGTAGCGGCGATAACCCCGTAACGTTTGGTATGCGCGCCTAAATCAATGCTTCGGGATAAATCCCCGCCGATAGTTGAAGGCGTAAACAGATTCAAAAAAAGCCCGCCGGAGAAAGAATTAAGCGCCCGTATTAAAGGCACCTCTACCTTATGGGCGTCCAGGAGCATTTTCCAACGGTAAAAAACCAAAACCGTAAGAATAAAGAATATCACCAGCGCCAGCGCGAAATAAAACAGATTTAAATTGCCAATAACTTTAAAAGTACCCTTAAAATCTATCTTTCTGAATAAAACAAAAATTAAAGCCAGGCTGATAAAAATCCGCAAAGAAGTAGAAATGGTCTTTTTCACTTGAAAATCTCCGCTTAAGTGCGATAAATCGCACCGCTACGCGACACGAATGATCCAAGCTCTATTTTCATACTCATTGGTGCCACGCCTTTGGTGGGGCATGACTGTTTCACCTAAGAATACCTTTTTGTCCGGTAAGCATAGCGTAGGCCTCGAGATATTTTTCGCTGGTTTTCTGAACTATATCCGGCGGCAGATCAGGCGCCGGGGGATTTTTATCCCAGCCAAGGCCCTCAAGATAATCCCGGACAAACTGCTTGTCAAAGCTGGCCTGTCCTCTGCCTTTGGCGTAAGAATCTACCGGCCAGAAACGGGAAGAATCCGGAGTCAAAACCTCATCAATAAGAATAAGCTTGTCCTGAAAAAGGCCAAACTCAAACTTGGTATCGGCAATTATTATACCGCGCTTAAGCGCGTATTCCGAGGCCTTTTGGTATATGGCTAAGGACCGCGATTTTGCCTGTTCATACACATCCCGGCCTGTGATCTTTATTGCCGCTTGGTCATCTATATTCAGGTCATGGCCCACATCGGCCTTGGTGGAAGGGGTAAATATCGGCTGAGGTAATTTTTCCGACTCTTGTAAACCTTGAGGAAGCGGTTGGCCGCAAACCGAGCCCTTCTGCTGATATTCCTTCCATCCGGAGCCGGAAAGATACCCCCGGACAATACACTCAATAGCCAAAGGCCGGCTCTTTTTAACCAACATTGACCGGTCTTTTAAAATATCCGTATATTCTTTTAAAGGCTCCGGATAATTTTGGACATCCGCGCTCAGCAGATGATTCTCAATAATATCCCGGGTTAAGGAAAACCAGAATTGAGAAATCTGATTCAAGACTATTCCTTTATAAGGAATCGGCGTAGGCAAGACCAGATCAAAACAGGAAATCCGATCACTGGAGATAATCAACAGCTTATCTCCTAAATCATAGACATCTCGGACCTTGCCCCGCCTAAATAACCTTAAACCTTTAAGTTCAGTTGATAAAAGACACTTCATTATATCACTCTCGCGTAATGTGTTTAGCACGAAATAACCAATAACCAAGATACAATAACCAAATAAATTTCAATAACCAATAATCAATAACCAAAATAACTTATTGGGAATTTGGTTATTGGTGTTTGGGTATTGTTTGGTTATTGGAAATTGGTGATTGGTTATTTTCATATTGCTGACTCAACTCTTAATCGCTCCTCCAACGCTTCATACTCCTGCCAAAGTTCTTGGGGTAGATCTTTTTTGAATTGGCTGAAAAATTCCTTAATTAAATCCAGCTCCTTAAGCCACTCCCTGTTATCAATCATCAATAGCTGTTCTAAGGCATTTTCGGAAAGCTTCAGTCCGGTCATATCTATATCTTTAGACCTCGGCAGATATCCGATGGGGGTTTTTATTGCTTCAGCCTTGTTGTTACAGCGGTCAAGTATCCACTCTAAAACCCGTAAATTTTCTCCGTAACCCGGCCAGAGGAATTCCCCCCGATCAGCCGTCCTGAACCAGTTGACATGAAATATCCTGGGCGGCTTAGACATCTTCTTACCCATATTCAGCCAATGGCCAAAATACTCGGCCATATTATGGCCGCAAAAAGGAAGCATAGCCATCGGGTCGCGCCTGACCTGGCCAACCTTGCCGGCCTGGGCCGCGGTAGTTTCCGAGGCCATTGCCGCCCCCACAAATACCCCGTGCTGCCAATTAAAGGCCTCATACACCAAAGGCGCCAGATGCGCTCTACGTCCGCCAAAGACAATCGCCGAGATAGGCACCCCGTGATGCTGTTCTATGCGAAACGAGGCCGAAGGACAATTAACAATCGGGGTAGTGAAACGGCTATTTGGATGGGCCCCTTTGATGACATTGCCCAGCTCATCTTTCATTCCCGGATTCCAAAGCCTGCCCTGCCAGTCAATCCCGCTTTCCGGAACCTCACCGTCCGCGCCCTCCCACCAGACGGTCCTATCCGGCCTTAAAAGGACATTAGTATAAATAGTATTCTTTTGGATAGTCCGAACCATATTGGGATTGGTCTTAGAATTGGTCCCCGGAGCCACTCCGAAAAATCCTGATTCCGGGTTAATCGCCCAAAGAGCGCCGTCTGAGTCAACGCGCATCCAGGCAATATCATCCCCCACTGTCCAAACCCGGTAGCCCTTTCTTTTAAGGCCTTCCGGAGGAATAAGCATAGCCAGATTAGTCTTTCCGCAGGCGCTGGGAAAGGCCGCGGCAATATATTCAATATGGCCGTTGGGCGATTCTATACCCATAATCAGCATATGCTCAGCCAGCCAACTTTCGCGCCTTCCTATATAACTGGCAATCCGCAAAGACAGGCATTTTTTGCCCAAGAGCACATTCCCGCCGTAACCCGAACCCACACTCCAGATGGTATTATCCTCAGGAAAATGTAAAATCAGCCTTTTATTGATATCCAACTCAGCCTTGGAATGCAGGCATTTAGTGAATTCACCGTCCTGGCCTAACTTTTCCAGGACAGCCGAACCCACCCGGGTCATAATCAGCATATTCAAGACCACATAAATAGAATCGGTCAACTCCACCCCTATTTTACTGAAAGCTGAACCCACCGGCCCCATGGAAAAAGGGATAACATACATTGTCCGGCCCTTCATCGCTCCCTTAAAGATTGCCTTAGCTTTCGCGTAGCCCGCGCGGGGAGACATCCAGTTATTATTCGGCCCGGCAGTCTGTTTCTTTCTGGCGCAGATAAAGGTCAAGTGCTCGGTCCGGGCCACATCATCTTTGGCACTGCGGTGATAAAAGCAGCCGGGAAGCTTTTCCTGATTAAGCTGAATAATCTCACCCGAAGATAAGGCTTCCTTTTCCAGGATTTTTTTCTGTGTTTCTGAGCCGTCTATCCAGACTATCCTTTCCGGCTTACACATTGCCGCCATTTCTTTAACCCAATTATTCAATTTTTCCATTATCTTATTCCCTGGTTTCTAAATAACGATTAGCATTAAAGGCCGCGATTGCCCCGTCCGCGCAAGCGGTTATTACCTGGGTCAGGGTTTTCTTGCGGCAATCACCGGCGGCGAAGATGCCGCTGATTGAGGCTTCCATATCTTCATTAGTTAAGATAAAGCCGGTTTCATCCAGCTTTACCAAATTGCCCAGAAAAGCCGTATGCGGATGAATTCCCACAAAGACAAATATCCCGGAACAGGCGACATCGGAAACCGCGTTGCTTTTTAAATTTTTTATCCGCATGGCCTCAACTGTTTTCTCTCCTATAACCTCAAGGGGTATAGTGTTCCAGAGAATCTCCACCTTTTTATTCTCCAGAATCCTCTCCTGAAGTATCTTGCTGGCCCGTAATTCATCCCGGCGGTGGATCAAGGTAACCTTGCGGGCGAAACGGGTCAAAAATATAGCTTCCTCAACCGCCTTATCCCCGCCTCCGACCACGAAGATATCCTTATTCTTAAACAGCGGCCCGTCACAGGTCCCGCAGTAAGACACTCCTTTGGCAATCAGTTTTCCTTCGCCCGGGATAGCTAACTTTTTGGGGCAGGCCCCGGCAGAGACGATAATTGTCTTAGCCTGATATTCGACCTCATGTCCGATAACCTTAAAATATCCGGGCTGGAGATCAATCCTAACCGCCTCATCAATCTTAATCTCAACTTCTAACTCCTCCACCTGTTTCTGCATCGCCAGAATCAAGTCCACGGTAGCCACACCTCCGGCAAAACCGGGATAATTTTCAATAGTCGGAGAAAGGATAATCTGTCCGCCCAGCCCGGTCTTTTCCAAAAGCAGGGTTTTTAAACGGCTTCTTCCGGAGTATAATGCCGCGGTCAAACCCGCTGGCCCGCCGCCGATAATGATTAGATCATACATATTTTCAGCTTTCGGTTCTCAGTTTTCGGCTTTCAGCTAAAGGCTGATAGCTGAATGCTGACTGCTGACAGCCTTTGTATACACTTCCCCCGCCCTATGCGAACTGCGCGCCAGCGGCGCGGAATAAACCGCTTTAAAACCCAACTCCAGGGCTTCCTGGCGATAAGACTCAAATTGTTCCGGGCTGATAAATTCCTCTACCGGAATATGCCGGTCCGAAGGAGCCAGGTATTGGCCTAAGGTCAGAATATCACAGCCGGATTCTTTTAAATCCCTGATTGCCTTAATTACCTCTTCCCGGCTCTCGCCAAATCCCAGCATTATACCAGATTTCACCAAACCCGCAAATCCCAAATTTTTAACTTTTTTCAATACCTCTAAAGAGCGCCGGTAATCCGCCTGAGGACGGGCTTTTTGATACAGGCTTTCCACAGTTTCCAGATTATGGGCGATAATATCCGGGCATGATTTCACTATCAGGGAGATCGCCTCCGGCTGATTTCTGAAATCCGGAATCAACAATTCGATTTTCTTTCCCGGGTTAATTTTTCTTATCAGATACACTGCCCGGGCGTAGTGGCTGGCCCCGCCCAAAGGCAGGTCATCCCGGGTAACCGAGGTAATCACCACATAGTTTAAATTCAGCCTGCGGACGGTCAAGGCCAAATTATAGGTTTCCGAAGGCTCCAGGGGACCAAGCCTGCCCTTATCTACGGAGCAAAAACCGCAATTACGACTGCAGTTTGAGCCCATAATCATAAAGGTTACGCTGTTGTCTTCAAAACAGCTGTTGATATTCGGGCACCTGGCGCTTAGACATACCGTATGCAACCCTGAGTTTTCAAATTCTTTCAGGCGGTTTTTGATAAAACCAATGTCCCTGGGGATTTCCTGGCGAAACCAGGAAGGAAGCTGTTTACGCATTCTTTGATTTCAACTGCTTGATTTTTTCCTTTAAGGCCACCTTCTGCCACACCGAGGCATAATCAATAATCAACTTTCCGGCAAGATGGTCAACCTCATGCTGGATAGCCCTGGACAATAAATCACCGGCTTCAAATTCAATCAGACAACTATTCTCATCTAGCGCCTGACAAGTTATCTGTCTGGCCCTTTTCACCTTAACGGTTATCCCGGGCAGGCTCAAACAACCCTCCTCAAAAGCCTCCTGCCCTTTTTTCTTTATAATTCTGGGGTTAGCTAATTTTAAAACCTTACCTTCAATACAGATCACGCACATCTGTTTATCAATACCCACCTGATTTGCCGCCAGGCCAATGCCGTTAGCCCGGCGCATCACCTGGAGCATCTCATCAAAAAGCTCCCGTTCCGCCTGGGTTACCTTTTCTACCGTCGGAGTCTGCTTCCTTAAAATCGGCTCGCCGATAATGTAAATTCTGCCTAACATACTTTATCTCTTTGACTTACTAATACGATTCTTCTCATCCACAAAGACGATCTTGGGCTTAAGCTTCCGGGCAAGCCTATCCTCTATCATCCCATAAGCCAGGATGACTAAGATATCTCCTTCACAGGCATGCCGGGCGGCCGGGCCGTTAAGGCAAACCACTCCGGAACCGCTCTTACCCTCTATAGCGTAGGTTTCTTGTCTGGTTCCATTATGCAAATTCAAAACCTCAACCTTCTCACCCGGCAGGATATCCGCGGCTGCCAGCAATTTTTTATCAATAGTAATGCTTCCCTTATATTGCAAATTAGCCTCAGTAACCTTAGCCCGGTGGATCTTTGATTTGAGCATTATGCGTAACATTTTTACTCCTTCATTTATCCGAAGTTATCATTAACCGGAAATTAAATCGGGGAATTTACTTCACCTCGTCATTGCGATGACGCCTAAGAAGATACTTTCCAGAGCTAACCCATTACGCGCGCTTTAACAATTGATATGTCTGCCGGGCAATCATCAGCTCTTCGTCTGTGGGAATAACCATAATTTTGGGTTTGATTTTTAAATTGTTAAATAAACCATCTGTAATACCCTTGACTATTCTCGGCTGATTTTCACTGATTCCGGCGGTAAAAACCACGGCATCGGTCTTTCCTAAACTTCCCAAGTA
>Ga0209212_1004965_pt1 | contig 16139 bp, 15 predicted proteins | sample RifGroC2_FD_183996 | JGI IMG/M metagenome (GOLD analysis project Ga0209212, IMG submission 183996) | Groundwater microbial communities from Rifle, Colorado, USA - Groundwater C2 (SPAdes) (version 2) | ecosystem: Environmental > Aquatic > Deep subsurface > Groundwater | place: Rifle, Colorado...
GTACGACGACCGCATCGGTCTGGGTCACCGTTTGGCCGGGTTCAACGGCCCGGACGATCACGTCGCCGCTGATGGGCGCGAGCAGCGGCGTGGGCTTGTAAGCGTCTTCCCAGTACTTGATCGCTTCGGCGCCCTGGGCGCGGGCCGCATCAAGCAGCGCGGCCCGTTCTGTGGAGCTCATGAGGGCAACCACGGTGCCCGCTTTAACGCGGTCGCCTTCCCGCACCAGTATTTTCTCTATCCGCCCGCCGATGGGCGGCTTGATCTCCAGACGGTTCTGCGGCTGCACCGAGCCGGTGCTCGTGATGACCGTTCGCGCCGTGCCGGTCTCGGGACGGACCTCCCTCATCACGTACGCCGTCTTGGTATCACGGTTCAGAAAGAACAGGGCCGCGATCACCACTGCCGCGGCAAGCAGCAGCAACCCCAGGTATCGTTTGCGCAATTTATTCCACATCTTCCAGAGCGCCTCCCTGCGCCTGTATCCAGGCAGCTTCCGTGGTCAGCGCGTTCGCCCGGGCGTCGAGCATCGCCTTTTCCACCCGCACGAGATCGTCCTCGATAATGGTCCAGTTATCGAAGGAGATGAGCCCGGTGGAATACTGGGCCCTGCTGATCGTGGCGCGCGCCTCGGCCGCTGCAAGAAATTTTTGCTGGACCTGCGCCTGTTCCGCGGCATTCTCGAAACGTGTTCGCGCCTCCCGGAGGGCCACCAGCGCTTCATCGCGGATGCTTCGTTCTTCCGCCTCTGCCTGCCGGAGCCCTGCGCGGGCACGGGCAATGCCTGCCTGCCGTATGCCGCCTTCGAAGAGCGGCAGCGTCACGTTCAGGCCCACGGTCCACTCTTCCTCACGGGGCGGCCAGTCAGAAGAGCTTCGGGCTGCCGTTGCATTGGCATAGAACTTCGGCGCCCGATCGGCCCGCGCTGCCTTTAACCCGTAGCGGGCCTCTTCTTTCAGAGCGGCCTGCTGCAGGACCACGGGGTTTCGCTGTACAATGCTTTCCAGGTCAACGAGCTTTTCAGTTTTCAGGGCCATATCGAGGCTGCCCTGAGCAGCGAGGGGAGCGAGGCCGATCCGGCCCATCTCGCGGCTGAGCTTCTGGCGCGAGAGGTCGATGCCGCGCCGCGCCTGCGATACTTCGAAATCCGCCTGGGCAAGGCTTGCATCCGCGGTGAGCAGCGAGCCTTTATGTTCCCTGCCCGCATTATAGCGCAGCCCGACGAGCTCCCTGTTCTTGCGCCTTCGGTCGGCAATGCCTCCGGTGATCGCAAGCAGCTCCTGGGAGCGCAGCAGGTCCACAAAGGCCGAGCGCAGCCGGAACCGCACGTCCGCAGAGGTCACGATGTACCGGAATTCCGCTGCCTGTATGCTCCTGGTCGCTGCCGAGACGTCATAGGGCGTCTTGAATCCGTCGAACAGGAGCTGGCTGGCTGTCACGCCGTAGGAATAGGTCTCGGCAGTGGGCGACAGGGAAGACCCGAAGCGCGACTGGTCGGCAAAGGCGCTGAGGTGCGGGAACAGGGCGCCCCGAACAATGTTCCGGCTCGCCCGCGCCTGCTCTGCCTGCTCGCGCGCAGCGGCCAGGTCGGGATGATTCGCCGTTGCTTCCTGAAGGCATTCCTTCCAGGTTACCGGCTCCGGCTCAGCGGCCTGGACCGGGAAGGATGCCGCAAGAATGCAGAGCGACAGTGCTATGGCAATAGTTTCTGATGACATGCTCGGCTATGATAATGCGCTCGCACCCTTCCGTCAACGGATTCTTGTGGTTTTTCCTGGTTGACATCGCCGGAGGGGGCCGCTATAATACGGCTCGTCAAGCGGGCGTAGCTCAGCTGGTAGAGTACAAGCTTCCCAAGCTTGGTGTCGCGGGTTCGAGTCCCGTCGCCCGCTCCATGTAGCTTAGACACTGATCAGGCCGGAAAGGTTGCATCACCCTGGTCGGATCAGCCTTAATTTTCCTGACAAACATTGCGCATCTGGTCCCTGCCGTGCTTCCACTTCGGCAGGGGTTTTTTTTCTCGGGAGGTGCCTCATGATCAGTCAGTTGCCGAAAAAAAGGCTGCTCGCGTTGCTGGCTCCGGTGCTGCTTGTCAGCGTTGCCATCGCTGCCGGCGACCGTATTGTTATTGCCGATTTTTCGGGCGGCATCGATGCGAGGGGCGTTCCTGCGGGCTGGCAGCTCAAGGAGAAGTCGGGAAAGGCCGAATTCGGCGTGGTCCAGGACGGCGATCTCCATGCCCTGCGTCTCAGGAGCGCAGATACTTCTTATTCCATCCAGAAGTCCGTGGACCTGGACGTAAAGCAGCACCCGATCCTGACCTGGAAATGGAAGGTGACAAAGCTTCCCGCAGGCGGTGATTTCCGGAAATCAAAGACCGACGACCAGGCGGCCCAGCTGTTTCTCGCTTTCTCGAAGACAAAGGCCATTGTGTACATCTGGGACACATCGGCGCCCCAGGGGCTGATGAAGGATGCGCCGGCGCCGCCCTTCATGAGGATCAAGGCCGTGGTCGTCCGCTCGGGCCCGGCGGAGACGGGCAAGTGGATATCCGAAAAGCGCAATGTCTATGACGATTATCGGAAACTCTACGGCCAGGACCCTCCGCCAATCCAGGGGGTGAGGCTCCAGATCAATTCCCAGCATACGGAGACGTCAGCGGAAAGTTATTTTGCCGACGTGGCTCTGGAAAAGGCGGGGATGAAGCAGTAGGCGCGGCACAACGAGAAATGTGTCAGCCTAAAAAAAGAATTTGGACGCGGATAAGATCAGTAACATCGTCACGCTGAGGGTGGATCGTCTTTCGATTAAGAAGCTTATCAGCGATTATCCGAGCAAATCAGCGTCCAACCGTCGTATTTAGTCAGTTACAAATCAAAATCTTCTCACATGGGAAGACAAAACTTCTTTGACACTGATTTATGCTGATTGAGTTATGAAGAATTCTGATTTTTCATAGGTGTTAATCCGCCGTAATCCGTGTCAAAGGCTTTGACTTTTTTTGGTTCCTTGTTGTCCGGGTTGGGATAAACAATGTCGAAGAAGATTTTCATAACAGGCGGGGCACGGTCAGGCAAATCATCCTTTGCCGAGGCGCTGGCAACAGAGCTGCCGGGAAAGCGGGCCTATATTGCCACGGCGCAGGCCCTGGACCCTGAGATGGCGGCGCGCATCGAGCGGCACCGGCGGGAGCGCGATGCGGTCTGGGAGACCTTTGAAGAGCCGCTGGCTGTGGCAGATCTTCTGCGCAGGCTGCAGGGGTCGCATGATGTGGTCCTCATCGATTGCCTGACGCTCTGGCTGAACAACGTCATCCTGGGCCGCGTCGAGGCCGACGACGCGATCCTGTCCATGTCCGAAGAGCTCGTCAGCGCGTTCAGCGCCTTCAGCGGCACCTGCATCGTTGTGTCGAACGAGGTGGGCCTGGGGATCGTGCCTGATAATCCGCTTGCCCGGAGATTCCGCGACCTGGCGGGCATCGTGAACCAGCGGGCCGCTGCTGCGGCCGATGAGGCCTACTTCGTGGCTTCGGGAATTCCTGTGCGGATGAAGTGAAGGGATGAGAAGCGCTGTGGGAAGCAGGAAACTGGGCACGTCTGGGGGACTATAGGGTGTTTCCCTACAGTTCCAGGAGAAAATATCAAGATACCAGGCGACCTTATTGGTTCTGACCCTCTTGGTTCTGTCCTGCAGTTTCCCTCTGCTGATGTACCCCTTGACATTCATGTAGTCGGTATATTACAATGTAGTGCATGAAGATCGTTATGGATGCCGATTGCATTATTAAGCTCACCAAAGCCGGCCTGAAGGAAGACGTCTGCAAGGCGTTTTCCATTTCCATTCCCCAACTCGTTAAGGAAGAAGTGGTTGACCGCGGAAAAAGCAAGAATCTGCCGGATGCTTTCCTTATAGAGCAAAATGTACAAAGTGGAGCCTTGACGGTTTTGTCGGAGATGCGCGCGAAGAAGATTCGAGGAGAGGATGAGGTCATTTTGGCATTTCGTAACGGCGGCTATGACGCTATCGGCAGCGATGACCGGCAGTTCATACGACATTTGAAGGCATTTCACATACCCTATGTGACTCCAGCGGTCTGCATTGCCGTTATGGTTCGGCAGGGGATGATGACCCGCGAAAGCGGGTTCGCCAATCTTGATGCCCTGGCGCCCTATATCAGCGACGACGAGTATTACACAGTACGGTTGTTCCTGGAACGGGGGAGAAAATCATGAAAACAAAATCAATTCGTATACCCGATGATATCCAGCGGGCAGTTACAAAGGTCGAGAAGGAAGAGAAAGTAGAAGAGGCGACTGCCATCCGCAAGCTGATCAAGATCGGATATGAGACCTATGTTGCCGACCGCTATCGGGACGGTAAGCTGTCCTTGGCAGAAGCATCCAGACGACTCGGGATCACCCAGAGCGAGATGATCGATCTCCTGCTGGAACGTGGCACCAAGGGTAACCTTGATGCCGGAGATGTTCTGGCGGCCCTTGAGGCCTTTGCCAAGTAGAAGATGCAATTTCAAGAGGTATATGGGGACGACAGGATATCCCTTGGTCGCTCCGATACATGGGAAGCAAGTTTGCCACGGATGGATGCGGATAAAGGCAGCAAGTGAGTGAAAGGCGAAAAGCCGAGGCATGTTAGCCGCGAATGGACGCGAATGAGCGCTAAAAGAACGAATGACTCCCCCAGGGTCACTACAGGTACCTTCAACGGGAGATCGCAGATCATATGGGTTTGAATTATGCGCCGGCGTGCAGATTGGTAGCTGCTCAGGAGTAAATATCAAAAAGCAAGACGCGACCATATTGGTTCAGAAATGGCTTTACTCCAAATCCCAGGTGCACGAGTTGCCACTGTGGCAAATGAGCCGATGTGAGGCGATATAAAAAAAATACTTTGATAAGACTATGCATTATTGTGGCTCTTGCCTTCATTGGGCATGGCTGCGAAAGACGTGATATTACATTAACGGCAGATCAATTGATTGCAAGGGGTCAACAGTTTAATGCCGAGGGAAAAGTTGACAAGGCCGTTGAGTCATACAGAAAAGCAATACTATTACGCCCCGATAGCAGCGCGCTGCATTTTGAGTTTGGCGTGCTTTTGTACGCGGAGTATCTAAAGTCATACGATAAGGCCCAAATGAAACTTCTTGCAGATGTCATTAGGAGGCCAAATAAGGATTTTTCAAAGAATGATATTTCAAAAAGGGAAGGGCTGTTAGTCCGGTATGGATACAGAAAAGAGTACTATATTTCTGCAAAGGAGGAGTTTTCTGAGACCCTAAAATATAATCCTTCTCATTGGGAGGCCAGATATTATATTGCGGCGGATCTTTTTAAAAAGCAGAAATACGAGCAAGCTATTGTTGAATTTAATGAACTCAATCAACTTAAACCAGACTATGCTAACAATTTTACTTTTTTAGGCGAGGCTTATCTGAACACCGGCAAGTATCAGCTCGCCATCAATACGTTAGAAAAGGCGTCTGATATGAATCCATCTGCCCAGCACTATTATGTTCTCGGCTTGGCTTATAGAAAAACTGGGAATTGGAAGAAGGTTTATGAAATGGTAGGGAAATTGAAAGAGATGAATTCAGATTTTCACAACGACTTGTTCAATTGAATGAGCCTATAGGCTCATTCAATTGAAGGCTCGTTGTCAAGGGAACCTATAGGGCCTTGCGATGTGATAATGGGGTCCATCGGGGACACGGATGCACACGGGTAGCAACTAAGGCTCGCATGGCGCATGGAGTATAGAGATCTAACTGCGAAGAGCAGGAAATAATTTGCGCCACAGATTCACCCCGTTAGAGGTAAAGATATCTAACGGGGGAGCCAAAGATCACAGAGATGAGCAAGAGAAAAGGCCGTTGGCCGCGGACGGACACGGATTCAAACTTCATGGGCGTTAAGGCAAGACTATTTTTGCCGCGAATGGAAGCGAATTGGCGTGAAAGAGCGGTTGTAGATGATGTTAAGGGTTGAAAAAAACTCCAAGAATTAAGTCTGTGAATGTAGGAGTTTATGCAAACAGAAAACTTGCTGTTTTGCTTTTTGTTTCATTCGCGTTAATTCGCGGCTAAAGAGATTATAGTTCAAATATAAATCAGGGGAGAGGTCAGATATGAGCAAATTGCAGGACATTATAAAATCCATTCAACCCGTTGATGCATCGCGGGCGCTTGCCATCCAGGAGCGGCTGGACAACCTTACAAAGCCCCAGGGCAGTCTGGGCCGGCTGGAAGAGCTGGCGAAGAAGTACTGCCTTATCACCGGCAAGGACCGGCCGCAGATCCGGAATAAGATTATTTTCACCTTTGCCGGAGACCACGGTGTGACCGAAGAGGGCGTGAGCGCCTTTCCGAAGGAAGTGACGCCGCAGATGGTCTACAATTTCCTGCGCGGCGGCGCCGGCGTGAACGTGCTGGCGCGCCATGCCGGCGCGCGGGTGATCGTTGTAGACGCGGGCGTTGATCATGACTTCGAGCCTGCCGAAGGGCTTGAGATTCGCAAGGTCGGCCGGGGCACGCGGAACATGACGAAGGGGCCGGCCATGACGCGCGCCGAGGCGGAGCAGGCGGTCCTCGTCGGCATCGAAATGGTAGAGAAATATCGCGACGGGCTGGACATTATCGGCACCGGCGACATGGGCATCGGGAACACGACGCCCTCGTCGGCCATCGTTTCGGTCATCACGGGAACGGATCCGGAGCAGGTGACGGGCCGGGGCACGGGGATCGACGACAAAAGCCTGCGGAGCAAGGCCGAGATCATCCGGAAGGCCATCAGCGTGAACAAGCCGGACCGGTCCGACGCGCTGGATGTGCTGGCCAAGGTCGGCGGTTTTGAGATCGCGGGCATCGCCGGGCTGGTGCTCGGCGCGGCCCGCTACCGCATCCCCGTGGTGGTCGACGGGTTCATCTCAACGGCAGGAGCGTTGATCGCCGCGGAACTGAACCCGGCGGTGAAGGGCTACATCATTGCCGCCCACCAGTCCGTGGAGATCGGCCATCGGAAGATGCTGGCCCATCTCGAACAGGTCCCGCTGCTCGACCTGAACCTGCGGCTCGGGGAAGGCACGGGAGCGGCCCTGGGCATTTCGCTCGTCGAGGCGGGTGTGAAGATCCTGACAGAGATGGCCACCTTTGCCGATGCAGGCGTGTCGGAGCAGCATGGGGAAGGTGAGAAGGTAGGAAGATAGGAAGGGACGAGGGGAACCACGGCCGCTCATTATGATACGGAATTTCATCAACGCATTGCAGTTCCTTACTATATTTACCGTCAGCAGGAAGCAGCGGCCCGCAGAGGGCGACCTTGCGAAGTCGCTTCCTTATTTTCCCGCTGTCGGGTTCCTGATCGGCCTGTGCCTGGTCTACGCGGACCAGGCGCTTGCCTGGGTGCTGCCGCACACCATCAGCAACGCGCTCCTCGTGCTGCTGGCGATTGTGCTCACCCGGGCGCTGCACGTGGACGGCCTTGCCGACACCCTCGACGGGTTCATGGGCGGCGCGGACCGCGAGGCGAAGCTGCGGATCATGAAGGACAGCAGCATCGGGACGGCCGGGGCGATCGGCATCATCTTTCTTCTATTTTTGAAATATCTCAGCCTCAACATCCTGTTCAGCGACAACAAGACCGCAGCGCTGCTCATGGCCCCCCTGCTCGGCAGGTGGTCGCAGACGCTGATGGTCTTTCGGGCGGCCTATGCGCGGGAGAACGGCATGGGCCGCGCCTTCTCGGGCCGCCTCGGGACAAGCGGAATGATCGCAGCTGCGGTCGTGGCCATCGTGCTGTCGGCCTTTGTGGCCGGGCTGTGGGCGCTGGTGTTCGTTCCCTCCGTGCTTATAGTCGCACTGCTTGCGCGGTGGTATATTGTTCGTGCTCTCGGCGGCGTGACGGGCGATACGGTCGGCGCGGTGAGCGAGCTGAGCGAAACGCTGGTATTGCTCCTGTGCGTAGTGATCTTCGGCGGAGGGTAAGGATATGCCGACACGAGTATATCTCATGCGCCACGGCGAGGTGCAGAACGGCGGCGAGAAGCGGTACAACGGGCACATCGACGTGGACATCACGCGGAAAGGCGAGGAGCAGATGCGCAGCCTTGCCGAGCGGCTCGTGGGCAAGCCTGTAGCGGCCGTGTACTCGAGCGATCTTATCCGTTCCGTGAAGGGTGCGAGGACCATTGCCGGGCGTCTCGGAATTTCATTCACGTCCCTGCGCGAATTGCGCGAGCGGAGCGTGGGGAAATGGGAGGGCCTGACCGCTGAGGAGATCAAGGCGCGGTTTCCCGATGAATACGCGAAATGGCGGGCTGACCTGCTGAACTACCGGCCGCCCGACGGCGAGTGTCTGCTTGATGTCCATGGCCGGGTCCTGCCCGTGTACCGTAGACTGGTGGCTGACAACCGGGACCGGGAGATCGCCCTGCTGCTGCACGGCGGCGTGAATCGCGTCATCCTGGCTGATACCCTCGGCATCGAGCCTTTGAACCTTTTCCGGATCGACCAGGCCTTCGGAGCGATGAACATCATCGATTACTACGACGACGGCATGCCCGTCGTGAAACTGCTGAACGGGTGAGGGCGATTTTTCGTCAGCTCCGGGAGGCGGCCACCCTCTCGCTCTATCAACTACCTGTGCGTGCAGACAGGTGCAAGCGATTGGACGTAGGGGCTGCCATAGCAGCCCTTTTTGAGGGCGGGCATGCCCGCCCCTACGCTTTGGGCGATTCTGTCCCCGCAGGATTGCTGATTGGGAGAGAAACCCGTTGACTTCACTCCAGAGGTACTGTATTTTACTGTAGTTATGGAAATAAGCTGGGGGAGCCCCGCAGGATGGGGCTGAGAGCCGTCTGTCAGAGAGGGCGACCCTTGGAACCTGATCCGGGTAGTTCCGGCGTAGGGAAGGCTGTCATGCATGCAGAATGAAGACCTTTCAGCCACGCCCCCGGCGTGGCTTTTTTGTTATGGAGCAAGCCGACCGTGTCGGCGTTTATTGACGGCAACGCGCCCCGCCCCGTTTCCAAATGGTAGAGGACGCGGGCCCCGCTCCCCCGGCTCCGTTTCGAGAGTCCCGCGTCCACTACTATTGGCAAAGGTGCGGGACCCGCTTCCTATTTTTGTTTGATCCGGGGCGGGCGTGTCATACATCTTTATTGATGCGGGACGGAGACGGGGGTTGCCTCGGTCCCCAAGGGAAGAGAAGGATGAACATCACGCTGAACGGTGAAAAAAAAGAAGTCCCCGACGGCATCACCGTGCTCGGCCTGCTGCAGCATCTCACTATCCAGCCCGAGCGGGTGGCCATCGAGCTGAACGAGAGCGTGGTAAGGAAAAAGGGCTACTCGACTGCGCAGGTGCAGGACGGGGACAGGGTGGAGATCGTGAGCTTCATGGGTGGGGGCGCCTATGGAGCGAGCCGACCGTGTCGGCGTAATTGTAATTTAAGAACGGCGATATGATCGCCTTGGTCCAAGGGCACGGCAACACGCCCCGCCCCGTTTTTAAATGGCAGCGGACGCGGGCCCCGCTCCGTGTCATACATCTTTATTGATGCGGGACGGAGACGGGGGTTGCCTTGGTCCAAAAGGAGTAAAGCATGACTGACGACAAGCTGACCATCGCAGGAATCGAGTTCAACTCCCGCCTCTGGGTCGGAACAGGCAAGTACAAGGATTTCGAGGAAACGCGGAAGGCCATCGAGGCCTCGGGCGCCGATGTGGTGACCGTGGCGGTGCGGCGCGTGAACATCATTGAAAAGGGCAAGGAAAACCTGCTCGACCATATCGATCCGAAGAAGTACAAGATCCTGCCGAACACGGCGGGCTGCTATACGGCTAAGGATGCCATTCGCACGGCCATGCTCGCGGCCGATGCGGGTATCACAAATCTCGTGAAGCTCGAAGTGATCGGCGATGAGAAGACGCTCTTTCCGGACAATGAAGCGACCCTTGAGGCCGCAAAGGTGCTCGTGAGCGAGGGCCTGATCGTGCTTCCCTATACCAGCGATGATCCCATCATGGCAAAGAAGCTGATGGATATCGGCTGTCCGGCCGTGATGCCCCTTGCGGCGCCGATCGGGTCCGGCCTCGGCATTAGAAATCCCTACAACCTCAGGATCATCCTGGAGACGGTGAAGGTCCCGATCATTGTGGACGCAGGCGTCGGCACAGCGTCGGATGTGGCCCTGGCCATGGAGCTGGGGTGCGACGCAGTGCTGCTGAACACGGCCATTGCAGGAGCAAAGAACCCCATTGTCATGGCTGAAGCAATGAAATACGGAGTCCTTGCCGGCAGGCTTGCCTACAAGGCGGGCCGGATACCGAAGAAGCTCTATGCCACGGCCAGCAGTCCGCTGGACGGGATGATCGGAGCGTAAACACCGCAGAGGGCATGGGGCAGAGAGCTGGGCGCATGGAGTAAAAATGGTAAGCGTCTATCGGCTACGAAGCCCGTATCGTTAGGCGGAACCGAACACCGAAACGGGCCTCGTTGCCGTAACCGTTTTTCAACCCGCTGCTATTTGTTGTATGCTCTCTGCGGAGACTTCCTTGGCAATTGATTTCAAGCTCTACCTCATCACTGACCGGCATGCGGCAAAGATCCCCCTGCCTCAGGCTGTGCGCGCCGCGCTCGAAGGCGGAGTGCGGGCAGTGCAGCTCCGGGAAAAGGACCTGCCGATCAGGGAACTGCTCAAGCTGGCCGGGGAGCTTCGGCGCATTACGAAGGAGTACGGCGCCAGGCTTTTCATCAACGACCGCGTTGACGTGGCGGTTGCCGTCGATGCCGACGGCGTGCATCTGGGCGGAGAGAGCATTCCCGTGGATGCGGTCCGCAGGATCGTGGGCGACAAAATGCTCATCGGCGTCTCGACCCACAGCCTCAGTGAGGCCGTCGAAGCCGCACAGCGCGGCGCGGACTTCATAACCTTCGGGCCTGCGTTCGAAACGCCATCAAAAAAGAAGTACGGCCCGCCTGTGGGGCTGGGGCCCATAGCGGAAATAAAGAAAGCGATTCGCATCCCGGTATTTGCTTTGGGCGGAATAACGGTCAGCAACGTTTCCGCCGTGATCGACGCCGGCGTCGATGGCATCGGATTGATCTCGGCGATCCTGGCGGCCGATGATATCACGGCAGCAGCAAAGAACATCCTTGCAACAATAGACCGGAGTGGGCAGGCGATAAGGCGGGAGCAGCGAGACGGCGCCGCAGTCGGTTGACACCCGCTTCACAGGCAGGAGTGACTCATGACACAGATCATCGAAGCCCGGAAGGGCAACATTACAGCGGAGATGGAAGCGGTCGCCCGGGCCGAAGGCGTGAGCGTCGAGCACGTGCGGGACGGCGTGGCTGAGGGCATCATCGTCATCACGCGGAACAACGCGCACAAAAATATCACGCCCCTTGGGATCGGGAAAGGGCTTCGCACCAAGATCAACGCGAACATCGGCACGTCCAAGGACCAGATGTCCATTGCCGACGAGATCGAAAAGCTCAAGGTCGCCGTGGCGGCGGGCGCTGACGCGGTGATGGACCTTTCGACAGGCGGGCCGATCATCGAGATTCGCAGGGAGATCATGCGGCAGTCCACGGTGGCCATCGGCACGGTGCCGATCTATCAGGCTGCCGTCGAGACCGTCGAACAGGGAAAATCGATCGTCCAGATGGATCCTGAGCTCCTGTTTCGGGTGATCGAGCAGCAGGCCGAGGAGGGCGATCACACCCCCGACCCAGAGCAGCTCCATGTGCCGGCGGCGCACCACGTGGAGTTCGGACCAGTTGCCCAGGGCGTCCAGCGACATGACGTACGGGCCGGCCTCCTTCTTGCGGTACTGGTGCAGTTCGTACACGGTGTCGAGCACGGCCTTGCCATCCTTGGTCAGGACGAACCTGAAGACCTTCTTGTCCGGGTTGTAGAAGGCCTCCCCCTCCTCGCCAGCGGGGGTCCTGAAGGTGCCGTAGAGGCTGTAATCCCCTTCCTTCTTCCAGAGCGGGGAGAGCTTCACCGAATCGTAGAACACGGTCTTGTCGGGATTGTTCTTGTCCCTCATGTTGAGCGCGACGTCGACCAGCTGCTTGGCCAGGAAGATGTCGTACCCCTTGTAGCGGTAGGGATCTCCGGCCCCGACCAGGGTGGCGGTCCCCAGCGGTTTCCCCTCCTTGGACCAGAGCACGATGTCCGAGGCCCCCTTGGGATAGGTGGCGCTGGCGAAGACCTGCTTGGTCACCTCGAGCTTGGGAAGGGTCGCCGTCGAGGCCAGGGGTCCCTTGATCAGGGGAAAGTAAGCGCCGCGCTTGCTGAGATCGGCCGGTATGCCGATGCCATGGAGCATGGTGCCGGAAAACTGGTACAGGTTCTCCCAGGTCCCCACGAAAAGAACCAGGAAGAGCCCGGCGTAGATCAGCAGGGTCCCCAGGTAACCGCGCTCGTGCTTCTCCGCATAGTTCCCCTCGGTGTTCAGGCGGAAGCCGGCCCGGGCCAAGAGGTCACGGATCTGGTGCGCAGGGCGCGCCGGGGTCAAGGGTTGAGCGGAAGGCCTGGTCCCCTCCCCGTAGCGCAGGTCGCGGCGCAACCCGGCAAGGTAGCCGAAGAGCCGGGCGGCGAGAAAGAGCAAAAGGGCGACGTTGTTCCAAAGCAGCATCCGCTGCGTGATGCGAAACGGCAGCGGCACATGCAGCACGGTGCTCAGGACCAGTGCTGCGGGGATGATGATGAAGATGAAAAGGGGTAAGGGAGATCGGAGCAGAAAGCGAAGGAGATTTGTTTCATTGCGCATGTCGGTAGCTGCCCTTGTGATTTTGGATTTGTCAGACGGTGACGGCGCGTTCACCCGATGGTCCGGTGCGGCGCCGGGGACGGTATCTTGCTAGCGGTTGATAATAACAAGTTTTTCCTGCAAATGAAACCAAAATGTTGGCCGTCCTCATTGGGAAACCGGCGCTCCCCTTGGGGCTCATCCTCCCCTGCGCCCCCCCCTCGGGTTGCGCTCACCGGTTGGAACTCCCCCCGCCTCACGGCCCCATGAGCCGGGGGAGCTCCTGACGAAAAAAGGCCGGCACCCGAAGGGCCGGCCTGATCGCAGTTAACATGCGGGAGGGGGGCGGCGCCCCCCTCCACGGTTGAGGGTGAATTAGTAGGTCAGCGGGCGGAGCAGGGTCCTGGTTGCCGCGCGGCCACCGGCGATGCTGGTGCCGGCGTGGTCGGAGCAGGCGCCCCAGGAACCGAGGATGCCGTTGTCGCCGGCCAGGGCCAGGGAGCTCACGTTGGCGCCGGAGGCGTCCGCCTTGGTCGGGGACGGGTTGGGCAGCATCTTGACGGAGCTTGCGCCGTTCAGGGTGTAGCACCCCTGCTTGTTGGCGGTGGTCAGGGTCTTGACCGACCAGTCGCTGGTCTTGTCGCCGCCGTTGTAGCGGAAGTTGCCCAGACCCGGCAGGAAGCGGTACGGCTTGCGGGTCACGAGGCTGGAGGAGTCGCCGACCAGGTTCTTGGCGCCGGAGTAGCTCTGGTAGCTTGCGTTGCCTGCGTTGCCGTGGATGCCGCCGAAGGTCTTCTTGTCGGAGGAGTTGTGGCAGTTGAGGCACTTGTTGCCGAAGATGTTGCCGCCGCCGGTGGCTGCGTACTTGCCTTCGCTGACTTCGTGCTGGAAGGTGGCGTCGTCCATCAGTCTTTCTTCGGCGGCAAGGCGCGCAGCGCCGACCAGGTCGCCAGTGTTGTAGGCGTCGCCGTTGCAGTGGTCGTAGCCGCTGGTGGTGCCGGCGTGCTTGGAGGTGGAAATCTGGCCGTTGTACTGGGTTTCGGCGTGGCAGATGTAGCAGACCAGGGCGTCTTTGTTGAAGTTATCGTCGCCGTTTGCGTTACGCAGCATGTACTCGTTGTTGGAGCCGTGGGCGCCGATCACCGCGTTGTTGAAGGGGAGCACGCCGACGTCGGCGGCGCGGAACTGGCCTACGGTGTGGCAGTCGCCGCAGTGCAGGACGCTGTCATCGGCCACCGGCACGTTGTTCAGGGTGGTGTAGGCTGCGGTGAACTTGCCGGTTTCGAACATGGTGCCGGAGATCGCCTTCACCCCTTTGATCGGCTTGGCCACGCCGGTCTCGACGAAGTTGTAGTTGGCGCTGGAGATGCTGGTGAACTCTGCCCCGGTGAGGTTCTGCTTGGTGTACTTCTGGCCGCGCACCGCGTGGTGCGAGGAGTTGCTGGTGGCGAACTGCTCGTAGACGCCCACGACGTTGACGCGGGAAACCTGGTCATAGGAGTTGGAGACGGAGTCGCCGAAGGGGTTCAGGGCGGTACCGGTGTAGCCGGTGACGCCGGCCAGGGCTGCGGCCGCGTCAGGGGCGCCTGCCTGGTTGTGGCAGGAGAAGCAGAACTGGTCCATCAGGGCGTGGTCCGGGCTGGACGGCTGCCAGGGGTAGCCTGCGCCCACTGCCAGGGTCTGGTTGCCGGCCAGGGCGCTGTTGCCGTTACGCAGGTAGATCTTGTCGTCGACCATGTGGTAGTCGGTGTCGACCACAACCACGTTGCCTTCCTTCTTGCCTTCCAGGTGGCAGACGGCGCAGTCGGAGTCCTTCACGTCGCGGCCGGTTACGTGGTGCGAACGCTTCTCGAACTCGGTGGTGATGACGCGCACGCCGTTGTTGTCCTGCACGAAGCCTGCGCCCGCGTTCTGGGCGAAGGAGTGGCAGCCGACGCAGCTGGCGCCCTTGTCGTGCGGGGTGTTGGTGTGGCAGGTCTGGCAGCTCTTCACTTCGGCGGCCAGAAGGTTGCTGTTCATGTGGCCGGTGCTGTTGAAGGCGGCGACCACTGCCGGGGTGCTGGAGGTGTGGCAGGAGGTGCAGACGCTTGCGGTGGCTGCGGCGGCGTCAACGATGACGACGCTGGAAGTGGCGGTGGCCAGACCGCCGTTGGCGGAGGTCACGGTAGCGGTGATGGTGTAGGTACCGACGGCGGCCGGGGTGAAGCTGAAGGTCTGCGCCGCGGAAGCTGCCTGCGAGAAGGCTGCAGGGCCGGTCACGTCGAAGGCGTACAGCAGGCCGGTGTCATTGGTGGTGGCGGTGACGCTGGTGTTAACTGCCTTGCCGGTGACGCCGTTGGTCGGTGCGAACAGGCCGGCGGTGACCTTGCCGGCCACGCCGAAGGTGGCGCTGATGATCTGGCCTCCAGCGGCGGCGGACAGGGAGAGTACCTCGCCTGCGGTGGTGCCGTTGTAAGCGACCGAGCCTGCGCCCAGGTCGTAGGAAACGATCTTGTGGTTGCCGTCGGCAGCGATGGTCACGGGCAGGATGGTGCCCGCTGCCACGCCGGACACGCCAGTCGAGGTCCAGGTGCTGTTCAGGTTCTGGGCGTAGATGACGCCGCCAGCGGTCTGGGTGATGCTGAAGCCGGTGGGCAGACCCGCCGAGTAGCTGGCGGAGACGACGTGCGAACCGGCGCTCAGGGTGATCGGGCCGGCATTGGCTACGCCGTCCAGGGTGGAGGTGGTCGGTGCCGCCCCTTCGAAGGTGATGGTGGCGGTACCGGTCGGGTAGACGTAGCTGGTGCCGCTTTTCAGGATCTTGGTGGTGGTGCCGTAAACAACCTTGACGTTGTTAGTGGCGCTGCCGCCGGCGACTTTGACCGTCAGGGTCCACGCGTTGGCGAGGGCCGGGACGACCAGAAGCAGCAGGGCGATGATGATGGAACCTGCATTCTTGCGCATCTGTTCTCTCCTATTGAAATAAAGGTGAAGTCAATTTCAAAATTCCGTCCTGGAACTGCTGGCTACTTGATGTGGCAGGACAGGCAGAGCTTGGAGCCGGCCTGCGGCGCCAGCACCAGGTAGTTGACCGGCTCGGCGACTGCGGTGTTGTACACGTTTTTCTTGTTGTGCACGTCGTGGCAGGTAGCGCAGGTCATGTAGGCGGAGCCGTTGGCAGCCACGTAGAGACGATCGGCAACCTTGATCCCCTGGCTGTTGTCCAGGTAGGGGGCGTTCGGGTTGCGGATCCAGGCGTCGGCGTTGGGATCGTCAGCGGCGGCCTGCAGGGTGGCTGCGTCCGGAGCGATGCCGGTCTCGGGGCCGATGGCCACTGCCGGGTAGTCGAAGCCGACCGGGTGGTCGTTGGTGAGGCCTGCTGCGCC
>Ga0209212_1004966_pt1 | contig 16139 bp, 13 predicted proteins | sample RifGroC2_FD_183996 | JGI IMG/M metagenome (GOLD analysis project Ga0209212, IMG submission 183996) | Groundwater microbial communities from Rifle, Colorado, USA - Groundwater C2 (SPAdes) (version 2) | ecosystem: Environmental > Aquatic > Deep subsurface > Groundwater | place: Rifle, Colorado...
CCTCGTTGACGAACTTCAACAAAACCCAACTTCTCCAGGATTGCTACAACTTCACGAGGTTTTAAAACTGGAGGCTTTCCCATTTTAGACCAAGGTTACAGTCTGTATACCAACAAACTCTGTTTCCAACTTTGGTTCACCATCTTCCAGGAGTAGTTCAATTACCTCTTTGAGATTCCGATTCAACTCGTCAAGAGTCTCTGCTTGAGCATGGGCACCAGGAAACCCAGGAACATAGCCTACATACAAACCAGTATCAGGACACTTTTCAACAATCGCTGTATAGGTTTTCACGAATGAGCGCCTCCTTTAAATAACCAAGTCGTTATATTTGTATCACATCTAACAGCTAAATGTCAAACTTAAAGGCTTGCTTCCTTTACCACTTTCCTATATCGTATCTGAACGAAAACTCATATTTTTGTCATTTCGACCCCTTCGCTTTCTGTCTTTTCGAGAAGCGAAGTGACGAGAAATCTTTCGCTCAGGACAGGCTCCTGGAGAAATCTATAAACCCAATAATTCCAATATACGAAAGATTTCTCGCGTTGCTCGATGACAACTTGGACAGTTTTCGTCGGCCTTAAAAAGTGCTTTATCAGTTTCATGCATGTCCTATCAACTCCTCCTTCATATATACCTTGTACAACTGGCTGTAAAGACCACCTGACCGCAGCAGTTCTTCGTGACTGCCTTCTTCCACCTTTTCGCCTTTGTTTAACACAATAATCTTGTCGCAGTGGAGGATGGTGGATAAGCGATGGGCAATGATGATGGACGTCCTGCCCTGCGTAGCTTTTTGAATAGCATTCTGTATCAAAACCTCGGAGATGGGATCCATGCTGGATGTTGCCTCATCAAGGATTAACACCCGCGGGTCGTAGATGATGATCCTGGAAAGAGAGATGAATTGTCGTTCACCCACAGAGAGATTTGCGCCTCTCTCGGCAATTTCCATATCGAGTCCACCGGGCATGCGGTCTATAAAGGGCATTAAGCCTAATGACTCAATAGTCTCCAATACCTGCACATCAGATAGAGGATTGAAGAGGGTAATATTGTCCCGTAATGTGCCTGCAAATAAAAAGACATCCTGACTGACCAATCCGATAACGTAGCGTAATCCAATCTTCTCCATTTTCCGAATGTCAATCTGGTCAAGCCAGATCGTACCCTTCTGAATTTCATAGAGGCGTGTCAGTATGCTTGCTATTGATGTCTTTCCACTGCCTGTCACACCTACCAATGCTGCGGATTGCCCGGTCTCTATCTGAAAAGAGATGTCTTTTAGTACATAATCACTGCCGTTGTAAGCAAACCAGACATTTTCAAATTTTATCGCGCCTTTAAAATCTTTTACAGAAACTTCTTTTACTGGGTTGCGGATTATGTAATCGACCTCTGGTTGCTCTTTCATAAGCCCAAATACCCGCTCTGAAGACGCCATTGCGCCCTGAAAGATATTGTATTTTTCCACAATATCACGAATGGGGTCAAACAAATCGTGAACATACGCCAGAAACGCCACCAGGACACCCAGGGTAAGAAAACCGTGCATGTATCTTATTGCGCCATACCAGAGCACCAAACCAATTGCCAATGCGCTTACCATATTAATCGCCGGCTGGAATACGGCAAAATAGCGGATGTATTTGACCTGCTCTTTCAGATAGTCGTCATTAATTTCGTCAAATTTATCATAATTCTTTTTCTCCCGATTAAAGAGCTGGATGACCTTCATGCCTGTGATGTTTTCATTGAGATAGGCGTTGATACATGCCAGCTTGCGCCGTATCTCCCGGAAGGAGTTCCTCATGCGGTTACCGAACCAGAGGGCAATCACTACAATAATCGGAAACACCGAAAGGGTGATAAGGGCAAGCTTCACGTTTAACATGAACATGGCCACGAATATCCCAACGATGATGAAGACGTCACCGATTACCACAATGACACCGGCAGAAAAGAGTTCTCCAATAGCCGCAATATCATTGGTCAGGCGTGTGAGAATTCTCCCAACTGGATTTTTATCAAAAAAAGATAACGGGAGCGACTGGACGTGATTGAAAAGCTCCATGCGCATGTCCAGCATCACCTTCTGCCCGATGGCCTGGATATTATAACTCTGTGCCATCACCAGTAATAACCGTAATGTCTGGATACCCAGGAGTGCAAGTGCTATTTTATATATTACTTGCTTATCCCCCTTGTTGATGCCATGATCAATAGCGTATCCAAAGAGATAGGGACACAGCAAAAATAAAACGGTGGTGATGAGTACCATAAAGATGGACAACAGACCTGATGCCTTATAGCGAAGGACATAAGACATCAGTTTTCTTATAACCGTCGTATCGTACAACTTGCCCGCTAAAACATCTTCACTGAAAAATTCTTCTTTTTCCATGTTCTCAACTTCCCATCTTCTCAACCTCTATTACATGACTATTCCAACTTCTCTTCCAGCACTTCTTTCGTATACAAGGATGTGTACAGTCCATTGATTTTGATAAGCTGTTCGTGCGTGCCTTTTTCAACGATCATACCGTCTTGCATAACCACAATCATATCAAAGTTTCTTACAGCAGGTAACCGATGGGTCACGACCAGCATGGTTCTCCCAGGAAATTTTTGCAAAATATTTTTAATAATAATTTCTTCTACCCGTGCGTCTACGGCAGAAAGGCAATCATCCAGGATGATAATGTTTGGATTAATAGCCAGCGCCCGTGCAATGGTAATCCTCTGCTTTTGCCCGCCTGACAGGTTGATCCCCCGTTCACCCAGATAACTTTCATACCGGTATGGAAGCTCCTGAATTTCCGATTCAATTCCGGCCATGCGGGCAAGCTCCTCGACGTCGTTACCGCTGCCGGCTGTTTCTACTCCAAATAATAAGTTATCTGTTATCCTCTCTGAAAACAAGAACGTATCCTGAGGGACATAGCCGATGTGCCTCCTTAAAATCTTGATGTCTATCGTATTAATATCAACACCGTCTACAAAGAGACTCCGTTCGCTTACTGGAATTATTCGGGAAAGCACACTCACCAGAGTAGATTTCCCGCTTCCTATCGGACCTACAATAGCGACACGCTGTCCTGCAACAATTTTTAGGGTTATACCTTTTAATATCCATTCCTTTTGGTTATCATACTGAAAATTTATGTCTCTGAATTCGATCTCGCCCTTAGGTACAAATTGCCGTGTAGCATCAGCTTTTGAAATGATCTCAGACCTTTCATCCATCACCTCGTCGATACGCTTCATGGAGGCGTTGCCACGCTGCAAGAGGGATAAACACCAGCCAATGGCAGTCATGGGCCAGACCATCATTGAGATATACCGCTGAAAGGCAACGAGCGTACCCAATGTAATAGCGCCCTCAAGTACCATCTTCCCACCCATGAAAAGCAAGAGAATAACCCCCATATAAGTAATATACTCGAACACCGGTCCCAGGAGTGATTGCGGGATGGCAAGTTTAAGATTTTTCTTCATAAAATCATTGCAAAGGACTCTGAGTGACCTTTCTTCCTGTCGTGACATATTAAAGGACTTCACAATACGTATACCCGATGTATTTTCCTGTACCTTTTCGCTGATCCTCGAAAATTGTTCCTGAACGTCGCAGAACCGCTTATCAATTACATCCTTGATTTTATATGCAATGTAAGGCGTTAGCGGCATGAGCAGGAATGTATAGAAGGACAGCTTTGGGGATAAATAGATAATGATCGGAGGCACCACAAAAAAATAAAATATGGCATCCAATCCTATCAATAACCCGGGTCCAACAGCCATACGGACAGCGCCAATATCGTTTGTGGCCCTTGACATGAGGTCGCCTGTCCTGTATTTCTGAAAAAATTTCTGGGAGAGAGTTTCAATATGCCCGAAGAAGGCCATTCGGAGGTCGTAATCGCATCGGAATGACGTCCCGATAAAATGTATCCGCCAGAGGTATCGACAGACGCCCTGAGATAAACTCACCAGAATAAAAAGGCCGGAGAGGACTGCAATTTTTGGGAGATTCACCTCAGTCGAAAAAACATCTATTGCCTTTTTGATAATGAGCGGTGGAAAGATATTAATGATATCTACGGCAATCAGCGACAAAGCGCCGATAATGAAATACCGCTTATACTTCTTGATAAAAACCCTGTAGACAATACTTTTTTCCCAAAACGCCCTTAACTTTTTAAATCCCATCTTTATTTCTTCAAAAATTATCTCTGTATTTTCATGAATTTGTTTATGCAATAGTAATCTATGAATACTACACAAAAAAGTTAATTTATCCTATTTAAAATCGTGCTTGATTCATCAATTTCTTTGGAACAACTATTCTCGGAAAGCACTTTGCATCTTAAATTAACTATTTATTGTTTATGAATGTCCTAATTACATTAACTATACGATGTGCCATGATGCACATTTGTTGGCACATTTATGTGTTATGACACACTGTTCTCATTTTACTTGAATAGCTTGTTCCAGATTTTTCAATTAATCCAACATATTGACTTTTCAATTCTTACAGCCAAATAATACAGTAAATTATTTCTCCACAGCTTGCGGCATCTTATTTGTAATTTAAGATAGTTACTTCAATAACAAAGCGAAATACTTGTGGGCATAAGGGAAGATGCTATCCTGGAGTGACTATGCCAAAGCAATCATATTATTTATTATTGGCTAATTACGCAATTTCCTAACCGGACAATGCTGGGAATAAATGAACAAAATTTAATATAAAGAATTTGTTCGAGAAATTACCATTAAAAATGGTTTAATAAATGTCAAAACAAAATAAATAGAAAAAGAGGAGGGTATGTTTATGGTTCAAGTTGATTTACCTGCTGCTTTTGTCATTGGACAAATTTATGCGATGCTTGCCAAAAGCTACTTAAAAAAGGAACCAAGAAAATTCACTAATAAATTATTAGGGCCGCTGAATTTCTTCATGTCATGCTGTTTCGCACCTGCTGGTATGTTTCTTTTGGTTGGATGGCCGGCCTGGGAAGTTATGTATAATACTGGCTGGGTAGAAAATCCGTATAACCGCCCATGGGTTGCCGGCTTTTATGTATTTTTCGGAATTGTGATGGTAGTACTTGGCAATGTGGGGTTTATTTTAGCTCACCACTGGTACAGAAAAGATTTAGATAAAAGGGTCACTATCGGTATTGTAGCGGGGAGCTTTTTGACTGTGCTGCCCTTTTTAATACGTTGGGGAATCTGGTGGAAAATAGGCACGTACAGTGACTTTATTGCGAAGAAGGGATATTCATTTTGGAATCCACCATTTTCCCGTGGATGGTTGGGAATAATGATTTATGCGTTTATTTCAGCGCTTGTGATGGGAATTTGGCTCAAAACAAAAGGCAACCAGTTAGAACCGTGATACACTTCCCTTAAAATCCAAAAGCATGTTGTTTAAAGACCACTTTGTCATCGAAAGGAAGGAGACGCACATGGCAAACCAGAATCCAAAATCAGGCGGTATCCACATAAATCTTAACAATACAGCATCAAATAATGTAAAAACACCAACAATGACAGGCGGTGTCTTTCCCATTCCTCATGAAACTCCAGAAAAAATTAAAACGTTACAAGATCTTGCTTTATGTGACGTAACCCTTGATCAATTTCCTGTAGTAAAAGAATGGCGGAAGAAACTTTTTGATCCAAACAATATACCTGAAATCTGTGATGAACTCCCTGGACTTTTAACAGAATACATGATGAAAACTGAATCAGAGCGTATGCACCCGTATACCCGCCGTGCAGAGGCGTTGAAGTATATATTCTCTCATAAAACAGCTAAAGTAATGGATACAGATTTACTCCCGGGGCAAACCACTACCAGCTTTGTTGGAGCGGTAGTTTATGTAGATACTATCGGATACTGCATATGGCCTGAGTTAAAAACTGTAGAAAAACGGACGACGAACCCTTTTAAAATTAGCCGCGAAGTGGCAGAACGTCTCAATCGTGAGATTTTTCCTTACTGGCTTGAACGCAGGGTTGTTCAGGAGGTTGCACGATACGGCGATTACAATACCGAAGACTACAAAAATGATGGGAGAGACCGGGTTAATGGCGGCCGATTAGCAAATGGCCAACCATCCATTGACCCACCAGTACAAAAAAAGGCTGGTGAAACTCCAAAGTGCCAGGAACTTTTAGAAAGGATTGCTTTTTATCTTTCTGATAAAGCAACATGTGTTTCTCACACAGTTCCTGATTTTGAACGACTTCTCAAATTTGGCCTGAATGGCTTAATCGCACAGATGCAGCAAGACATTGACTCAGGAACTGCGAAAACACAGGAAGAAATAATATGTCTTAAAGGAGTTATAGCTGTTTTTGAAGGGGCGAAAATCTATGCAACGCATTTGGCCGAAGCTGCTGCGAAGGCTGGCAATAGAGAATTAGAAAGAATTTGTAAAAAGGTTCCTGCACAACCGGCAGAAACATTGCAGGAAGCGTTATCATCTATTTGGATATGTTATCACTTGCTTTTGCAGGAAAATACAAACTTTGGTTTTTCGATCGGCAGGTTGGACCAATTATTAAATTCATATTATCTGAAGGATTGGGAAAAGCTTTCTACGACTCAGGACAAGGCAGATTATATACGCAGGGCAGTGGAACTTACATGCCATTTTTTCCTGCATTGCAGCGATCATGTACCACTTTCTACGGAAGGCGCTGAAGCCCTTTTTGCTGGCAGTGGCTCAAATCAGGCTTTAACCGTTGGTGGTACTCGACGTGAAAACGGCAAATACGTTGATGCTGTAAATGATATGACATATATTATTCTTAAGGCCACGGAACTTTTATCAATCCGCGACCCCAATGTACATGCTCGCTACCACAAAGAAATACATAACCTTGATGCGCGGGGAAATTTGCTCCCGACAGGAAGCTACGATCCTTATCTCCTGAGAATTGCACAGGTTAATTTGTTAACCAGAGCAACACCTGCAATCCATGGCGATGTGCCAGTCATTCAGGCGATGGCAAATTATTATAAACAGCATGAGGGGGTGAATCCTGCAGAGGCATTAACTGATGCCCATGATTATGCGTCTATTGGTTGCATAGAACAGAATTCATCGGGAAAACACTATGGGAATACAGGTTCCACCCTCTTTGTTTTACCAGCGGCGCTGGAACTGGCTTTGTATGGAGGCAAACACCGTGGTACGGGTATTGATGAGGATGCGCCAAACCTATCTACTGGTAGTCCTGAATATACTACACCACCGCTTATAAAAATGAAGTCCATGAAAGAATTCATTGATGCTTTTCGTGTTCAATTGGACGACCTTGCTCGTCACGCAGTACAAAGCAATAATTATTTTGGACGTGCGGTAGCAAAGGTTCGCCCCTCACCATTTTTGTCGGGTTTGTTTGTGGGACCTACGAACACACCTGGAACACAAGGTGCGAATTTCAGAGATGTGTCTTCGGGCGGCGCTAAATACAACTCATCAGGGGTGGCTATCATAGGGCTGGCGGATGTCATAGATTCTTTTTGTGTAATTGACTCTCTGGTATTTGAAGGACGCATGTCTCCGGCAGAACTCCTTGCTGCAATGGACGCTAATTTTGACACAAAAGACCTTCGAAATTCATCTTTAACCGAAGACCGTTTAAAAACGATTATGAAAGAAATTAAACTTGCGCCCAAATATGGCGCCGGTGTAGATCAAACACCTGGTGGTAAATATAATAATGAACTAGCGATTAAATATACAAAATTGCTAACAGAGATAATTCAAGAAACCTTTTACAAGTACAGAAATCACCGTGGTGGACGCTACCTTGTTGGTTATTGGAGTATGACTAATCACGCGGGTTTTGGGATGCTCACCAAAGCAACACCCAATGGACGTAAGAACGGGCTTCCATTTGCGAGTGGAATAACTCCTTGTTCTGGTATAGTAAAAAGGAATGGTGATAAAGTTACGATTTTTGATCACATCTTGTCTGTAACATCCGTAGATGCAAATACCGTGCAGAATGGTTACACATATAACCTTAGTTTAACCACCAGGGGTAAACCATACTTTGCGGGAGACACAGAGCAATTTGCCCGATATTTAAAAACGTTCATGGACAATGATGGGGTACTCGTTCAACTCTGCATATCATCCATTGACGATCTGAAAGCCGCTCACAATGCCGCAATCGTAGCATATAAGCCAAATGCAAGCGACGAGGAACGTAATGCTTTGGAACCATATAAAGATCTCATGATCAGGGTCGCTGGATATTCTGCATATTTCGTAACACTCAATTCAGAAATGCGTCAGGAAATTATCGATCGTTCCAATTTTTCACTTGAAAATGGCGCAGAACAACATGGTTGGACCGCAATTTAAATTTATTTAAGGAGATATACTATGCATGCAGCATTTCCAACATTTAGCAAGGAAATAATCAACGGTATAAATCTTGGAACCAAAAATAAATACATAACCAGGCAACTTGACAAAATCGGAGGAACTTTTACCGCCGAAGCAATGGCTTTATTATTAAGGGTATTTGGGGGGGTTGGCTTTGTAAGTTCTTTTTTAAGTTATTTTGGATGGAAGCCAAAAAAAAACCTGAATTATTTTACAGATAATTTTGAAATAGTAGACCCCACCGTGAAGGGTGGCCGACGATATTACCAGGGTAAATTTCTCTTCCGTACCGACAAACCCGAGGATAACATGAACGTCATGTTAAAATTCTGCCCGGAACCAGAGAGACTTTTTAAACATAGTATTTTTGGCAGTAGAATTCCTAACCCTGACGCCATTGTTTCCACAGAAGTATTAACAGAAGAAGCGGCAAATGCTATCGAAAACGACCCAAACAAAGTTGACGTTGTAATCTATTTCAAAGATGTGCAAACTATCATGGGCTTGGTCGGTAAACCGGATATGGATCTTGTAAATATGTTATTAGGAAATCTTGTGCATATAAAAGGAAATGTTGGACATATCTTCAAATTCGGATCAATTGCGGCAAATTTAAAATCAATTTTACAACCTTCAAAATAATCCGGGAGTAAAATCTTCGTTTTTATTCGAAATGCAATTAAAAGGAATATTTGTTTGAAGGAAAAAGCCTTAATCTTTGACGTCAAGCGGGATTGTAGCGAAGATGGGCCAGGAATAAGAACCACAGTGTTTTTTAAAGGATGTCCGATGTCCTGCGTGTGGTGCCAAAACCCGGAGGGGATTAACCCAAAACCCGGATTCTCGTTCAACGAAGCGGTATGTACTTCACCAGATTGCGGGAATCCTTGTATCCCGGTATGCCAGGCAAAATGTCTCATGAATACAAGCCCGATTCATGCCATTAATACGTCTTGTACCCGCTGCGAACGTTGTTTTCCAGTATGTCCTGCAAAGGCATTGGAACCTGTAGGCCGATGGGTTACGGTTGAAGAACTTCTTTACGAGGTCTGTATTGACAAACCTTTCTATACATCATCGGGCGGCGGAGTGACCCTTTCTGGCGGAGAACCCACCTTTCAAATGGAATTTATTGGACGCTTCTTGCAAGCATTGAAAAAAGAAGGCATCCACACAGCCATAGAAACTTGTGGTTATTTTAGTTATCGGCATTTTCAAGAACAGGCGCTTCCTTTCCTGGATATTATTTACTTTGATCTCAAATTAGCCGATGATGCTTCCAGCCTTAATTATACAGGCCGCTCAAACCGTTGTATTTTTGAAAATTTCTCCCGTCTGGCGGAAGAAAGTAATGTTCCGATTGTCCCTCGAATTCCCCTTATCCCTGAAATTACAGCGACAAAGGAAAATCTAACGGGAATCGCCCGGTTTCTTAAAAAACACAAGATATCATCATGTTCTCTTATGCCCTATAATCCGTTATGGAAAGATAAATTGAAACGGCTTGGACTTACCGCGCACTATAATCGGAGCGCCTTTATGACAAAAACGGAAGAATGGAACTGTATAGATTATTTCCTTTCTGTTTTAGCCGGTGAATTACTAACTGTATGACAATAATTAAATCTTTAGGACATTATAAAATGTTGTTAAATTTTAAAATAAGGAGACAAGGTTGTGAAATCGAGGTCTCAAATGTATAAAAGAGATATAAGCGAGAGCGTCATTGCTAGTGTAAAAGACGATGATAAATTAAGAGCTTTACAAGAAGTTATGGAATACTCCAATTTTTTTGATAATTTAGATGAATCCTTTAAAAAGTCAGGAAAAGATAAGAACACATTCACAATAGTTATAAAGTCAAATTTTATGGTTTTTTTAACTAAAAAAGATCCTTCCAGTTATACCGATCCAGAATTAATAGACTTCCTGGTTGGAAAATTATCGGAAAGAGGGTATACGAGAATTTGCGTTGTTGAATCACAGAATGTTTTGGGTAAATGGTATACCAACAGAGATGTAAAAACTGTTGCGTTGGCCTGTGGCTATAAAAGTAAAAATTATACCCTTATCGATCTTACCTTGGATGCAATACCCCATAAATTCAACGGTCAGCTTGGCCAACATTACATTGGAAAAACCTGGAAAGAAGCTGATTACAGGATATCCTTTGCAAAAAACAAAACACATCCGGCTAATAAATATACACTAGCAACAAAAAATGTTTTTGGAGTGACTACATGTGAAAATAAGTACTATGAGTATCATAAACTCAGAGAATGGGATACAACAACTATTGATATACTAAAAGAATTTCCTGTCCAGTTTGGTTTTATAGATGCGTTTATAAGCGCTGATGGTGCGTTTGGTTTCAGGGGCGATAAGACGCCTGAATATACAAAGACAATTATCGGGGGTAATAACATACTTGCAGTAGATTGGGTTGGCTCTTTGAAAATGGGCTTAGACCCATTAGGAAGCGTGCTGATGAAAAAAATGGTAGAGGAGTACGGAAGACCTGTTTTCACTCTTTATGGCAATGATGAACCGTATGAAGATTGGGATAACATACCCTTTATGTTAGATAAATTTGATGATGCTGTAGAAGAGTCTTATTGTACACACAGTTTCCTTACACATTTGATAATGTTTGAACCGGATACTATCTTTAAAGAAAAGTGTAGCGATTTCTTCAAAAAGACCAGGCAAATATTGGGATTAATATAATTTTTCACCTGCATTAGCCATTCAACCATTAACCGTATATCAGTAATTCAAGAATTTAATATTAATTGGTTGCTATCATAACATCGTGAACTTATTTAATCTGGAGTATCATTAAAAACCTAAGTTTGCAGGGGAAAAAATGTCAATATTATTTACACCAGCCAAAATAGGTACATTAGAACTTTCCAATCGTATGATTCGTACTGCTTCACATGAAGGTTTGGCGGACCAAAGGGGAATGCCAACAGATGAACAATTTCAATTTTACAAAGGTTTTATAGATGGTGGAATCGGGCTTGTTATTACCGGATACGCAGGAATTATGCAATCTGGCAAAAGCGCCTTATTTCATATGACCATGATTGATTCCGATGAACTAATTCCATTGCACCGTAAACTTACTGAAAATATACATCGAATCGGAGGGAAGATTGTATTGCAAATAGCCCATTGCGGGCGTCAAACATGGTCAAGTGAAACAGGGGAACCATTGTTAGCGCCCTCAGCCATCCCCTGTGGCTTTTATCGTGAAATGCCCAAGGAAATGAGCGAAAAAGACATCCATACTGTTATAGAAAATTTTGCAAATGCAGCTTACCGCGCGAAACAAGCGGGATATGATGGCGTTGAAATACACGGGGCACACGGTTATCTTCTTTCCACATTTTTATCACTTCACTCCAACAAAAGAACTGACTGCTGGGGTGGAACTCTCAAAAACCGTTTTAGGATTGTTGGTGAGGTATTAAAGGCTGTCATGGAACGCGTTGGGAAAGACTACCCTGTATTAATAAAACTGAACACATACGAAAATGCGCCGCAAGGAACTACCCCTGAAGAATGTGTTCTTACGGCAAAAATGGTTGAAGAGACAGGTTGCTGTGATGCTGTCGAATTGAGCTGTGGGACAAATGAAGGTGGATTTATTATGGCAAGAGGTAAATTCCCGACGGATGCAATCTTTAATTACATGCGTCCGTACTGTAATTATAACCAAACAGCTAAATTCTTTTTTAAAAACATTCTCATACCATTTAAAAAATTGCAGCAGCCGGCTTTTACCGAAGGCTACAATCTTGAGGCTGCTTCAATGATAAAACAGGCTATTTCTCTGCCAGTCATTACTGTGGGAGGGATGCGTTCCAAAAAATTTATGGAAGAAGCCATCGAAACCAAGAAAACGGATTTTGTATCAATGGCAAGACCATTAATTCTTGAGCCAGATTTACCCAATAAATTTAAAAATGGAATGAGCAAATCGGCAGTATGCGATAATTGTAACGAGTGTGTTGTTGCCGCAGATACCAGAAGCATTCGGTGCTATAAAATAAATTTAAATAATTAAACTAAAAAGGAGTATGGTCAAATGATGAAAATGAATGACTTTCCCTTAATTATTAGTCCTAATCTCGGTTGCCCACTTATTATTTCTCTCGATGAACTTAAACAAGAAAAAACTATTCAATTGATAATTGCTGGACAATACAGCCTTCCTACTATTCCTTTGAATGGTGAGTTTTTAGGAACTTTATATTTACGGCGTTCCAATTCCAATATAGAGGGAGATCATAAAGATATTTTATTGTCTATCAAAGGTGAACCTAGGGAGATCGTTGATTGGAATCGCCTTTCAGAATTCGACTGTATAGAAGGCACAAGAAAAATTATTAACAGCGAGCTTCATTATAAAGTATTCGGCGAGCATACCCGCTATTGGGAAATCAAGGCTAGTATAAATACTGACGATTCCAATGCCATTTTAAGACAAGTAACTAGTAAATATATGCCGTGTCTTTATGATTTAGTATATATAGACAGTTCAAAGAAGTGGGAAAGGATTAACTATCATTCCGTGCAGTTTGTTGAAAGTTTTACAAATAAATTTACCTTCATACATCTCACTGATTTGCATACCGCCACACGAAATGATGAGATTTTGGATGAGGTAGTAAAGGTTAAGAACAAAGAAAGAAGCAGGGGAACAATCGAAGATAGTTTCATTAATTTTAACGATTATTTTAGGAAATTTATCAATGAAGCAAATAGAATGGCAGATGCAGGAGAACTCGACTTTATTGTAATTACGGGTGATTTGGTAGACTTCGCATTTCACGGCTGGGAGGATGAAGTAAATTGGGACGAGAATAATTGGAAGACTTTTATGAATATCCTCATAGGCGCTGGAAAGGAAAAAGAAAGAAATAATATTGGCTTAAAAGTAGCTGCCTTTACATCAACTGGAAATCATGATTGGCGCCTCCATCCCTATGACCCGAATCTTTCAGAATACAACAGGGAAAGCTTCGGTTTGGAGAAAGAAGAACTCAAGAATTATAAATACAAGTCGTTTGATTCTTTAGAATATCCAGAAGATAAAAGAGCAAAATTAGCAGAAGAAATAACAAGTCGTGCATTTAAAAAGATTAATCTCGATGCCTTACCAAAAATGGATAAATGGAAAATAAAAATTCAAAGAATTCTGAGTAGTTTAATTGGAACCTGGTTTATGCGTACAATGCCCTTCCTCGGCATGATAGGCTTGGGAGAAGGAAAATTAATAAAAAGTTATACTGCGTATTTCTCTCATTTAGTGATTATTGGAATTGCAGGAGGTGTAACTTGGGGAATTAACAAACTCATAAATTATTTCACCCGCAGGGTAGTTGACATGATAATAGATAATCCTCTCCATGCGGAACCATCCGCCCTCCATTATTATCTTAAATATATAAACCCATACCTTGATTATGCCTTTCAATATGGTAGCCATAACTTCATTGTTATGGATACTGGATCCGATGTTTTCATCGGCCAGCTTTTAGATGAAAAAAAAATCAGGGACATCAAGAGAATGAGTCTGGAAGATAATATTTTGGGAGGCTCTCCAGACTCGAGGTCCTTTGACTCTGAACAAATGTATTACAATTGGAGTCAAATAGTATGGCTGGAAAAAGTTATGAAAGTTATAGCTAATATTTCCCAAAAACCTGAAGATGAAAGTAAGGTATTTGTCTTTCTGCATGCACCTCCGATAAATCCCAAAGATAACGATATATCACAACTGCGGGAAAGTAGGAAGGAAGGACAAAAATGGATCACCGAAAATGAATGTAATTTGACTTATGGGACAATAAATCATTACCTTAGCCAGTTCTTTTATCTCTGCTTGGGTTACAGAGAAGGAGATCGTATAAAACAAAAGTTTTCGATTTATGGGGCAATAATCCATTACTTCAGGCGATTCGTGTCCTGCTTTATTGATTATAGAAAAAGCGATCTTGTAGAACAAAAAGTCGAGCAAAAGTTTAAGTTGGTTGATATCGTTTTCTCTGGACATGCCCACAGGAATATTGAATTTAGGTTGGAAAAGGCAAAAGATCACACAATCAGGATATACCATGACGAATATAGTAAAAATCCTTACCCATGGTGGGGGAAAAGCCCAGTGATTGTTCAAACTGCCTCATGTGCTATAAGGGGAGAATTTGACGAAGACCCGCCTTATTATAGAAAGGTAATTATAGAAAATGGACAAGTTACAAGTTTTAAAGAAGAAAGTGTAGTATAAGAAAGCCAATATAAATTTACAGCAGGAGAGAAGAAATGGCAAGTTTGACAGAAGCTATTGGTGTTAAAGAAGCAAAGTGGGTAACAATCATTGGTTGTGCACTTCTTTCTTCAATAGGAGGGACATATATCTGGCTTCATACATATATGAAATACCCATCTTACAGGAAAGAAGACACAAAAAACTTTTTTAAATCTATCGGTGAAATAAAATCTGCTTTAACAAATCCAGACGTAACTCACTTAAATGAGATAAAACTAATTTCTTCAGAATCTAATAATTCTGCTCAAGATCAACCAAAACCTGACAATTCCACGCAAGACAAAGCCCAATTTAAAGGTTCCACTCAGAATAGCAACAACCCTGACGATTCTATTCAGAATCAATCTAAAACTGAAAACCCTACAAGTGTTCCTACTCCAACCACACCCAGACCCAGTGATTCTCCACAGAACAAACCAAAACCTGGTGATTTTACTCAAAACAAACCTAAATCTAGTGAAAACCTGAGGATATTAACTCTTATAATGAAAACAAACCTAAATCTAGTGAAAAAACTGAGGATATTAACTCTTATAATGCGCTTAGCTTAGAGCTCTTTGAAAGGGTTAATATTTTAAATGGCTTCATATTTACCTTTAATGAAATTTGTGGAAGTAATACTGTTAATTTAGCAATTAAGGATAAACTGAAAAAGACAATAAGTAATATTTATGGTACTTCAAGCACAAATTCAGCAGATAAAGAACTACGGTTGGAAAAAGAGATAAATGATATTCTCGGCACAGCCACCGTTAATTCAGAAGTTAAAGGTGAATTAAAAAAGACAATAAAAGAAGGGATTGAAAAACTGGAAAAGGATGCTACAGGATTTTCAAAGAATGATGGATTTTTCTGGGTCTTTGGTTACTGGAGATGGTTAGAGATTCTGTTTTGGGGTGAATTTGGGGTAATAGTGGGAATCCTTGCATGGGTATCTACACAATTAGCAGCAGGGAAGTATACAAAACTAGTATTTCATTATGAGAAATACTGGTATTTAACTGAGATATTTATAGGTCCAATCGTTGTTGTCTCTGCCTTTTTCTTGTTAAAACAATTTATAGGCACACTTATTACAGGAGTTACAGAGGAAGAGGTTCGTGGTTCTATATACTTGACTTTAGGTGTATCTTTTACTCTCGGGTATTTTATTAGAAGGACGCTTGGAATATTCGATTTTATCAAAAACAAATTGCCACTTCCAAAAGAGGGAAAAAATGAATAAGGTGAAGCAAAGCACACCCCAGCAAAAATGCTGAAGATGGGTTCGCTTCGCTGTCTTTTAACCCACCCTACTTATCTATTAGAAAATTTCTTGTAACTGTGTGGAAATACAGTCTTACTTTTTCAGGAGGGTCAAAACTATGAAGATTAAAAACCAT
>Ga0209212_1004968_pt1 | contig 16133 bp, 17 predicted proteins | sample RifGroC2_FD_183996 | JGI IMG/M metagenome (GOLD analysis project Ga0209212, IMG submission 183996) | Groundwater microbial communities from Rifle, Colorado, USA - Groundwater C2 (SPAdes) (version 2) | ecosystem: Environmental > Aquatic > Deep subsurface > Groundwater | place: Rifle, Colorado...
CCATATGAAATTACTCCAGTCCTCAATGAGGTAAAACCACCGACTGGAGAGCCGGATGCGGGAAATCCGCCAGTCCGGTTCGGAGGGAGGGGCGATGCAATCCAATGTGTCGTCCCTACCCCTATAGAAATACAGATGGCTACAAAAGCGCTGGACCCCGGCTTTCGCCGGGGTGATGACTTTTTACGAGGTCATCGGGGATAATTTCTGGGTTTGATCCGGCGGCGGACGGACCGCAGCATGATCTCGGTCTCCGGGCTCTTCAGGAGGAAGGCGGCCGCGAAAAAAACAGCGCCTCCCCCGACAACGCTCACTGCGAGGTAAATCAGCCTCGCCTTGAACGGGCCGGAGGGTTGCCAGGGGGTGATCATCTCGACGGCGAGGATCATTCCCCCCATGACCAGCGATGCAATCAGGGTTTTGCCGAAGGAACGATAAAACTCCGCATCGAGGATGGGTCCGACACGCCGCTTCAGGATCACCCAGAGAATTCCGACGTTCACGGCCGAGGCGATGGATGTGGCGAGCGCAATCCCTCCGTGCTGCAGGGGGAACATCAGGGCGACGCTGAAGAGGGCGTTGACGATCAGGGCAACGATCGCCGCCTTCATGGGGGTGCGGGTGTCCTGCAAGGCAAAAAATACGGCGACGATGATCCGGATGACGGAAAAGGCCCAGAGGCCGGCGGCGTAAAAGAGAAGCGCCTGCGCCGTGAGCGTCGCCGCCTGGATGCCGAACTCGCCCCGCTGGAACAGGACCGAGATGATAGGGCCTCTCAGCGCGATCATGGCGACGGTCGCCGGGATCGCGATGAAGAGAATCAGCCTGAGCGAGAAGGCGATCGTCCGCTTGAGTTCCCCGGTCTTTCCGAGGGTGACCTGTTCCGAAAAACTGGGGAGCGTCGCGGTTCCCACGGCGATGGCGAATACCCCGAGGGGAAGTTCGACAATCCGGTCGGCGTAGTAGAGGTAGGAGACGCTTCCCGTGGGCAGCAGCGACGCCAAAATCGTTCCGATGAAGACGTTGATCTGGTAGATCGCCGCGCCGAAAGCCGCGGGAAGCATCAGCAGGCCTATCCGCTTCACTCCGGGATGGCGGAGATGGAAATCGGGTTTTAGCCGGACCCCCATTTTGACGAGGAACGGCCACTGCATGACGAGCTGGAGGATGCCGCCTGCCATGACCCCCGCGGCCAGGGCGACAATCGGTTCCTGGAAGAAATCCCGCAGCGTCAGTGTGGCGAGGATCATCGAGAGATTGAGGACGACCGGCGAGAGGGCGGGCGCGGCGAAATGCCGGAGCGAATTGAGGATCCCCATGGAGAGGGCGACGAGGGAGATGAGCAGGATGTAAGGAAACATGAGCCGTGTAAGGAAGACGGCGAGGTCGTACTGGGCGGGCGCCTTGGCAAAACCGGGCGCCATGACCGTCACGATGAGCGGGGAGAAGGCGACCCCCATGATCGAGACAAAAACAAGGAGGATCGACAGGGCCGTGCAGGTGACGTTCGCGAGTTCCAGGGCTTCCTCGCGGGTTTTGTTCCGCAGGTATTCGGTGAAGACGGGGACAAAGGAGACGGTCAACGACCCCTCGGCGAGGAGACGCCGGAGAAGGTTCGGTATCCGAAATGCGACGAAAAATGCGTCGGTTGTCAGCCCTGCGCCGAAGAAGCCGGCCACGACCATGTCCCGGATGAAGCCGAAGATGCGGGAGAGCATCGTGGCGACCCCGACGACGCCGGCCGCCCGGACAACCCGTGTGTTCTCAGAAGGGTTTTCCTCTTCCATCAGACATCCTGTGACGGTTTCGCAAAAAGTCCCGAACCGTCACCCCAGCGAAAGCCGGGGTCCAGAACCGCTCGAGTTTACTGGATTCCCACCTTCGCAGGAATGACAGAATATGGGATATCCGGTCTTTCTACTTTTTTATCGGGTTTATTCCCTCTTTCCTTAACCCTTTTATGACCGAGAAAGGATTGCGGCGACCGACCCAGCCCTGACCCCCTCAACGGCGACGGTCTTCGTCCGGGCTGTATGTCCGGCAATGATCGTCACCTGCGCCTTTTTCACGCCGAGTATTTTAGCGAGGAGGCGGATGCACTCGTCGTTGGCCTTTCCCTCCGTGGGGGCCGCGGTGACCCAGAGTTTCAGGGCGTCGCCCTGGATGCCCGCCGCCTCGCTTCGCGATGCCCTCGGGACGACCCGGATACGGAAAGTGGCGCCATCGGATGTATCACGAATGGGTATCGATGATGCAGCCATGACAACCCCTTAAAGAATGATCGAGTTCCCTAATTTTGAACGGCTTCGTAAAAAGGCCGCAGGCAAGGCGCGCGAAATCCGAGGAGTGAGGCGTACTTTGCCGTACGCCGCAACGACGAGGGATGAAGCGCAACGCAGCATCCGGACTTTTTACGTAGCCGTCAGCCATAGCGGTCACCTGAGCGTATAGGCGAGCTCCATCAGGCTCTTCACGAGGAAGCTTTGGAGAAAGACGATCGCAAGCAGGATAATGATGGGTGAAAAATCGATGCCCATCCCCCTCAGGGGAATCCAGCGCCGGACAAGCGCCATGACCGGTTCGGTGACCCGATAGAGTAGGCGGACGATCGGGTTGTAGGGATCGGGATTCACCCAGGAGAGCACTGCCCGGATGATGATGATCCACATGTAGATGGTCAGCGCTGCATCGATGATCCGCGCCACCGCGGCGATAAAATTTCCCAGTACAAACATGGGTCTCTGTTCCTCTCTTTCGGATCGTTGCATGCGGAAAAATCACCATAGGGGATTTCGGGATTGATCCGCAAGAGACTATCCGTGATATCCATGCCTATCACAATCCGGTCCGGTTGCGCAATTAAAGATTGGACCGAGAATCATATCGTCATCGTCAAGGGGTTGAGATCGGCGGGGTATGCCGTGGACCACGCCCCGGACGGCGAGGAAGGTCTAAGCCTCGCCCTGACGGAACCTTACGATGCCGCTGTCATCGATCTCATGCTGCCCCGGAGGAACGGCTTGGCGTTGATCAGGGAGATGCGCGCCGAAAAGGTGAACACCCCCGTCCTGATTCTGAGCGCGAAAGGTTCGGTGGACGACCGGGTGAAGGGGCTGGAGACCGGGGGAGACGACTATCTGACGAAACCGTTTGCCTTCTCGGAGCTTCTGGCCCGTGTGCAGGCCCTGATCCGCAGGGCGAACGGCATAGCCGATCCGACCCGGCGACGTCATCCGGGCGGTCAACCGGAAGCCGGTCAAGGATGTGGACGATTTCGTGAAGATCGTCGAGAAGGCCAAGGGCGGCGGGAGTCTCCTGCTTCTTGTCCTTGTGTTCTCAGAACTACCATGGTGTAAGGACTAAAGATTACGGGTAAAGCACTCATGAAAGCAGCAGAACTATAACTCAATATTTGATCAACTCGTCGGTGACAGGTCGCCCCGTTTTTGTCCATCCATGAGTTCCAGGAATACCTCCACCACCTTCGGGTCAAACTGCTTATCGATCTGCTCCTTGATATATTCAAGGACTTTCTCTTCCGGCCATGCAGGGCGGTATGGGCGATCCGAGCACAGCGCATCCCAGACGTCGACAATCGAAAAGATCCTTGCTGCCAATGGAATGTGTTCTCCCTTTAGTCCGCGCGGGTAGCCCGTGCCGTCCCATTTTTCATGGTGACAGTAGGGGATATCCAAAGCCTGCCTGAGAAAAGAAATAGGCGAGAGTATTTCATGCGATATAACCGGATGCTTCTTCATTATGACCCATTCTTCCTCTGTCAGCTTGCCGGGTTTGAGAAGTATATTGTCAGGTACTCCAAGTTTGCCTATGTCATGAAGGAGGGCGCCTCTGCGTACATGCAACAGTTCTTCATCACTCATCCCTATTGCGCGGCTAACTTGTATTGTCAGTTTTGTCACACGCTGGGAATGGCCCTCCGTCTCTTTGTCCCTATGATCCAGCGCCCGTGACCAGCCCTCAAGTGTAGCATCATAGGCACGGATGAGTTCAATATTCGAACGTTGTAAGTCATTGAAAAGTGATGCGTTGTCTATTGCAATCGCCGCCTGCGCTGCCAGTGCTTCAAGAAATTCCAGCCATTCCTGATTGCGGACAAGCGAAGTGCGATGGAATATTTCAAGGACACCCCTTACTTTCCCCTTGGCGATGAGCGGTACGCCGTAATAAGTTATGAATCCCTCGTCGGCTAAAAGATGGGCACGCGTAAGAGATCCGGGATTTTCTTTAAGGTCCGGTATGTTGACGATATGGCATTCTAATGCGGCGCGGCCCGCATGGCTCTCTCCGATTCGCAGTTCTGTATGCTGCAGGGCAGCAGTTAAGAAGCCACGGCTTGCAACGTATTCAAGCATTTGGGTGTACGGATTAAGGAGCAGAACCGAAGCTGCATCCGACAATAAAATGCCGGTCACCTGTTCAAGAAGAATACTCAGTGTGACGCGCAGGTCTAGGGTGGCTGTTATTGCCATGTCAATGGTCCGCAGGGCGGCAAGTTGCCTCAATTGACCGGTAATCCGCTCTTCGGCTCTTTTACGCTCGGTTATGTCGGTGACTAATGCAAAATATCCCAGAACTTCACCGTGTTCTCCGAAATGGGGGACATAAATGGCGCTGACATCGTGCAGCTTTCCATCTTTTAAAAGCCGCTCACTTTCATAACGGGTCTCCTGTCCCGCCAATGCAGCCTTTACGTATTTCTGAATGGCCAGATAAGCCTCCTCACCCATAAGCTCACGGATATGAGACCCGTAGATTTCAGCGCGGGGTCGACCGAACCATTCTTCATATGCCTCGTTATTGAAGCGGTAGCGCTGTTCGGAATCAACATAGGCAATGAGCACCGGCAGGGAATCCGTGACGAGACGGAGTTGTTGTTCGCTCCGCTGCAATGCCTTTTCCGCCTGTTTTCGCTCTTCCTCCCGTCTCTGCAGAGTCTCCGCCATCTCGTCGAAGATGTTGGACAGTTGGCCTATTTCTCCTCGCCTGTGGGGAAAGCCGCTGCGCGCAGCAAGGTCACCGCCGCTCAAGCGCCGGGTCGCGTCTACCAGTGCATTCACCGGGCGCATAATTAGCCTGTCGCTGCCTATCCAAACCGCAGCGAACACGAGCAGCGCCACCAACCCCATCAGGGACAGGTTACGCGTGAGGATATGGTTAATCTCAGAAAAAGCAACTTCTTCTGGTATGCCCAAGATCACGTACATTTTACCGGATGCCATTTTACTGTGCAGCGGTCCAAAAGCGTAAATGCGCAGTATACCGTCACTGTCTATGGCCTTAACGGTACCTTTGTCCTGGGTCTTGATTGCCTCCAGAATGGGCTTTATCGGAAAAGGCTTTCCCAAAAGTTCCTTGTGGCCGTTTTGATGGGCTAATATAATACCCTTGCTATCAATCTTGGTGAGAGATGAATCTTTTGGCAATTGTGATGTCACTTCGATTTCAAATCTGTTCAGCCATTCCAAATCCATTGCCGTAAAAACCACGCCGTTTATATTGCCCCTTTTATCGATGACAGGATAACCAAAATTAACAGAAGGCTTGCCGGTGACACGGCCAATCTGGTAATCGCCCATGGAGAAATCCCGCGTCTTGATGGCATTTTTAAAGTATTGGCGATCGACAATATTGAGAGGGCCGGCTAAGGGTAAGGCGCTGCAGACCACATCGCCATTCGATTTGACCGTTCCGAGATTGGCATAGCGCTGGTAATACTTTTCTCTCAGGGTGGAAAACAATTGATTGCACTCGGCTGAATTGCCATCGATCACGCTAGGGAAATGCGAGAGAGCGATCAGAAGCTGACGTGTAGTATTGATCAATTGATCTTCCTGAATGGCTATGATAGACGCAAGACGCACCGCGTTATCCTCAAACTCGGCGATTTCACGACTGCGTTCTTCCGAGGCTGTATACAATAGCAGCACTAAAGCCGGGATCACCGCCAGGAGAAGAACGAATATTAAACGACCGCGAAGGCTATAAAAAAAGAAGTGATTCATGGGTTTCCTCCAATCGATCAACCCAAAGGAACCGGAACCATTGCCCCACGTAAAACATAAGTTCCCAATAAGCGAATCTGCGTTATTTACGTGTGCATTTCAGATGGCATACAGCAGAAGATGAGGGTAACAATGAGATGAGTTACATACCGTAAAGCTCTAACCCCATACATCAGGTGAGATACGGGGTGAGTATGCATATAATCTAATCCTCCCGGGCCAGCCGTTCACCATACTTCGGATTATATTGAATAAATTACACCTGAGACATAACCCCAATATTGTTTGAAAGTCAATGAATATTTCATTATAATCAGATGCTGCTTACCACGCAAGAAATGTTCTTTCATTCGCCATGTGGACACGGCGATCACGAACTCTTGCAGATTTCATATCTTCAATGATCTCTGACAGAGAGCTAACCCTCCATGACATGGCATAGGTTGTCTAGCCGCGCCAACACAATCCTTCTTGGCACATCGTTTTTTACGAACGTTGCCCGACCTGAAACCTATGCCGCCGCTGCGGGAATGAGCCGTTTGATCATCGCCACCTTCACGGCATCGTTCACGACAAGGCACGAGACCATCGCATAGGAGAAAATCGCGAGCGTCTGCCACCAAGGCAACGGCAGGAGTCCCGGGAGACCCGCGAACGTCAGGACGGTGCCCATGAGCGCATTTGCCATGATTGCCGCCACGAGGGTCTTGCTGGGCATCGTCGCCCAGAACCAGCGGCGCTCCCGCGCGGACACGATGGAGAACGCGGCAAAGTAGAGCAGCGTCAGGAAGCTGAAGGTGTAAAGGGCATTGTCGTTCGCCGCCAGACCGAAACGCGACCAGCCGATGTACAAGAGGAGAAGCGTCTCCGCGACCATCGCCACGCCCAGCGCCACGGACACCGTGATGAAGCCGCCGATGTTCCACGTCTCCGGCCTCCTGGACGGCCGAACCTGGTCGGTGGCCAGAGCGATTTTCGCGAAGTCCGTCATGAAGACCAAGAGCAGCATCGCAAAGGCGGAGACGACGAACTTGCCGGTCGCCACGAACGCGATGGCCACGAAGGCCGCCTTCAGGATCGTCCGGCTGATCTTGTTGATGATCCACGTCAGGATGCGCTGGTAGATCGTCCTCCCCTGCTCGACCAACGCCACGATGTTCGTCAATCCCGGTTCGGTCAGGACCACACTGGCGGCGCCCTTGGCGACGTCGGTCGCGGTGCTGACGGCGATGCCTACTTCGGCCTGGCGCAGCGCGGGCGCATCGTTGACGCCGTCGCCCGTCATGCCGGTCACGTGCCCCGCGGCCTGCAGGTGCTGCACGACGATGTATTTGTCCTCCGGGTACACTTCGGCGAAACCATCGGCGCCCGCCAACAAGTCAACCGCCTCGTTGCCGGCCTGGGCGCTCGCCGCCTTCAGGTCCGCCACGCGCCGGATGTTGGGCAGCCCGACTCCCTGTGCGATTTCACGCGCGACCGCCAGCGCGTCGCCGGTGAGCATCTTCACTGGAACGCCGAGGTCGCGAAGTGCGGCGATGAGCTGCTTTGCATCCGGCCGGGGCGGATCATATAGCGTCACCAATCCGAGCAATGCGGGGGTGCCCGTCTCGGGGCCGCGCGCCACCGCCAGTGTCCGATATCCCTTCAGGGCCGATTCGCCGACCAACGCCTCCAACGCCGCGATCGCCGGGGGCTCAAGTCCGCAGGCCTGGGCGACGGTTCGCACGGCGCCCTTCATCACGCGCCACCGCTGCCCGCTTAGTTCGACCACGGCTTCCGTCCGCCGGTTCTTTGCATCGAACGGTGTGAAGGAGACGGGTGTGATCTTGGTAAGGCCATCGAAAATATGCCGATCTTTTGCCGCGGCGAGGAATGCCAGGTCAATCGGATCCTGGTTGGCTTCCTGGGAGGCGAGTGCGCCCGCGAATAGCGCGTCGGCTTCCGTCGCATGTTCCAGCGGGATCACGCCGGTGACGGCCAGTTGGTTCATCGTGATCGTGCCCGTCTTGTCCGCGCAGAGCACGTCCATCGTTGCGGCATCCTCCGCGGCGCTCAGGCGCGTGACCAGGACGCCGCGCTTCGCCAGCTCCTTCGATCCGAAGGCCATGCTGACCGTGAACATGACGGGGAGGGCGACCGGCACCGCGCTCATCAGCAAGACGAGCATGAGCGGGATCATCTCGAGGAGGGACACGTGGCGGATCAGCGACAGGACGACCACCACAGCCAGGAGCGCGCCGACGATGACGAAGAGCCGGCGGACCACCTTGGCCACGACCGCTTCGATGTGGAGTTTCGGTCGTGCCTCCTGCACGAGTTCCGTGGTGCGGCCGAAGTAGGTTTCCGCCCCGGTCAGCATGACCGCGCCGTTGCCTTCCCCCCGGCGGACGACGGATCCCGACGAGAGCACTCCGCCGGGAACTATATCGACATCCATGGATTCGCCGGTAAGGGCCGACTGGTCAACGCTCAACGCCCCGGTAAGGAGTTTCACGTCCGCCGGGATGATGTCGCCGGGGCGCATGCGAACGATGTCGCCGGGGACCAGCTCCCGGGCAGGAATGACCTGCCAGCTCGCGTCGCGCAGCACGCGCGCGCTGACCTGCAACCTTCGCCGCAGCGTTTCGACGACGCCGGCGGCGCGGCGCTCCTGCATAAAGCTCAACACGGCATTGACAACCAGCAGCGCGCTCACCACGGCAAGGTCCGAGTATTTCCGGAGGAAGGCCGACAGGACCATGATCAGTTCGAGCATCCACGCCGACACGCCCCAGAATTTCCCGAGGAATTTGAGGGCTGGATGCCCTTTCCGTTCGGTCACCTCGTTATAGCCGTGTTCCTTCAGCCGGGCCTGAGCCTCTTCGCGCGTGAGACCGGCCTCCGGGTCCGCGTGGAGCGCCGCGAGCGTATCGGGGACCGACGCGGAAACGATGTCAGGTCCTTTTTTATGTGATGGCATCGAGCTCAAGATCATGCACCTCCGGTCATTGGCGCCGTCCAATGTATTGAGAGTTTTTACAGCACAAAGCCGACCTAAAAACTGGTTAATCAAACCTTCTTGCGAAGGTTTTGAAAGTTTTAAGAATTTTAATCGTCGTATGTGGTGATCTGTGGAATACTATGAGGGGGTTTCCCCATGAAATCAAGAAAAGAATCAAAGGAATTGCGCATTACGTGGTCGTATCGGATAGGGATCATGACGGAATCCGGATTCTTTTAGCGGTCTCCCTCAAGGGGACCCCGCTCACTTCCTAACGGAATCTCAAAGTCATTGTCCCACCATGCGCAGACCATAGCGAACAATATTGAAAGAGCCGAGAGTCTCATCGCAGAGGCGCGGGAATCTGACAAAATCCCGACGCCGGATATGGTTTATTTTTTTTCTTGACGCCGGGAATGAACTCCTGTATTAACGCGCTTCATTGATGGGGATGGAGTCCCCCGCTGTAAAACGCTTCTTAACAGAGCTGATGACTCCTGCTGCACGGGATCCCATGCGGTGGGGCATCGGCTTTTGTGTTTCTGTACCCCGCCGCGCGGCGGGTTTTTTTATGCTCAACACCATAGACAAAGGAGAATGTCATGACTGAAACTTTTACCATGGCCGCCTTGTGGCTTTCACTGGCTGTTGTCGCAACCATCCTGGCGAATCACCTCAAGGTCTCCATGGCCCTTACGGAAATTTGTGTCGGTGTGGCTGCAGGTTTTGTTGCGGATCGATTCTTTGGGCCAAACGTTCTGGGTGCAAACGTCGATTGGCTGAAATTCTTGGCCGCCTCCGGGGCCGTGCTCCTTACGTTTCTGGCCGGGGCTGAACTGGAGCCGCGCGTTTTACGCGCCAAGTGGAGGGAAGTAACGGTGGTGGGTCTCTTCGGTTTTTTTGCACCTTTTCTCGGTTGCATGGCGGTGGCCTATTATCTTCTGGGATGGGACCCGCGCGCAAGCTGGTTGGCCGGCGTGGCGCTCTCCACCACGTCGATGGCGGTGGTCTACGCCGTCATGCTCGAAACCAAGCTGAACCGCACGGAATTCGGCAAAGGCATTTTAGGGGCGTGCTTCATCAACGATCTGGGCACGGTGATTGCGTTGGGGGTTATTTTTGCCCCGTTTACGTACAAAACCCTCATTTTCGGCGTTGTCTGCGCGGTCGTAATCGGGCTCCTTCCCTTCCTGACTAACTTGATCACTCGCCGGTACGCCCACCGCACGGCCGCCGTCCGGGCGAAATGGGTGCTCCTAGTACTTTTCGGACTGGGTGCGCTGGCGCTCTGGTCGGAGAGCGAGGCGGTGTTGCCGGCTTACATTGTGGGAATGGTGCTGGCAGGGACGGCTGCCGAAGACCGGCTGTGGGTGCGCCGGATGCGCACCCTGACCATCGGATTTTTGACCCCGTTCTACTTCATCCGCGCCGGCTCGCTCGTCTCCCTGCCCGTGATCGTGACCGCGCCGCTGGTGTTCATATTGCTTCTCGGCGGGAAGGTTGCCAGCAAGGTGTTCGGGCTTTACCCGGTCGTCGCCAGGTTTCGCAACGAAAGCAAAGAACGATGGTATTACACGTTGCTCATGTCCACGGGTCTCACCTTCGGGACGATCTCGGCGCTTTACGGATTATCCCACGGCATCGTGTCCCGCGAGCAATACTCGTTTCTCGTCGCTGCGGTGATTGCCAGCGCAGTCGTTCCTACGGTGATTGCCACCCTGGCGTTTCTGCCTCGGCATCTGATTCCAGTGTCCTCTCCGGAAGGTCAGGCGCCACAACCTGCCGAGGTCTGCGCTCCGGATCAGAATGGCAATGGTCACGGGGATGGGTTGGGCGATGAATAGTTGATTCGGTGGAGAATTCGCATATCCTTCTTTCGCCGGACAAACAAAAGGCAAACGGACTTCAAAAGAAATGATCCATCCTTCCGGTTCGACAGGTTCCGAAATTGATGAGGCGGGTGAGATTAACCCTCTGGAAAAGATCAAGATCGACAGTGTCGCCGTAAACATCCTCATCCCTTATCCGGGGACCGAATTCTATCGGAAATTTGAGAGGGAGGGCCGGATCATCTTTCAAAATGGCCGATTCGAAGGTACCTCGTGACCGAGCAACACGACCATCTTCATCGGCACGACGCCATCGTTCACGAGCATCGGCACGCGCATGACGACGAACATTATGACGTGCATCATCCGAATCCGGATGGCCTTTCGATCGCGCATGTCCACGCCCCTGTCCACGACGCCATCGAACACGACCATCAACACATGCCGGATATCCACCATCGGCATCGGCATGCAGCGGAATCGAAAACGGAAGCGTAAGGCGTTGTTTGCCCGGACGCCCCGCGGCCATCATCGCCGATGAGAAACGGCCCGATGTTTAAGGCGCCGACCGAGCATACCCCGCGGACCGGCGCCGGCAGGAGGGCCGGCCCGGTGCAGCGGGGTGCAGAGGGTTAGAGCCCCTTCTTTTCGAACCAGCGGAAGAGTCCGACGAAGAGCGCAACGAGGATGACGATCACGATCCAGTGGTTGATTCCCAAAACGACCGGTAGGGTAATCTTTCCGAAATCCCCCCAGGTCAGGACCGTTTCCTTCATCAGGGGATACGCCTCGGCGTAGAGCCCCGCTCCGAGGATCATCCCCAGCAGACCGAAGGCGCTGTCGTAGCGCCCCTCTCCCAGGGCCCCCATGGCCGTGGCGGGGCAATATCCCACGATGCCCCAGCCGATCCCGAAGATCAGGCCGCCCAGCACGTTGCCCCCCAGGATCAACGGTTTGACGGAAAGCTTGATGAGACCCATATCGAACAGGAGATAGATTCCCACCATGGCCACCAGGATCGTGCTGAGCATGAATTTGACGATGGTCATGTCCTGGAGGCGCAGGGCGGCCAGTTGTCGGTCGTACCGGATCACCTGGGCCTTCTGCATGAGGAACCCGAAGAGGATTCCAGTGATGGCGCCGGTCAGCAGTTCATTCATGGCCATTCCCTCCTCCGTACAGAATCCTGGCCATGATCATTCCGGCCAGAAAAAAACAGATCAAGGATACGTAACCGCTGACGGCTACCTGAGCCAGACCGCTCAGGCCGTGACCGCTCGGTCACCCATCGGCGAGACGCGCCCCGAACATCAGGACCACTCCTCCCAGAAAGGCCGCGACCCAGCGGCGAACGCGCGATGCCCCGAATCGACCCTCCCACATCGGCGGCACGGCGACCGCCCGCTTTTCCTTCGAGAGCCAGGCCGACGCCAGGGCGCCGAAGAGCACCCCGACGACGAACAGGAACTGCCAGTCGACAATCACCTTCTCCTTGAGGAAATACGCCATGCCGGCAACCTTCTCCGGTGCGACGGCTTGCTCGACGTAGCCCGCCGCGCGGACGAAGGTCGTCGAGGCGCCGAAGTATTTTCCCGTGAGGAAGACGGACAGGACCAGCAGAAGGCCGGCCAGCGCGCCGGCGGTATAGGGAGACCATGTCTTTTTTCGAAGAATATCCATGATTTTTCACCTCCTTGGTTAACGAGTTGAAAAATGATCGACCGGAATCCGAAGGGCATCCCGGCCGCCCGAATAGCTCCGACAAGGACGATATCGCTTTATTTTGCTGATATTATGGGAAATGCGGTGTGGGATGTCAATGAATAATTTGTAACATTCGATACGGCGCCCATCACGACGCCTTCCGTTTCACCCGGTAGGTGACCCAGAGTCTGATCGCGATGCCGATCAGCAGGACGACCGGCAGGAGCGCCAGTTCGTAATGCGCTATGTCTTTCAGGATAATCTTCAGGACCCGTCCGAAAAAATAACCTCCCACCGCGATGACGGTCGACCAGAGGGCCGCGCCGATCAGATTCAGCAGGATGAACCGCGGGATCCGGATCGTACGGTCCATCCCCAGGAGCAGGGGTGTGACGATGCGCATGCCGTAGACGAACCTAAATCCCAGCATGATCCCGTTGCGGCAGCGCCGCATTACCCGCTGTACCTTTTCCGCGCGACGCCGCCAGAGGGGATGTCTATCCAGGAGGGCCGCGCCTTTGCGCCTTCCCAAAAAGAAATAGAACTGATCCCCCAGGACGCTTCCGAACAGGGCCACCAGGATGACCAGCGGCAGTTTCATCAGCCCCATATGGGCCATGAGACCCGCCAGGATCAGGACGGTTTCCCCCTCCAGGAGGGTTCCCAGAAAGAGTGCCCCGTATCCATAGTTCTGTACAAAAGATTCAAGTGACATGCGCACCCCAACAATCGCTGAACATTCTCATCACTCCCTGTGGTTCGATCTAAAGATGGGCATTCTGAATAAGCAGGCGTATCCCCACCGCCCCCAAGGCAAATGCCAGCCCCCGGATGATCCATGTTCCCTGTGTCTTGCGGGAAAGCCGGGCCCCCAGTTGCGCGCCCAGCAAGACGCCTATGGCCAGCAGGATGGTGCGGCGAATGCCCTGCGTAAAGGCGCCGGTTGCGATATGGGTCAGCGTTCCCGTCAGCGCCATGTTGGTCAGCACAAACTGGGAGGTCGCGGTAGCGATGCCGTCAAAGAGACGTCGGGGCATATAGGGCGTGGCGAGGGCTCCCAGTATGGCCCCCGGTATCGTCGCCATCGAGAAGAGCAGGCCGGAGCGGTACTCGATCCATTTCATGCGGGCGTAGGCGACGGAGCCGGAAAGGGCATTGAAGAAGACGACCGCTCAGAATGTTTTCTCATCATGATTTTTCCGCTTGATTCAAGTCTGAAACTATGTTATATACCAATCATTGGCATACCATCTATCATGGGCGCCTGTGTCTGTCAATGAAACTTCGTCGGGAGAAGACATGAAGAACAAACAGGATGTAATATCTCATATCATGGATAACATAAGAAGGGTCTTCCAGATCTTGAACGAACAGTCGCAAAGGGTCAAGCAGGAGACCGGTCTGACAGGTCCGCAACTTTGGGCCATCCGGGTGATTCATGAACACGGGCCCATCAATATCTCGGATATTGCCAGGCGAATGTATCTTCACCCGACAACCGTTCTGGGGATCGTCGACAGGCTCGAAGCGCGCGGTTTTGTTTCACGAAATCGATCGAAGGATGATCGCCGCATCGTCTGGCTTGAATTGACGCAGGGCGGCAAGTGTCTCGTTCAATCGACGCCCGAAGTCGTCCAAGGTTTATTGGGGGCAAGATTGGAGGGCGTGGCGTTCGATGACCTTGCGGAGATCGACGAGGGCATCGGCCATTTGGTCAAAATCTTCGGCGTGCAGGACATATTCCCGAAACCCATGCTTTCCTTAGAAATGAACAAGCCAAAGCGGAAAGGAGAAAACTCATGAAGGAGGCAGGCCGGAGAAACATTACTGAATTGGAAAGGAGAATGGGGATGATGAAGAAAAATCTGGTATGGGTTGGGTTGGTAGTTCTTGTCATGTGTCTTTCCGTCACATTCCTGACCGGATGTGCGAAGAAGACGTCTTTGAAGGAAGAAGCGGCGGTTACCCGGGAGCAGAAACCGGTTGTCCAGGCCCCGGCGAAGGCAGTGACCGACGACCAGGCTGCCAGGGAAAGGGCCCTTCGGGAGCAGGCCCTTCGGGAACAGGCTTTGCGGGATCAGGCTTTGCGGGATCAGGCGGCGAAGGCTGCCAAAGAAGCGGCCGACAAGGCCAAGAGAGATGCGGCGGCCAAGGCTGCCGCGATTCTTAAGGAACTGCAGATCCCTGATGTCAACTTTGATTTCGATAAGTACAATCTGAAACCGGAGGCCCAGGCGATCCTGAAAGCGGGCGTCCCGGCTTACCTGAAGTACAGGGAATACAAACTCGTGGTAGAAGGGCATTGCGACGAGCGCGGTACCGTGGAATACAACCTGGCGCTCGGCGATAAGCGGGCGGCCGAAGCGGCGAAGTACCTTGTGGACCTGGGCATCGTGAAGGAAAGAATCAAGACGATCAGCTACGGCAGGGAGATGCCTCTGGACAAGGGGCATGACGAGACGGCATGGGCGAAAAACAGAAGGGCGCATTTCGTCATTTTCCCACCGACGAAGAATTGAGTTCTTAGAATTATCGAAAGAAAGGGAGATACAGAGGAGTTACGGAAACCACCACCATTCAGAAAGGAAGGCATGATCGATGAAAGCAGAGCTGGAAGCGAAGGTGCAGTATGGAGCCGGGGGTCTCGTTTGCGGGGCCGTTATCGCGATGATCATCGGGTTTACGTGGGGTGGCTGGGTAACCGGCGCCACTAGCCAGAAGATGATCGGCGAGGCGGTCTTGGCGAGTCAGGCGGCGATCTGCGTCGCCCAATACATAAAGGAACCGAATGGTCAACAGAAGCTGAAAGAATTTGAGGCGCTCGATAGCTATAAACGTTACGAATTCATTGAAAAGGGGGGATGGGATAAGATGCCCGGGCAAGAAAAGGCCGGCTACGGTGTCGCCAGCGCATGTGTCACAGGGCTTGAAGCTCTTATCAAGAAATAGGACAAATCAATAAAGGAGAGTGAATATTACTCCGGCAACTAAACATTAAAAATTATTCCGCCGAAAAGGTTTTCAACTTGCAGGGACTTGATTGTAAGCGGTAAACCTCACCTCAATTCGACATCGGACGTCATTGACTTGGTAGGTGAAAGAGAGCGAGACAATTCAAAAGCGCACTTCATTCGATGAACGAAAAGAGGTCTCCGCTCCCCGACATCTCGCGACGCTTTTGGAGGCACGATGGGGCAGGAGGCAACTGCCCGGGTAAAAGGTGTTGACTGGGAAAGAGAACTTCCTTATATTTCCCCAAGGCGAGGAGGAAATTATAAAGTAGTTTTCCGCAGGTTGGAAATTTCCCCTTTTCCGGTAGGGCATCTTTTTCAACGGCAACCAACGGTAGAGGGTCTGATGCGAGTCTTACTGGTCGAAGATGACGTCAAGATCGCCTCTTTCATCATCAAGGGGTTGAGATCGGCGGGGTATGCCGTGGACCACGCCCCGGACGGCGAGGAAGGTCTAAGCCTCGCCCTGGCGGAACCTTACGATGCGGCTGTCATCGATCTCATGCTGCCCCGGAGGAACGGCTTGGCGTTGATCAGGGAGATGCGCGCCGAAAAGGTGAACACCCCCGTCCTGATTCTGAGCGCG
>Ga0209212_1004970_pt1 | contig 16127 bp, 18 predicted proteins | sample RifGroC2_FD_183996 | JGI IMG/M metagenome (GOLD analysis project Ga0209212, IMG submission 183996) | Groundwater microbial communities from Rifle, Colorado, USA - Groundwater C2 (SPAdes) (version 2) | ecosystem: Environmental > Aquatic > Deep subsurface > Groundwater | place: Rifle, Colorado...
GTTGTCGGCCCGGCCAAGCTTCCGCAGCTTGGACAGGCGCTTGGCAGCAGCATCAAGAACTTCAAGAAGGCCTCGACCGGCGATGATGTGGTTCAGTTGAACGAGGAGAAGAAGGCGGCTTAGATTTGTTGCCATGAAGGGTTGTTGCAAGGCCATAGGCTTCATGCCTGTGGCCTTTTTTTGTCAAAAGAGCCTGACGTGCAGCGTGATCAACTCGCCCAGTCAACGAGAGTGAGACCGGCAACGCGGCTGAATTCTTTGGTGTTGTTGCTAACCAGGGTGATACCTTTCGAAAGCGCATGAGCGGCGATGAGCATATCCATCGAGCCGATGGTTTTGCCCTTCTTTTCTAGAGCTGCCCGGAGGCCACCATAGGCCATCGCCGCTTCCTCATCAAAAGGAAGAACTTCCAAGGGAATGATGAACTCATCAAGTGCTTCGGCGTTCTTCTCACGATGCAGGCTCTTGGCAACGCCGTAACGCAATTCTGAAAGTGTGATGGCGGAGATGCCAATGTCGCCTATCTGGTACTCCAGAAAACGTTGCAGAACGGTTGGGGGCTGCTGCTTGATAATGTAAATGCAGATGTTGGTATCTAGCATCAGCTTCATCAGAGGGTGTCCCTTTTGTCCAATTCCGGCTGTTCGCGTTCCTCCAGAAAGTCCGGGGAAAATTTTTTGAGGCTTGCGAAAAGTGAGTTCCATGAATCGCTACGCGGGATCAGTTGCACTATGTTGCCGGTTTTTTTGATGAAGACCTCGCTGTCTTCGAAGCGAAACTCCTTGGGGAGCCTGACCGCCTGACTTTGTCCGTTTTTGAATACCTTCGCCGTTTTCATAGCCGCCTCCAGAGTATGTATTTTAAATATATATTACCGGCAGTGTCGTAGCAAGTGAAAAAATGGTGGCAGGACTAATGGCCGGGTGCTTTCGTTTGGGCATGGAACAACCGCGAAACGATAATGGCTCGAAGCTCGAACTGTAGGAGCGGCATTCCTGCATGCGAGGTTATCCTCAAGGTGCCGTTGGATTATGCCGATAGTTGCCTTAAGGCTCAACCCGGACTGGTGGCTCAACCTCAAGGGATATAACTGGCCTGGGCCGAAATGAAAGGAGTATATCGTGCTAACCGACTGGCATGAAGGTATGGCGACGGGGAACGAGGAGATCGACGAACAGCACAAGGAGCTGTTGAGTCATGTGGGTGATCTGCTTAAGGGAGCCAGGGCGTCAAGGGGGAGCGAGGAAATCGGCAAGTTGATGTGGTTCCTGAAGAGATATGTCAGGAAACATTTCAGGGATGAGGAGAAACTTCAGCTGGAATCCGGTTTTCCCGGATACCAGGAGCACAAGACGCAGCACGAATCCTTCTTTCTGGAGGTCCGGCGTTTGGAGTCGATACATACAGAACATGGCGCAGATACGATTATGATTGTTGCCGCCGTACAGTCTATGTGCGATTGGTTGCGCACTCATTTCAACCGGATGGACAAGATAATGGTCGATTACCTGAGGGAAAAAAGCGCAAACGATGCAAATAAGTGAGCCTGAGAAACAGGTTCCTCAAGCAAGGACTCAAAGGCTTTCAGCCCTGTGGACCGCGAGCGGACCCCACGACTGGCATATCGACATGACCTCGACACAGTTGATGTTGACCCGCGGCGGAACCGATGCCACCCAGACCACGATATCCGCTATGTCCTGCGGCAACAGCGGCTCCGTCCCGGTATAGACGCGGTGCGCTTTCTCTTCGTCACCTTTGAAGCGGACCTTGGAAAATTCGGTCTCCGCCATGCCCGGCTCGATGTTGGTGACACGAACTGCCGTGCCGAGCAGGTCGGCGCGCAGGTTCCTGGAAAACTGCTGCACGAACGCCTTGCTTGCCCCGTAGACATTTCCGCCGGGGTAGGGCCAACTGCCGGCGATCGAGCCGATGTTGACGACGTGCCCCCGGTTGCGGGCCACCATGCCGGGAAGCAGGGCATGGGTGCAGTACATGACCCCCTTGATGTTGGTGTCCACCATGGTGTCCCAGTCATCGAGCGAGGCCTTGTGGGCCGGCTCCAGCCCGAGCGCCAGCCCGGCGTTGTTGACCAGCAGGTCCACCTCGGCGAACTCCGGCGGCAGCGAGGAAAAGGCAGCAGCGACAGCTTCCCGGTCCCGCACATCCAGGGTGAGCACGCAGACCTTTGCCTGGGCGGCCAGTTCCTGCTGAAGTTGGTTCAGCGCGTCACCGCGGCGACCGGTGAGGACCAGTCTGCAACCAAGGCCGGCAAAGGCACGCGCGCAAGCGGCGCCAAAACCAGACGTGGCACCTGTTATCAGCACTGTTCTATCCACTGAATCCCTCCCCTTGACCACCTCGCAGCGCGGTCTGCTCGCAATAATCCTTCATGGAAACGGCTATCTTAGATGAGAATCGCTTGCAATACAAGTGATGCAGCACTCTACTCTATGCATAACGTCGAAACGGTGCGAATTCAGAATCGAAGTTTAGCGGCACTTTGAAAGTCGAACCTCAGCATCACTGCTAGATTGATCCTGCAAAAATATCTGCCAAATTCAACTTCAGCCAGCTGCTACTCGCCTTGAATTTAGATCATCTTCCCCCCTTTCAGAGCCTCCCAGTTCTGATCCTTTTTCTGCTTGTCTGACAGCAGTGTAAAAACGAGGCCGTTTCCCATGAAAAACTTCGATGCGGCATTGCCGAGAATGAACAATCAGGTAAAGTTATCAAGTTGTTTTGCCCAGAAGGGCCTCACCGTTGCTAGGTTTTCCGTGCGGGGGCAAACGAAACAGGAGGTGCAAGGCCATGCGTAAAATCTCTTATAGCTGCGAGGTACATGCCGCGCTTGATACTGTATGGAAATTGCTAATTGAAAAGGTTGAACAGCCGCAAACCTACATGCCGGGGGTGATTCAGTCGCGCATCCTGCAACATTACGGAAACGGTGTGCTGCGCGAGATAAAAGGGGAAGGGCTGCTGATCAAGGAGAAGGTGGTGATAGACAAGTCCCACGGGGAAGTCCACTACTTCCTGCTGGAGCACCCGCTCTTCACCGGCCGCGTCATCAACCGCGTGGTGCCGTCATCGGTGCAAAGCCCGGTTGCACCACAGGTTCTGACCATAGAGGTCGACTGGGACCCCAAGGATGAAAAGGCCGAGCAACTGATCCAGTCCGGGATTCCCGATCAGATCCAGAGCGAGGTGATCACCCTGAAGCAGAGGGCAGAGGCTCTGGAAAAGGAAGAAGCGCTGCCGCTTGCCACCCCTTACTCCTTCGGCATGACCTTGGCGCTCCCTTTTGCCGAGGCCCTTGGCAAGGTGCAGCAGGAACTGCAAAAAGAGGGCTTCGGCATCATCTCCGAGATCGACGTGAAGCAGAAATTCCGTGAAAAATTGCACAAGGAGTTCCGCAACTACCAGATCCTCGGTGCCTGCAATCCAGGGCTCGCCTACCAGGCGTTCGGGGTCGAGATGAATATCGGCACGCTGCTGCCGTGCAATGTCGCGGTCTACTCGGTATCCGAGGCCCGCACGGTGGTGATGATCATGGATCCGGTCGCGGCGCTCTCGCTGGTGGGTAACGAGCAGTTGACCGAACTGGCCGAAACGGTGAAGCAGGGGATGCAGAGGGTCCTTGCCGCTCTTTAAAAGAGGCTTCGCACCTAAAAGGAGGAGCGATCATGAACGTACTCGATTTTGCACTGAAAATGGAAGCCGATGGCAAGGCGTATTATCAGAAGCTCGCTTCTCAAAGCGAAACCAAGGAGCTGAAGACCCTCTTCACCCTGCTCGCCGACGCAGAGCAGACCCACTACGACGCCCTGCTGGCGAGGAAACAAGAGTCGGCGGCCGCCAGGGTGGAGAGTAGCGTCCTGGAACAGGCAAAGAACATATTCGAACGTCTCACTGAGCTAAGGGGCGATGGCCCGCTCCTGGTGGATCCTGACGGCTACCGTCACGCCATCAAGGCGGAGCAGCACAGCATCGTCTTCTATGAAAGCTCGGCCAACAAGGAAGAGAACCTCGAAGTGCGGCATCTGCTGCAGGCGTTGGCGGACGAGGAGAGGGTCCATCTCAACATCGTGGAGAACATCTACGATTTCGTCGAGTCCCCCAGATGTTTCCTCGCCTGGCGCGAGTTCAGCAATCTCAAGGAGCTGTGACCCCTTTCGCCCGGTCACGGTACTTTGCTATATGGTGCAAACCAAACGCATATACCAGGAACCCGATCCCCAGGACGGCCTGCGTCTGCTGGTGGACCGTCTCTGGCCCAGGGGGCTAGCCAAAGAGCGGGCTCGCGTCGACCGGTGGGAGAAAGATCTCGCGCCAAGCGACGAGCTGCGCCGCTGGTTTGGCCACGACCCCGCCAGGTGGCAGGAGTTCAGGAGCCGATATCTGCGCGAACTGGAACAACGGCGCCCGCTCCTGGATGAGATTGCCGGTTGCGCGCAGCAGGGGGCGGTGACTCTGCTCTTTGCGGCACGCGATGAACGGTTCAACAACGCCGTCGTGCTGAAGGAACTGCTTGAGAAATCGGGGCGCGAAGACGCGGAGCAGGCGCTGGAGTGACTTAAATTGCAATGAAGGATCAACAGGAGGAAAGCATGGGCTACAATCTGGCGACGAAGATATTGAATGAGCACCTGGTCGACGGGTCGCTGGTGCCGGGTCAGGAAATTTCGCTCAAAATTGACCAAACCCTGCTGCAGGATGCCACGGGTACCATGGCGATGCTGGAATTCATGGCCACCGGGTTGCCAAAGGTCAAGGTAGACCTGGCCGCGCAGTACATCGACCACAACCTTTTGCAGACCGATAGCAAGAATGCCGACGACCATGTTTTTCTCGCCAGCGCAGCGCAGAAGTTCGGGGTCTATCTCTCCAAACCGGGTAACGGCGTGTCGCATCAGGTGCACCTGGAGCGCTTCGGCGTCCCTGGAGTGACCCTGCTCGGCGCCGACTCCCACACACCGACCGCGGCCGGGCTCGGCATGCTCGCCATCGGGGCCGGCGGGCTCGACGTGGCGCTCGCCATGGCGGGCCACCCCTTTCACCTGACCTGCCCGCGCATCTGGGGGGTGAAGCTGACCGGCCAACTGCAACCATGGGTCTCCGGCAAGGACCTGATACTGGAGATGCTCCGGCGCCACACCGTGAAGGGTGGGGTCGGGAAGATCATAGAGTATTACGGTCCCGGAGTGGCGACCCTGTCGGCCACCGACCGCGCCACCATCGGCAACATGGGGGCGGAGCTCGGGGCCACCAGCACCATTTTCCCCAGTGACCATCGCACCTTGGAGTTCCTGAAGGCCCAGGGACGCGGTGATGTCTGGCGGGAACTTGCCGCCGACCCCGATGCGACCTATGACGACTACGAGGAAATCGACCTGGCACAGGTCGAACCGATGATCGCCTGCCCCTCGTCCCCCGACAACGTGGTGCGGGTGGCCGATGTGGAAGGTTTGAAAGTGGACCAGGTGATCGTCGGGAGTTCGGTCAACTCTTCCTTTCGGGACCTGATGACCGTCTGCCGGATCCTGGACGGCAGGAGGATCGCCAAGGATATCTCCTTTCACATCAATCCCGGCAGCAGGCAGGTGCTGGAAAACGTGGTGGCGCAGGGCGGCTTCATAATGCTCCTGCTGGCGGGCGGGCAGGTGCATCAGCCGGGCTGCCTCGGCTGCATCGGCATGGGACAGGCCCCCGGCACAAACCAGGTGTCGCTTCGGACCTTCCCGCGCAACTTCCCCGGCAGAAGCGGCACCCAGGAGGATCGGGTCTACCTCTGCTCCCCTGAAACCGCCGCCGCGGCGGGGGTCTTCGGGGTGATCACCGATCCCCGTAAGCTCACCGAGTTGCTCCCCTGGCCGGCCGTGCAAAACCCGGAAAGCTACCTGGTTGACGACGCCGGCATCCTGGCCCCCCCTGCCGACGGCAGTGCCGTGGAGATCGTCACCGGCCCCAATATCGTGCCGTTCCCCGAGTTTGCGGCACTCCCCGACCGGTTGGATGTCGAGGTGATCCTCAAGGTGGGGGACAACATCTCCACCGACGCCATCATGCCGGCCGGCAACAAGGTACTTCCCTTCCGCAGCAACATCCCCGCGATCAGCCGCTTCGTCTTCGAACAGATCGACCCTGACTTCCCGGCCCGCGCTTCGGAAAAGGGGGACGGCGCCGTGGTCGGCGGCGAGAACTATGGCCAGGGCTCTTCCCGCGAGCATGCTGCCCTGGCCCCAAGGTTCCTCGGGATACGGGTGAAGATCGCCAAGAGTTTCGCCAGGATCCACCGCTCCAACCTGATCAACTTCGGCATCCTGCCGCTGGTCTTCAAGGACCGGGGTGACTACGACCGGTTAAAGCAGGGGGACCGGATCAAGATCGAGGGGGTGAGGGCCCTGGTAGAGGGGGGGGCGACCGAGATTCCGGTTCAGGTGGACGGGAGCGAGATGATGACGCTCTTGAACGCCACCGAGCGCGAGCGTCATGAACTGCTGGCCGGCGGTCTCTTGAATTACGTGAAGGAGGAGAATCATGGCGGAAACTCTTAGGGATCTGCTTCCTGAAGAAGAGCTGCTCAAGTTCTACGAGCAGATGGTGCTTTGCCGCGAGTTCGAGGAGAGCTGCGCCGAGCAGTACGCCAAGGGCGAGATCACCGGCTTTCTGCACCTCTACAGCGGACAGGAGGCGGTCGCCGTCGGCTGCACCGCGGCGCTTAAGCAAAAGGATTACATCCTTTCCGCCTACCGCGACCATGCCCAGGCCATCGTGCGGGGCGCGGACCCGAAAAAGGTGATGGCGGAACTGTTCGGGCGGTCGACCGGTATCTGCAAAGGGAAGGGGGGCTCCATGCACCTCTTCGCGCCGGAGCTGAACTTCATGGGGGGGTACGCCATTGTGGGCGGCCAGTTCCCGATCGCGACCGGCCTTGCCTGGGCGAGCCAGTTGCGCGAAGAGGACCGCCTCACCGCCTGCTTTTTCGGCGACGGTTCCATGAACCAGGGGACCTTCCATGAATCGCTCAACTGGGCCAGGCTCTGGGAACTCCCGATCCTGTTCATCTGCGAGAACAACTTCTACGGCATCGGCACCGAGGTGCACCGCGCCTCCGCCCAGGCCGCCCTGCATCGGCGCACCTGCGGCTACGACATCCCGAGCGAAAAGGTGGACGGCATGGATGTGATCGCCGTCTACCAGGCGACCAAGCGCGCGGCCGAGTGGGTGCGGGAGAGGCAGCGCCCATATTTCATAGAGGCGGTGACCTACCGGTTCCGGGGGCACTCCATGGCGGACCCGGCCAAGTACCGCAGCACGGCGGAACACGAGATCTGGAAGAGCCGCGATCCCATTCCCAACCTGTCGCGCAGGCTTTTGGAGGAGGGGCTCGCCAGCCAGGCGCAGCTGGATGAGATATCCGAGCGCTGCACGGTCCAGGTGGAGGAGGCTGTCAAGTTCGCCACCGATTCACCCTGGCCCGAGGACTCGGCGGTTTGGGAGGATATTTATGTCTGAGATGACCTACCGTGACGCCATCAACCTTGCGCTGAAGGAGGAGATGCGCCGCGACCAGTCGGTGGTCACCTTCGGCGAGGACGTAGCGCTCTACGAGGGGGCCTTCAAGGTAACCCGCGGCCTTTTGTCGGAGTTCGGGGAACTGCGCGTGCGGGATTGCCCGATCTCGGAGAACACCATCGTCGGTGTGGCGGTCGGCGCGGCGATGGGGGGGGTGCGCCCGGTGGCGGAGCTGATGACGGTAAACTTTGCCCTGCTCGCCATGGATCAGATCGTGAACCACATGGCGAAGGTGCGCTACATGTTCGGCGGCCAGACCATGGTGCCGATGGTGATCCGGATGCCCGGCGGGGGCGGGAGCCAGTTGGGAGCCCAGCATTCCCAGAGCCTGGAAAGCTACTTCATGCACTGCCCGGGGATGCTGATCGCCTACCCCGCGACTCCGGCGGATGCCAAAGGGCTTTTGAAGAGCGCCATCAGGGACAACAACCCGGTGATCTTCCTGGAACACGAGCTGCTGTACAACAGCAAGGGGGAGGTGCCGGACGACCCGGAATTCCTGGTGCCGATCGGCAAGGCCGCCGTCATGCAGGAGGGAACCGCGGTGACGCTGGTGGGTTATGGCCGGATGGCGATCCTCTGCCTGCAGGCGGCACAGCTCCTTGAGAAAGAGGGGATTTCCTGCGAAGTGATCGACCTGCGCTCCCTCTATCCGCTGGATACCGAAACCTTCCTGGGGTCGGTGCTGAAGACCGGCAGGGCGGTTGTGGTTGAGGAGTGCTGGCGAAGCGCAGGCCTTGGCGGCGACATCGCATCGCGCATCTACGAGCGCTGCTTCGACATGTTGCTGGCGCCGGTCCGGCGCATCTCCGGACTCGATGTGCCGATGCCTTATTCCCGCAAGATCGAGAAGCTCTGCATCCCGCAACTGGAAGGGATCGTGCAGGGGGTCCGGGATCTTTTGAACGAATCGTACTAAGGAGCCGCCATGAACGAGATCGTCATGCCGAAACTGTCCGACACCATGACCGAAGGGAGGCTCGTCTCCTGGAAGAAGAGGGTGGGGGAGGCGGTCCGCCGCGGAGACGTGCTTGCCGAGGTTGAGACCGACAAGGCGAACATGGAGCTTGAGGCCTTCGTGTCGGGCGAGTTGCTGGAGATAAGGGTCCAGGCCGGAGAACTGGCCCAGGTGGGGACGGTGATCGCGGTGATAGGCAAGCCTGAGGAGAAGGGGGCGGGCGCCGCCCAGCCGTCGGCTCCGGTGCCAAAGGGGGAGCCTGCGGCGGCTGAACCGCAAGAGGAGGCACCACCGGTGGCGCCGCCCGTAGCCCCGGAGCCGCCCCGGCCTAAGGAACCGGAAGCGAAAGAGGAAGCGAAAGAGGGAGAGGGTGAGGGGAAGGGTGCGTTGCCCGGGGCAGGGGCGCCCGTGGTCGCGGCCGAAAAGGCGGCAAAGGCGGAAGACATTGCCCCTGCTGAGGGTGAGAAACAGGCCCCGGCCGCCCCTCCTGTGCCAGGCACCGGCGCTGCCCGGGAGGCAAGTCAGCCGGCCGGTGCGGGTGGGGTTGAGCCAAAACCGCCACCCGCCGCAGCCAAACTTGCCGTGCCGGGGCCGGCTGAGGCAGAGATTTCCAGGGAGCGGGCCGCCCCGATGGTGCGGCGTCGCGCGCGGGAACTCGGCATCGATCTCAGCCAGGTGCAAGGTAGCGGACCGGATGGGCGTATACTGCTGCAGGATCTGGAGCAGCATCAAAGGGGGGAAGCACAGCCTGCACAGCCTGCACAACAGCCGGCACCGGCACAACCGGCGGCTCAAGCCGCCGCGGCCCACACAGGCGAGGAACCACGCCCGATGCCGCGGCTGCGTGCTGCGGTAGCAAAGACGGTGGCCGAATCGTGGGACAACATCCCGCATTTCACCGTGACCATGGACATAGTCATGGACGAGGCTGAATCGGTCCGGCGCCAACTGAAACAAAGCGGCATGTCGGTCACCCTGAACGATGTGGTGATTAAGGGGGTTTCCCTGGCACTGCAGAAGTTCCCGCAGCTAAACGCGAGTTTCTCGCCGCGCGGCATCCAGTTTCATAGCGAGATCAACATCAGCATTGCTGTGGGGATGCCGGACGGCGTGCTGATGCCGGTGCTCCCGGGGTGTCAGAGGCTTTCCCTGCTGGAGATCTCCCAAGGCGGGAGCAAGCTGGTCGAGCGGGCCCGCTCCGGAGCTTTGACCGAGCAGGAGATGAGCGGCGGCACCTTCTCGGTTTCGAATCTCGGCATGTTCGGCGTCAGCAGTTTCAGCGCGATAATTCATCCTGCCCAGACCGCGGTTCTCGCTGTCGGTGCGGTTATCGATGCTCCCTCTGTACGCAACGGTGTGCTGGCGAGCGCCAAGGTGATGAAGGTGACCCTCTCGGCCGATCACAGGGTGGTGGACGGCGCCTACGCTGCGCAGTTTCTTGTGGAACTGAAGGGCGTACTGGAGAACCCGGTCCGGCTCTTGATCTGATCTGGCATGAAGCGGTAACAAACTCTGCGCTGTAAAAAAGGGGCGGGTCCAGATGGACCCGCCCCCATTGTTTTAATAAACCAGCTAAAGAATCAGACCAATGAACCGATACATCAAGGAAACGACGGGGGACCTTCCCATGAAGACGCGCACCTTTAAATTCATAACCGGGGGAAACTATCTATGAAATGCCTGATAGTCGACGACGAGGTTTTTTGCCGCGAGTTCGTTGCCACCTTGCTAAGCACGACAGCGGATTGCCAACAGGCCAGCAGCGGAATGGAGGCATTGGAAAAGTACAACTCCGCTCTTGCCTCCGGTGCCCCATTCGACCTGGTAATCATGGACATCATGATGCCGGGGATGAGCGGCCACGACGCGGCGAAAGCGATCAGGCATATCGAGAAGGAGCAAAAGCCGGCTAAACGGGTGAACATTGTCATGCTGACCGCGCTAAATTCCTCGAACGATGCCATGGAGTCTTTTTGCAGCGCACAGTCAGCTGCCTACCTGGTGAAGCCGGTCTCGAAGGAGGGACTCTTCAACGTGCTGTCCAAACTGGGGCTTATCAAGCGGTAAATGCTCTGGATGTCGCTGCACTTGAAAGCCAGCTGTAACTTGGCCCAGCGCCGTGGCTTAAGACCTGCCACGGCGACTGGGCCAGTTTGCTGCGTCAGGTCAACTTGAACTGCGTGACCAGTGTGCTGAGGTCGTCGGAGAGGCTGGCAAGCTGCGCCGCCGCCACAGAGGAGTCCTGTGAGCCTTGTGCGGTGCGCTGCACGACGTTGGAAATCTGGGTGATGTTCCCCGTGATCTCGCTGATGGTCGCGGTCTGCTCTTCGGCGGCCGTCGCTATCTGGTTCACCTGCAGGCTGACCGCATTGATCTGGTTCAGGATCTCCTGCAGCGCGCTGCCGGACCTGGCCGCCTCTTCGGTCCCCTGCTGAACCTCGCGCACCCCTTCCTCCATTGCCGAAACAGCCCCCTTGGTTTCCCCTTGTATCGCTTTGATCATCTCGCTGATTTCCCTTGTTGCCTTGGTGGTCCGCTCTGCCAGGGCACGTACCTCGTCAGCCACCACGGCGAATCCCCGCCCCTGCTCGCCGGCCCGTGCTGCCTCTATGGCCGCGTTCAGTGCCAGCAGGTTAGTCTGGTCGGCAATATCCTCGATGGTTCCGACGATGGCGCCGATCTGGTCGGAGCGTTCGCCGAGACTTTCCACGGTGCGCGATGTCGCGTTCACCCGGTCCGCAATCCTGTTCATGACCTCGACCGTTTGCGCTACGACCTGCGCCCCGGTCTCGGCCGCGCTGCTCGCCTGCTTGGCGTTGCGGGCGGCGGCATGGCAGTTCTGCGCGATGTCGTTGGAGGTGGCTGACATCTGCTCGCTTGCCGTCGCCACGGTCTGCGTCTGACAGGCGACCTGTTCGGCACCGCTTGCGATCTGCTCCGAAGTCTCCTGAAGTTCGGTCGAAGAGGCGGCAATGCTCGCCGAGATGTCGGTCGTCTGCGATACGATGTCGCGCAGGTTTTGCACCATGTTCCCCATGGCAGCCATCAGTTGTCCGGTCTCGGTGCCGTTCACTCCAGTCACCTGGACGGTCAGATCCCTCTCGGCAATCCTGTCTGCTGTTACAACAGCGGCATTGAGCGGTTTGATGATGCTGTTGACGATCCAGAGCACCACAAAAGCTGCCACACCTAGCGAGATCAGCACCAGGGCGATGATGGCAACCTTGGCACGCTTGACCTTGGCGGCAGTCTTGTCCCCCTCCAGTTTCGCCTGATCCCCGACATAAGCGTTCAGATCAGCCAGTGCCCCTTGGTATTCAGCTCGGACCGTCTTTAATTCCTTAAGAGTTTGCTGCGCCTCTGCTTTGTTTCCCTGGTTCAGGAGCAAAGCCGCCTGGCTGTGGCTGTTGGAGTAGGAGGATCTCTTGTTGGAGAGGTTCTGGAAGAGAGCCGTTTCCTTCTGCGCGGTAAGAGAGGCCTTCAGCTTCTCCAGATTCTGAGTGATGGCTTTTTCAGTTGCGGAGCTGGTCCCAAGCTCTGTGCGCGCGCCGTCCAGGCCACTGGACAACAGCGCTTCATTGAGGCGTAGCGCGGTGACGGAGTTTGCCGCGCTCAGCTCTGTCACCTGTTTCATTTGGGGGAGCCGCGTGTCAAGCAGGGTGAGGATGTTGCCGTTCAGCGAGGATAGCGCGAAGAGGGCAGTAAGTGCGACCACTGCGGAGGTAATGATAATGATGCCAAAGCCGATAAGAAGCTTCACCTTGATCTTAAGGTCGGTTTTCATTCCTTAACCTCCATTTCCCGCTTAAATTAATGTATCAAAGACTATATTATCGCCGACTCGTCTTCATTCTAATTAGTAATACGCGAGACTGTAAAACACTCAGTATATATGCTGATTACTGGACAATGTCTTAGTATAGAGGGCCTGATTTGGCTGTCAAGTTTGGATTATTAGCTCATTAATTCACTGGCTAGAGTAATGCGAAGCTGTGTTATGGCTGTTGTTTTATCGGTTGGATATTAGGAACAAACTGCTCTTTATGTGGCTATAAGCTTCAGTCAATGCTCTCAACCTGTGAGAGAGGCGTGGAAGCTGAGCAGTACCAAGCGTGAGTCGAGCCATGACATCATGCTCAGGATCAGGATGGCGCTCTGCACGCGATCCAGGAGACACTGGCATATCGAACCGAAAGTGAGTTGCTCTTTGCTTGGGATAGAACACTACCTGAGGCAGGATAGGGAAGGTCACGGTGGTAAGGGAGGCGACGGAAGGGAACACAGGGGGCGCGGCGATCATGAAGAGCGCGGCGGGCACGGCCGCGGACAGTGGCGGGCGGGATTGAAAAGAACAAGCGGTGTATTGGAACCGGGTTGCTCCCCTAGTCCGGGGAGTTCAGTGCAAACCACCAGGCAGCCAGCAGTACCGAGGCGCTGGCCAGCGCGAGCAGTGCGTTGGCCAGACGTCTCGGACGCCCGAAGTAGCCCACCAGTAATTCGGCCAGCAGTCCAAAGCCAAACCCGAAGACAAAGCCGAACAGATGAGCGCCCAGATCTGTCCTCTCTCCCTCCGTCCCAAGTAGCGCCAGCAGCGACAGCGCGGCTGCGACAGGAAGCGGCCAGCGTCTGCGCAGGTGGTGCCGGTAGCGCATCACGCTGAGAGCACCCAGGATGCCAACGGCGCCAAAGACCGCGGTCGAGGAACCGACCGAACTGTGGCTCGGCAACTGCACGTAGGCGTTGGCGAGGTTGCCGCACACGCCGGAGGCAAGGAGCAGGGTCCAGGCGAGCCCCGAGCCGAGGTCGCGGCAGAGGTAGACGATAAAAACCCCGCCAATGGCGAGGTTGCTGAACAGGTGCAGCCAGTCGGAGTGCAGGGTCAGTGCGGTGGCGAGCCGCCACCACTCGCCGCGCAGGATGGCGCTGCCGTGGGCGTTGCCGATCTCGATCCAGTCGACCGGATGGCGCCCCATAATGGTGAGGTCGAGGCCGGTCAGGTTGTGGAAGGTGGCGAGCAGGATCAGGATGCAAAGCGTCGGCAGGGTGTTTTCGATCATCGGGCGAACCGGCGGCAGAAACGGCGGCCAATTCCTGTTTTCTTCGACGTAGAGGCGAAGCTCCCTGGTGGCGGCTTCCAGGTTTGCTGCGGCGACACGCAGTTGCCAGCCAGCCTCCCCATGATCGACGCGGCTCTCTATGTAGCGCGCCTCAAGCACCAGGGCCCAAAGGCGCGCGCGCCGCTCGGAAAGGGAGGATGTCTCTCCCCGGTCGACCTTCTCCACGGGGATGACTTGCCACTCTTCCTCTGGCATCTCGCTATGTTCCGGCTCCGTTTCCATGCCGCACAGTATCGCAGATCCTCCCTTTGTCGTCACTAAGAAAGGGACGCCGCTCTCAATATCCGGCCCTGGGCCGCGAGCCCCGCTGGAAAGTCTCTCCATCATTCATGTCCTCCATAGGATCTACTTGCATCATACCAGGCGCTCGGCACGTGTCGCTCCCGTTTTGCTTTGAAACTCTTGACTATTTATGCCCCGGTGTTAAAAGAACCTAGTGCTGGAGCGGGGCTAAATCAAGGCCCTTGGGCGGATTTTGACGAATTTTTATTTGGCTGCGGCTTTAGGGGCTGCACCTTGATGGGAGGGAAAAAACAGGACGACCTCCGCCTGATGAGGCATGGTCATATCGGCAGCGGGTGTCAGGTCAGACAGGTACCGGGTGTTTTCCAAACGGGCGAGGACGGGTAGAGCGGATTCAAGCCGTTTCCGTCGGGCGCTTCGGAAGGGGAAATCCAGGATGCGATCGACAACTATCCGGTCAACTTCATCAGGGCAGATAGATTACAGGCCGCACCGCGCTGTCCGGTTGCCGTCATACTGCAGGCACCGTCACCCATCACGAAGGTGGCCGATCCGGTTGCGATGGCACCGGCGACTCTGCCATATCGGGAAAAGGAGATACGTCAACATGATCACAGAGGGGATAAGACAGTTTGCCGAAACGGTAGGACACGCCTATGTGGCAACATCTGACGCCAGCGGCAATCCGCATCTGGCAGCCGGCAGGGGGATAGCGGTTTTCGAGCCGAACCGGCTCGTCTTCGAGTCCTGGTTTTGCCAGACAACGCTGCGAAACCTTCAGGAGAATCCACGGGTCGCCGTGGCTATTGTCGACCCTGCCACCGGCAACGGTTACCAGTTCGCAGGCAAGGTGGAAAGAACGGTCGATACTGCGGTAATGAACGGATACGTCCCCGATCTCGAGCCTGCCGGTATGCCGCAGGTGCAGTGGAGACTGGAGATCAGGGTCGAAACTGTCATGGCCTTTTCAGCCGATGCTCATTCGGACCGCCCCTTGGGTTAGCAAGGGGCTTCGCATCACTGCTTCGATTCTTCCTGCAGCAGAAGTTCCTCTGCCTTAGGGACATCCTCCTCCGCTACCTCTATCTCCCGACTGACACCTCCCGCCCGGGCCTCGGTCACGAAGTATTCGATCCCTCCTCTTTTCAAGACCGCCTCCACACGCACCAGATCGGCTTCATCCTTCGGGTCGTAAAATCTCACCATGATATCCTCCTTAGCTTAAAAACCGTTTGCCACCCCGCAGGTGGAATCGCTGCACTCTGCCGCATCCGTTTCAAGTCAGAGGCAGAGGTCGATGATGATAAGCGAAAAAAGCAGCAGCAGGTAGGCTATCGACCCCCTGAATGCGGCTGTTTTGCGCGCCCCTTTTACGGCCGCCGTCTTGATCATTTGCCGGCTCCGCTTGCTGCCGCACTTTGTGAAAGCCAGAGGTGCTGCGCGACTGCGGTGATGCCGAGAGTCAGCGCGAGGTGCAAAGAGGTGATCGGGTAGCTCAGACCGGATTTGACCACGGCTGCGCCGATAGCGATCTGCAGCGTTACCAGACCCGCAAGGGCAAAGAGTTGGTTCTGCCGGTCCTTTAAACGCTCGTCCAGCAGCGAGGCGAGGGTGAGCAGCAAGACCGAGCAGAGGGTTCCTAAGCCGAGCAGACGATGGGTGATGTTGGTCGCGGTGGCGCTATCCCAGATTGCCGGCAGGAAAGATCCCTGGCAGACCGGGAAATCCGGGCAGGCGAGCCCGGCGTCGGAGTGCCTGAGATAGGCACCCAGGGAGGCCTGTGAGAAGATCAGCAGCAGCAGGCAGAACAGGGCGCCCGCGTACCCCGAAAGAGAGAAGAGCGCCGGGCGGATCTTGCCGTCGCAAAAAGCCATGTACAGAACGAGCAGAAAGAGAGCCAGGCCGATCATGAAATGCACCGTCGTCAACTGCACCGGCAGTTCGAGTAGTACCACGATCCCACCGAGCGCTATTTCCGTGGCGATGAGGGCTAATGCGGTAACCGGTATCGCCTTTTGTAATCCCTGGTAGGCGGTGAGCCTCCGGCGCGCCAGCAGGAACAGGGAAATGGTGGCAAAGAGGGCGAGCACGCGGTGCATGAACTCCATCCAGATGTCCAGGCGAACCGGGGGGAAGAATCTGCCGTGGCAAAGCGGCCAGTCCGGACAGGCCATGCCCGCCTGCATCCCTGCAACGAGATTCCCCCAGATCAGCAGTAGGAAGAAGAGAGA